>ENA-ORDC01000298-ORDC01000298.1-marine-metagenome-genome-assembly--contig:-NODE-298-length-53353-cov-7.229447_pt1 | contig 53353 bp, 51 predicted proteins | sample MGYA00237783_ERZ508515 | MGnify/ENA primary metagenome ERZ508515 (study PRJEB26186, sample SAMN06268792) | marine metagenome | isolation source: Eden Landing Ponds, San Francisco, CA, USA | place...
GCGTCCACTCCGGCAAGTCCCCCGTCGGCCTCGCCGCCGCCGCCGTCTACGCCGCCTCCCTGCTCACCAACGAGAAGGTGACCCAGAACGAGGTCAGCGAGATCGCCAACATCAGCGAGGTCACCATCCGCAACCGGTACCACGAGCTGCTCGAAGCCGAGGAGCAGGTCCAGCTTCCCTGACGCCGCTCGTTCTCGTCGCGCCCGCAGTCGCCGGCAGCCCCCCGTAGCCACCCGGAGCGGAGGCCGGCCCGCGGCGTCGAGGTGCCGCGTCCGTCGACGTCGAAAGCGCCGCGTCCGTCAGTCCCAAATCCCCCGGGCGAGACGGCCGCGCATGGAGACGACCCGGCACTTCACCGCCTCGGTGTACCTCGTCGAAGACGGCGCCGTCGCCCTCCACGACCACAAGCGCCTCGGCCTACTGCTCCCCGCCGGCGGCCACGTCGACCGCGACGAACTGCCCCACGAGACCGCGCTCCGCGAAGCCCGCGAGGAGACCGGCCTCGACCCGACGCTGCTCGTCGACCAGCGGGAGATCACCTCCGGGACGAACCGCTCGCTCCCGCGGCCGCGCCACCTGATGCTCGCGGACGTCAACGTCTACGACGGGCACGTCGGCCACCAGCACGTCGACCACGTCTACTACGCCACCGTCGACTCCCGGGCCATCGACCCCGCACCGGGCGAGGAGCCCGCCGACGCGTGGGGCTGGTACGACCGGGACGCCCTCGGCGCCCCCGTGGTCGACGCCGACGTCCGCGACCTCGGTCGGGAGGCCATCGACGTCGCCGCGCGCGCCTGACCCGCACCGTCACCTGCCGCGGACCGAGGATCACCGCGGGTCGAGGATCCGGCCGTCCGCGCCGGCGTCGACGCCCGCGAGGTCGCGCACGTACCGTCCGACGTGGTCGTCCATCCGGCGTTTGAACCCCGCCCGTCGCGCCAGCCGGTCGAGCTCCCGCGAGGCGTAGCTCCCGTACTGGACGGCCTTCTTGTCGGCGGCGGCGACGTCGGACGGGAGGACGTCGCGGGCGACCCGCCGGAGGGCGACCTTGCGCTCGTCGGGCGTGGCGAGCAGGTCGCCGGGGAGCGGGAGGGCCGCGGCCACGACCCGGTCGCCGAGCAGCGGCGCGACCGGCTCGACGCCGGCGGCCAGGAGCGCGAGGACGTCGCGTTCGAGCTGATTCGGGAGCGTCTCGACGGTCTCGCGGCGGGCCCCCCGGACGGTGTCGGCGTCGACGCGGGCGTCCTCGGCCGGCGACACCACTTTCGCGTAGCCGCCGAACAGTTCGTCGGCGCCCTGCCCGACCGCCAGCCGGTCGTGGCCGTCCGCGGCCGCGGCCTCGGCGACCAGGAACAGCGGGAGAGCGATGCTCACGTCCATCGCGTTGGTGCGCCCGGTCGCGGCGACGATCCGGGGGACGGCCCGCAGGAGGTCCTCGTGGGCGAGTTCGACCACCCGGAGGTCGTCCTCCCGGTTCATCGCCCGGGCGGCCTCGCGGGCGGCGGCGACGTCGTGTGACCCGGGGAAGCCGACGACGTACAGCGGCGCGTCCGGGACGCCGGCGGCGACCAGCGCGGAGTCGACGCCGCCGGAGAAGGCGACCGCGAGATTCCGGGAGTCGACGTCGCGGACGCCGCCGAGGACCGCGTCGCGGACGCGCTCGACGGCGGCGTCGCGGTCGGTCGCGGCGGGCAGGGACGGGATCGACCAGACGCGCTCGTCGCTCGACGCGGCGGCGGTCGTCTCTCCGTCCGCCGCCGACGTCCGGGCGACGCCGGGGGGGACCCGCACCGGCTCGGCGAGGGCCGTCGGGTCGGCCGCCCACGAGTCGGGATCGGCCGGCGACCAGTCGGGCTCCGCGAACAGCGGTCGGCGTCCGAGCGCGTCGCGGACGAGCCGCCCGTCGAGCAGTCCGGCGAAGCCGGCGGTCCCGGGGAGGGGGTCGCCGGCCGCGAGCGCCGCGCGGACGGGCGTCGCGGCCGCGCCAGCCAGGTCGGTCGGGCCGCGCCCGCCGTCGTCCAATTCCGGCGCGTCGGGGGGACCGGAGCCCTCGCCGGCGTCGGTCACAGCAGATCGGTGAAGGTCTGTTTCACCCGGCGCTTGGTGGCGCCGGCGGCCTGCCGGATGCTGATGTGCCACGGGGTCCGGCTGCCGACGACGCTGGTGTGGCCCGCGCGGATCGCGTCGAGGATCGCGGCCGCCGAGCGCTCGTCGGTGCCGACCTCCGTGACCGCCTGGCCGACCATCTCCGCGATGTGGGCGTCGCTCCCGGCGGTCATCGGCAGCTCCCGGGACCGGGCGAACCGCTCGGCCTGCTTGTTCGCCAGCCCGGTCAGGAGCCGGGAGTTGTACACCTCGACGGCGTCGGCGCTGGCGAGCTGGTCGCGGGTGATCTCGCGGGCGACGCCGTGGCGCGAGGACTGGAACGGGTGGGGGACGACCGCCAGCCCGCCGGCGTCGCGAATGCGGTCGAGCGTCTCGTCGAAGGACAGGTCGGGCGGGATCCGACGCTCGACGCCGAGGGCCAGGACGTGCCCGGCGGCGGAGGAGACCTCCATGCCGGGGATGCCCACGAGGCCGTAGTCGGGGGCCAGCGAGGCCGCCTCGAGGCTGGCGTCGATCTCGTCGTGGTCCGTCACGGCCAGCGCGTCGAGACCGACGGCCTCGGCCCGTTCGAGCAACGCCTCGATCGGGTCGCGTCCGTCGTACGACAGCGCCGAATGCGCGTGCAACTCGACCGCGAGCACGACTGGCCGTAGCGCGCGCGACTTAAAAAGCCCCCCGATCCGGGCGAGCGCCCGGTCGGCTTCAGCGACCCGAGGCCACCGACGGCCCCACGATGAAGAGGGTGACGAGCGCCGCGACGGCGACGCCGATCCCGTAGAGCACGATCGGTTCGCCGAGTCCGCCGTGGCCGAGGGCTTCGGAGAATTCGCTGTCGAGGACGATGACGACGGTGCCGAGCAGGGCGAGCAACACGCCCGCGCCGCCCCAGAGCTGCGATTCGTTCATCACCCGTCTCTGGTCGATTGGCGGTGTTAGGTGTACCGGATTCGGACGCACGGGCCGATCCTAGCCGCGTCGGGCCAGGGCGCGTCGGACCGGGCGCGTCGGGCCAGGGCGTGTCGGGCCGGCGGAGGCGCGGCCGACTCGGGGCGTATGGGCACGAACGTGCACACCAAAACGGATTAAAGGGCCTGTGGCGAGCATGAAGATGAATGAGTCTCCCCGACGCGGATCGTCGGCTCGTCGTCGACGAACTCGGGCGCGAGCCCACGGCGGCCGAGGCGGCGCTGTTCGAGAACCTCTGGAGCGAGCACTGCGCCTACCGCTCCTCGCGGCCGCTGCTGTCGGCCTTCGAGAGCGAGGGCGAGCAGGTGGTCGTCGGCCCCGGCGACGACGCCGCGGTCGTGGCGCTGCCGCGCGGCGAGGACGCCGAGGAGGCGGGAGAGTACTGCGTCACGCTCGGCATCGAGAGCCACAACCACCCCTCGTACGTCGACCCGTTCGACGGGGCCGCCACGGGCGTCGGCGGCATCGTCCGCGACACGATGTCGATGGGGGCGTACCCCATCGCGCTGGCCGACAGCCTCTACTTCGGGCCGTTCGACCGCGAGCATTCTCGATATCTTTTCGAGGGCGTCGTCGAGGGGATCAGCCACTACGGCAACTGCATCGGCGTCCCCACGGTGACGGGGAGCGTCGACTTCCACCCCGACTACGAGGGGAACCCGCTCGTCAACGTCGCCTGCGTCGGCCTCGTCGCCCGCGACCGGGTCGTCACCGCCGAGGCCAAATCGCCGGGGAACGAGCTGGTCCTCGTCGGGAACGCCACCGGCCGCGACGGCCTCGGCGGGGCGTCGTTCGCCTCCGAGGACCTCGCCGAGGACGCCGAAACCGAGGACCGGCCCGCGGTCCAGGTGGGCGACCCCTACGCCGAAAAACGCCTGATCGAGGCCAACGAGCAACTGCTCGACGAGGGCCTGGTCCGCGCCGCCCGCGACCTCGGCGCGGCGGGCCTCGGCGGCGCCTCCTCCGAACTCGTCGCCAAGGGCGGGCTGGGCGCGCGGATCGCCCTGGAGCGGGTCCACCAGCGCGAGCCGAACATGTCCGCCCTGGAGATCCTGCTGGCCGAGTCCCAGGAGCGCATGTGCTACGAGGTGCGCCCCGAGGACACGGAGCGCGTCGCGGAGATCGCCGACCGCTTCGACCTCGGCTGCTCGGTCATCGGCGAGGTGACCGACGGCAACTACGTCTGCACCTTCGAGGGCGAGACCGTGGTGGACGTGCCCGCCGAGTACCTGGCCGACGGCGCGCCGATGAACGACCTGGACGCCGCCGAGCCGAGTCGGCCGGATCGCGACCTGCCCGACGCCGACCTCGAGGAGGCGGTCGGCGCCGTGATCGCCAGCCCGCGAACTGCCTCCAAGCGGTGGGTGTACCGCCAGTACGACCACGAGGTCGGCCTCCGAACCGCGGTCGGTCCCGGCGACGACGCGGCGGTGCTGGCGATCCGCGAGTCGGGCGTCGGCCTCGCCTTCACGTCGGGGTCGAACCCGCTGTGGACGAGCGCCGCGCCCCGCGAGGGCGCCCGCGCCGTCGCCCTGGAGAACGCGACGAACCTGGCCGCGAAGGGCGCGACCCCCCTCGCGGCCGTCGACTGCCTCAACGGCGGCAACCCCGAGAAGCCCGACGTCTACGGCGGGTTCGCGGGGATCGTCGACGGGCTGGCCGAGATGTGCGCCGCCCTCGACGTGCCGGTCGTCGGCGGCAACGTCTCGCTGTACAACGACTCGGCGACGGGACCGATCCCGCCGACCCCGACGCTGGCGATGGTCGGGACGACCCCCGCCTACGACGCGCCGCCGACGGCGCTCTCGGGCGAGGGGACGCTCCTCCACGTCGGCGCGCCGGGCGGGGCGCTCGGCGGCTCGGAGTACCTCGCGCAGGCCGGCGGCGGCGACCGCTTCCCCGGCCTGCCCGAGTCGCCGGCGGCCGCCCTCGACGCCGTCCGGACGGTCGCCCGCGACGACGCGACGCTGGCCGTCCACGACGTGAGCCACGGCGGCCTCGCGGTCGCGCTCGCCGAGATGGTCACGGACGACGCGGGCGCCGACGTCGCCGTCGACGACCCGGTGGCGCTGTTCGACGAGACCCCCGGTCGCGCGGTGGTCGAGACGACTGATCCCGAGGCGGTGCGGGCGGCCTGCGGCGACGCCGTGCCGGTCGAACGCCTCGGCGAGGCGACCGACGGCGGCGCGCTCGACCTGTCGGTCGACGACGAAGAACTGCGCCTCGACGCCGAGGCGATCCGGGAGCGGCGCGCGCTGATCGAGCGCGAACTGGACTAGCGGTCGAGGCAGTGATCGCTCAGCGATCGGAACGGTGAGCGCGTCCCGGTCGGGGCGGTGATCGCTTTGCGGTGGAAGCGGCGGGCGGCGTGGCCGCCGCCCGGACGCTGGAACGGAAGGGGTGGAGTACGAGGGGCCGAGCCGTCGCAGACTCGGCCCGGAGGGGTGCGGTGTGGCGTCGGCGGATCAGCCCATGAGTGACGGTCCGGACGGTGCCACACCGCGGGATGGCATCAGTGGTCTTTGTGGTCTTTCCCGATCTTGGAGATCCTTTTCATGGCGTTCACCTCCACGCTCACCGTAGATCGGATCCGGCTTTGTTATGCGACGCGTAGCCGACGAGCGCAACCGCGGTTACGAGCGCGCTAACCGCCGTCGAGCGACCGCTCCCCGTCGGACGGCGGGACCGAACGCGACTCAGAGAAGGAGGAGCGGGACGCCGAAGACGACCACGAGGCCGACGAGCAACACGACGAACCCGGTGCCGACCTGGCCGCCCGTGAACGACTGCATCGGCGCGGTGGTGCGTTCGTCCTCCGCCGTCTCGACGTCGCCGTGCCCGTGGCCGCCGGGCGCCTCGTCTCCGTGACTGTCGTGGTCGCTCATGGACGATCGGTACGCCGGGAAGTACAAAAACGCACCTGAATTCCGTCGGCCTCGGGGGAGGGGACCGTTCGGGCCCGGCGCGCTCGGGGCGACCGTCGCGAGTGCCGCCGTCAACGCGCCCTTTTTGGGGGCGCCCGGCGAACCTCCGGACATCGCTACATGGCCCTGACAAAGCGCATCATTCCCTGCATCGACGTCGACCTGGACGACGACGGGAACCCCGCCGTCTACACGGGCGTCAACTTCGAGGACCTGAAGTACACCGGCGACCCGGTCGAGATGGCGAAGCGGTACAACGAGGCGGGCGCCGACGAGTTCGTCTTCCTCGACATCACCGCCTCGGCGGAGGGCCGGGAGACAATGCTCGATACGGTCTCGCGGGTGGCCGACGAGGTGTTCATCCCGCTGACCGTCGGCGGCGGCATCCGCACCCGCGAGGACGTCCGCGAGACGCTCCGGGCGGGCGCGGACAAGGTGTCGATCAACACCGCCGCCCTGGAACGCCCCGAACTCATCACCGAGGGCGCGGCGGCCTTCGGCAGCCAGTGCATCGTCATCTCGGTCGACGCGCGGCGTCGCTTCGACGAGGCGGGCGAGCACTACGCGCAGGTCGACGGCGAGTCGTGCTGGTTCGAGTGCACCGTCAAGGGCGGCCGGGAGGGCACCGGCGTCGACGTGGTCTCGTGGGCCGAGGAGGCCGAACGGCGGGGCGCGGGCGAACTGTTCGTCAACTCCATCGACGCCGACGGCACCAAGGACGGCTACGACATCCCGCTCACGAAGGCGGTCTGCGACGCCGTCTCGACGCCAGTGATCGCCTCCTCGGGCTGTGGCGGCCCCGAGGACGCCTACGAGGTGTTCACCGACGCCGGCGCCGACGCGGCGCTCGCGGCCTCGATCTTCCACTTCGACGAGTACAGCGTCGGCGACGTGAAACGGTACCTCGACGAGCGGGGCGTCCCGGTTCGCCTCTGAGCGGACCCTCCCCGTCCGCCTCCGAGCGGACGCCTACCCGCCGGTCGTGGTCGAGCCCCGATCCCGTTTTCGTCGAGTCTCGGTGACCCGTTCCGCGCCGGGCCCGCACCCGTGTCGCCGCGCTCCGTCGTTCGGTGGGCGTAGATCCCGTACCCGCCGGCGAGCTCTCCGGTAGTTCGCGCGGTCGTCGGCCGAGCGGTCGTACGCGATGAAGATCCACCCGATGACGCGCCCGAACAGGTAGCGGATCGCGCCCGCCAGGAGGTAGCCGACGAGGACCTTCCCGAGCGTCTCGCGGTCCAGCGAGGCGTTTCCATCGGACGGCTCGGGGGAGTCAGTGTCGGACGTGCGTGTTTCGGTCAGGGACGAAGACCAGGACGGGGTCGGGCTCGCCGTTCGGGTTGAGTCGGCCCGGCGAGCGGGCTCGATCGGCCGATCAGGCGGCGGCCTCGAACGCGTTGCGGAACGCGTTCGTGCGCTCCTGGACGAGCCGCGCCCCGTCGGCCAGGGCGTCGAGGGGGTCGACGCCGCCCTCGGTCTTGATCGAGAGGATCGGCTCGGTCTGGCCGCCGGACTGCTCGGGATTGACGTCGTACGTCGCCGCCGCCACGCCCGAGGTCTCCAGCAGGGCACCCTTCAGCACGTTCATGAAGGTGTGATCCTCGCCGGCGACCTCGATGCGGAGTTCCTCGTCGCTCTTGTCGATGACCCGCAGTTCCATACCGGCACTTCCCGCCAGTTCCGTTTAGGCGTTTCGTCTGCGCCGGCCAGGTGGCGCCTCCGCCAGGGGGAACGACGGTCCACACGTCGGCCGCGTCTTTATCAGGGGAGACGGGGCCATCCCCCGGCGTGAGCTGACCGCTACCGCGTGGCGGCGCGCGACGCGCCGGAGTCACCGTCACGCGCGGCCGTCGCGACTCCGGTCGTTCAGCCAGCACACGCGACGGGAGCGACGCGGACGCGGGCGGGGGCGGCGCCGACGCGGGCGGGGGTGGCGCCGACGCGGGCGGGGGTGGCGCCGACGCGGGCGGGTCGACGTCGATCCGACAGTCGAAGGCCGGACGATCAGCGACTCGCTTCGAGGCCGACGTCGGGAAACAGGGCGTCGAGGTTGGCGTCGTCGTCGACCAGGACGAACTCCTCGCCGTCCTTGGCGACGACGTCGTGCGCCTTCAGGTGATCGAGGTGCGCGAACGCCTCCCCTGGGCCGTGGAGGATGTGCACGCCCGAGAGATCACCGAACAGGTGCGCACTCACCGTCCAGACGTCGCAGGGCGCGTGCTCGCGGAGGACGTTCACGACGCGGCGCGTCCGCTCGCGGTGGTGCTCGACGATCTCGGCGGCCCGACCGGACGGGTCGTCGATGGGGTCGCGGTGACCGGGCCAGGCCCGATCGAGATCGAGGTCGATCACGCGAACCAGGCTCTCGACGTACCGCTCCAGGGGGCTGTCCAGCCGCGTGTCCGCGCCGCCGACGTTCGGGGTGTACTTCGGCAGGATCACGTCGCCGACGAACGCTTCGCGGCGGCCCTCGCGTTCGAAGACGAACGCGCACTGTCCGGCGGCGTGGCCCGGGAGGTGCACGGCTTCGAGGTCGAGTCCGCCGACGGTGAACTCGTCGCCGTCGGCGAACGGCTCCACCTCGGGCCAGGAGTTCCAGTAGTCGTCGCCGAGCGAGGCCGACGACACGAGTTCGGACAGCTTCTCCTCGGGAACGCCCCACGCCTCGAACAGCCGTTCGCGCTCGCGTCCGGCCTCCTCGCGGGCGGTCGAGTCCGGCCAGAGCATCGGCGCGTCCGCCTCGTGGACGCGAACCGTCGCGCCGCTGTCGGCCTGGATGTCCCCGGCGAGCGCGGAGTGGTCCGGGTGCCAGTGGGTCAGCAACACCTCGTCTATGTCCGAGACCGATCCGCCCGCCGCGACGATCCCCGACTCCAGTTCCTCCCTGACCGCCGGTACCGTGATACCTGTGTCGACCAGTCCCGCGACCGCACCGTCGAGATAGTAGACGTTGTTCCGCCCCTCGAAGACGGCGTTTCGCAGTTCGATCCGGTGCATGTCGCCACCGAGAGCGGCGACCGCCAAGAGCGTTCCCACTCTGGGGAAGGCGAGGGGCCGGGACGGCCGAGCGGCGCGCCGGTACATTCAAACGACGAGGTCCCGAAGCCGACGACAATCCGGAATGCCGAACGACTTCTACGAACTGCTCGGGGTGTCCGAGGACGCCACACAGGAGGAGGTGAAAGCCGCGTGGCGACAGAAGGCCCGCGAGTACCACCCAGACCTCAACGACGACGTCCGGGCGGGCTCGCAGTTCAAGACGATCAAAACCGCCTACGAGGTGCTCTCGGATCGCACCGAGCGGCGGGCGTACGACCGACTCGGTCACGAGCGGTACGTCGAGACGCGACTCGACGGCCTCCCGACCGGTGGCATGTCCGGCGGTACCACCCGATGGAGCAGGGGCGCGGCCGGCGACGGGAAGTCCTCGTCGTCCGGGAGTTCGTCGCGACAGTCGTCCGGGAGTTCGTCGCGACAGTCGTCCGGGAGTTCGTCGCGACAGTCGTCCGGGGGTTCGTCGCGACAGTCGTCCGGGGGTTCGTCGCGACAGTCATCGCGCAAGTCCTCGGGGACGGGCCCCAGCGGCCGCTCTGGCGGTGCCGGAAACCGAGCACGGACGAACGCGTCCGCGTCCGGTCGGACGGGTGGATCGGACGCGACGTCGTCGAACCGGTCGTCCGGGACGCGCCGCTCGTCGGGGGGACGAGGGGGCGACCCCGGTGCGACAGCAGGAACAGGAACGAACGGGGCCGCGGCCGCGACGGCCGACGGGACGGCGGGGCGCACCCGGAGCCCGCTGTGGTACGGCTGGTTCGCCGTGCTCGCGGCCGCCCTGGGATACGCCGCTGGCCTCGGCGCGTTCTGGCTGTCGAACGCCGACGCGATCCGGGCGCTGGCGGCGTCACTGGCGGCGGCGCCGACGGCGGCGCTCGCGTCGCCGTCGGGGCTCGCCGTGACCCGGTTCGCCGCCGCCGCCGTCGAGAACCCGGGCGTCGACGCGCTGTTCGTCGCCGGAGTGGTCGTCCTCCCGGCGGTGCTCCTGCTCACCGTCAAGCGGTTCGGGCACGGCACCGCCTGGCTCTACCCGCTGGCGGCGCTCGGCCCCGCGCTCGCGGTTCTCGGCGGGCCGTACCTGCCGCCGCTGGCCGCGGTCGACCTCGTCTTGCTCCTCGTCCTGCCGATCGTGAGCGCCGGGGGGTTCCTCGTCGACGTCGGTCGGTTCCTGTTCGCCTCGACGTGACGCGGGGGCGACGACCGCGGCGGCCCGCCGCGTGGGACGCGCTTTTCTCCGGGGCGACCGAAGCGGACCCATGACGCTCGCCACCGGACAGGTCTACCGCCTTCCGCTCCGCGGCGTGAACGCGTACCTCGTCGACGACGGGGAGCGCACGCTCGTCGACGCGGGGACGCCCTGGGACGCGACGCGCCTGCGACGGCTCCTGGGGGAGGCGGGACTCTCGCCGGAGGACCTCGACCGCGTTCTGCTCACGCACTACGATCTCGACCACGTCGGCGGGCTCGCCTCGCTCGACCCGTCGTGTCCGGTCTACCTCGCCGAGCCGGACGCGTCCTACCTGACCGGTCGGCGCCGGCCGCCGCTGACGAACCGCAAGGGGCTCTTCCACCGCCTCACGGGACCGCTGCTCGACCCGGGGACCGTCGACCCCGACCCTGTCGAGGACGGCGATCGGATCGGCGGCTTCCGGGCCGTCCGCGCGCCGGGCCACACGCCGGGTCACACCGCCTACCTCCACGACGACCTGGGGGTGGCGATCCTCGGCGACGCGGTTCGCGAATCCGACGGCGAACTCGTCCCCCCGCCGTGGCTCCTCACCGCCGACGCCGCGACGAACCGCCGGAGCATCCGGACGCTCGCCGCGCGCGCCGGTTCGTTCGACGTCGTCACGGTGGGCCACGGGGATCCGGTGCGAAAGAACGGCGGCGAGGCGCTACGGGCGCTGGTGGCCGAACTCTGAGCGACGTGTGACGGGCCAAGACGGAGCGCCGAGTGACGAGCCACGACGAAGCGCCGAGTGACGGGCGAGCGACGGCGAACCTACGCTGTGAAGGCGTCGTCCGGGGGCAGTGCGGTTACGGCGTAACGGGTGCTGCGAATAGGGACCGATCGGGCGGCGCCGACGCGACCGCGGGCTCGCGGCCGCACGGCGTCGCCGTCGCGGGCCCCGACTGACCAAGCCACTGCGAGGAGCACCAGTCTCGCGAGTGTCTGACGCGCCCGGCGGAGTCGAACCACGCGCGCCAGCGACCCATTGTGTGGATGTCATAAAAAGAGTGTTGTTTGGCCCAATAACAGCCACGGATATCCCAACCAGCACCACATACAACGGGTATCTTCCGCCGTCCGAGTGACAAAGCACACATCCGACGATGAGGAGAGGGAGACGCGAGCCGCCGGACAGAGCGGCGGCGCCGAATCGATCAGCGAACGTGGTAGGATTCGCCACCCGAGAGGAACCGACCCAGGTCGGCCTCACGGCGGAAGTCCGTCGATCGGAGGTCGTCGAGGCCAGCGACGAGGCGATCCGCGTGGGCGTCGTCCCACTCGGCGGGCTCCCGCACCGGGACGACCAGCCAGCCGCTGCCGAGGACCTCGGTCGCGTGGAGCGCCTCCATGTCGAGCGGCGGCTCGACCCGGCGGGCGGTGAACGTCTCGAAGACGTGGGTCGTCGCCCGGGCGCCGATGGGCAGGAGCACGTGCGCGGCGATGGCGCGCACCTCGGCGTCGAAAAAGCGGTCCATGTCGGCGTACTCGGCCTCGGTCGTCGGGCGGTCGCGGACGCACATGTCGAGGTAGGAGAGGAAGGTTCGGTCGACCCCCGGTTCGTCCCCGGCCTCGCGGAGGAGGCCCGCCCGAACCAGCGCGTCCTGGAGGCGGCGGCCCGCGTCGTTGGTGAAGGGGACCCCGGTGTCTGCGCCGCCGTGGACCCGGGGCGAGTCGCCGACGACGTGGAAGTCGGCGTTCGCGTCGCCGTAGCCGGGGACGAACCGTTCGCAGTCCGGCCGCATCCCGAACGGGTTGCTCGTCCGGTCGGTGACGTTTCTCACGCGGCCACGTACGGCGAGCGGTCGCTAAAGGGAGTCGGTTTCGGGTGGCCGGCCCGGGGGCGCCGGGCGACGCAGCGATGCCGAGTGCCACTGCGGTGCCGAGCGACGCCAGGGCGCGAACGGTCGCGGGTCCGAAGGTCGCAGGTCCGAACAGTCACAGGCGCGGGCAGGCGCCGGCGCTACAGTTCGACGCCCGACGGGATCAGACTCTGGCCACGGAGGAGGTTCCCGTCGGTGTCGTAGACGAGGAACGTCGTCTTCTCGTAGGTGACGACGGTCTCGCCGTCGATCGTGATCTCGACGCGGTAGCGACCGTCGCCGCTTTCCGCCTGTCCGTACTCCCGGGCGGCCCGGATGAACCGAAAGACGTCGTCGGCGTCCTCGTTCAGTTCGAGGACGAAATCCCCCGTGAGTCGCTCGGTGACGCCGACGACGCCGCTGGCGTCCTCGTCGTCGAGCGGTTCGGTGAGGCGGAGCGCGACGTCGGTCTCCTCGGCGGTGAGGAAGTCGCCGTCCCGGCCTGTGAGGCGCTCGCGGAGTAGCTCCTCGGGTCCGTGGAAGTCGATGCGAACCGTTGGCTTCCGAGGGTCCTCGTCCGCATCGACCCAGTCGACGTTTGACACGTCCAGCTCGAAGTAGTCACGCCTCATTCCGTAGTGGTGCTAGGAGTTCACCCGGTATGAACGTAACGCCCGAGTTCACGGACTGCGACCGACGAGCCGTTCGGTGCCAGGACGCCCCGACTCCCGTTCGACCGGCCACCGACGGGCCGTCCACGGCGGAGCGGCCGAGGAGCCGGTGATCGACACCCGGCCGGGAGACGGGTAAGCGAGCGCCGACGGGCGGTGACGGGGTGCCGGCGAACGGTACCTTTTACCCGGTCGGTTCCGGCGAACCGGTATGGTCTGGGTCCGTTCGGAGTACGCGGGGGAGCTGGCGGTGCTGTCGACCTGGCTCAACCTGCTCATCCCGTGGAACGTCAGTTACTCGCCCGACGTCGCGGGCGGGAGCCTGCTGTTCGTGCGCTTTCCCCTCCTCCAGGTGCGGTACGCCTTCGGGGTCCCCTTCGCCCGCGCGGTGCAGGTGTCCGATCCGCTCGGTGCGGCCCGCTTCCAGGCCGGGCAGGGGCTCGAACTCGCCTACCAGGTCTGGGCCGGCGGCGCCGGCGTGTTCGCGCTCGCCGTGCTCGTCGCGGTGGCCTACTACCTCCGCGAGACGGCGGTCGAGTCGGGGCCGATCGATCCGGTTCGCCTGCTCGGCGGCCTGCTCGGCCTGACCGGCGCGGTGTTCGCGGCCGCGACGTACCTGCTCGTCACCCGCGGCTTCCCCGGCCTGTCGCTGCCGGTCGGCGTCCTGTTCCTGCTCGTGCTGGGCGGGGTGTTGCTCACGGTCGAGCGAACCTGAGCCCGCGCGACGAGTGCCACCGCATCGCACACGCGTTTTAATAATCTTGACTTCCAAGCGATCACGAATCGGCTTCGGAAATAATGGCAGGGGACGCGAGTAGACCATCCGACGGCCTCGACGCGCAACTGGAGAAGTGGCAACGACGGCTCGCCAGGACCCTCGAGATGCTGCGAGGCTCACGGCTGGACGCGCGGCCGTTCCGGCCGGCCGAGGACGGCACCCTCGGGACGTTCCGGGCGCCCGCCGACGAGGACGAGGTCGAGCGGTACTGGGTGAACGCGCCCTACGCCTACGTCGTGATCACCCACGATCCGGCGGCCAGCGAACACCGGTACTACGCGGTCGAGCCCGACCTCGATCCGTTCGCCACCGAGCTGCTCGACCGGGTGTTCACGGACATCCGCGATCCGCTGCTGTACGGCACCAAGCGGTCACCGACCGCCGAGGAGACGCTCCGCGGCGAACTCCAGGGGCTGCTCGAACAGTACGGCGTCGACATCGACATGAACACCTTCCACACCCTCGCGTACTACCTGCTCCGGGACTTCCGGGGGTACGGGAAGGTCGACCCCCTGATGCACGACCCCCGTATCGAGGACATCTCCTGTGACGGCTACGGGCTCCCGATCTTCGTCTACCACGACACCTACACCGACATCGAGACGAACGTCGAGTTCGGCGAGGAGGAACTCGACAACTACGTGATCAAACTGGCCCAGCAGTCGGGGCGGCACATCAGCGTCGGCGACCCCGTCGTCGGGACGACCCTGCCGAACGGCGCCCGCGCGGAACTGGCGCTGGGCGAGGAGGTCACCCCGCGGGGGTCGGCGTTCACGCTCCGGATGTACGCCGAGGAGCCGTTCACGCCGCTCGACCTGATCCAGTACGACACCTTCAACGTCGAGCAGATGGCGTACCTCTGGCTCGCCATCGAGCACAACAAATCCCTCATCTTCGCCGGCGGCACGGCCTCCGGGAAGACCACGTCGATGAACGCGGTGTCGATGTTCATCCCGCCGCGCTCGAAGGTGCTGACCATCGAGGACACCCGCGAACTGTCGCTGTACCACGACAACTGGCTCTCCTCGGTCACGCGCGAGCGCCTCGACGAGGGGACCGACATCGACATGTACGATCTGCTGCGGTCGGCGCTGCGTCACCGCCCCGAGTTCATCATCGTCGGCGAGGTGCGCGGCCAGGAGGCCGTGACGCTGTTCCAGGCGATGAACACCGGCCACACGACGTTCTCGACGATGCACGCCGACAGCATCGAGACGGTCATCAATCGCCTGGAGAACGAGCCGATCAACGTCCCCCGGGCGATGGTGCAGTCGCTCGACCTGCTCTGCGTCCAGACGCTGACCCGGGTGGGCGGCGAGCGCGTGAGGCGCAACCGGGCCATCGGCGAGATCGGCGGTATCGACCAGCGAACCGGCGAGCTCGACTACTCGACGGCCTTCCAGTGGCGCCCCGAGACCGACGAGTTCCGCTCGAACGACAGCGGCGTCCTGGACGAGATCCAGCAGGAACAGGGGTGGGACCGGGGGGAGCTCCGCCGGGAGATCCGCCGACGCGAGCGGTTCCTCCAGAGCCTCCTCGACGTGGGCGTCTCCGACTATCGCCAGTTCACCGCGCTGGTCAACGAGTACTACGCGGACCCCGAGCGCGTCATGGAGCGGTTCGAGGAGGAACTCGACGCGACGCCGCAGTCGGGGGGTGCGACGACGGAGTGATGGGACGCCGTCGCCACCCGAAACCGCACGGCCGACGCCCGAAACCGCACGGCCGACGCCCGAAACCGCACGGCCGACGCCCCAAATCACACGGCCGAGGTGGGTGATGCTCTGGATCGTCCCCCTGCTCGTCGCGCTCGCCCTGCTTGTTCCGGTGGTGTTCTCGCCGGTCAGCACCCGGGCGAGCCTGCTGCTCTCCCGGATCGCGATCCCCGTCTTCGGCTTCTACGTCGCCAACCAGAGCCCCCGACGGTCCAGGCAGGTGACGAAGCTCCAGGCGGCGCACGTCGGCACGACCCACCGGGTGTACGCCGCCCGGACGCTGCTGATGGCGACGGTCGTCGGCCTGGTCGGGAGCGTCCTCGGGGTGTACGTCGCCGGGTGGATGCTCACCGAACTCGCGGTGCAGGTCGAGACGGTCAGGGCGGCGCTGCCGCCGGCGCTGTCGTTCCTGGCCGACCTGGCGAACCTACGGGAACTCGGCGCCGTCCAGCTGTTCTCGCTGCTGCTCTTCTCGGGGACGACCGTGGGGGCAGTACTCGCGCTCGCGACCTACTGGGCGCGGTGGCAGTTCCTCGACCAGAAGGCCCAGGCCCGCGCCAGCGAGATCGACGCCTCTCTCCCCCGGACGGTGGCGTTCATCTACGCGCTGTCGCGCTCGGGGATGTCGTTCCCGAAGGTGCTGGAGACGCTGACGCACAACCAGGACGTCTACGGGGAGTCCGCCCGCGAGATCGGCGTCGCCGTCCGCGACATGGACGCGTTCGGGACGGACGTGCTGACGGCGCTCCGGCAGATGGGCGAGCGGACCCCGAGCGACGGCATGGAGGAGTTCGCCGAGAACCTGGCGAGCGTCCTCGCCAGCGGTCGGTCGCTGTCGAACTTCCTCCGCGAACAGTACGAGCGCTACCAGGAGGAGGCCGAGGCCCTCCAGCAGCAGTACCTCGACCTCCTCTCGACGTTCGCGGAGGTGTACGTGACCGTCCTGGTGGCGGGACCGCTGTTTTTCATCACCGTCCTCGTCGTGATCGGGCTGGTCATCGAGGACACGCTCCCGGTGATCCGGCTGGTGACGTACCTGGGGATCCCCCTCGGGACGTTCGGCTTCGTCGTCTACCTCGACAGCATGACCCAGGGCGTCAGGAACCCCCGCCGCCTGGAGGAGACCGCCGACATGGCCGAGGTGAGCGGCGAGTCGCTCGCCTCGATCCGTAGCGCCGCCGACAGGGGGTTCGTCGAACTCGGCGGGGAGACGGCAGAGCCCCGCTCGGACGGCGGGGCCGCGGCCGAACGCGACCTGGCGAACTACGAGCGGCTGGCGGCCTACGACCGCTTCGCCTGGCTCAGGGAGTGGATGGACGACCCGGTCGGGAACGTGCTCGACCGACCGGTGGCGACCCTGCTGGTGACCGGACCCGTGGCGCTCCTGTGGCTCGCCCTGCGCGTCGACCTCGGGGCGAGCCTGTCGGCGCTGTCGGCCAGAGGTGAGGTGCCGATCTCCTACCCGGCGGCCACGGGGCTGGTGAGCGTGGTCGACGGCCCGATCATCGAGGCGACGGTGCTGGTGTTGTTCGTCGCCTCGCTCGTCCACGAACTCCGGAAGCGCCAGATCAGGGCCGTCGAGGACGCCGTACCCGACTGGCTCGACCGGCTCGCCAGCGTCAACGAGGCCGGGCTGACGGTCGTCGAGAGCCTGGATCGGATCGCCGACAGCGACCTCGGCGCGCTGTCGACGGAGCTGCGCCGGACGGCGACCGACATCGAGTGGGGGGCCGACGCCCGAACCGCGCTCCGCCGCCTGGAGATCAGGGCGCAGTCCGCGATGGTCTCCCGGTCCGTGACGCTCATCACGAACGCGATGTCCGCCAGCGGCGACATCTCGCCGGTGCTCCGGATCGCCGCGAACGAGGCCCAGGACACCCGCCGGCTCCGCCGCGAGCGCCGACAGGAGATGGTGACCTACCTGTTCGTGATCTACATCTCCTTTTTCGTGTTCCTGGGGATCATCGTCGCGCTCTCGGTGGCGTTCATCCCCGCCATCGAGTCGGCGGCCGCCTCGACCTCCTCGGCCGGCGGCGGGTCCGCCCCCGGGGGCGTCAGCACCGGCGTCTTCGGCGGCCTCCGCGAGGTGAACACCGCCGCCTACCAGCTCATCTTCTTCCACGTCGCCGCGATCCAGGGCGTCTGCTCGGGGCTGGTCGCGGGCCAACTCGGCGAGTCGCGGCTCGCCGACGGCACCAAGCACGCGACGGTCATGCTCGCCATCGCGTACGTCGTGTTCCAGTTCATCTGATCGGCGGCGCGTCGGCCGCGGCCGTCCGCGCGGCCGACGTGACGGCGTCGCCGCGCGAGGCGGAAGGGAACGGTCTAAGCCCCGCGGGACGAGACGACACCCGTGACCAGCGAGCGCCCCGGCGACCGCCGGGAGACCACCGACGCGGCCCGCAGGGCCGGCGGCCCGCCCCTCCGGGAGACCTACGACCGCATCGCCGAGCACTTCTCGAAGACGCGAGCGAACCCGTGGCCGGAGGTCGAGCGGTTCGTCGCCGAGCGCGACCCGGTCGGGCGCGCGCTCGACCTCGGATGCGGGAACGGTCGCCACGCGGCCGTGCTGTCGACCGTCGCGGACGCGGTGATCGGGGTCGACGTGAGCCGGGAGCTCCTGCGAATCGCGGCCGCCCGGGCCGACGAAGCGGGGGACGCCTTCGAGCCGGTCCAAGGCGACGCCGCGACCCTCCCGCTGGCGGCCGACGCCGTCGAGGTCGCGGTGTACGTGGCCGCCCTCCACCACCTCCGCCCCCGGGCGGCGCGTGTGGCGAGCCTCGACGAACTCGCCCGGGTGCTCGCGCCCGGCGCGCCGGCGCTCGTGAGCGCCTGGAGCACGACCCACGACCGCTTCGACGCCGACAGCGGCTTCGACACGACCGTCGACTGGACGCTCCCCGGCGGCGAGACCGTCCCCCGGTACTACCACATCTACGACCCCGACGAGTTCCGGGCCGACCTCGCCGCGAGCGCGCTGGCCGTCCGGGAGACGTTCGTCTCGGCCGGGAACTGCTACGCCGTCGTCGCGGGCGACTGACGGCGGCGGCCGCCCGCGTCCGGACGCGGGCTCGGTGCGGATCGTGGTACGTCACCGCATGTCGGCTGGATGGTCGTACCGCACAGACGTCGGTGCGTTAAGTACCCCGCCCGCGAAGGATCCGGCGATGAGCGACGACGCGACCCCGACGGAGTTCGAGGTACTGGTCGTCGGCGGGGGCCCCGCCGGGCTGACCGCGGCGCTGTACACGACGCGACTCGGCCACGACACCGCGGTCGTCGACCGCGGCGGCGGCCGGGCGGCGATGATGCTCGACACCCACAACGTAATCGGCGTCCCCGAGTCGGTGTCGGGCAACGAGTTCCTCACGACGGCCCGGGAGCAACTGGAGGAGTACGGCACGAGCCTGATCCGCGGGCTGGTGACCGACGTCGAGCGGCGCGAGGACGGTCGCTTCGACGTGCGCGCCGGCGACGACGCCTACGTCGCCGACCGCGTGGTGCTGGGGACGGGCTTCTCCGACGAGCGGCCGGATCCACCGCTGCCCCGAACCGGCCGCGGTCTCCACTACTGCCTGCACTGCGACGCCTACATGTTCGTCGACGAACCGGTGTTCGTGATGGGCCACGGCGAGTCGGCCGCCCACGTGGCGATGATCATGCTCAACTTCACCGACGAGGTCGACCTCCTCCTCCGGGGAGCCGACCCCGAGTGGAGCGAGGAGACCGACCGGCAGCTCCGGGCCCACCCGATCGACGTGATCGACGAGGACGTCGTGGGCATGACCAAAGACGCGGACGGCTGGCTCGAATCCTACGAGTTCGAGGACGGGACCGTCCGCGAGTACCGCGGCGGGTTCCCGATGTACGGCGCCGACTACAACAACGCTCTCGCGCGCGACCTGGGCTGCGACCTCGACGACGACGGCACGGTCGCGGTCGACGACCACGGCAACACGTCCGTCGAGGGCGTCTACGCCGTCGGCGACCTGGTCCCGGGCCACAACCAGATCCCGGTCGCGATGGGCCAGGGCGCGAAGGCCGGCATCGACATCCACTACGACCTGCGCGAGTTCCCCCGCAGCCTGGACGAGATCGAGCGCGACGGCCCCGTCGACGCGACCGACGTGCCCGGGATCGGCCCGCGGGTGCGCGAGGCCGCACACGCCTTCGGCGACGACGACTGACGCGACGGCCCCGTCGACGCGACCGACGACTGACGCGACCATCGGGGACGCGGCCGGCGACCGGAAAGGTAAGGTCCTTATCCCGGGACCCGATACCTTCCCCCGGGCGCCGGTGGTCTAGTGGTAGGACCTGAGCCTTCCAAGCTCATGGCCCGGGTTCGAATCCCGGCCGGCGCATACCGTCTCGAACGCCAGTGAGAGGCGTGTATGCGCCACGCCGGCGATTCGAATCAGAGAGTGGAGCGAGCGTCAGCGAGCGAAACGACCGTGGCTCGAATCCTGGCCGGCGCAGGGGAGTACCCTCCTGTCCACGCCGCAATTAGAGACACAGTAATGTGTCCCGCTCAACAGTACGGAAATTGTAACTATACTGTACTGTCGTTTTCGGGAGGTATGGACAGGAGACGATATCTGGGGATGTGTGGGGTCACCCTTGCCGGGCTTGCGGGATGTACCGGCAGCGACGAACAGCCCGAGCAGGTCACGAGCACTTCGGGTTCGTCTGGCGGTGGATCCGAAGGGTCGTCGAGCGGAAACGGCGGGGGACAGACGGCCACGCAGACAGCAGAACCGACGACGCAGACCGAGGAACCCTCGAGCCAGGTCGCCACGGCACGGATCGGCGAGGTGGTAAAAGACGATACGCTGGCGATGGTCGTTAGCGGTACCGAGAGGACCCAGAAGATCGGCGAGTTCCAGCAGGCGGAGTCCGGCCAGACGTTCGTCGTCGTAGATCTCGCGATCAAGAACCTCACCTCCGATGAGTTCATCAACTTCTCCGGGTTCCTGCAGACCCGGCTCAAGGACGACGAGGACTACACGTATGACCAGACCTTCGCGTCGACCGGGAAAAACCTCAACGGTGGACAGATCGCGCCCGGCGAAGTGTCGCGAGGTGACGTGGTCTACGAGATCCCCAAGGACGCATCGGGCCTCGTCATGCAGTTCGACTTCCAGGCGATCTCCCTCTTCGAGTTCTCGCGAGTCGAGATCGACCTCTCCCAGTCGGTAGACGATCCAGGGTCGTTACAGCAGAACCTCCAGGTAGACGTCTACGCGCCCGGAGATGCGGTCAAGTTCGACAACGTGCAGGTAACGGTGAACGGGGTCGAGACGACGACGAGCGTCGGGTCCTTCTCCGAGGCGGCGGAAGGGAACGAGTTCGTCATCGTGGACATCACGACCACGAACAACACGGACGAGGAACTCACCATCTCGACGCTCTTGCAGATGCTTCTCAAGGACGGCAAGGGATTCAACTATCCAATGAGTATCACCGCCATGTCCGGGCTCGACCGGTCCTACGACGAGGGGAGCCCGCTCGTTGCGGGCGAATCACGGCGTGGGAAGGTCGCCTACGAGGTCCCGAAGGGAACGAAGCCGCTCTACTGGGCCTTCGAGTTCAGCGTCTGGGTTGAGGGGACGAAAACGTTCTGGCAGGTTCGGTAGGAACGGAGACCGTTCGTCGCCGTCGCTCGTGGGAGGGGCCGAGGCGACCGCCCGCCGCTCACCGCCCGACGAGCGCCGGTCGGAGGAGGAACCAGACCAGCACCAGGCCGACCAGTGCGGACAGGGGGGCGGCCAGGACGAACGGATCAGTCCAGGTCATGTGCGGGGATACGACCCGAGAGCGCAAAGTTAGTCACGTGCTACCGAGGCTGACTCGGCCGATCCGAGCAGGTCGGCGCGGTTCGCCGTCCAGGCGACGAGCCGTCTCGCGTACTCGCGGTGGTCGTACTCGGTGATGTCGGTCCCCGGGCCGCCGTTCCAGAACGTGTTCCGGTCGAAGGTGGCGATCACGCGGCCGTCGCCGGCCTCCGCGGCGCAGACGGCGCAGTCGCGCTCGGGGTCGAACGAGTAGCCGTCGTCGACGGTGACCGAAGCGCCGGTGTCGCCGGCCTGGTGGCGGGCGATCTGGTAGACCCGGTCGCCCTCGCGACGGGCGTCCCAGTCGGGCGTGATGCGGATCGGGCTGACGCCCTCGCCGCGGAACTGGAGGGTCCGCGGCCCGTCGGCGGTCGCGTTCACGAGGTGGTCGATCCGCCAGTCGGAGACGTGGTAGACGCCGCCGCCCTGGTCGGTGAAGGTGTGCATGCCGAACTGTTCGAGCAGGCGGTTGCGGCTCTCTGCGCCGGCGCGGTTGTGGACCCCCACCTCCTCGTAGTGGCCGCCGAACGCGCTGTCGGAGTAGGACACCACGCCGCCACCGTCGCGGACCCAGGCGTCCAGAGCCCCGGCCTCGGTCGCCGACCAGCGCTTCTGACTCGACCCGAGCCAGAGCACGTCGTAGGGGGCCAGCGACGACGCCGACAGGGTGACGTCGCCGTCGTAGCGCTCCTCGATCTCGACGCCCGCGCCGACGAGCGTCTCGCGGAAGCGCGACATCCCCAGCGGGCCGGTGTTGCCGAGGCGCATCTGGTGGAAGGGCTCGCCGTCGTAGCCCGACTCGCCGCGCCGGTCCCCGTCGTCGTCGACGGCCCCGTAGAGGTACAGGACTCGAACCGCGTCGTCCCCGGCGGCGGCGGTCGTCTCGGACGGCGGGTCGTCCGGGGTGTCGGTGGCCGTCCCGGCGGGTGTCCCGTCGGGGGTCGCGGTCGCGGTGTCGGTCGGCGAGCCGGCGGTGTCGGTGGGCGTTCCGGACGCGCCCGTCTCGGGGTCCCCCTCTCCGGACACGCCGAGGCACCCCCCGAGGCCGGCGAGGCCGAGCGCCGCGAGGACCGACCGGCGGGTGAGGTAACCCGGGTCGGCGTCGGGGGCGTCCTCGGTGTCGGGGGCGTCCTCGGCATCGAATGCGGCCGTGGCGGCGCCGTCCGCGGCGTCGGGGTCGTCCTCGGCGTCGGTCGCCGGTCGCTCGTCGCTCATGTCGTCGACCTGGGGGCCCTCGACCATTAACAGGCGCCGCATAACGCGTCACACACCGCGCCTACGACGACGGCTTTAGGGCGGTCCCGCCCAACCGGACGAGCATGACCGAGATTCACCCAAACCAGCGCGTCGCCATGCTGGCCGACGCGCAGAACCTCTATCATACGGCCCAGAGCCTCTATTCTCGCAACATCGACTACTCGTCGCTGCTGGAGAAGGGCGTCTCGGGGCGGGAACTCACGCGGGCGATCGCGTACGTGATCCGGGCGGACTCCCCGGACGAGGAACGCTTTTTCGAGGCCCTCCAGGACATCGGGTTCGAGACGAAGATCAAGGAGATCAAGACCTTCGGCGACGGCTCGAAGAAGGCCGACTGGGACGTCGGCATGAGCCTCGACGCCGTGACGCTCGCCAACCACGTCGACACCGTCGTGCTGTGTACCGGCGACGGCGACTTCTCCCGGCTCTGCTCGCACCTGCGCCACGAGGGCGTCCGCGTCGAGGTGATGGCCTTCAGGCAGTCGACCGCCGACGAACTCGTCGAGGCGGCCGACACGTTCCTCGACATGTCCGAGCGACAGGAGACGTTCCTGCTCTGAGCGGGCGTCGGCCGGTCTCCGGGCGCGCGTCGCCGCCGACCGGTCGCGGCCCGGGCCGCGCCCGACCCACCGTGGACTCCTTCCAGTTCTCAACCCTGAGATTACGGGAGACAGATATTTATGGGCGTGGTGTTTCGGTGGCCTGGACGGTGCGAATCTGAATGACGACCGGCGCTTCCGGCGACTCTCGAACGGGGCTCGCCTCCGGAGGACCGGCTGGAATGCACCGGCTTACCGGCCTCATCACCGGCCTCGGGCTCCTGCTCGCGGTGGGATCGGCCGCGTCCATGTTAGGGTACTACGGACTGAGCTCGCTCGGCGATCCCGCCAACCTGTACTCCCTGTTCCTCAACGGTGGACTGGGCGGATCGATCGCGGTCGGCGGGTACTGGCTCGATCGAAGTCGGCTCGATCCGGCTCGCTACCGTCGGGCGCTTACCTGGATGCTCGGCGGAGCGGGCGGGTTCCTGTCGATCAACCTCGCGATGATGTACTTCTTCCCGGTCGACGATCCGGGCGGGTACGTCGGCTGGGGGCTCTTCGCGGCCGGGGTCGGCGGCGCCGCCGGACTCCTCGTCGGCATCGTGGAGGCGCGAGCCATCCAGCGCGAACTGGCCGCCGAGCGCGCCGCGATCCGGGCCGAGACCGCCGAGACCCAGCGGCAGTGGTTGAGCTACCTCAACTCGCTGCTCAGACACGAGATCCTCAACGACGCGAACGTGATCGAGGGCTACGCGTCGATCCTCCTGGAGATACACGACGACGACGACCTGACCCGGAATCGGCTGGAGACGATCCGGCGCCGGAGCCAGGACATGACGGGCGTGATCGACGACGTGCGCGATCTGCTCGACGCCGCCGAGGGGTCGACGACGCTCGAGACCACCGACCTCGGCGCGGTCGTCGAGCGGGAACTCGACGCGCTCCGGGCGAACCACGGGGCGACCCGCGTCGAGACGGAACTCGATCTCCGGGACGAACCGTACGTCAGGGGCGACGACCTCCTGCCGAGGGTGTTCTCGAACCTGCTGTCGAACGCCGTCGAGCACAACGACAGCACGATCCCCTGGGTGGGGGTCACCGTCTGGACCGAGGACGACGCCGCGACGGTTCGGATCGCGGACAACGGCCCCGGCATCCCGGAGGAGGAACGGACGGCGCTGTTCGAGCGCTCGGAGACCGGTACCCACGGGATGGGGCTGTTTCTCGTCCGGATGCTGGTCACGCGCTACGGCGGCTCCGTCGAACTCACTCGAACCGGCCCGGAGGGGACGGTGTTCACCGTGTCGCTCCCGACCGTCCCGCCGCCCCAGTCGTCGCCGAGGGGAGCGCCGAACGTCCTCGTGACGTGACACCTGCGCCGCGATCCGCGCGGCGTGGTTCGGGGGACGGCGAGACTCGACGGGCGCACGCGTTCGACGACGGTGGGTGACGTGCCTACCGGTCGATCCCAGCGAGAGACGTCGCGTCGTCGACCTCACCGTCGCCGTCCTCCGCGTCGGCGGCGGGCGCGTCGGCGTGGCGCGTGAAGAAGGCCACGGCGTACGTCCTGCTGAAGGTCGTGAGCAGGGTGCCGAGCACCAGCGAGAGCAGCGACAGCACGGCGATCTCCGGGGGCGAGAACAGCGACGCCTGGGGGGCCGCGGCGGCGGCGCCCGTCCCGGCGCCCGCGCCGCCCGCCCCTTCCTGGAACGACTCGATGTTGGAGAGCGTCCGGAAGACGACGAACCCCGTCAGGGGGAGCGTCGTGAGCACGCCGGCGAGGAACGTGATGAACGAGTAGCCGAGCGTCGACAGGAGGTTCGACCGGACAACGCCGACCGACCGGGTGAACGCGTCGACCGGGCCGGCGTCCTCGACGACGACCGCGACCGGGAAGAACTGGATGAAAAACGAGACGACGACGAACGCCAGCGCCAGCAGCCCGAGGACCAGTCCGACGACGACGACGGTCAGGGGGGCGACGGCGCCGAGGTTCGGGGCGCCGCCGGCCATCGCGCCGGAGCCGACGACCGCGAACAGGGCGACGATCCCGACGATGACGAACACGATGCCGAAGGCGATGACGATGGCGGTCTCGAAGAGGTTCGCCAGCAGCATCGAGACGTACCGGTCGCGACCGCGGTCGACAAGCGTGCTCAGCGAGGTCGGCGACGTCAGCGCCTCGTGGGCCATCCCGAGCACGCCCGCGGTGAAGAACGGCGTGATGAAGTACGTGAGCGCCTGGAGCGCCGTCGGGACGACGGGGAGCCCGGCGAGGCCGGCGGCGCCCTGCGGGAGGACCACGAGCGCACTCGCCAGGCCGCCGACGAACAGGATCGGGCGGTCGGCCAGCGTCGAGAGGGCGGTTCGGAGGGCAGCGACTGCGGGCATACCCGAACCTGACACCGAACGGAACAATAAAGCCAGTGATCACGTCCGGCCGCCCCGCGCCCTCGTGACCGGCGCTCGTCGGTGCGTGAGCCGCGACCTCGCTCGTCGGTCCCCCCGCGAACTCGCTCGCCGGTCACCCCCGCGACCGTCACTCGACCCCGGGCGGGTCGTCCCGCCGGGTCGAGTGGACGACCGCCGCGGCGGCGCCGACCCACGCGACGCCGAGGAGAACGACCGAGAGGCCGACGTCGATCCCCGTCGGGACGAACAGCACGCCGCCGAGCACCAGCAGCGCCGCGCCCGCCCACGACAGTCGCACGTTCACGGGCATGGGAGAGGGTATCGGGTCCGGTACTTGTGTGTTCCTTTCGACTGCCGCGGTCGCGCGACCGTCCGGCGTGGGGAGCGGCCCGCAGGGCGGCGAAAGCGGCAGGTCCAAACCCGAGCGGCGTCGACCCGAACCCATGGCACCGGACCTCGACGCCCTCCGCACCGTGGCAGACTACCAGTTCGGCGCCGGCGCGGGCCGGGCGCTGTTCCCGCCGGGCGACGACCTCGACGTGAGCCACTCGGCCGGCGGGCGGCCCCGGCAGGTCCACGCCAACGCCGGGCGCGTGGTCTCCTACGGCGTCGACGGCCGGTTCACCCTCGGCCTCGAAGGCGGCCGGCGGTTGCTGGCCGCGCTGTCGGCGCCGGCGGCGCGCGTCACCGTGGGCGACGAGTCCGAACCGTTCGTCCGCGAGGGCCGCAACGCCTTCGCCAAGTTCGTCCGCGACGTCGACCCCGCGGTCAGGGCGGGCGACGAGGTCGCGGTCGTCACGCCCGACGACGCGTTGCTCGGCGTCGGTCGGGCCGAACTCGCCGCCGACGCGATGGCCGACTTCGACGCCGGCGTCGCGGTGAAGATGCGCGACGGCGCGGGGCCGGCGTCCGAGACCGAAACGTAGGCCGCCGCCGCGACGCCGGCTACAGGAACTGCGCGAGGCCGATGGCCTCGACGAGCGGGACGCCGACGAGCACCGCGCCGAGGAGGTAGCCGCCGATGGCACCCCCGTTGAGCAGCGGCAGGCCGGCGTGGGCGCGACCCTTCGTCACCATCCACATGAGGACCCCGAGCCCACAGAAGGTGCCGAGCATCGAGCACAGCGCCGGGAGGTTCAGCGCCGACAGCCCGGGCACCCCGAGCGAGGGCGCCGACGAGAAGAAGGCGGCGCTGGCTATCATCACGGTCGGGATCACCGCGTCGCCGAGGCCGATGAAGAAGGCGTCGCGCTCGACGGCCGCCTCGTCGGCCTCCTCCTTCGACCCCGCGCCTTCGACGTCGTCGGCCTCCACCCTCGACCTCGCGCCGTCGACGCCGTCGGCCTCCGCCGTCGGCCCGTCGCCGTTCGCCACCGCCTCGCCGTCCGCCACCGCCTCGCCGCCCGCGTCCGTCACCGACTCGTCGCCTGCGTCGCCGTCCGCCGCCCCGTTCTCGCCGACCGCGTCGGCGCCGGAGAAGTCCTCGTCGAGCAGCGAGTACGACCACTCCAGGGGGATGACGAGGACGACGGGGATCCGCAGGTCCATCACGCCCTCGGCCAGGTCCAGCATGTGCTCGGTGCCGTAGACGCTGATGGCGTCGTAGACCGCGAGCACCGTCAGGAGGACGATCGCCGGCAGCAGGCCGAAGCTGATGCCGAACAGCCCCGCGGCGCCGGCGCCCATCAGGACGCCCGCGGCGTCGATCACGTACCACTCGGGGTAGCGCCAGAGCCCGATCGGGACGAGCGCCGAGAGGCCCAGCGCGAGCACGTTCACCCCGCCGACGGTGACCGGCGGAACGACGGCGGCGACGACGTACCACGCGAGCAGGCCGCTCGTCAGGACGATCACCGCCCGGACGACCCAGTCGAGGTCGAACTTGAACGCGGCGAGCATCAGCGCGGTGGCGACGAGCACCGCGCCGACGTACAGCAGGCTGTTCGTGGGGTCGCCGGGGTCCTCCACGGTCTGGTAGCCGCGCTCGAAGAACGTCGGCACGAGCGCGAGCGCGCCCAGCTGGACGAGCAGAAAGACGAGGAAGGCCAGGGCGACGCCGCGACGGACGCGGGGGTTCATGGCCGGCGGTTCTCGACGGGACCGTTTGGCGGTTGTGGTTTCTGGCGACGGCCCACGAACGCCACCGTCGGCCGGTATCGGGGGCCAGGCGTCGCCGGCCGCGAGCCCGCAGCGGTCCCGTCCGAAGGATTTGTAGGACGTGTCGACGACGGAGACAGTGATGTCCTCCAACGTTTCGGTGACCGGAGCGGACTCGCTCGGCGACTGGCGCGTCGTCACGTCGACGGTCGTGGCGGCGCTCCCGACGGCGGGGACCGCGCTCGCGATGATGGCGCTCTTTTTCACCGTGGGATCGTCGCCGGTGCCGAACACCGCCACGCTCGTGTACGGCCTGGCGAACGTCGCCGTCGTCGTCGGCCTGTTCCGGTGGCTCCCGGCCGACGCGCGGCGGTCGGTGTTCCGCTACGACCGACCCTCGACCGGAGAACTCGCGGCGGCGGTCGCGCTCGCCGTCGTTTCGGTCGGCCTCGTGGCGCCGGCCGTCTTCCGCGTCACGTCCGCCCTCGGCCTGCGCGGCGGGCCGTCGGTCGCCACGTTCGAGTCCGCGGGTGGGGCCCTCGTCGTCGGCGTGGGCGCGATTCTGATCGCGCCCGTGGCGGAGGAGGTGCTGTTCCGGGGGCTGCTGTTCGGGACGCTGCTCGCGCGGTTCGGCCCCCGGGTCGCGATTCTCGGATCGAGCGCCGCGTTCGGCGCCATCCACGTCTTTCTCGGCGGAGTCCCGAGCGTCGTCGAGGCGGCCGTCCTCGGCGTCGGGTTCGCCGCCGTCCGACACCGGTACGCCAACCTCGTCGGCGTCGGCGTCGCCCACGCGCTGATCAACGCGTACTACGTCGCGGCCGGCGTCGGGATCCTGCCGTCCCCGGTCGGGGGCTGAGCGGGTGGGCTCCGCCGGGAAGGGTTCGGACACAGAAGAACGCTCGGAGCGGTCGACGACGGCCGTAGCGACGGGACGAGCCTACCGCGCGTACAGTTTCTGCCCGAGCAGGTCCGCGGGCCGGACGCCGTCGCCGGGCGAGACGGCGAGGTAGGGCCGGTCGACCGGCCCGAACACGTCGACGACGCGGCCGACGGTCGACAGCGACTCGTCGACGACCATCAGGCCGATGTCCGGGCGGTCGTCGGCGTCGCCCTCCCACCGGACGAGCGCGAGACGCTGGGCCGTCTTGGAGACGGTGCCGACGCGCTGCATCACTCGCGGAGGATCGCCACGTACGCCGCGGCGGCCTGGACGAGGTCGTTCTTCGAGGCGTCCTCGGCGCCCTGGACCAGCACCCGGCCGCGGGGCTCCCACTCCCGGGGGTAGGTCTGGTCGCGCTCGATGACCGCGTCGTAGCCGACCTGCTGGACGGCCTTCGCGATCTCGTCGACCGTGGGGTCCTCGATGGCCGCGTCGCGGGCGACCCGACGCCCCTCCGAGCGCGTCAGGGCCGCGTCGAGGTAGGCGGGCCAGATGACGTTCTCGATTGCCATACCGAAAAGCGGCCCTCCGAGGGTAATACGGTTGTGGTCGCGGGGTGGCGTCGGGCCGGGGGCGGACGGCCTGCGGCGGGACTGTGGGCGACCTGCGGGGGCGTCAGTCGCGCCGGACGAGCAGGTCCGCGCCGGCCGCCGCCGTGACGACCGCGCCGGCGACGAGCGACGGGACGACGACGAGCCGAAGCGTCCGGCGGGGCGCTCCGGAAGGCGATCGCGGTGGGATCGTCCCCACCCTGGTAGTTTCCCAATAAGTATTTACCTAATGAAAGCAGGGTTTCGTTCATGGGAGCAGCAGCGCGGGCCGGCCTGTACTCCGTGGGATTGCTCGGGGTGCTGGCGGTGACCGTCGTCGGGAGCGCCGCGGTCGGACCGGTGTCGATCCCCCCGGAGACGGTCGTGCGCGCGCTGCTCCAGTCCGTAGCGTCGGAGTCGCTGCTCGCGGGCCTCGGCGGGCCGGTGTCGCGAACCGACCGGGTGATCGTCCACACCGTGCGCCTGCCGCGGATCGCCCTGGCGGCGGTCGTCGGCTTCGCGCTCGCGACCGCCGGCGTCGTGATGCAGGGGTTCTTCCGGAACCCGATGGCCGATCCGTCCATCGTCGGCGTCTCCTCGGGGGCCGCCGTCGGGGCCGTCGCCGCCATCGTCGCCCCGGTCGCGCTCCCCCTGGGCCTGCAGGTCCAGGGCGCGGCGTTCGCGGGCGCCGTCGTCACGGCGTTCGCGGTGTACCTGCTGGCGAGCGAGGGCGGTCGGACGCCCGTGGCGACGTTGCTGCTCGCGGGCGTCGCGGTCCAGACGTTCCTCGGGGCCGTCGTCTCCTACCTCCTGCTCCGGAGCGGCGAGAGCCTGCGGCAGGTGGTGTACTGGCTGATGGGGAACCTTTCGAACGCGACCTGGGGGGACGTCCGGGTCGCCGCACTGGCCGTCCCGGGCTTTCTCCTCCTCCTGCCGTTCGCCCGCGACCTCGACGTGCTCCTGCTGGGCGAGGCCGACGCCCACAGCCTCGGGATCGAGGTCGAGCACACGAAGCGACTCCTGCTCGCCGTCGCGAGCGTGGTGACCGCCGCCGCGGTCGCCGTCTCCGGCGTCATCGGCTTCGTCGGCCTGATCGTCCCGCACATGCTGCGGCTGGTCGTCGGCCCCGACCACCGGGTGTTGCTCCCCACGAGCGCGCTCGCGGGCGCGACGTTCCTCGTGCTCTCCGACACGCTCGCCCGAACCGGCCCCGCCGAGGTGCCCGTCGGCATCGTGACGGCGGCGGTCGGGGCGCCCTTCTTCCTCTACCTCCTCCGGACCCGGGAGGTGCACGCGCTGTGAACGCTCTCGACCCCGGAGCCGCCGCGAACGGCCGATCCGGCGAGTGCGCCGACGAGGGCGTCGACGCCGCGAGCGAGGGCGCGCCCCCCGAGGGGGTGCCCGTCCTCTCGGTCGAGGACGTGGCGGTGCGCCTCGGCGACGTTCCGGTGCTCGACGGCGTCTCGGCGACGGTCGACCGGGGGCGGTTCGTCGGGCTGATCGGGCCCAACGGGGCGGGGAAGACGACCCTGCTCAGGACGATCAACGGGGCGCTCGCCCCGTCGCGGGGACGGGTCCGGGTCTGCGGCGAGGTGATCGCCGACCTCGGCTCGCGGGCGACGAGCCGACTGGTGGCGACGGTCCCCCAGGACACGACGCTCACGTTCGACTTCGACGTTCGCCGGACGGTGGCGATGGGGCGGACCCCCCACCGCGGGCGGTTCGACCGCTGGCGCGAGGCCGACGAGCGGGCGGTCGCGCGCGCCATGGAGCGCACCGGCGTGACCGACCTCGCCGACCGCCCGATCACGGCCGTCAGCGGCGGCGAGCGCCAGCGAATCGTCATCGCCCGCGCGCTGGCCCAGGAGACCCCCCTGCTGCTCCTGGACGAGCCGACGGCGAGCCTCGACATCGCCCACCAGGTGCGGACGCTCGAACTCGTCCGCGACCTCACCGCGACGGGCAAGACCGCGGTCGCCGCCATCCACGACCTCAACCTCGCGGCGCACTACTGCGACGAACTCCTGTTGCTCGCGGACGGGGAAGTGCTCGCCGCCGGCGAGCCGGGGGCGGTGCTGACCGAGGACCGCCTGCGTGAGGCGTTCGACGCGAACGCCGTCGTCGCCCGCCACCCGGTCACCGGCTCGACGTACGTCACCGCGCTGCCGGAGCGGGAGGCCGGCGAGGGAACCGTCCACGTGATCGGCGGCGGCGGCACCGGCTCGCGCCCCCTCTACGTGCTCTCGGCCGCCGGCTACGCGGTCACGGCCGGGGCGCTCAACGAGGGCGACACGGACACGGAGACGGCCCGCCAACTGGGTGTCGACGCCGTCACCGTCGGGCCCTACGCGCCCGTCGACGACGCCGCGGCCGCGGCCGTCCGCGAGCGCGTCGACGCCGCCGACGTCGTCGTGGTCGCGGACGTCGAGGTCGGCGAGGGGAACCTCCCGAACCTGGCGGCCGCGAGGGGGGCCGACCGGCTGGTGCTCGTCGAGGACCGCCCGTTCGCCGACCGGAACTTCGCGGGCGACGCCGGGCGCCGGCTCTACACCGACGTCCGCGAGCGCGCCCGCGTCGCCGGGCCGGGGGACGTCCTCGCCGCGGTGACGGCCGCCCTCGACGAACCGGCGGGCGACGGCGCGGCCGCCCTCGACGAACCGGCTGGCGACGGCGCGGACGCCGACCGGTCGGCATGACCGATCGCCCGCCGGATCAGCCCGGCGGTCGTTAGCCCGTCCGTTCGGGGGGAGTAGGGCGCGCGTACTGATATCCGTTCGACGCCTCCGTGGAGCTATCGAACAGTCGCGGGCTCCCGGCGGTACGGGGGGCCGCCGGTTCGTCCAGGGTGATCCAGGTGAAAGTAGCACTCATCGGAGTCGGGCAGGCGGGCGGAAAGATCGTCGAGGCGCTCCTGGCCCACCAGGACCGGACGGGCGGGAGCTTCGTGACCGACGCCGTCGCCGTCAACACGGCGCGGGCGGACCTGCGCGGACTCGACCGGATCCCGGCCGACCGGCGGGTCCTGATCGGCGGGTCGCGGGTCAAGGGCCACGGCGCCGGCGCGGACAACGACCTCGGCGCGGAACTCATGGCCGAGGACGTCGACGAGGTGCTCTCGGTGATCGACGAGTTCCCGCTGCACGCCGTCGACGCGTTCCTCGTGGTCGCCGGTCTCGGCGGCGGAACGGGCAGCGGCGGCGCGCCGGTACTCGCGCGCGAACTCGGCCGGCTCTACGCCGAACCCGTCTACGGGCTGGGCGTCCTCCCCGGCCGCGACGAGGGCGGCATCTACGCGCTGAACGCGGCCCGGTCGTTCCGGACGTTCGTCGACGAGGTCGACGGCCTCCTCGCCTTCGACAACGACGCCTGGCGTCGGAGCGGCGAGAGCCTCGGCGACGGCTACGCCTCGATGAACGAGGAACTCGCCCGGCGCCTCGGCGTGCTGTTCGGCGCCGGGGAGGTCGACGGCCGGGTGGCCGAGACGGTCGTCGACGCCTCGGAGGTGATCAACACGCTCGGCGCCGGCGGGGTGACGTCCATCGGCTACGCCGTGGCCCCGGTCGAGCGCGAGAAGCGGGGGCTGCTCGCCCGGCTTTCGGGGGGCGACGCGGCCGCGACCGCCATCGACGAGGGCGAGTCGACCAACCGCGTGGTAAGCCTGGTGCGCCGGGCCGCCCTCGGCCGGCTGACCCTGCCCTGCGAACTCCGGGGCACCGAGCGGGCGCTGGTGATCGTCACCGGCCCGGCCGACGCCATCTCGCGGCGCGGCGTCGAGCGCGCCCGGAGCTGGGTCGAGGAGGAGACCGGCACCATGGAGGTCCGCGGCGGCGACTACCCGGTCGACTCCGACTTCGTCGGCGCGGTCGTGGTCCTCTCCGGCGTGACGGACGTCCCGCGGATCAGGGAACTGCAGGCGACCGCCGTCGAGTCGAACCGCGCCGCCGACGAGCGCGCCGCCGACCACGACACGGCCCTCGCCGACCTGCTGGCGACCGACGACGAACTCGAACCGCTGTTCTGAGCGGCGGTGCCTGCGTCACCTGACTGCCGCGCGTCACCCCCGGAACAGCCGCCGCACCTCGTCGCTGACCGACGGTTCGGCGGCGACGACGTACGTCTTCCCGGCGACGAGTTCCGTGTCCGCGGTGGCGATGCTCGTGCCGTCGGAGTCGGAGACGACGAGACAGCCGGTCGGCAGCGAGACGGCGTCGAGCGTCCGGCCGGCGACGGGCGCCGACTCCGCGACGGTCACCTCCAGCACGTCGAGGTCCCCCCGGACGCCCTCCAGCGCGCGGAGTTCCGGCTCGATGGCGTTGGCGGCCACCCGGGCGCCCGCCCGCTCCGGGAAGATGACGGTGTCGACGTACTCGGCGTACTCCTCGATGCCGCCCTCGTCGGTTCGCATCACGGTCTGCGTGCCCGGCGAGAGCCGGTCGGTCGCCAGGCTCACCGCGAGGTTGGTGCCGGTCGACCCGCTCAGCGCGAGCAGCGCGTCCGCCCGGTCGAGCCCCGCCTGTTTGAGCACCGAGGGCCGGGTGGCGTCGCCCTCGATGACGGTCGCCACGTACGCGTCCGAGATGGCGTCCGCTCGCGCCGGGTCGCGCTCGATCACGATCACCGCGTGCCCGCGGTCGTGGAGCAGTTCGGCCGTCCGCAGGCCGACGCGCCCGCCGCCGACCACCACGACCCGGAGGTCCTGGCGGTCGCTCACGGCGGTCCCTCCGGCGCGGTGCGCGCGCCTCCCTCGGCGCTCGGCGTGACTCCGGTCATGGTCGAAGCGTCGCCGCCGACCCCCAAATAGCCGGCGACGCCGGCGGGGCGACTCAGCCGAGCGACGAGCGGTCGAGCACGAGATAGACCCCGCCGCCGAGCGCCAGCCACGCGAGGCCGAGGAGCCACGTCCGCGGGCTGATGAACGCGCCGAGCAGGAGGTTGAGGACGATGCCGAGGACGGGCGCCGCCGGGTACAGCGGCATCTCGAACGGGCGGGTCATGTCCGGCCGCCGCCGTCGCATGCGGATCGCGCTCGCGTTGACGACGACGAACGACAGCAGGAAAAAGAGGCTAGAGAGGTTGCCGACCTGGCGGATGGGGATGAACGCGACGGAGGCGGCCATCACCACGGCGCTCGCGAGGATGGCCGTCGACGGCGTCCCGAAGCGGTGGTGGAGGCGCCCGAAGCGCGCGAGCAGGTGGCCCCCGCGACCCATCGAGAAGGCCACCCGGCTGGAGGCGATGACGACGGCGTTGAGTGCGGTGAGCGTCGAGAACACCGCGCCGAAGACGATCAGCGCTTCCCCCTGGCCCAGGACCGGAATCGTCGGCATGAACGACGTGGCGGCCTCGGCGATGCCGGTCTCGCCCGCCCGCCCGAGTTCGGCGGCCCCGAGGGTCCCGACCGCGACGGTCACGACCGCGAGGTAGACCACCACGGTCGCCGCGAGGCTGAGGAAGATGGCCCGCGGGATGTTCTTTCGAGGGTTCTCGACCTCCTCCGTGACGGTGGTGATGAGGTCGTACCCCTCGAAGGCGATGAACGTCAGCCCCATCGCGGGCAGCAGGTCGACCGGGCCGCCTCCGCCCGGAAAGAGCGGCTGGAACTCCGCGGCCGAGAACGCGGGGGCGGTGGCGCCGAAGCCCACGAACACGACCAGGATCGCCACCTTGGTGATCGTGAAAACGGTCTCGACGCTGCCGCTCGCGGCCGTCGACAGCGCGTTCAGCCCCACGAGCGCGGCCACGGCGCCGAGGGCGAGACCGACCACCAGCACCCCCGTCGCGGCCTCCGGCGCGGGGACGGCGCCGCCGAAGTAGACGTGGAGCAGTTCGAGCAGGTTCGGCGCGAACCCCAGCGCGTACAGCGCGCCGGCGATCATGTAGGCGAACCAGAGCATCCAGCCCATCAGGAACGACACCAGGTCGCCGAACACCTCGTTGACGAAGGCGTAGCCGCCCCCGCTCTTGGGGACCGCGCTCGCCAGTTCGGCGTACGAGAGCGCGGTGAACGTGGTGACGACGCCGTTGAGCGCGAAGACGAGCACCGCCGCGGGGCCGGCGGTCTCGGCTGCCAGTCCGGTCAGCACGAAGATTCCCGCGCCGATCATCGCCCCCATCCCGATCATCGTCGCGTCCAGCAGGCCGAGGTTCGCCTCCGGGGCGCGCTCGCCGTGGCTCATTCGCCAGACTGTCGCGCGGGGTGACAGGTAAAACCGACGACGTCGCCCCACCCCGACGGCGACACAGGGGCCGTCTCCCCCCCGGCCGCGCGCGGTCACTCCTGGACGACGTGGCCGTCGAGGTACAGTTCGGCCGTGTCGGTGCTCTTTCGGGAGACCTTCAGGAACGTGACCACCCGCTCGTCGCCCTCGCGGCGGTCGGATTCGACCTGCAGGTGGAGCCCCTGGGCGTCGAAGTGGGCGAGCAGTTCGTCGACGACCGCGGGCGGGGCGCGGACGGTGTGGCGCTCGCCGACGGGGTCGCCCGTCGCGACCGTCTCGATGCAGTCGAGCATGGGTTCGAGGATCGCCTCGCCGATGGCGCGGGCGCGCTCGCGGGCCGCCTCGGCGTCCTCGCCGCGTTCGATCGACTGGTAGGCCTCCCTGACCAGCCGGCGAAAGGTGAAATCGCGTCCCCGGTCGAACGGGAGCGAGAAGGCGTAGCGGAGGTCGTCGCGGTTGGCCCACCCCGTCGTGTACTTCAGGAACGTGCTCGCGTCCGGCGACTTCATGACGACCCCCTCGCGACCGTCGGCTTCGAGCGCCTCGATCACGGCGTGGACGGATTCGGCGGCCTCGTCGAGGGGGACCCGGCCGTGGTGGGGGACCTGCGGGACGTCGTAGTCGGCGAGGAACGCCCGGCGCTCGTCGACCGGGAGCGGCGTCCCCGTCTCCCGGTCGCGCACGTCGAAGGCCCGGAACGCCGCGCTGTCGACGCCTGGGTATTCGTGGGCGATGTACGGCGTCTCCGGGCCGATCACCTCGCCGCAGAGCAGGCAGCCGGGGTGCTCGGCGAACAGCGACCGGTCGAGTCGGTCGCGCACGAGCGCGGTGGTGAACGGACAGATCGTCCCGCCGCGGATGAACGCCAGCAGGTCGCGACCGACGAGGTCGTCGTCTCCCGCGTCGCCCTCGCTCCCGGCGTCGTCTCTCGCGTCGCTCCCGGCGGCGTCGCCCCCGCTCGATCCGTCGGCGGCGTCGGGACCGTCCGCGGACGGCACCGCGGCCACCCGGACGTTGTACCCGTTGAGTTTCTCCTCGATCACGACGTCGCCGTCGAACTGCCGGGGGATCCCCTCGCGCAGCACGAGCGTCCGCGGGATCTTCGGCCACCCCCGGACCACGGTGTCCCCGATCAGCACCAGCCCCCGGTCGAACTCCCGGTGGTAGTCGGGGAGGTGACGGTACTCTCGGCCGCGGAACGTGGCGGTTCGGAGGCGATCCTCCAGGGAGGCGAAGGCCTCCTCCGACGCCCCCAGGATCTCCCGGTGTGACACCCGCGCCCGTTGGGCGCCGGCGGGGTTAGGTGTTGTCCCGGTGGGGGCGGGGGCCGGAGCGGGCAGTCCCGACGCGGGGTCGCCGCGGGCGCCCGCCGGCTAGCTATATCCGTCTCCCCGCCCAACCACCGCCGATGGCCGACCTCCCGTTCAAGCAACGGTTCGTGCTCGACACGTCGCTGTTTCTCACCGAGGAGATCCGGCGCGACGACGAGGACCTGGCCGACGCGCTGGACCGACTGCTCGACGTGATCGCGGAGGCCAAACTCGAACTCGGGATCTCCTGTTACGTGCCGCCGTCGATCTACGACGAACTCGCCACGATGCTCCGCGAGCGGGACATTCCCGACGAGACGATGTCGAAGCTGAACACCTGGGTCATCAAGAAGAACCCCGCGCGCTACGAGGTGATGATCCCCGCCGAGATCGTCTACGGCTTCATCGACGAGATGTCGGAGCGGGTAAATCGCGGGCTCAGGGTGTCGGAGAAGGCGGTCAGGAAGGCCGAGGAGGGCAAGAACGAACCGAATCACGACCACATGACGGCCGTCGACCGGGTGATCTCCGACCTCCGGGACGACTACCGCGATGCGCTCCGCCAGGGCGTCCTCGACTCCCGCGAGGACTTCGACCTGCTGATCCTCGCGCGCGAACTCGACGCCGGCGTCGTCACCGAGGACGCGGGGATCATCCACTGGGCGGAGGACTTCGGCCTCCGGTACCTCAGGGGACGCGAGTTCCCCACCCTGCTGGAGTCGTACCTCCAGCACACCGCCCAGCGCTACGACGATCGCTACCGCGGCGAGTAGGTGGCCCACGCGGCCGGCGGGGCGACGGAACGGCCGAGATCGTAGCTACCGACCGGGAAACCGAATCACGCGAGGGGCAACCCCGTCATCCGGGGCCCTCTCACGCCGCGGGGAGTTCGGACACGCCGAGCGGTCTCATGAGGCCGAGCCCGCCGGGCTGGATCCACCCGACGTCGCGTGAGAGCGTAGTCAGCGTTCACACCGGCCGAGACGGTCCGTCCGTCGGACAGGGGATGGCCGTAGAAACCACCGCAGAAGTCGGACAGGGGAGCAGCCGGTCGGTTCCCGACCAGAACCCCGTACGCTACCCCGATAGCAAGCGAAGTTGCATTAGATAAATATTTGTTGGACAAACCGCTGGTCCAACCTGATGCGCATCCGAAGGAGTCTGCTGATCGTGGCGATCGTTCTGATCACCGTGACCGGTACGGTGGGAGCCGGGGGAAGCGCGGCGGGGAACGCACCGCCCGCACAGACCGCGACGGAGTGTTCGTTTCCGGTCACGAAGACCGACGCGACCGGGACCGAGGTGACTGTCGAGACCGAGCCGACCCGAATCGTGACCCTCAGTCCGAGCGCCGCACAGACCGTGTGGGAGATCGGGGGACGGGACAAGGTCGTCGGTGTCACCCAGTACGCGAACTACCTCGACGGCGCCGCGTCGCGGGCGAACGTCTCCGGGGCGGGCGAGTCGTTCGTCAACGTCGAGCGGGTGGTCGACCTCGACCCCGACCTCGTGCTCGCGCCGAACACGATTTCGAACGACACCGTCGACCGCCTCCGGGCGTCCGGCCTGACCGTCTTCAGTTTCGGCTTCCAGACGACGATCGAGGACGTCGAGGAGAAGACGCGCCTCACCGGTCGGCTGATCGGCGAGTGCGAGGGCGCCGCCGAGACGGTCGCGTGGATGGAGTCCGAACTGGACACCGTCGACGAGGCGATCGCGGGTCAGGAACGGCCGCGCGTGCTCTACGTGTTCTTCGGCTATACGGCCGGCGAGGGGACGTTCGCCCACACAGTGATCGAGGCCGCGGGCGGCCGGAACGTCGCCGCGGCGGCGAACGTCAGCGGCTACCGGCAGATCAGCCCGGAAGTCGTCGTGCGTTCGGACCCCCAGTGGATCGTGGTCAACGACGGGGCGACGCAGATCCCACAGACCGCCGCGTACAACGGTACCACCGCGGTCGAACGGGACCAGGTCGTCGTCCTCCGGGAGGAGTACATCAGTCAGCCGGCGCCGCGGATCGTTCACTCGGTGGTCACGCTGGCAAAGGCACTGCACCCCGAGGCGTACGAGCGGGCCGCGAACGGGACGGCGACCACCGGGACGACGACGCCGACCCCCACGTCGAGTCCGACGGCGACGGCCGCGTCGACGACCGACGCGGCGGCGACCACCGACACGAGTACCCCCGGGTTCGGGGCCGGCGTGGCGCTGCTCGCGCTGGCGGTCCCCCTCTGGCTCCTGGGCCGGAGAGACGACTGACCGTGCCGCCGACCGACCGATCGGCTGCACGGCGGGGCGCGGGGACCGCCCGGGGACCACCCACGTCGGCACGGCCGGCAGTACTATCGAGCCGCGGCCCCGTACCACACCGACACTGACGATGGGAACGCACACCTCGCCCGGTGCCACCTCGTTCGACCTGTTCGGAACGCTGGTGGCGGTCGAGCGGCCGTCGGACCCGGCCGCCGCCGTTGCGACCGAACTGCGGGCGCGGGGGGTCCCCGTCCCCGACGACTGGGGGGACGCCTACGCCGAGTCACACGTCGACGCCCCGGAGGGGGCGGAGGTGCCCCTCCCGACCCACGTGAGCGCCGCCCTCGCGAGCCGCGGCGTCGACGCGACCGGGGAGGGCCACGGCGACGGCCGCGGCAACGTGCTCCGTCGGGCGGTGGTCGCGGCCTTCGACCCCGAGGTCCGCACCCGCCACGGCGCCCGTCGTGCCGTCGAGTCCGCCGCCGACCGCGGCCCCGTCGGCGTCCTCTCGAACTGCAGCGTTCCCGAACTGGCCCGGCGCGCGCTCCTCCGATCCGATCTGGACCGCGAGGCGTTCGACGCCGTGGTGACGAGCGTCGGCTGCGGGTGGCGAAAGCCCGACCGGCGCGCCTTCGAGGCGGTCGCCGCCCGCCTGCGCGTCGAGCCGTCGGCCCTGGTCCACGTCGGCGACGACCCCCGGACCGACGGCGGCGCGGCCGACGCGGGGGCGACGAGCATCCTCCTCGACGACGTGTCGCTTCCGGAGCTTCCGGCCGCGCTGGAGGCGCGGTGATGCCCCCCGTGACCGCCGCGGCCGTGGCTGTCGGAGTCGCGCTCGACCTCCTGGTCGCGGAGTTCCCCGGACGGGTTCACCCTGTCGCTGCCTTCGGCCGCCTCGCAGCCCCGTTCGACCGCGACTGGAACCACCCGCGGGCCGTCGGAACGGTCGTCGCGGTCACGCTGCCGCTGCTCGCGGCGGGCGCCCTCGGCGGCCTCGCGTCGGTCGCGGGGCGCCTGTGGCCCGTCGCCGGGGCGGCGCTGGCCGGAGTCGTCCTCTTCAGCACGATCAGCCTGCGGATGCTACTGTCGGTGGCCCGCGAGGTGATCGGCCTGACGGCGACGGATCCCGACGACGCCCGCGAGGCGATCAGGGCGCTCGCCGGACGCGACGCGACGGCGCTGTCGCCGGCCGAACTCCGTAGCGCCGCCGTCGAGAGCGTCGCCGAGAACCTCGCCGACGGCTTCGTCGCACCCCTGCTCGGGTTCGCGCTCGGTGCGCGGGTGTCCCTCGGCGTCGCCGTCGCAGGGGCAGTCTGGGTCAAGGCGGTGAACACGCTGGACTCGATGCTCGGCTACGAGAGCAAGCCGGTCGGGTGGGCGAGCGCCAGGCAGGACGACCTCGTGATGTGGGCGCCCGCCCGCCTCACAGCGGGCGTGCTCGCCGTTGCGTCGGGGACTCCGAGCGCGGTCGTCCGCGCCCGGCCGTGGGCCGGCGACCCTCCGTCGCCGAACTCCGGGTGGCCCATGGCGACGCTCGCGGCCGTCCTCGACGTGCAGCTACGCAAGCCGGGGGTGTACGTCCTCCACCCCGACGAGGGCCTTCCGACGGTCGCCGAGTCCCACCGGGGGGTTCGGATCGTCGGCGTCGCCGGCCTGCTCGCTGCCGCGCTCGCGGGGGTGATCGCGTGGTTCTGACGGCCCTCCGCGGCGCCCTCGGGTTCCTCTCGCGGCTCCCCGTCGGCCGCGACGAGCGCTCGTGGGAAGCGTTCCGACGCTCGCCCGCGGCCTTCCCGCTCGCCGGCTACGTCGTCGGGGCGCTGGTCGCCGTCCCGTTGGCGCTCCCGGCGCCGGCGCCGACTGTCGCCGCCCTGTTCGTCGTCTGGGTGTATTTCGTGACCGGCGTCAACCACGCGGACGGCGTCGCCGACCTGGGGGACGCGGTCGTCGTCCACGGTGACGTCGCGGACCGCCGGGCCGCGATGACGGACACGACGGTCGGCGTCGGGGCGGTCCTGGCGCTCGGCCTGGTGCTCCTCGGGACGGCGCTCGCCGGGCTGGCGCTCGCCGGCGTCGCGTCCGCGGCGACTCCGCTCGCGGCGCTCGGCGTCGTGGTCGCCGCCGAGGTGGGGGCGAAACTCGGCATGGCGGCCGTCGCCTGCCTGGGCACCGCGGCCCACGAGGGGCTGGGTTCGGCGCTGACGGCGCACGCCGATCCCCGCTCCCTCGTCGCGCCCGGGCTGGTGGCCCTCCCGGCCGCGGCCGCGACGTGGCCCCACCCCGCGGCGGGAGTCGCGCTCGCCGCCGCGGTCGCCGGGGCGCTGTGCGTTCGCCGGTGGGCGCGGGACCGCCTCGGCGGCGTCAGCGGGGACGTCTTCGGGGCGAGCAACGAACTCGCGCGGGTCCTCGGTCTCCACGCGGGGGTGATCGCGTGGACGCACTGGTGATGTGCGGCGGCCGGGGGACCCGGCTCGACGCGGCCGTCGAGAAACCCCTCTTCGAGGTCGCCGGCCGACCGATGATCGATCGGGTCCTCGCGGCACTCGACGAGAGCGGCGTCGCCGAGGTCCACGCGGTCGTCTCCCCCCACGTCCCCGAGACCCGCGCCCACCTCGACGGTCGGTCGGTGCGACGGTTCGAGACGCCTGGCGAGGGGTACGTCGCCGACCTCGGTCACGCGCTCGACCGCGTCGAGGGGCCGGTCCTCACCGTCGCCGCCGACCTCCCGCTGCTCGCGGGGGACGCCGTCGACCGCGTCCTCTACGCCCACCGCGAGGGGTCGCTGACGGTGTGCGTTCCCGCCCCGCTGAAGCGACTGGTGGGGGTGAGCGTCGACCACACGCTCGACCGCGACGGCCGGGAGCTCGCGCCGACCGGAATCAACGTCGTCGCGGACCGCGACGAGACGGAGCACACGTACGTGACCTACGACGCTCGCCTCGCGGTCAACGTCAACCGGCTCTCGGACGCTCGGGTCGCGGAGGTGCTGGCGTGAGGTTCGTCCTGGTCGGCGGGACGACCGACACGGCGACGATCGAGGGCATCAGCGCGGCGGGGGCCGCCCCCGAGTTGCTGGCTCACACGCCCGCCGCCGACCTCGAACTCGTCGAGTACGGGCGGCCGGTCGCCGCCCCGGAGACGCCGGTCAGCCCGACCGGCTGTCCGACTCCCGCGGTGGTGACCCGCGCCGTCCGGGAGGCGGTCGGATTCGACGCGCTCGCCGTCGACGCCGGCCTCGCCGCGCGCACGGCCGCGCCGACCGTGGCCCTCGGCGCCGACCCGGGCGGCGACGTCCGCGACCCCGAACCGGTTCCCGCGGCGGTGGAGGTGTTCGAGCGCGCCCGCGACCTCGGCCGCGCGGTGCCGGACGGGGAACTGGTCGTCGGCGAGACCGTCCCCGGGGGGACGACGACGGCGCTCGGGGTGCTCACCGCGCTGGGCGAACCCCACGGCGTCTCGTCGTCGCTCCCCGAGAACCCGATCGAACGCAAACGTGCGGTCGTGGCGAGCGGCCTCGCGGCGAGCGGCCTCCGGGCGGGGGACGCCGCCGGCGATCCCCTGCTGGCGCTCCGGACGATGGGCGACCCCGTGCTGGCGGCCGTCGCCGGCCTCGCGGTCGGCGCCCTCGAGCGCGGAACGACCGTGACGTTCGCCGGCGGGACGCAGCTAGTGGCCGCCGGGGCGCTCGTCCGTCACCGCGGCGTGGACGCCCCGCTCGGACTCGCCACGACCACCTACGTCGTGGACGACGAGACGGCAGACCTCCGGACGGCTGCCCGGGCCCTCGACCTGAACCTGACGGTCACCGATCCCGGGTTCGGGCGCTCGACCCACCGGGCGCTCGACCCGTACCGCCGCGGCGAGGCGAAGGAGGGCGCGGGGATGGGTGGGGCGCTCATGCTCGCGTCGCGGGCGGGGGTCTCGATGGAACGGATCAGAACCCGAACGATCGACCGGTACGAGGCGCTGGTGGGTGCGGATGGATCCTGACGCCGCGCGCGACGTCGGCCGGGTGCCCCACGGCAGCAGCGACGATCCCTCATTGCTCGACTTCAGCGCGAACACGAACCCGCTGACGCCGGAAGGGGTCGAAGCGGTCTACGAGGGAGCGCTGACGTCGGCGCGGTCGTACCCGCCGGAACCACCCGCGGCTCTCCGGGACGCCGCCGCCGCGTACGTCGACTGCACTCCGGAGGCCGTCGTTCCCACGCCGGGGGGCCTGGCCGCCATCCGACTGGCGATCGACCTGACGGTCGAGCCCGGGGAGACGGTCCTCGTCCCGGCGCCGAGTTTCGGCGAGTACGCCCGCGAAGTCCGACTCCAGGGCGCAGACCCGACGTTCGTCGACCAGCACCGGATACTGCGGGCCGACCCCACGGATCACGCGCTGGCGATCGTCTGCAACCCGAACAACCCGACCGGGAACGCCTACGACGACGGGGCGCTCCGTGCGTTCGCGGCCCGCTGTCGGGCGGCCGACACCCCGGTGCTGGTCGACGAGGCGTTCCTCGATTTCACGGACCGGCCGTCGCTGGCCGGGACCGACGGGGTGATCGTCGCCCGGTCGCTCACGAAGATGTTCGGCCTCCCGGGGCTCAGGGTCGGGTTCGCCGTCGCCGACGGCGACCTCCGGGAGGCGCTCGTCGCGGCTCGCCGACCCTGGAACGTCGGAACGCCGGCGCTCGAGGTCGGCACCCACTGCCTGGGCCGGACGGCGTTCGTCGAGGCCACGCGACGACGGGTCCGGGAGGAGCGCGCGCGACTGCGCGCGGCGCTCGCCGAGCGGTTCGCGGTCGCGCCCTCGGCGGCTCCGTTCCTCCTCCTCGACGTGGGCGACCGCGACGTCGAGGCGGTCGTGCGGGCGGCCCGGGACCGGGGGGTCGCGCTGCGCGACGCGACGACGTTCCGGGGGCTCGACGCCCACGTCCGGGTGGCCGTGCGTCTCCCCGGGGAGAACGACCGGCTCCTGGAGGTGCTCGCCGATGTTTGAATCGACCGTCCGCGAGGACGTCCTGTGCGTCCGCCGGGAGGGGACGCGCTGGCTCTCCTCCGGGTGGAACGGCGGGGTCCGGTCGACGGACGCGGCGTACAACGTCTCCGTTCCCGACGGCTGGGAACGCACGGACCTCGACGCCTACGTCGCCGCCCGGCGGCGGCGGGCCGGGTTCGACGCTCCGGGGCCGGCGTTGCTCACGGGCGTCGACCTCGGGCACGCCCGCGGCGCGCGACGTGGCCCGGTCGAGGCGGTCGCCACGGCCGGTCTCTCGAACCCCGCCGCACTTCCGGTTCCCCCCGACGGGTCGACGACGTCGGGGGAATCCGAGGCCGGGGGATCCCGAGTCGACGCCGGGACGGTGAACCTGATCGTCGGGACGACCCGGTCGCTCGACGACGGGGCGCTGGCGAACCTCCTCGCGGTCGTCGCGGAGGCGAAGGCGGCGACGCTGCTGGCCGTGACCGGCTTCCCCGGGACGACGACTGACGCCGCCATCGTGGCCTGCGATCCGTCGGGCGACCCGGCCGACTTCACCGGGAGCGCAACGCCGGTCGGCGCGGCGGCCCGGGCCTGCGTCCGCGACGCCTTGCGGGCGAGCCTTCGCTCGCGCTACCCGGACGGGGAGTTCCCCGCGTCGGTCGACGACGCCGAGTACGGCGTGTCGACGGACCGTCGTGCGGCGGTCTTTCAGCTCTGACCGACCGACACAACGATTATTTAGCTAGTGCAAGTTAGATTGCTACAATGGACGACGACAGCCGTGTCGCGCGACGGACGGCCGGGAGCGAATCCGGAGGCGACGGGCGCGGCCCGTCCGGACGAAGCGGTCATCCGGACGCCACGGAGGACCCGGCGTCCGCCACATGGGAGACGTCCGGGGAGGCCGCAAAGTCGCGCTCCGCCGGATCGCTCGATGCTCGTCGATCGGGAGGCGTCGCCGTGGGACGCGTTCGGAGGGGGTCGCCGTGAAGGGGGTCGTGCTCGCGGGGACCGCCTCCGGGGTGGGCAAGACCGTGGCGACGCTGGCGCTGATCCGGGCGCTGGAAGCCGCCGGGCGGGACGTCCAGCCGGCGAAGGCCGGCCCCGACTTCGTCGACCCGAGCCACCACGCGGCGGTCGCCGGTCGACCGTCCCGGACGCTCGATCCGTGGCTCGAAGGCGAGACCGGAACGCGCCGGAACTACTACCGGGGGACGGGCGACGTCTGCGTCGTCGAGGGCGTCATGGGGCTGTACGACGGCGACTGCGCGAGCACCGCGCGCGTGGCCGAGGTGCTCGACCTGCCGGTGGTGCTCGTCGTCGACGCGAGCGCCGGCATGGAGAGCGTCGCCGCGACCGCGCTGGGCTTTCGCGCCTACGCGACCCACGCCGGCCGCGACGTCGACGTGGTCGGGATCGTCGCCCAGCGTGCCCACGGTGGCCGCCACGAGCGGGGCATCCGCGAGGGGCTCCCCGACGACATCGCGTACCTCGGCCGGATCCCGCCGCGGGACGACCTGGAGATTCCGGAGCGCCACCTCGGCCTGCACATGGGCGACGAGGCCCCGCTCGACCCGGCGATCCTCGACGAGGTCGCCGCGGAACTCGACGTCGACCGACTGCTCGACGTGGCGCGGGAGCCGCCGCGACCCGGACCGACGGATCCGAGGCCCCGGACGGAGCGACGGGTCGCGGTCGCCCGCGACGACGCCTTTCGGTTCTACTATCCGGCGGTGCTGGAGCGGCTCCGCGAGCGCGCGGAGGTGGTGACCTTCGCCCCGGCGGCGGGCGACGACCTGCCCGACTGCGACGGCGTCTACCTGCCCGGCGGCTACCCGGAGCTCCACGCGGAGCGAATCGCCGAGGGACCGTCGCTGTCCGCCATCGCCGAGCGGGCGAGCCGGGGGCTCCCCGTCCTGGGCGAGTGCGGCGGGCTGATGGCCCTGACCGAGTCCCTGACGACGACCGGAGGCGAGACCCACGAGATGGCCGGGGTTCTCCCCGCGACGGTACGGATGCACGACCGCTATCGGGCGCTCGACCACGTCGAGGTCGAGGCGGTGGCGGACACCCTCACCGCGACACGGGGCGAGACCAGGCGGGGCCACGAGTTCCACTACTCCACCGCCGAGGTGGGGACCGACGCCAGGTTCGCCTTCGAGACGCGACGCGGGACGGGGATCGACGGCGATCACGACGGCTTGACCGAGTACGCGACGCTCGGCACCTACTGTCACGTCCACGCGGCGAGCGGGGCGTTCGACGCATTCGTGGAGGCACTGTGACCATGCAAGACCCAGACGACGGCGACGGTGAGCGAACCGACGACGGTGAACGAACCGACGACGGTGAACGAACCGACGACGGTGAACGAACCGACGACGGTGAACGAACCGACGACAGCGACACGGAACGAACCGACGACAGCGACACGGAACGAACCCATGACGGTCGGGTCGATCGGGAGACCGGGCTCGAACGCACGCCGGGCAAGGGTCGAACCCCGCGTCCCCGGGTCATCGAGGAGAGCGCACCCGAGGAGTTCGGACTCGTCCAGGTGTGGTGGGGCGACGGCAAGGGGAAGACGACCGCGGCCCTGGGGATGGGCTTCCGGGCCGCGGGACACGGCTACCGCGTCCACATGCTCCAGTTGATGAAGGGCGGCGCGTCGAGCGTCGAGGACGTTCGGGGCGAGTACAACGCCATCGAGGCGATGCCGGGGTTCACCTACGAGAACGCGGGCCACTACGGTTGGCACGGGATGCGCGACGGTTCGGACGAGGATGCGCACGCCGCGGAGGCCCGGGCCGGGTTCGAGCGGGCGAAAGCGCTCGTGGCCGCCGCCGGCGAGGCCTCGGGACCGATCCCGCTCGACGCGTCGGCCGACGCGGGCTGTCACCTGCTCGTGCTCGACGAGATCCTCTACGCCGCCGAGCGAGACCTGATCGACCCCAGCGAACTGGTCGACCTGATCCGGTCGAAGCCCGACGACCTCGAACTCGTGCTGACCGGCGGCCACGAGAAGCCCGCCTACCTCTACGACCACGCCGATCTGATCACCCGCGTCGGGAAGGTGAAACACCCGATCGACGCGGGACAGCGGGCGCGGAAGGGGACCGAGTACTGATGGCGCGAACGGGCCGGAGGCCCCGGGCTGGATGACGCAACCGACGAGGACAGTCCTGGTCGCCGGGACGGCGAGCCACGTCGGCAAGAGCACGATCGCGGCGGGGCTCTGTCGCCACCTGGCGCGGCGGGGTGTGTCGGTGGCGCCGTTCAAAGCGCAGAACATGAGTAACAACGCGCACGTGGCGCTCACGCCCGCCGGCGACTGGGGAGAGATCGGCGTCTCGCAGCACGTCCAGGCCCGGGCGGCAGGGATCGCCCCGACGACCGACGTGAACCCCGTACTGCTGAAGCCCCGCGGCGACGGGGAGAGTCAGCTCGTCCTCCAGGGGCGAGCCGTCGAACACGTCGCCGCCCGGGCGTACTACGAGGACCACTGGGAGCGCGCACGGGAGGCGGCCGTGGAGTCCTACGAACGGCTCGCGCGCGAGTACGACGTGATCGTCGCCGAGGGAGCAGGGAGCGTCGCCGAGATCAACCTCCACGACCGGGACCTGGCGAACGTCGAGACCGCTGAGTTCGCCGACGCCACCGTCGTGGTGGTCGTCGACATCGATCGCGGCGGGGCGTTCGCCAGCCTGTACGGCACGCTCGAACTCGTACCCGACGCGGTCCGCGACCGGGTTGCGGGCGCCGTCATCACGAAGTTCCGCGGCGACGCCTCGCTGCTAGACCCGGGAATCAGGGAACTGGAGGCCCGCACCGGCGTCCCGGTCCTCGGCGTCGTGCCGTACGACGATCCGGGTCTTCCCGCCGAGGATAGCGTCTCCCTCCCGGCCACCGGCGAGGGCGGCGTCCGCGGCGACGACGACGGGGTACCGGAGGGAGACGCAGTGACCGTCGCGGTCCCGCGGCTCCCGCGGATCTCGAACGTCACCGACCTCGATCCGCTGTGCCGAGTGCCGGGGGTCCGGGTCGCGTACGTGCCGCCGGAGGCGACCCTCGCCGACGCCGACGCGGTCGTGCTACCGGGGTCGAAGAACACCGTCGACGACCTCGGCGCGCTCGCTGACGCGGGCTTCGACGAGCGACTCCGGGCGTTCGACGGCCCGGTCGTGGGGCTGTGCGGTGGGTACCAGATGCTCGGCGAGCGAGTCACCAACGCAGGCGTCGAGAGCACCCGCGACGTCGACGTCGCGGAGGGGATCGGCCTCCTCCCGGTCGAGACCCGCTTCTCGACCGAGAAGCGCGTCCGACGCGTCACCCGCGATCTGACCGGAACCGGCCCGCTCGCCGGTGCGTCCGGGACGGTGACCGGCTACGAGATACACGCGGGACGGTCACGGGCCACCCGCCCGGTCGACGCGCCACTCGGGCCGGAGAGCGCCGCGACTGGCCGGGTGCTCGGGACCTACCTCCACGGGCTGTTCGAGAACCGGAACGCGAGAGACGCCTTCGTGGACGCCGTCTACCGTGCGGCCGGAACCACCCGTCCGACGGGGCTCAACGTCGCCGGGTCGCCGTACGAGCGCGCCGCGGACCTCGTGAGGGAGCACGTGGATCTGGATCCGCTCGGGCTAGCGTGACGGGACTGCGAGGACGACGGGGTCGAAAAGCACGGGCAGCTAGTACTTCGGATCGGCGCCCGAGATCTCGTAGACCTCGTCCATGATCTCGTCGCGGCCCCGGCGCCAGGTGTCGAACTGCTCGGGGCGCGTCGGGTACCGGTCGTAGTGATCCTTGAGAGCGGTCGCGCGCTTGCTCACCTTGTACATCTCGTAGAGGGCGTCCCAGTGGCCGAATGTCTTGATCAGCGTCTTCAGCTTGAGGCCGATCCCCATCTCGGAGGAGCCCTTGCTGAGGGCGTCGACGAGCTGCTGGCCGGGGACCGCGGTGACGATGTCGACGAGTTCGTCGACGTCGTGGGCGCTCCCCCAGATGTTGTACAGGTCGACGGCGGCGAAGCGCTTGCCGAAGTCGGTCATCACGCGCCGGTTGTACTCCCAGAGGTTGGCCTCGCTCACGTCGCCGTCGCCGATGGCCTCGGTGGCGACCTGGGCGGCCCAGTGGGCGGACTTGGCGGCGCCCGGGATGCCGCCGCCGGTCGTGGGGTTGACGTGGCCCGCCGCGTCGCCGACGGCGACGAAGCCGGGGGCGACCGCCGAGTCGTACGGGCGACGGGTGGGGAGGGCCGCGCCGAGTTTGTCCTTCACGCGGGCGCCGGCGAACTCCGCGCGACTGCGGAGGTCCCGCTTGAGCACCTCCACCAGCTTCATCGGCTCCTTGTTCATCTGGAAGCCGAGGCCGGCGTTGATCTCCGTGCCCGTCCGCGGGAAGTACCAGAGGTAGCCCAGTTCCTCGGTCGGCTTGAACACGATGGCGTCCGACCAGTCCGGCTCCTCGTCGATCTCGACGATCTCGCGGTAGGCCGAGCAGAACTGCTGGTAGGAGACATTGGTGTCGAACGTCGACCCGGAGAAGTCGGTCTTGTCCTGGAGCAGGGAGAGCGCGCCCGCGGCGTCGATCGTCACCTCGGCGCGGTACTCGCGGACCTGTCCCCTGTGTTTAGCCCGGACGCCCTGCACCCGCCCGTCCTCCTGGATCACGTCCTGGACGACGGTGTCGTAGTGGACGTCGACGCCGACGCGCTCGGCCTCCTCCAGGATGATCTCGCCGTAGCGCTTGCGGTCGAGAACCGCCCCGGGCTCGTTGAACGGGATGTCGATCTCCTCACCGTCGCGCGGGTTCTCGAAGATGGCGCGCCGGATGTTCTGGTTGGTGAACGACTCGTCGCGGAGGTAGTCGAGGTCGATGACGTCGGGGAACGTCGACTTGCCCTTGATCGCGTCCCCGCAGGCGATGTGTCCGGCCTCGTCCTCGCTCTTGCGCTCAACGAGCACCACGTCGAGCCCCTCGCCGGCCGCCGTCGCGCCGGCGAAGGCCCCGGCTGTCCCGCCGCCGACGATCACGACGTCGCCGGACCAGGCTCGACCACCTGACGTCCCGCGAGCGCCGCTGTCTGTGTCCGCAGCCATGTTACGCTCCATTGTCGTGGCCCTCATAAAAATCAACTGTATGGACCTGACGGGGCGCGGACAACACGATTGCCGCCCGACGTGACCGACGTGCGCGTCCCGCGACGGGGCAGGGATATCTCCTCGCGCGACGTGCCCCCGTCATGACGGCAGTTCGACGTGCGGCGGCGCTCGCAGTCCGTCAGGCCTTTCGGGCTGTCTCGGGGGCGCGTCGGATCCGCTCGGGACCGCCCGTCCGGCGCTCGTCGACGCCGCCGCGTGACCCGCGTCGGCAGTGGTCCGCGTCGGGAAGGGGTCCACTCGACCGACAATGTGATTTGCTAACGTGCAACTTTATGTGGTCCATCCGACATCGTACAGAGGGGGAACCCATGTCACGCTCGACGCTCACGGTAGAGAACACGAACGCCATCGCCCACCGGATCGCCGGGGACTCGCTGGTGTACGAGTGCCCGAACTGCGAGCACGGCGAGATCCTGGTCACCGCACTCATCGAGGACGACGACGCGCGCTGCCTGGAGTGCAGTCAGCGCTACCAGTTGTACGTCGAACCGGCGTGATCGGAGTCGGTCGACGCGACCCCACCGGGGGAGGCGGCGCGCGGTCGGCGTCGCTCGGACGCCGTCGCTTGGACGCGCCGCCGCGGTCACCTGCTCGTGTACCCCCCGTCGACCGTGATCTCCTCGCCCGTCACGAACGACGCGCCGTCCGAGCAGACCCACAGGACCGCGTCGGCGATCTCCTCGGGTCGCCCGAGGCGGTTCATCGCGTGCAGCCCCTCGATCTGCTCGCGCATCTCCTCGTCGCTGGTGATCCCCGCGTCCGCCAGCAGCGGCGTCTCGACGAAGCCAGGGCAGACGGCGTTGACGCGGACGTCCTGCTCGGCGTACTCCAGCGCCGCGGTCTTCGTGAGGCCGACGACGCCGTGTTTGGCCGCGGTGTAGGCCGACGCCGTTCCAAAGCCCACGAGGCCGAGTACCGACGCCATGTTGACCACGACGCCGCCCCCGTCCTGTTCGGCCATTCGCTCCAGTTCGGCTTTCGTGCAGCGCCAGACGCCGTTGAGGTTGACGTCGATGACGCGCTCCCACCCCTCCTCCGTGTACTCGCCGGTCGGTTTCTGATCCCCGCCGATCCCGGCGTTGTTGACGCCGAAATCGAGACGGCCGTACTCGTCGACGGCCGTCTCGACCATCGACTCGACGGCGGCCATGTCGGTCACGTCCGCGTCGACGAACGTCGCCTCGCCGCCGGCGGACTCGATCTGTTCGACCGTCTCCCGGCCGCCCTCCTCGTCGACGTCGCCGACGACGACGCGCGCACCCGCCGCAGCGAACTCGACGGCGACCTCCTGTCCGATTCCCGATCCCGCGCCGGTGACGACCGCCACCCGATCCTCGAAGTCTGGCATTGCGTCGGTGACTTCGGGACCGACGGACTTGTATCCGCGTTGCGACGTTCGTGACAGGTCGGCGGCGACGAGGGTCGTGGAAACGGGGGGAGTCGGCGGATCGGTGCGGTGGTGGGGCGGTGCGGCAGTGGTGCGGCCGGTGCGGTGGTGGTATCACACCGACGGGGACCGCGAGCGAGGGACGAACGAAGTGAGTCCCGAGCCTCGCGGAGTTTTTTGATCGAGCTTTTTTGCGCGAGCGGTGCCGCCGAAGGCGGCACCCGAGCGGAAAAAAGGTCGGTTAGTAGAACTCCCGCACGAGGTCCATCGCGTCCTCGGGGGCGCCGTCGGGGATGTCGGCCATGTTCTCGGTGACGCCGTGCTGTTCGGCGTAGGGCACCGACCCCTCGTCCTGCCAGATGACGCCCATGTACTCCTTCGAGGAGTCGAGGATCTTCGTCTTCGCGCTCTCGTAGTCGCCGGGGTCGTGGTCGGTCTCGGCGAGGTCGACGAGGTTGTCGCGGAAGTAGTCGTAGGTGTCGACGTCGTTGAACGTCACGCAGGGCGAGAACACGTTGACGAAGCCGAAGCCGTCGTGCTCGATGGCCGCCTGGACGATCTCCTGGTGGCGCAGCGCGTCCGAGGAGAAGGACTGGGCGATAAAGGAGGCACCGGAGGCGAGCGCGAGCGCCATCGGGTTGACGGGGGGCTGTTTCGGACCCTCGGGCGTCGTCGACGTCTCGAAGTCCTGCCGCGACGTGGGCGAGGCCTGCCCCTTCGTCAGGCCGTAGATGCGGTTGTCCATGACGACGTAGCTCATGTCGACGTTCCGGCGGACGGCGTGGACGAAGTGGCCGGCGCCGATGGAGTAGCCGTCGCCGTCGCCGCCGGCGACCATCACTTCCAGGTCGGGGCGGGCGAGTTTGACGCCCGTCCCCACGGGGAGCGCCCGGCCGTGGACGCCGTGGAGCGCGTAGGAGTGCATGTAGGTGCCGATCTTGCCGGAGCACCCGATGCCCGCGACGACGAACGTGTTGTCGGGGTCGTTGCCCGTCTCCGCGAGCGCTTTCATCATGCCGTTCATGGTCCCGAAGTCGCCGCATCCGGGACACCACGTGGGCTGCTTGTCCGACTTGAAGTCGGTGAATCTGACCTCTGAGCTCATTGGGTTGCCTCCAGCTTCCGCTCGATTTCGTCTGCGAGTTCGTCGGCCTTGAACCGCACGCCGTCGTACTTGTTGACGCGTTCGACCCGGCGGAGCGCGTCGCGCTCCAGGAGGTCTGCGAACTGGCCCGTCGCGTTACACTCGACGACGATCACGTCCTCGGCGTCGGCGATCTCCTCGGTGAGGTCCGGCCGGGGGAAGATGTACGGGACCGAGAGGAACCGGACGTCGACGCCGTCCTCGGCCAGGAAGTCGATGGCCTCGACCATCGCCCCCTCGTTGGACCCCCACGAGAGGACCAGCGTGTCCGCGTCGGGGTCGCCGTACTCGCGAACCGCCCAGTCCTCGCGCTCGCGGGCCGTCTCGACCTTCCGCTGGCGCTTGTCGACCTGCTTGACTCGCATCCCGGTGTCCTCCGTCCGCCGCCCGAGTTCGTCGTGTTCGAGGCCGGTCGACATGTGCGCGCCGTCGACGGTGCCGGGGGCGGCCCGCGGCGAGATGCCGTCGTCGGTGATCGCGTGGGCGCGGAACCGGCCCTCCTCGTCGAGCCACTCCTCGACGGAGTCGTCGTCGACGAGCTTGCCCCGGTCGATCTCGACGTCGTCCATGTCGAAGGCCTCGGGCGGGAACGTCTGTTCGGTCACCGCGAGCGCCAGATCCGAGAGGACGAACACCGGCGTGTTGTACTTCTCCGCGAGGTTGAACGCCTCGACGGTCTTCCAGAAGCACTCGTCGATGGTCGTGGGGGCGACGACGAACCGGGGGATCTCGCCGTGGCCGCCGTACAGCGTCATGTTGAGGTCGCCCTGCTCCTGTTTCGTGGGCATCCCCGTCGAGGGGCCCGAGCGCATCACGTCGACGATCACCAGCGGCGTCTCCGCGGTGGCCGCCAGCCCGAACGTCTCGGACATCAGGTCGATCCCCGGCCCGGACGTGGCGGTCATCGACCGCGCGCCCCCGCGGGCGGCGCCGAGCGCGAGGTTGATCGCGCTGAGTTCGTCCTCGGCCTGGACGACGTGGCCGCCGTAGCGGTCGATCCGGCCGGTGAGGTACTCCATCACGTCCGTCGCGGGCGTGATCGGGTAGCC
>ENA-ORDC01000304-ORDC01000304.1-marine-metagenome-genome-assembly--contig:-NODE-304-length-52574-cov-3.579557_pt1 | contig 52574 bp, 49 predicted proteins | sample MGYA00237783_ERZ508515 | MGnify/ENA primary metagenome ERZ508515 (study PRJEB26186, sample SAMN06268792) | marine metagenome | isolation source: Eden Landing Ponds, San Francisco, CA, USA | place...
CGATGGCCGGCCACCACCGCATCAAAGCCGCCGACGCCGCCGCGAGCGCCGCCGTCGACTTCGTCGAAGCGGTCTGTGACGATCCCACCGGCGCACCCGACGGCCAGGACTTTCCGTTCGACGTCGTCACCGACCAGTTCGGCCCCCGTGAAGGGGCGTCGGTCGCCATTGGCCACGGCAAACCAGACGGGCGGTGTATCGTGCTGGGGCGTGGTGAAGTGACGAGCTGTGACGCCGACGGCTCCGTGACCGTCGAGCGGGAAATGTCGCCCGGTGGCACCTACGACGCACTCGGCACCGAGCGCCGGGCCGGCGACGTGGCGATCACCAGCTTCGAGGAGGGGCGCTGGTGGTATCCGACGGTGTATCGCGCCGACGACGGCAGCCGACGAGGCACGTACGTCAACGTCTGTACGCCGGTCGAGGTCTTCCCCGAGACGATCCGCTACGTCGATCTGCACGTCGACGCGGCTGCTCTCCAGGTCGTCGCGGTCGAAGCGGATCGTGGCCTGGAAGCGCTCGAACGCGCCGGGCACCGGGTTGCCGGACTGGGTGGCGACGAAGCCGACCCGGCTCGCTTCATGGTCGACCGACCACTCCGGCGCCTGCGCAGCGGCGGGCGCGGCGACCAGAAGGGCGAGCACGGCGGCGGTGAAACGCGTCAGCATAGGGGCTCCTCTCTGTCGGAAACGTCGGATGGACAAAACGTCACTCGGCGGCCCCGCGCACCCGGGCACCCGGCCACATGCGGCGCAGCACGTCGTCCTTCAGGATCAGGTGGTGGCGCAGCGCCGCGGCGACGTGCACCGCGACCAGCCCCAGGATCGCCCAGCTCAAGTAGCCATGGGCGGCCATGAACAGGTCCTGCACGGCCTCGCTCGTGCCGGGGTCGGGCAGCGACCGGCCCCAGATGATCGTCGGGAAGCTGGAGTAGAGCGAGAACAGCAGCCCGGTGATCGGCTGCGCGAACAGCAGGCCGTACAGCAGCACGTGGCTGGCGCGGGAGGCCATCACCTCCCACTTCGCGCTGCCCGCGGGCATCGGCGGCACCGGGTTGGCCCAGCGCCAGAGCACCCGCAGCACGGCGACCGCCAGGATCGTCACGCCGATCGACTTGTGCAGATTGTACAGCTCGATCTTGAACGGGCCGTTGGGCAGCCCCTCCATGTACCAGGCCAGGGCGAACTGTCCGACGAAGCCCAACGCCACCAGCCAGTGGAAAAGCTGCGCCAGGGCGCCGTAGCGCTGCCGTGTGTTGCGGATCTGCATCGGCCGTCTCGTCTCCTCGGTCGCGGTCAGTAGTACAGCGGGCCGGAGCGCCAGACGGCGACCGCCACGGCGGCGCAGGCCGGCACCAGCGCGAGCGCCAGGAGCAGTCCCAGCCGGGCCGCACCGCGGCCCTGCGCGCCCAGGCGCGCGGCCAGCTCGGACAGGTCGTCGTAGCGCCGCAGCGCGCCCTCCACCAGGAAAACCGGCAGCAGCAGCAATAGCGCCAGCGGCGCCGCTTGCGTGTAGAGCGCAAGCATCGCCACCAGCGCGATTAGCGGCAGCCCAGTGGCCAGGCGACCGGCGCCGCCCAGGCCGGCGCCACTGGCCCCGGCCCCGGCCATCGCGCCGGCGAGCGCTGCCGCCAGCACGGCGATCACCTGGGCCATCGCGTAGGATGAGCCGTAGGCGGCGACGCCGGCGGCGGCGAAGGCGCCGACCACCAGCAGCAGGGCGCCGCCGGCGCTGCCGGCGTCCTCCAGCCGCAGCAGCGCCCAGGCCGCCCCGGCCAGCAGCAGCGCCGCCGCCGCCCAAGCCGAGGCGTCCGGGATCATCAGCCGCGGCCAGCCGATCCAGACCAGCGCCGCCGCGACGCCGACCACAGTGATGGTGAGGCGGCGCCGCGGCTGGGCCACCGCGTCCAGCGCAAAGCCGAGCAGCCCGCCGCCGAGCGCCAGCCAGGGCAGCTTGTCGATCGCGCCCTGCGGCGGCAGCGCCGGCCAGCCGGCCACCGCCGCCTCGCCCGCGAACAGCCCGACGGCGACGCCGAGCGCGACCGCCGCGCCGCGCGGCGCGGCGCCGAGCGCCCAGCCGGCCAATGCCACCGCGAGCGCCAGCGCGAACGGCAGCCCGAAGGTGCCCAGCAGCATGGTGGTCACGAAGCCGTCGATGGCGCGCCTCCCGCGATATCGGTGGCTGGCAGGGTCCGTCGCGAAAGGTAGGGCGCCGCACCCGGAGCGCCAATCGCGCGTCCGGTGGAAAGACCGTGAAGCCTGGGGAAACGGTGCCGCCGGCTAGTCGGCGGCGTTCTTGCCGCGGCGCGGGCCGAACTCGGCGATTTCGACCACCTGCGGCGCTTCGGGCCGGGCGGCCGGATCGGCGGAGAGCCAGGGCTTCGCCATGTCGGGGTAGCCGAAGTGGTAGCCCTGCAGCAGCTCGGCGCCCTCTTCGGCGAGGATGCGCGCCTCGTCCGGCGTCTCGATGCACTCCGCGACCGTCTCCAGGTCGAGCGAGCGCGCCAGCGCGATCAGATTGCGCACGAACATCTGGTTGCGCGAGTCGTCGGCGATGTTGCGCACGAACGAGCCGTCGATCTTCACGATGTCCACCGTCAGCGCCTTCAGGTGGCGGAAGGTGGTGTAGCCGGCGCCGAAGTCGTCCAGCGCCACCCGGCAGCCCAGCTCGCGCACAGCGCGCACGAAGCGCGCCGATTCCTCGACGTCCTGCAGCGCGGCCGTTTCGGTGATCTCGATGATCAGCCGCTTGGCGAGGTCGTGGCGGCCGCGCAGCTTGCTGGTGAGCGCGCGCAGCCAGGAGCGCTCGGTGGCCGTCAGGCCGGAGATGTTGATCGCCAGCACAGCGTCGGCGTGCGCGCGCAGCTCCTCGACAGCGAGGTCGAGCACGCGGCGGTCGAGCGCCCGCATCAGGCCGAGCTGCTCGACCACGGGGACAAAGCGGCCCGCCGGCAGCACCTCGCCGTCCGGGCGCTGCAGCCGCAGCAGGCACTCGTGGAAGCGCACCTGGTGGTCGCGCGCGCTGACGATCGGCTGATATGCGAACGCCAGGCGGCCGTCCTTCATCGCCTGTTGCACCTCGGCGCCGAGGTCCATCGAGGCGCGGTACGACTGCGCCTGCGCCTCGGTCATCGCGTACACGCCGGTCCGGTTGCGGCCCTCAACCTTGGCCTGGCGCAGCGCCCCTTCGGCCTTGGCCATCGCGTCCAGGCCGGTGGCGCTCTGCTGCGGAAACAGGCAGACACCCGCCGAACCGGTCACGCGGACCGGGCCGGCCGAGGTTTCCACCGCCTGCCGGCGGATCTCGTGCACCGCGCGTTCGGCCGCGCGCACCGCCTCGCCCTCGCCGACGCGCTTGAGCACGGCGCCGAAGCGGTCGCCGGCGACCCGGCCAATGACGTCGCTGCCGCGCAGGCACTGGTCAAGCCGATGGCCGATCTCGCACAGCACGGCGTCGCCGGCCTCGTAGCCGTAGGCGCTGTTGATCATCGCCAGTTGGTCGATGCCGAACACCACGAAGGCGCCGGTCTGCTCGAAGCGTGTCGCTTCCGTGATCGCCTGGTCCAGGGCCTCCTGCAGCCGGGTCTTGTTGTAGTGGCCGGTCAGATCGTCGAAGTGTGCCAGGTACTCCAGGCGCGCCTCGTTCGCCTTGCGCGCGGTGACCAGGCGCAGGGTGCCCACTAGCTTCAGCGCCGCTCCGCCGGGCGAGGCGTCGACCGCGCCGCGGTCGTGCACCCACTGGAACTCGCCCGCGGCGCCGCGCAGGCGGTACTCGCAGTCGTAGCAGGTCCCGTTCGCCAGATGGTCGCGTAGGATTTCCAGCCGCGCCGCCAGATCGTCCGGGTGAATCCGGGCGCTCAGCGCTTCGCCGTCGATCGGCGCGCCGCGTCCGCCGTCGGCGAACACGCTGGCCACGTCGCCGTGCCAGACGATGCCGTCGTCGGCTAGATTCCACTCGTAGACGATGTCGCCCGCCGCGGAGATCGCTGCCCGCAGCCGGGCGAGTTCCGCCTGACTGTCCTCGTCTCGGCTCGGTCGCCGCACGATGCCCTCCTAGCTGTGCGCACCCTCTACTTGAAGGTGGACCCTACCTTTATCGGAGGACGATGGTGATCCCGGGACTCTTAAGAAAGCGTGAAATGTATTCGCGGCGACTTTTCCACAAAGTTGACGCGTTAACCTTAATAAAAATGGTTAACGCCCTGATTTGTCAATTTGCCTATGGCATTCGCAACGAAATTGTTGAAAATTCGGTTAAAATGGCACAGGTTGTATAAATAGGGAGGAGTTGGCCATGGACGCGATCCCGGGGCGCCCGCAGGGACCCGATCGACCGGGCTGGCCCGCGGTCGCGCGCACCCGGGTGCCGGCGGTGATCGAGTCCGCGCGGACGCCGTCGCGGCCGGCGCATGCCGACGACCGCCAAGCGCTCGCAAAGCTGCGGCTGGCCAGTGGTGCGGCGGACCGGACGGCTGAGCGGGACGCATGGCTGCGTCCCGGGGGCGGCAGCGGTCTCGCCGCCCAGTTGCTTTCGGGCCATGGCGGTGGGTCGGTGCCGACGCAGACGGCCGCCGGCGCCGCGCTGGCCTACCGCAAACAGGGCGCGTTGCCCCTGCTATACCCCAGCGATCCCACGATTTTCCGCGTGGAGGTCTAAACCGTCCGGCCGGAATTACCCGCAGAGCACGAATTGCCGTAACATTTTACTACTAATCATTGATCTCGGCGCTTCAAGGGACAAATATGGACGGCGCAGAGCAGGCGACGCGCCCAACTTCTCCGACGAGGGGTCCTTGAAGAGTCAGGACACGAAGACGCAGGACATTGAACGGCACGTCGGGCAGCGCATTCGCGAGCGCCGCACCATGCTGGGTCTGACCCAGCAGCAGTTGGCCGATCTGATCGGCGTCACCTACCAGCAGGCCCACAAATACGAACGCGGCATCAACCGCGTCTCCGCCGGACGTCTCTACGAACTCGCCCGGGTGTTGTCGGTTGACGTCGGCTTTTTCTTCGAGCGGATCGACGACGCGGAAACCGAGACCTTGCCGGCGCGCCAGCGCATGTGCCTCGACCTGGCGCGCAACTTCGCCCGGATCCGCGACGAACGCCAGCAGGAAGCGCTGGCCCAGCTGACCCGGATCCTGGCCGACAAGGAGGAGACCGAGGGGCTCGGCTGACCCGCCGGCACGGCGCAGCACGCTCCACCTCCGGAGATCACATTGCGCTGGCTCAAGGCGACCGCTTCGCGTTAGTGCTGCGCTGCACGCTGGATAGCCACGAGCGGTGCAGCGATCCGACATGAACCCGCGCGATTCCGATCCCCGGCAAAGCTGGCACGCCCTCGACTCCGAGACCGTGGTGCAGGCGCTGCAGGCCGACGCCCGGCACGGATTGAGCAACGCGGAAGCGCGACGCCGGTTGGCGGAGCACGGGCCTAACCGGTTGCCGCAGGCGGCCCGGCGCGGACCGCTGCTGCGCTTCCTGGCGCAGTTCAACAACCTGCTGATCTACGTTCTGCTGGGCGCCGCCGCGGTGACGGCCGCGCTGCAGCATTGGGTCGACACGGCGGTGATCGTGGGCGTCGTGGTGATCAACGCGATCATCGGCTTCATCCAGGAAGGCAAGGCGGAGAACGCGCTGGCGGCGATCTCCAAGATGCTGTCGCCGCATGCCAGTGTGACGCGGGACGGCCATCGCATCAGCGTGCCGGCGGAGGAGCTGGTGCCGGGCGACCTGGTGCACCTGACCAGCGGCGACCGCGTTCCGGCCGACCTGCGGCTGCTGCACGCCCGCAGCCTGCAGGCGCAGGAGGCCGCTCTGACCGGCGAGAGCGTGCCGGTGGAGAAGGAGGTGCCGCCGGTCGCTGGCGACGCCGCCCTGGGAGACCGCAGTCCGATCGCTCACTCCGGCACCCTGGTCGTCGCCGGCCGCGGCACCGGCGTGGTCGTCGCCACTGGTGCCGCGACCGAGATCGGCCGGATTTCCACGCTGCTGCAGCGGGTGGAGACGCTGACCACGCCGCTGCTGCGGCAGATGCAGGTGTTCGGCCGCTGGCTGACCGTGGCGATCCTCGCGGTCGCGGCGGCGGCGTTCGCCATCGGGGTGCTGCTGCGCGGCTACGATTGGTCGGAGATGTTCCTGGCCGCGGTCGGCCTCGCGGTCGCGGCGATCCCGGAAGGCCTGCCGGCGATCATGACGATCACGCTGGCGATCGGGGTCTCCGCGATGGCGGCGCGCAACGCCATCATCCGCCGCCTGCCCGCGGTGGAGACGCTGGGCGCGGTCACCACGATCTGCTCCGACAAGACCGGCACTCTGACCCGCAACGAGATGACGGTGCGCCGCGTCGCCACGGCGGGCGCCACCTACCAGGTCACCGGCAGCGGCTACAGCGCCGACGGCACGCTGCAGCTGGACGGCTCGGCGGTCGATGTCGGCCGCGACCCGGCGCTGCAGGCGGTGATCGCCGCCGGCGTGCGCTGCAACGACGCCGAGCTCGGCCCCGACCCGGACGTCCCGGGCGAGCTGCGCCTGAACGGCAACCCGGTCGACGGCGGCCTGATCGCGCTCGGCCTGAAGGCCGGACTGACGGCGGCGAACGAAGCGGAGCGGGCGCCGCGGCGCGACAGCATCCCGTTCGAGAGCGCGCACAAGTTCATGGCGACGCTGCACGACGCCCCGGACGGGCCGGTCGTCTACCTGAAGGGTGCGCCGGAGCGGGTGCTGGAGCTGTGCGACCGGGTGCGCGACGGCGCCGGCACGGCGCCGCTGGACGCCGCCAGCTGGCACCGCCGGGCGGACGCGCTGGCCGGTGAGGGCTATCGCCTGCTGGCGGTCGCCGAGCGGCGCGCCGACGACGGCGTCGAGCGGCTCGACTTCGACGGCGTCGGCCAGGGCGGCTTCACGTTGCTGGCGCTGTTCGGGTTGCTCGACCCGGCGCGCGGCGAAGCGCGGGATGCCGTCGCCGACTGCCGGTCCGCCGGGATCGCGGTGAAGATGATCACCGGCGATCACGCGGCCACCGCCGGCGCGGTGGCGCGGGAGCTGGGAATCGCCGGCGGCGACCGGCCGCTGACCGGGCGCGAGCTGGACGCCATGGACGACGCGGAGCTGGCCCGCCGGGTGCGCGACGTCGACGTCTACGCCCGCACCACGCCGGAGCACAAGCTGCGGCTGGTCAGCGCGCTGCAGAGCCACCGCGAGGTGGTGGCGATGACCGGCGACGGGGTCAACGACGCGCCGGCCCTGAAGCGCGCCGACGTCGGCATCGCCATGGGCCAGCGCGGCACCGAGGCGGCAAAGGAATCGGCCGAGATGGTGCTGGCCGACGACAACTTCGCCTCGATCGCCAACGCCGTGCATGCCGGCCGCGTGGTCTACGACAACCTGAAGAAGGCGATCCTGTTCATCTTGCCGACCAACGGCGGCGAGGCCTTGACCGTGTTGGCGGCGATCGCCTTCGGCACGCTGCTGCCGATCACCCCGGTGCAGATCCTCTGGGTCAACATGATCACCGCGGTCACGCTGGCGCTGGCGCTGGCGTTCGAGGCGGCGGAGCCGGGGGTGATGACGCGGCCGCCGCGGCGGCGCGACGAGCCGATCCTGTCGCCCTTCCTGATCTGGCGCGTCGGCTTCGTCTCGGCGTTGCTGCTGGTCTGCGTGTTCGGGCTGTTCTGGATCGCCCGGCAGGAGGGCGTGCCGATCGACGAGGCGCGCACGCTGGCGGTCAACATGCTGGTGGCCGGCGAGATCGTCTACCTGTTCAACGCGCGCCGCCTGCACGGCTGGGCGCTGTCGGCGGGCGCGCTCGCCAGCGCCCGGCCGGCGGCGATCTCCGTCGTCCTGGTGATCGCCTTCCAGCTGCTGTTCACCTACTGGGGGCCGATGCAACTGCTGTTCGACACGGTTCCGCTCGGCTGGGCCGCCTGGGGCGAGATCGCCGCCGCGGCACTTGCGTTGTTCGTCGTGGTCGAGCTGGAGAAGCTGGCCCTGCGCAAGCTGGTCGCGCGACGGGCCTGAGCAGGCGCCATATTCCCACCGCACCCAGCCCCTCTTGCCTCCGGCCGCGCCGACGCCCATTTTACGTCTCCAACGACGCATTCGCCCAATACCTACACTAAGGTAGCGTAAAATGGCCAAGATCCATGTCCTGCACGAGAACGACGCCTGGACGGCCCCGCTTTACGAGGCGCTGGAGGCGCGCGGCCTGCCGTACGACGCCTGGCACCTAGCCGAAGGGCGCGTGGAGCCGACGGCGACCCCGCCGGAGGGCGTGTTCTACAACCGCATGAGCGCCTCCTCGCACACCCGCGACCACCGCTTCGCGCCGGAGCTGACGGCGCACGTGCTGGGCTGGCTGGAGGCGCACGGCCGCAGGGTGATCAACGACAGCCGCGCGGTGGCGCTGGAGATCAACAAGCTGAAGCAGTACGCCGCGCTCGAGGCCGCCGGCGTGACGACCCCGCGCACCATCGGCGCGGTCGGCCGCGCGGAGGTGTTGCAGGCGGCCCGGGACCTCGGCGAGTGGCCGCTGATCCTGAAGCCGAACCGCGGCGGCGCCGGTGCCGGCGTGCAACTGGTCGAGAGCGCGGAGCAGCTCGCGGCGATCCTGGACGACCCGGAGACCGAGGCACCGCTGGACGGCACCTGGCTGGTGCAGCAGTACGTGCGCGCCGCGGAGCCCTGCATCACCCGCTGCGAGTTCATCGGCGGCGAGTTCGTCTACGCCGTGCGGGTCGACACCAGCGAGGGTTTCGAGCTGTGCCCGGCCGACGCCTGCGCGCTGCCGTCGGGCCGCGAGAAGTTCGAGATCGTGAACGGCTTCGACGACCCGGTGCTGGCGCGCTACCGCGCCTTCCTGGCAGCGAACGGTATCGAGGTGGCCGGCATCGAGTTCGTGCGGGCGCCGGACGGCACCGCGGTGACCTACGACGTCAACACCAACACCAACTACAACGGCGCCGCCGAGCGCCGCGCCGGCGTCTCCGGCATGGGCCGGCTGGCCGACCTGCTGGGAGCCGAACTGCAGCGGGCGCGGCGGCGCCAGGCGGCCTGACCCACCGCCCGCGTCCGCCGCACCCTACGCACGATCACGGGACGGGGTTACGCACTTCCCCGCCTTTGGGCTAGGCTCCGGCCCGGTCGCTGCCGAGGCGGCCGCAACAGAGAACCCGAGAACGAACGAGTCCGACAGGGGGACCAAGAGACATGAGAACGCGCATTCTTGCCGCCGTCGCCGCGGTGGCGTTCGGCGCCGCGGCGTACAGCCCGGCGCAGGCCGATACGCTGCAGCACGTGCTCGACAGCGGCACCCTCACGGTCGGCGTCAAGGCCGACTACAAGCCCTACGGCTATCTGGATTCCGACGGCAACATCGTCGGCATCGAGCCGGATCTGGCCCAGGACGTCGCCGACACGCTGGGCGTCGATCTGGAGCTGGTCGCGGTGGTCGCGTCCAACCGCATGCAGTTCCTGGACCAGGGCAAGATCGACGTGATGATCGCCACGATGACGGACACCGCCGAGCGTCGCGACGTGGTGAACATCCTGAACCCGGACTACTACTCCTCCGGCACCAACATCATGGCCCGCAAGTCCAGCGACTTCGAGGAGTGGGACGACCTGAACGGCGCGCCGGTCTGCGGCGTGCAGGGCGCCTTCTACAACCGCAAGACCTCGGAGGAGTTCGGCGCCGAAATCGTCGGCTTCACCGGGACCAGCGAGGCGCTGAACGCGCTGCGCCAGGGCCGCTGCGCCGCCTTCGTCTACGACGACAGCTTCCTGAACTCGCGCCTGCAGGAAGATCAGTGGTCCGACTACAACATGCCGCTGGAGACGATCGACGACGCCCCCTGGGGCATCGGCGTCAAGCACGGCGAGGACGCGATGGCGCGCTTCATGTCCGGCATGGTGGCGCACTGGCACACCACCGGGCGCATCATGGAGCTGGAGAAGAAGTACGGCATCGATCCCGTGCCCTTCACCCGCAAGATGCACGAGCGCTACAAGGCCTACATCCCCGAGCCGAAGAAGTAGGGCAAGGCGCGGTGACGGCGGCGGTCCCGTTCACGGGCCGCCGCCGTTGCGAACGTCGGATCCGTCGATACGGTCGGCTGCACCGACCTACTCAGGATGAAGCGTGGCCTGCAAACGCGTCGTGCTGAGTAGGTCCGCAAGGGCCGTGTCGAAGCATCCCCGCCGAGACCACGCCACCGCGACCGGGAGCGCGCCGCGTGCAGGAGATCTACGAGTGGTTCCGGTGGCTGAACCAGGCCACCGGGATCAACCTGACGATCGTGTACGACAGCTACGACCGCGCGCGGATGATCGACGGGTTCGTCAACACGATCTACCTGTCGTTCGTCTGCCTGGGTCTGTCCGTCGTGATCGGCGTGGTCGGCGCCTGGCTGCAGGGCTCGCCGCTGAAGTGGACGCGCCGGCTAGTCAACGGCTACATCCAGCTGTTCCGCAACACGCCGCCGCTGGTGCAGATGTACTTCTTCTTCTTCGCCCTCGGCAGCCTGATGCCGCGGATGGAGAACGAGTGGGGGATCATGGAGCCGATCCTCTCGAACTGGCACTGGGCGATCCTGTCGCTGTCCTTCTTCGCCGGCTCCTTCAACGTCGAGATCTTCCGCTCCGGCATCGAGGCGGTGCCGCGCGCCACCGTCGAGGCGGCGGAGTCGCTGGGCTACAACCGGCTGCAGACGTACATGCACGTGGTGCTGCCGCTGGCGCTCAGGGTGTGCCTGCCGGCGCTCAACAACAACCTGGTCAACCTGGTAAAGACGACGACGCTGGCCTACGCGATCGCGGTGCCCGAGATGCTCTACGTCGCCAACCAGATCTGGTCGGACAGCCTGAACGTGCCGGAGATGATGACCTTCCTGCTGTTCGCCTACGTGCTGCTGGTCGGCCTGCTGGTGCACGTGATGCACCGCTGGGAGCGGGCGATGCGCCTGCCCGGGTTCGGGGCGTGAGCGCGATGCGCGGGCCGAGCGGCGAGCGCCTCTACGGCACCACCGACCTGCCGGTGCTGCTGCCGGCGGCGGAGCGGCTGCGGCGGCGCGACCGCCTGGAGCGCGCGTCCGGCGGTCCCATGCTGCGGCTGCAGGCGTGGCACGGGCTGGCCCTGGCGGCGCTGGTGCTGCTGTGGGCCGGCGTGGTCTGGGCGCAGGGCGAGGCGGCCGGCACCGAGCAGCAGGAGTCCGTGATCGCGGCGATCTGGCGCTGGCTGCCGGTGCTGCTGGGCGGGTTCGTGTTCAACATCGCCATCAGCTTCATGTCGATGGGCATCGGCACGGCGACCGGCACGCTGCTCGGGATCATGCAGGTGTCGGAGCTGCGCGGGCTGCGCGGCTCCAGTTGGGTGGTGACCCAGTTCTTCCGCAACGCGCCCTGGCTGGTGCTGCTGTTCTACTGCATGTTCCTGCTGCCGTTCGAGTTCACCGTGCTGGGCCTGACGATCCCCTTTCCGGACTGGATCAAGGCGGTGATCGGGCTGGCGCTGCCGGTGATGGCGAACGTCTCGGAGATCGTGCGCGGGGCGATCCAGTCGATCCCGTCGGGGCAGTGGGAGGCGGCGCACTCGCTGGCCTTCAACCGGCGCCAGATCCTCTGGCAGATCATCCTGCCGCAGTGCGTGAAGCGGATGCTGCCGCCCTGGATGAACCTCTACGCCATCCTGACGATGGCCACCGTGCTGGCCTCCGTGGTCGGCGTCGGCGAGGTGATGACCCTGACCCAGCGCGTGCTCTCGGCGGAGAACCGGCCCGAGTTCCTGGTGCCGTTCTACGGCTTCGTGATGCTGCTGTTCTTCGTCTACTGCTACCCGATCGCGCGAACCACCCAGAAGCTGGAGCTGCGCTATGCCGTCAAGCAGTGAGGCCGCCCCAACCGCCGCGGCCACCTCGGCCTGGACCCCGGAACAGCCGATCGTCGCGCTGCGCGACGTGCACAAGAGCTTCGGCGACACCGAGGTGCTGAAGGGCATCGGCTTCGACGTCATGAAGGGCGACGTGATCTGCATCATCGGCGCCTCCGGCTCCGGCAAGTCGACCCTGCTGCGCTGCATCAACGCGCTGATTCCGATCGACCGCGGCTCGATCCAGGTGGAAGGGCAGGAGGTCAACCAGCCGCAGCTGGACAAGCTGGAACTGCGCAAGAAGGTCGGCATGGTGTTCCAGCAGTTCAATCTGTTCCCGCACAAAACCGCGCTGCAGAACATCATGATGGCGCCGGTCCAGGTGCTGAAACAGGACAAGGACGCGGTGCGCGAGCGCGCCCGCCGGCTGCTGGCCAAGGTGCGCCTGGAGGGCAAGGAGGACGCCTATCCCGGAGAGCTCTCCGGCGGCCAGCAGCAGCGCGTGGCGATCGCCCGCTCGCTGGCGATGAATCCGGACGTGATGTTGTTCGACGAGGTGACCAGCGCGCTCGACCCGGAGACGGTGAACGAGGTGCTGATCACGATCCGCGAGCTGGCCGAGGAGGGCATGACCTGCATGCTGGTCACCCACGAGATGGGCTTCGCCCGCGAGGTCGCCGACCACATGTACTTCACCGACAAGGGCGTGATCGTCGAGCACGGCCCGCCGGCCGAGTTCTTCGCCAACCCCAAGGACGAACGCACCAAGGCCTTCCTGGGGCAGATCCTGTAGGCGGTCCGGGCCTTGTAACCCGGCTAGCGATGTGTATAGCTAACACGATCTATACACATGAGACGTGCCATGCGGACCAACATCGACATCGACGATGCCTTGATGGCCGAAGCCCAGCGCCTGTCCGGCAGCGACAGCAAGAGGGCGACGGTTCACGAGGCGCTGCAGTTTTTCGTCAAGCTGAAGCGGCAGGAAGAATTCCGTCAGGCGTTCGGCAAGTACGATTGGCAGGGCGACCTCGACGCCATGCGGCAAGGCCGCGGCACGGAGTGATCCTGGTCGACAGCTCGGTGCTCATCGACTTCCTCCGGGGACGCGAGACGCCCGGAACCGCAACGCTCTGGGCGGCCTTGGGAACCCCCGGCATCCTGATCGGCAACCTCGTGCTCTGCGAGGTGCTCCTGGGTGTCTCGAACGAACGGGAAGCCCGAGACGTTGAAGCGTGGCTGCGGTGTTTCGACATTGTGCCGATCGTCGACGACGACCTGGCGGTGCTCGCCGCCCGCAACTACAGAGTCCTGCGGTCCTTGGGTGTCACGGTCGGAAAGACGATCGACCTGCTGATCGCCACACGATGCATGCACGAAGACTTCGCGTTGCTGCACAACGACCGCGACTTCACGGCGATCGCCGCGCATCTGCCGCTGCGTGAAATGCCGCACGCGGGCTAGTTCCGCCCGGCCACCAGTCCCCGTGCGATCACCTGGGCCTGGATCTCCGCGGCGCCCTCGAAGATGTTGAGGATGCGGGCGTCGCAGAGCACCCGGGAGATCTTGTACTCCAGCGCGTAGCCGTTGCCGCCGTGCACCTGCAGGGCGTTGTCGGCGTTGCCCCAGGCGACGCGGGCGGCCAGCAGCTTGGCCATGCCGGCCTCGATGTCGCAGCGGCGCTCGCTGTCCTTCTCGCGCGCGCTGGCCAGGGTGAGCTGGCGCGCCAGCATGGTTTCCACGGCCATCCAGGCGAGCTTGCCGGCGACCCGCGGGAACCGCACGATCGGCTTGCCGAACTGCTGCCGGTCGATGGCGTAGCCCAGGCCGAGCTCGAGTGCGTTCTGCGCCACGCCGACGGCGCGCGCGGCGGTCTGAATGCGGGCGCTCTCGAAGGTCGCCATCAGCTGCTTGAAGCCGGCGCCCTCGACGCCACCGAGCAGCTGGCTGGCCGGCACCTCGAAGTCGTCGAAGGCGATCTCGTACTCTTTCATGCCGCGATAGCCCAGCACCTCGATCTCGCCGCCGGTCATGCCCTTGGCCGGAAACGGCTCAGCGTCGCTGCCGCGCGGCTTCTCCGCCAGGAACATCGACAGGCCGCGGTAGCCCTTCTCGTTCGGATCGGTGCGCGCCAACAGCGTCATCAGGTCGGAGCGCGCCGCGTGGGTGATCCAGGTCTTGGCGCCGGTGACCCGGTAGACGTCACCGTCGCGCACCGCCCGGGTCTTCAGCGCGCCCAGGTCGGAGCCGGTGTTGGGCTCGGTGAACACGGCCGTCGGCAGGATCTCGCCGCTGGCAATCTGGGGCAGGTAGTGGGCCTTTTGCGCCTCGGTGCCGCCCAGGCGGATCAGCTCGGCGGCGATCTCCGAGCGGGTGCCGATCGAGCCCAGCCCGATGTAGCCGCGGCTGAGTTCCTCGGTGACCACGCACATCGCGGTCTTGCCCATGCCCAGGCCGCCGTGCTCCTCCGGCACGGTCAGGCCGAACACGCCGAGCTCGGCGAGCTGGGCGATCGCCTCGAGCGGGATCAGCTCGTCCTCGAGGTGCCAGCCGTGCGCCGCCTCGGCGTAGCTGTCCGCGACCTTGCGGAACTGCTCGCGCACCATCTCCAGCGTCTCGTCCTGGAAGCCCAGCGCGCCGAAGTCGCGGCCGTCGAAGCCGTCGACCAGCAGCTCCGCCAGCCGCATCCGGGCGGCGCTGCTGTTGCCCTCGCGCTGCAGCCGCCGCACCGCTGCGTCGCCGGCGAACGCCTGAAGGTCGGCGTCCTCGACGCCGAGGTCGTCGGGCCGCACCACCTCGACCTGGCTCATGGCGATGCCGCCGGAGAGCTGGGCCAGATACTCGCCGAAGCCGATCTGCAGCATCAGCCGCTCGGTTTCGCGCAGCTGCTCCTGCGCCTCCAGCCGGTCGGCCCAGTCCAGCGTCTCGTGCAGCGCGGCGACGTAGGTGGCGAGCCAGGCGAAGCCGTGCGCGGCGACCTGCTCGCGCTCCAGCGCGGTGGCGTCGACCTTGCCCTCCGGCGCGATCGCCCGGCCGACCGCGAGCTTGGCGCGGTCGCGCAGCGACTCGGCGGCGCGCAAGCCGTCGCGGCAGGTGGCCAGCAGGTCCGGGATCTCCGGGCTGCGGTCGGGCGCGTCGGCGAAGGCGTGCTGCGTCACGTGCGGCTCCTATCGGCGATTGTCGGTCCGGGCGCCTGCGCGGCAAGCCCGTGCTGCAGGTGCGAAGGTCAGTCTCCGCGCAGCGCCATTTCACGTCAATGGTCAAATTAGAACGATTGTTGCGCGATAAGCTGCGATCGCGACATCGGCGACTGGGCGAGCCCATTGAATACAACCTTTCGTAACTTTCTTACATAATTATACGCCCGGAGGTAGCATAGCGCCTCCTGCGCGTGTACACTTTCTAGGTGCGAGTACGAGGTTCGTATTCGCTTTAAAAGACGTCTCGTGCATATAGGGAGGATCACGATGATGAAGACGCTTCTGGGCGTATTCGCCCTGGTTGGAGTGCTGATGGCGGGCAACCTGACGGCCGAGGCCCAGTCCACGCCGCCGGGCTCCTACAAGGACACCTGCTCCAAGATCTCGATGGACGGCGAGACGCTGAAGGCCAACTGCAAGCGGATGGACGGCAGCACGAACTCCACCGAGCTGCCGTTCGCCAGCAGCTGCGTCGGCACCGTCAGCAACGTCAACGGCATCCTGGTGTGCTCCGGTCCGACCGGCAGCTTCGCCCGGACCTGCCACGACGCCAAGGTCGAGAACCACGTCCTCAGCGCGACCTGCCAGCGCCGCGACGGCTCCTGGACCCGGTCGCACACCAGCTTCAGCGGCTTCCAGCATCCGGTGACCAACTGCGACGGTCAGCTGGTCGATCGCCCGAACTGCTGATGACCGTCTAGACGTCGACGAGGCGGGCGTCCGGGCTGACCGCCGCGGGCGCCCGCCGACGGTCCGGGGCCTCGACGTCATCCTGCTAGGGCGAGCTGCTAGGCCAAGGTTTGGCCGGCGTCCGCGACCTCTCTGGACGCCCAGCCGGTCCAGGCGCTGCCGTTCGACGCCGTTGCGCCGGCCCCCGCCGTGGGTCTAGCCGCGCCTCAGCTCGCCTCCTCGAGCACGTCCGGCCGCGCGCGTTGGCGCGACGGCGTTTCGCCGAAAGTGCGCTTATAGTCGCGGCTGAACTGCGCGACGCTGCGATAGCCCACCGCCGCGGCGGTCTGGTTGACGTTGTAGCCGTGCTGGCTCAGCAGCAGGCGCGCTTTGATCAGCCGTAGGCCCTTCAGGTACTGCAGCGGCGAGGTGCGCGCGATCGCGCGGAAGTGGCCGTGGAACGCGGACACGCTCATGTTCGCCTGCCGCGCCAGCTCCTCGACGCGCAGCTCCTGGTCGAACGCCGCGTGCATGCGCGACAGCGCCTGTACGATGCGTGCGTAGCTGCCCTGGTTCCAGACCAGCGCCCGCAGCGCCGGCCCCTGCGCACCCTTCAGCGCCTCGAACACCACCTCGCGCACCCGCGCCCGGCCCATCACCCGCGCGTCAAGCGGATCGTGCAGCGCCCGCAGCAGCCGTGCCAGGGCCTCGTGCATGCCGGCCGACATCGGCACCGCCGCCATCGGACGCGGCTCCTCCTGCGGCGCCGGCCAGGCGTCGGGCCCGCTCGCCGCCACCAGCTCGCTCAGCACCGCCGGATCGATCCGCACCTGGAGCCCCAGCATCGGCTGCTGCGGCGTTGCCAGCGTTTCGCATTCGAACGGCAAGGGCAGGGTCTGCACGAGGTAGCTGCCGGGGCCGTAGCGGATCCGCCGGTCGCCCAGGTGGCCGATCTTCTCGCCCTGGGCGACCGCGATCACGCCCGGTTCGTACAGCAGCGGCGTGCGCGGGATCTCGCGATGGCAGGTCATCAGGGTGACGCCATCCAGCGCGCTCGCGGTGTAGCCGTCGCCCCGCACAAGCGGCGCGATCAGCTGTGCCAGGTCGTTCGGGTCCGAACGTCCGGGGGACGCCGCCATCCGGTCCATGTCGCCTCTCGGGGTCTTCGCAGCGCCGCGGCGCGTGTATCGAGATTTTGACAGATCGCCCGGCCTTTCAAGCCATACCAGGATCGCGAAACTGGAGAATCGAGCAAAAACCCACGACGATTCGTCATGGCCTGGCGCGCCGCCCGGCGCCACCTGCGATGGCAGTGAGCCGAGTCGGCTCGACACCACCGACGAGAGGACGGAACGCGATGACCCACACGCACGGTTACGCCGCGCGGTCGGAAGAGTCCGGCCTGGCGCCGATCGAGTTCGAGCGCCGCGAACTGCGCGCCGACGACGTCGCCATCGAAATCGACTACTGCGGCGTCTGCCACACCGACATTCACTTCGTGCAGAACGACTGGGGCGGCACGGTCTATCCGGTGGTACCCGGCCACGAGATCGTCGGCCGCGTGACCGCGGTCGGCCGCGACGTCGCCGGCTTCAAGCAGGGCGATCGGGTCGGCGTCGGCTGCATGGTCGATTCCTGCCGCCACTGCGAGCCCTGCACGCACGGCCTGGAGCAGTACTGCGAGAACGGCGTCGTGCTCACGTATAACGGCGAGGACCGGCACGACGGCTCGATCACCTTCGGCGGTTATTCCGACTTCGTCGTCGTCAGCGAGCGCTTCGTCGTGCGCGTGCCGGACAGCCTGGATGCCGCCAGCGCAGCGCCGATCCTGTGCGCCGGCATCACCACCTACTCGCCGCTGCGCCACTACGGCGTGAAGCCCGGTCATAAGGTCGGCGTCGTCGGCATGGGCGGCCTCGGCCACATGGGCATCAAGTTCGCCAAGGCGCTCGGCGCCGAGGTCACGGTGTTCACCCGCAGCGAGAAGAAGGTCGCGGAGGCGAAGGCGCAGGGCGCCGACCGCGTGGTCGTCTCCGGCGACGCCGATCAGATGGCGGCCGCCGCCAAGACGCTCGACTTCATCCTCGACACCGTGCCGGTGCAGCACGACCTGAACCCCTACCTGGAGACGCTGCGCCACGACGGCACGCACATCCTGGTCGGGCTGCTGGAGCCGGTGGATCCCGCGCTGCAGGCGGGCGCGCTGGTGACCCAGCGGCGCGTACTCGCCGGCTCGCTGATCGGCGGCATGCCGGAGACCCAGGAGGTGCTGGACTTCTGCGCCGAGCACGGCATCCGCTGCGACGTCGAGATGCTCGACATCGCCAACATCAACGAGGCCTACGAGCGGGTGAAGCGCGGCGACGTCAAGTACCGCTTCGTCATCGACATGGCGACGCTGAAGCAGCAGTAGCTCCGGCGGGCGGCACTCGCGCAGGCGCGCAACCGGGAAACGCCCCGACGGTCCAGGCCGTCGGGGGCGTTTGCTGCGGCTCGGCCGATCGGTCGAGGCTACGCTACGGGGCCAACGCCGCGGCCGAGTACTCCGCGGTCTGCGCGGGTGCGGTTGGAGCACGAGGGGATCGGGGCGAGGCGACCCGACCTGTCGGATGACACTCTAGGGCGAAATCGTCGAAGGTCGAGTCGACCTTCGGCGTGAATTTCGCCCTATCTTGTTGCGAAAAGGGCAAGATTCACGACAAAGGTGATGACACCTTTGCCGATCTTGCCCTAGCCTATGCCTAGCGCTGGTCGGGCCACATGGGGCGCCCGGCGAGCATCTCCTCACCGGTGAAGGTGGCCGCGTCCCACGTGGTCGTCGCCATCCGCCGAACGGTGATATTGCTCACGGAAACGCCATACAATCTCAGCCGCTGCAAGACGTGCACCATTTCGCGTGCGCCCGGCTGATAGTGCCCGCTGTCATTGTTGATCTCTTGGATCGTGCCGTTGACGCAGCGCATCCGACCCGCGGCGAGCACGTTGCCGCCGCCAGTGAGCGAGGAGTGCTTGAACCAGACGACTTGCTTGTCGAAGCCGGCGTAAATCCGACCTTGTGGCGTCATCGCGAAGTGCACCCGCTGGTCGGTGATCTCGCTTTCCGCGTTATCGGTAGTGTCAAAGCGGACGTAGCCGTCGTGCGGGCGGTGTGGGTGGTACCAACGCCAAGCGATACCATTGCGGAAGCGCAGCTTGTATTTCCTACGAATGCCATCCTGCTCTATGTAGACCAGAGTTACGTCTGGATGGTCCCGATATCGTTCAATAAAATCCGTATCGCCTTGCAAAGAGAGGTTTGGGCGCTCGTAGAGGTCTGACAGCACCCGATTCAGGTCCTCATCCGCGTCGATGCCAAGCAGGCTCCTCAGCTTCGCATTGGTGACGTCACGGAGCGCAGTGATGGCGTCGGCGCGCGCTTCTTTCGCTGAGAGTTTTCGGGTGTTGGGCAATCGGGTGCCGCCCGGGACGTGAACCTCGAACCCTTCCGGGTCGGCATTCGCAGGTATCCTGTTCCGCTTTGCGATCCAGAATCGGGTTGCTAACAACAAATAGTACAGAATTTCATGTTGATTGCTTTCAGGTGCCGCTTCGTATCTCTGGAGCAATGTGTCCACGGACGATAATACAGGATCCGATGCGCGTAACGAAAAGAACACGCTGCTGTCGGTCTTGAATCTGTTCAGTGTCGGAATGTCCGCGTAGTCGACCATGGCCCCATATCAATGTACACGTGCCCCGCTGCTCACTGGCTGGTCCATTTCCCCTGCAGTGGTCTCGGCCCACGGTATCGCTACCCATGGTACTCTGGATTGTGCCTGGTTTCCAGAGAACCCGCCAGAGGTGCCGTTTGCTTTTCGCGGCGCCTTGATGTTGCTCGCGCGGCCCAATGAGAAACCCCCGGTGGAGAGCCACCGGGGGCGAGGCAAACGACGGGAGGCTGCAGCCAGGTCGCCCTACTCCTCGACCGCATCCTCCAGGGTGCGTAGGCCCGGCCGCTTGGCGGAGACCAGCACCGCCATGTTCCCCGGCTTGTGCTGGTTGTTCATCATCTTGGTGTGCGCGGCCGGGATGTCCTCCCAGGGGAACACCTCGGACATGCAGGGGTCGACGCGGCGGTCGACCATCAGCTGGTTCGCCTGGCTGGCCTGCAGCAGGTTGGCGAAGTGGCTGCCCTGGATGCGCTTCTGCCGCATCCACACAAAGCGCGCGTCGAACGTCAGGTTGTAGCCGGTGGTGCCGGCGCAGAACACCACCATGCCGCCGCGTTTCACCACGAAGCAGGACACCGGGAAGGTCGACTCGCCCGGGTGCTCGAACACGAAGTCGACATCGTTGCCCTTGCCGGTGACCTCCCAGATCGCCTTGCCGAACTTCTTGACCTCCTTCATCCAGTCGTTGAAGGCGTCTGTGCCGACGTCCGGCAGGCGGCCCCAGCAGTCGAAGTCCTTGCGGTTGATCACGCCCTTAGCGCCGAGCTGCATGACGAAGTCGCGCTTGCTCTCGTCGGAGATCACGCCGATCGCGTTTGCGCCGGCCGCCGCGATGATCTGGATCGCCATCGACCCCAGGCCGCCGGAGGCGCCCCACACCAGCACGTTCTGCCCCGGGCGCAGGATGTGCGGCCGGTGGCCGAACAGCATGCGGTAGGCGGTGGCGTGGGTCAGCGTGTAGCAGGCGCTCTCCTCCCAGGTCAGGTGCTTCGGCCGCGGCATCAGCTGGCGGTCCTGCACCCGGGCGAACTGGGCGAACGAGCCGTCCGGCGTTTCGTAGCCCCAGATCCGCTGGCTGGGCGAGAACATCGGGTCGCCGCCGTTGCACTCCTCGTCGTCGCCGTCGTCCTGGTTGCAGTGGACCACGATCTCGTCGCCCACCTTCCAGCGCTTCACCTTGTTGCCGACCGCCCAGACGATGCCGGAGGCGTCGGAGCCGGCGATGTGGTACTCGGCCTTGTGCACGTCGAACGGCGAAATCGGCTTGCCGAGCCCGGCCCAGACGCCGTTGTAGTTGACGCCGGCGGCCATCACCAGGATCAGCACGTCGTGGCTGTCCAGCTCCGGCGTCGCCACCACCTCTTCCTGCATCGCCTGTTCCGGCTCGCCGTGACGCTCGCGGCGGATCGCCCAGGCGTACATCCGGCTCGGCACGTGCCCCAGCGGCGGGATCTCGCCCACCTCGTAGAGGTCCTTCTTCTCCTGGCCCCCGCGCAGGGACACCACCTCGGCTTCGCTCTGGGCCGCTTCGCTCATCGTCTCACGCTCCGTCCAGTTGTCGGTGCGCCGCGCCGCGCCTGCGGCCCACGGCCGTTCCTCCGCACGTCCGCGGTCCGTGGCCCCGCTCCCCAGCGTCGGCGCCCGGACCGTCGTCGGCACCGCTCTCGGCTAAGTGCCTGTTCCAACGCCCTGATCGCTCCAGCCCGCCGCGGTTGCGGCCGACTTCCGATTTGACTCTTACCGGCCACTGCGATCTTTTGCAATGCACAAATGCACTTTTTTAACTCAAAGAGGGCTTGAAACGTAATTTTATGTCGTTGAATATGGGCTAGCCGAAACAAAGCCGCAGGCCTGGAGGACAGGATGGCCGACACCCGCCGCAGTGCAACAGAGGCGTCGGAGGTATCCCGTACGGCGCCGCAGCGCGACAAGCCGTGGATGATCCGAACCTACGGCGGGCATTCCAGCGCCGCGGCCTCGAACGCGCTCTACCGCAAGAACCTGGCGGCCGGGCAGACCGGCCTGTCGGTCGCCTTCGACCTGCCGACCCAGACCGGCTACGACAGCGACCACGCGCTGGCGCGGGGCGAGGTCGGCAAGGTGGGCGTGCCGGTGCGCCATCTCGGCGACATGGAGGCGCTGTTCGAGGGCATTCCGCTCGATCACATGAACACCTCGATGACGATCAACGCGACGGCGCCCTGGCTGCTGGCGCTCTACGTCGCCGCCGCCGAGCGCAAGGGACTCGCCCGCGACCAGCTGTCGGGCACGGTGCAGAACGACATCGTCAAGGAGTACCTGAGCCGCGGCACCTACGTGTTCCCGCCGAAACCATCGATGAAGCTGACGGCCGACGTCGTGGCCTTCGCCTACCGCGAGATCCCGCGCTGGAACCCGGTCAACGTCTGCTCCTACCACCTGCAGGAGGCGGGGGCGACGCCGCAGCAGGAGCTGGCCTACGCGCTGGCGACGGCGAAGGCGATGCTGCACGCGGTGCAGGAATCCGGGCAGGTGCCGGAGGAGGACATCCCGCGCGTGGTCGGGCGCATCGCCTTCTTCGTCAACGCCGGCCTGCGCTTCGTCACCGAGATGTGCAAGATGCGCGCCTTCGTCCGGCTGTGGGACGAGATCACGGCGGACGAGTTCGGTGTCGAGGACCCGAAGTACCGGCGCTTCCGCTACGGCGTGCAGGTGAACTCGCTGGGTCTGACCGAGCAGCAGCCGGAGAACAACGTCTACCGCATCCTGCTAGAGATGCTGGCGGTGGTGCTGTCGAAGGACGCCCGCGCGCGCGCCGTGCAGCTGCCCGCCTGGAACGAGGCGATGGGCCTGCCCCGGCCCTGGGACCAGCAGTGGTCGATCCGGCTGCAGCAGATTCTGGCCTACGAGACCGATCTGCTGGAGTACGGCGACCTGTTCACCGGATCGCCGGTGGTCGAGGGTAAGGTCGACGAGCTGTGCGCTGCGGCGCGCGAGGAGCTCGCCAAGATCGACCGCATGGGCGGCGCCGTGGCGGCCGTGGAGAACGGGTACATGAAGGAGCGCCTGGTGGAATCCAATGCCCGCCGCGTCGCCGGGATCGAGGCGGGCGAACAGACGGTGGTCGGCGTCAACGCCTACGCCGACAGCGAGCCCAGCCCGCTCACCACCGGCGCCGACGGCTCCTTCCTGGAGGTCGATCCGAAGGAGGAGGATGCGCAGATCGAGAGCCTGCGGCAGTGGCGCGAGAGCCGCGACGACGCAGCCGCGGCGGCGGCGCTGGAGCGGCTGCGCGAAGCGGCGCGCGAGGGCCGCAACGTGATGGAGCCGTCGATCGCCTGCGCCCACGCCGGCGTCACCACCGGCGAGTGGGGCGACGCGCTGCGCCAAGTCTACGGCGAGTACCGCGCGCCGACCGGTGTGGGCAAGCAGGGCGGGGGGTCGGCCGGGCACGGCGGCGTGCAGCGCCTGGCCGACGTGCGCCAGCGCGTCGAGCAGGTCTCGGACAAGCTCGGCCGGCGGCTCAAGATGCTGGTCGGCAAGCCGGGTCTGGATGGCCACTCCAACGGCGCCGAGCAGATCGCCGTGCGCGCCCGCGACGCCGGTTTCGAAGTGGTCTACGAGGGCATCCGCCTGACCCCGGCGCAGATCGTCGGCGCCGCGCTGGAGGAGGGCGTGCACGTGGTCGGCCTGTCAATCCTGTCGGGCTCGCACGTGTCGCTGGTGCAGGAGGTGATGCGGCGGATGCGCGAGCAGGGGCTGGCCGACGTGCCCGTGGTGGTCGGCGGCATTATCCCGGAAAGCGACGCCGAGACGCTGCGCGCCGCCGGGGTGGCCGGCATCTACACCCCGAAGGACTACGACCTGACCCGGATCACCGCCGACATCGTCGAGATCGTGGCCCGCGAGGGTGAGCGCGCGGCGTAGGGTCATCTGCGCCTATTGCGCACCGAGCCTAAGATAGATGCGCTTTATGAGTGTATTATGCGCTTGTAAGTGTATATACCGTCTGGCAGGGTTCCCTCACTGCGGGCATAGAGCGGGGTGGCGACGGCAATCGTCAACGCAATCCACAGTTCTGGCCGCCGCGGTCCCCGGGCCCGTCCGTAATCGGTAATCAACGGGAGGCCCCAATGAAGCGACTCGGTATCCTCACGGCCGCCGCCCTGCTGTTCGGCACCCTGTCCGCGGGCAGCGCCGAGGCGGCGACCAACATCATCGTCGGCAACATGATGTCCGGCGACGCGAAGATCCGCGTTTCCAGCCATCAGGGCGACGGCATCATCCAAAACGGCCAAACCGGCTGGAGCGTGCTGAACGCCACGCTGCACACCTCCGACGGCCGGCTGGTGAAGGTCATCGATCCGAGCCAAGGCTGCAAGGATTCCCAGGGCTCCGGCTGGGCGATCGAGATCAAGGCCTGGAACACCGACAAGGGCATGAAGCCGCTCGGTGATACCCAGGTCTGCGAGCATCTCCACCCGATGGAGATCGGCTGCGTCTGGGTCGGCGTCTACGACGACAAGGTCAAGGCGATGCAGCGGCCCGAGTCCGCCTGCGCGCAGAGCTGGTGGAACAACCACGGCCGGTCCGGCTTCGAGACCATGGTGAAGGTGCTGGGTGAAGCCGCCGCCGTGGCCCTCAGCGCCGCCGGCTGAGCGCGCTGGTGTAGCGAAAAGACTGAAAATGGTCCGGGCCCGGGCCGGTTCAGACCGGCCCGGGCCTTTTGCTATTCAGCCGCGCCGGCCTGCTGCAGTTCGCGGCGGTAGTAGAGGTAGTCGAGCGGTGGCGGGTCGGTGCCGGCGTCGGTCAGCAGGGCGTGCGCCTGGCCGCGATGGTGGGTCTGGTGGTTGAACACGTGCGACAGCAGCCGGCCCAGCAGGTCCGACTGCGGCGTACCGGCCCCGGTCTTGTAGGCCACCGTGCTGTCCAGGTCGGCCGCGTCGAGCCCGCGCACGAACTGGCCGATGCGCTCGTCCTCCGCCTCGCGGGCGGCGCGCAGCTCGCTCAGGTCGGCGTGCAGCACGGTGTCCAGCTTGAGCCCGGCCGGCGGCAGGTGCTCCAGCCGGTCCATCCAGATCCGGTCGGCCACCAGCAGGTGGTTCAGAACGCCTAGCAGCGAGCCGAAGAAGCCGGCCGAGCGGCTGCGCTCGAAGCCGCCCGCCGGCAGCGCGGCGACGGCGTCGTACAGCCGCCGGTTGGCCCAGGCGTTGTAGTCGGCGAAGTCTCGAAACTGGTCGAGCTGGCTCGGCATGGTCACCTCCTTTCCGCTGCGCCCGTGCGGTGCGGCGCCTCCACCCTACCGCCGCAACACCAACTTGTTCAGCCCGTTGAACGCCCGGACCAGCTCGCCGACCTGGCGCTCCGCGGTGGCGGCATCGAGGCCGGGATCGGCGTGCCGCACCTCGTCCAGGATGGCGCCGAGCGTGCGCGTGCCGTCGATCCGCTGCAGGATCGGACCGGCCAGCCGCGGCAGGGGGAAGCGCACCTTCACCCCGTCGAAGTCGGCCGTGAGCTGCTGCGCGCCACCGCCCAGCTGCCGGGCCATGGTGGGCCCGTCGACGCCGAGCAGCCGCGGCACCGCGTCGCGGTCGAACGCGGCCACGGTGTCGCCGCGCGCCCGCGGCGCGGCGTACAGCACGTGCTTTTTGAGGTTGCCGGCCAGGCGCTCGGCGAAGCCGGCGCGCTGCAGCCAGTCCAGGTCGCGCAGCGGCGTCAGCAGGGCGGGCGCATTCAGGTAGCTCGCCGGCTCGTAGCGCGCCGGCTCCAGCAGCGCCGTCGGCTGCATTTCGGCGGCGGCCAGCAGGTCGGCGAGCTGGTCCACCGTGTACGGCCGGTCGCGGGCGTGCAGAAACAGGTCGACCAGTTCGGCGTCCGACCGCTTGTGGTCGCCCAGGTAGGGGTTGCGGCGCAGCCAGTTCGTCGCCGGCAGCGTGTTCCAGAGCTGGCGCGCCTGCTGGACCCGCTGCTCCAGCGGCTGCCCGCCGCCCAGCGTGCGCAGCATCTCCTGCATCGGGTACAGGCCGGTGCGGCCGTAGGGGGCGTAAACCATCAGGCCCATGCCGCCGCCGTCCTTCAGCACCGCGCGCAGCGCCCGCAGGCCGGCCGGCGGGTCGTCCAGGTGGTGCAGCACGCCGCAGCAGTCGATGTAGTCGAACGCGCCGAGGCCAAGCTCCGGCAGGTCCTGCAGCGACCCGGTATGGAACGCGATGTTGGCGAGCCCGCGCTCGGCCGCGCGGGCCTCGGCAATCTGCCGCGCCCGCCGCGACAGGTCGAGATAGACCACCTCGCCGCCGCCGGCGTCCGCGAGCTGCTGCGCCAGCATGATCGTCGCGTCGCCGGTGCCGCCGCCGGCGACCAGCGCGCGGAAGCCCCGAACGTCGAGCCGGCCCCGGAACAGGTAGTGGGCGAGTTCGTCGAGCTGGCTCGGCGAGCCGGTCACCAGCCGCGTGCGCTCGTCCTTGGGATCGCGGTGCGGGTAGGGGTAGGCCTCGTACTGCGCGGCCACGGGGTCGTCGGTCATAGTATCAGCACGGCCTCGACACCTCGCGCGCTGCCGCGTGTGGGGGCGCGCCGCGGCTGCCTCCGCATCACACCGTCAGCACGATCTTGCCGCTGGTGCGCCGGGACTTCAGGGCCTCCAGCGCGCCGCGGGCGTCGGCGAGGGGGTAGCGGGCGGAGACGTAAGGGTGCAGCTTGCCGGCCTGGAGCCAGGCGCGCAGGTCGTCGAACTGCCGGCGCATCAGGTCGGGCGCGTGGGTGCGGTAACTGCCCCAGTAGAAGCCCAGCACGGCAATGTTCTTGACCAGCAGGATGTTGGCCGGCGGCGCCGGCACCTCGCCGCTGGCGAAGCCGATCACCACGATGCGGCCGCTCCAGGCGATGCAGCGCAGGCTGGCCTTGAAGACGTCGCCGCCGACGGGATCGTAGACCACGTCGGCGCCGCGGCCGTCGGTCAGCGCCTTGACCCGCTCGCGGATGTCTTCGGCGCGGTAGTCGAGCGTCTCGTCGGCGCCGTGGCGGCGGGCGATCTCGGTCTTCTCGCGACCGCCCGCCGTGGCGATCACCCGCGCGCCCAGGGCCTTGCCGACCTCGACCGCCGCCAGCCCGGCGCCGCCGGCGGCGCCGTGCACCAGCAGCGTCTCGCCCGGCTGCAGCGCCGCGCGCCAGACCAGTGCGCCGTGCGCGGTGCCGTAGGAGATCGGCACGGCGGCTGCGGTCTCGACCTCCAGCTCGTCCGGCAGGGCGAACACGTCGGCGGCGCGGGCCAGCGCCACTTCGGCGAAGCCGCCGCTGTCCAGGATCGCCATCACCCGCTGACCCGGCTGCAGCCCGTCGACCTCGGGGCCCACCGCCTGCACCGTGCCGGACGCCTCCAGCCCCGGCGTGAACGGCGGCTCGGGCGTCGCCTGGTAGGTGCCGGCCACCATCAGCGTGTCGGCGAAGTTGACGCCGGCGGCGGCCACCCGGATCGCCACCTGGCCGGGGCCGGGTGTCGGCTCGGCCGCGTCCTCGTCCAGCAGCAGCCGGTCGAGATCGCCGTGGCCGTCGCACACGATCGCGCGCATCGCTCCGCTCCCTTGAGGCTACACCGGGAAGTCCGCGACCGGGCGGATCTCGCCGACCCGGTCGCCGGCGCGGCTGCGCACCGGCGACCTGGCGAGATCGGCCAGGTCCGCCGCGGCGGCTTCGTCCAGCAGCTGCAGGCGCTGCAGCAGCCGCATCAGCATGACCTCCGCCGCGCGGCCGGCGCCGTCGTCGCACTTGAGCGCCAAGCCCAGGCCCAGTGTTGGAAACGCGCCGCAGTAGACGCCCTCGGCGCCGGTCTTCACCAGCGCCGTCTCGCCTAGCCGGCACAGCACGCGGGTGCAGGCGCGCCCGGTGCCCGCCACCGCGTGCGGGTGGGCCGCCATCGCGCTGCGGATGCGCGCACACGCCTGCTGCCGGCGCTCCGGCTCGTCGTCGGGACTGCCGAAGCGCGCCATCGCCAGGGCGAGGTTGCCGAGCGGCATCTGGATCGTCGGGATCCCGCAGCCGTCGATGCCGCGCGGCGCCGCCGCCAGGTCGTCGAGGCCGGACATCTGCTCCAGGATGCCGAGGATGCTCTGCTGCACCGGATGGCCGAAGCCGACGTAGCCGGCCGTCTCGGCCTTCAAGTGGCGGGCCAGGGTCAGGAAGCCGGTATGCTTGCCGGAGCAGTTGTTGTGCCGCCGGTCCGGCGCCCGGCTCGCGGCCAGCAGCGCGTGCTGCGCCTGCTCGTCGAACGGCGGGTGAGCGCCGCATTCCAGGTCCGTCTCGCTCAGGCCCAGACGATCCAGCCAGGCCCCGACGGCGGTCACGTGCGCCTCCTCGCCGCTGTGGCTGGCGCAGGCCAGGGCCATCTCATGGCCGCTCACGTCCTCGGCGTCGGCGGCCCCGCTCTCCACCAGCGCCAGCGCCTGCAGCGGCTTGATCGCCGAGCGCGGGAAGACCGCCCGTTCCGGATCGCCGGCGGAGAGCACCACCCGGCCCTCGGTGTCCACCACGACGAAGACGCCGCGATGGACGCTCTCGACCGCGTCGCCGCGGGTGACCTCGACCAGGACCGGATCGGCCGAGGAAGCGTCGGTGGACGGCGGCGCGGACGGCATGGCGGGAGCGGCCTTGTTGCGGTTTCCGGGGAGGCGGCGCGCGCGGTGCAGGAAGAACTTCCGCCAAGCGCCCGTGAGACTGCGCCAGACCTTGCCTTGGCGCCAGCGGCCATGCAAGTTTCCGCGGCCATGCGAGGCTATTTCGGAATCGGTGTCGAAGGAATCAGCAAGCCCATGAACCTGGGCAATCTGCTGCGCTCCGCGCATGCCTTCGGCGCCAGCTTCTTCTTTACCGTCAACGCCGCCTTCGACGCGCGCCAGACGGCGCTGTCGGACACCTCCGACGCCGCCCAGCACCTGCCGCTCTACACGTTCGACGCGCCCGACGCCATGCAGCTTCCGCGCGCGTGCCAGTTGGTCGGCATCGAGTTCACCGAGGAATCGGTCGATCTGCCGAGCTTCCGGCATCCGCCGGCGGCGGCCTATGTCCTGGGCCGCGAGAAGGGCAGTCTGAGCCCGGAGATGACCGCGCGCTGCGAGGCCGTGGTCAAGATTCCGACAAAGTTCTGCGTGAACGTCGGCATCGCCGGGGCGATTGTGATGTACGATCGCCTGATCTCGCAGGGGCGCTTCGCCCGGCGCCCGGTCAGCTCGCGCGGCCAATCCGAACCGCTGCCCCAGCACGTGCGCGGCGGCCAGATCCTGCGCCGCGGCGAGGGCAGCGACCGCGATCCGGGGGAGCCGACGCAGGGGGCAGGATCGCCGGATTCGTCACCCACCGAGGTCACGTCAGACCACCGCCGCTCGGCCGGCCAGGCGGGGGCCGCGCCGGCACAGGACCGCAATAGAGGATCGACATGACGCCGCACCCTTTTTTGACGTCCGCCTCCGCCGGCGTGCCGCGCCGCCGCGCCGCCGCGTTGCTGCTCGGCCTGCCGCTCGTCGCCGGGCTCGCGTTCGCGCTGCTGGCGGGTCCCGCCGCGGCGCAGGACATCCGCCGGCTGGGTGAGTTCCAGGACTGGCGCGCCTATACCTACCAGGAGGGCGGCAACAAGGTCTGCTACATGGCCAGCGAGCCGAAGACCGAAAAAGGCGACTACACCCAGCGCGGCGACGTCTACGCGATGGTGACCCACCGTCCGGCGCAGGGGACGCAGAACGTGGTCAGCTTCATCATCGGCTACCCGTTCAAGTCGGACAGCCGGGTCAGCGTGAGCATCGACGGCCAGAGCTTCACGCTGTTCACCCACGAGGACACCGCCTGGGCGCCCGACACCCAGACCGACAACGCCCTGGTGCAGTCGATGCGCGCCGGCCGGCAGATGATCGTCAAGGGCACCAGCACGCGCGGCACCGAGACCACCGATACCTACTCCCTGCTCGGCTTCACCGCCGCCCACAAGGCGATCAACGACGCCTGCCAGGTGAGCTCCTAGGACGGAGCAAGCCGCATCCGGCGCCGCTACGAAGGCGCGAGGGGCAGATGCCGTGGTCGCACCGCGCGGCGGCGCGGGGTAAGGCTTTGGGCTCCTGCGGCTTGAGTGGCCGCGGACGGCCCCGTCCGGTCATATCACGCACATGCGACGGCGGCCGGCCAGGCCGGCTAGGGTCCCGGTTCACCGGCCGCAATTCCGCGTAGCGGTCGATCGGACGAGAAGGGGACTCCATGACCGGCCTGACCCGCCGCGCCCTGCTGCAGCTCACGGCCGCCGCCGGGCTCGCCCGGGCGTTCGGCGGCGCCGCGCCGGCACGGGCGCACCAGGGGCTCGAGTTCGGGCCGCCGGAGCCGTTCTCCTACGACTGGCTGAAGCGCCATGCCCGCGAGCTGGCGACCCGGCCCTACGAGGCCCCGCCGCGGCCCGACTCGGAGATCGTCGAGCGCATCGACTACGATGCGCACGGCAAGCTCGACTTCCGCATGGCCTACGCGCTCTACCGCGACAGCCCCTACCCGATCTCCTTCCAGCACGTCGGCATGTACTTCCCGAAGACGGTGCGGATGCACGCGCTGGACGAGGACGGCCGGGCGCGCGAGGTGCTGTACGACCCCAGGTACTTCGACGTCGGCGACGACCACCCGGCCGCCGGGCTGCCGGAGCAGCCGTCGGCGTTCGCCGGATTCTGGGTGCACCAGCCGCGCAGCAAGGGGCCGCTCGACGAGGTCGAGCCCTGGGCGACCTTCCTCGGCGCGTCCTACTTCCGCGGCATCGGCGAGCTCGGCCAGGTCGGCATGTCGGCCCGCGGCATCGCGCTGGATACGGGCGGATCCGGGCCGGAGGAGTTTCCCGACTTCGTGTCCTTCTGGTTCGAGCCGGCGGAGGGCCCGGACGAGCCGGTGCTGGTCTACGCCCTGCTGGACGGACCGTCGGTGGCGGGTGCCTACCGCTTCCGGCTGCACCGGACCGAGGGCGTGGTGATGGACATCGACGCCGACGTGCATCTGCGTCGCGCCGTCACGCGGCTGGGGCTGGCGCCCCTGACCTCGATGTACTGGTTCTCCGAGACCCGCAAGCCGACGATGATCGACTGGCGTCCGGAGGTGCACGATTCCGACGGGCTGGCAATCTGGACCGGCGACGGCGAGCGCATCTGGCGGCCGCTGAACAACCCGGACCAAGTGGCCTTCTCCAGCTTCGTCGACCGCAACCCGCACGGCTACGGCCTGATGCAGCGCGACCGCGACTTCGACAACTACCTGGACGGCGTGCGCTATCACCTGCGCCCCTCGACCTGGGTCGAGCCGCTGCACGACTGGGGGCCCGGGGTGGTGCAACTCGTCGAGATCCCGACGAACGACGAGATCCACGACAACATCAACGCGATCTGGATCCCCGACGGCGACCACGGTCCCGGCAGCCACGTCGCGCTCAGCTACCGGCTGCACTGGCTGGCCGACCACCCCTATCCCGGCGAGCTGGCGCGCTGCGTCGCGACCCGGCTGGGGCGCGGCGGCCAGCCCGGCACCGAACGGCCGGAGGGCGTGCGCAAGTTCATGGTCGAGTTCAAGGGCGGGCCGCTGACGGATCTGCCCGAGGGGGTGCTGCCGGAGGCGGTGCTGAGCGCCTCGCGCGGCGAGTTCTCCTACGTCTTCACGGAAGCGGTGCCGAACGACGTCCCCGGCCACTGGCGCGCCCAGTTCGACCTCACGGTCGACGGCCCGGACCCGGTCGAGCTGCGCTGCTTCCTGCGGCGCGGCGACCAGGTGCTGAGCGAGACCTGGCTGTACCAGTACCATCCGGTGCAGGAGGGCTAGCCGGCAGCGGCCCCGATGCGCCCCCCGAACCTGGGAGACGGAAGGGTGAGGGGGACAACAGCGCCCCAGCAGGGGCGCGAGGGACTCTCGCTGAGTCCTTCGGATCGCTGCCCTTCGCCGGGCTCAGGGCCGCGGCTTAGGATGAAGGTTGCCGTCTATTGTTCCAGCCATTTCCTTGTTCTCCCCGGCCCCGCGCGTTATCTAACCGCACATGAGCGAGCAGGCGCACACCCAGGCCTTCGCCCCGCCGCAGACCGGCGGCGCGCGGCGCACCCATCTCGTCGGCATGGATCGCGACGAGATGGCGGCGTTCGTGCAGGAGCTGGGGGAACCGAAGTTCCGCGCCAAGCAACTCTGGCAGTGGCTGTATCACCACGGCAAGACCGACTTCGCCGGCATGAGCTCGCTGGCTAAGGGCTTCCGCGAGCGCCTGGCCGCGGCGGCGAAGCTGGACCGCCCGATGGTCAAGGACAAGCAGGTCAGCTCCGACGGCACCATCAAGTGGCTGCTGCGCCTGTCCGACCTGCAGGAGGTCGAGGCGGTGTTCATCCCGGAGGAGGATCGCGGCACGCTGTGCATCTCCTCCCAGGTCGGCTGTACCCTGACCTGCCGCTTCTGCCACACCGGCACGCAGCGCCTGGTGCGCAACCTCTCGGCCGGCGAGATGCTGGGCCAGATCATGCTGGCGCGCGACGAGCTGGACGAGTGGCCGACGCCGAAGGCGGGCCGGCGGCTCACCAACATCGTGCTGATGGGCATGGGCGAGCCGCTGTACAACTACGACCAGGTCAAGAAGGCCATGCTGATCGCCATGGACGGCGACGGCCTGGGCTTCTCGCGCCGGCGCATCACGCTGTCGACCAGCGGCGTGGTGCCGAAGATGCAGCAGTGCGGCGAGGAACTGGGGGTGAACCTGGCGGTGTCGCTGCATGCCGTCGACGACGCCACGCGCGACTACCTGGTGCCGCTGAACAAGAAGTACCCGATCGACCAGCTGCTGGACGCCTGCCGCGCCTATCCCGGCATCAACAACGCCCGGCGCATCACCTTCGAATACGTGATGATCGACGGCGTCAACGACAGCGAGGCCGACGCGCGTGCCCTGGCGCGGTTGCTCCGGGACATCCCGGCGAAGGTCAACCTGATCCCGTTCAACCCCTGGCCGGGCACCGACTTCGAGTGCTCCAGCCCGGCGGCGATCGAGCGCTTCTCCGACATCCTGTACGAGGCCAACCTGTCCGCCCCGGTGCGTACCCCGCGCGGGCAGGACATCATGGCCGCCTGCGGCCAGCTGCGTTCGGAATCGCAGCGCCAAAAGAAGTCGCTGCGCGCGGCCGCTGGCGTCGAAGCCGCGCCGGCCGCAGAGTAGCGCGTGCAGGGCGGCCCACCGGACGGCGGCTTCGGCCACGGCCCGATGGGCGGCCCCAGCCTGCTGATCACGCTGGCATTCTCGCTGCTGCTGCTGATCCCGTTCTGGCGGATCTACGCCCGGGCCGGGCTGTCGCCCTGGCTCAGCCTGCTGGTGCTGGTGCCCTACGTCGGCCTGCCGGCGGCCGCGGCCGTGCTCGCGTTCCGCCCCTGGCCGAACGGCGAGAGCCGCCGCTTCGCCGGCGCCCGCAGCGCGGCGCAGGAGGACTGAGGCGATGGAGTTCGCGCTGCCCTGGCTGCTGCAGATCGGCGTTGCGGCGCTGCTGGTCTGGCTGCACGCCCGGATCGCCCAGAAGGCCGGCTACTCGCCGCTGTGGGCGCTGACCACCCTGGTCCCTCCCGCCTACCTCGTCACCGCCTGGATCTTCGCCTTCATGGGCTGGCCGCGCGACGAGGATGACCCCTAGCGCCGGTTGCCGATTCGTGGCTACCCAGCCGCTGCGCGAGTGGCGCCTGTCCCCCGGACCGCTTATGTTACCGGTATGAGCGGACTGAGCGACCGGGACCGGGATCTGCTGCGGCGCTTCGAAGCGCGCGTGCGCGACGCGCTGCCCGGGCGGGTCGAGCGCGTGGTGGCGTTCGGCTCGCGGGCGCGGGGCACCAGCCGGCCGCAAAGCGATCTCGACATCGCCGTGTTCCTAAACGGCGAGGTCGATCAGGATGTCAAAGATGTCGTGATCGATACCGGGCTCGACCTGTCCGGCGACGACGACAGTCCGATCGTCATCGCGACCGTCCTGGAGGCGGGGCGCTGGAACGACGACACGCCGCTGGTGCGAGCGATCCGGTCCGACGGCGTCGCGGCGTGAGTGGGCAATCTCGCTACCATCGCGCCAAGGCCGACGAGCTGCTGGCCCAGTTGCCGCCGGACGATGCCGACATGCCAGTGCCGACCATCCACTTGAGCTACTATGCGATGTGGCATGCCGCGTTCGCAGTTCTGTGGCACGTACACGGCACCGCATCGCAGAATCACGGTCGATTGCATGCCGCTTTCCAATCGCTTGTCCGGGCACGTGCCGGCGCTGAGACGGCAGGGCTCGAGACGGCGCTCGAGCGAGCGTACGAGATGCGCAGACGCGCCGACTATGACACCGACCCATCACTTTCCGATTTGCAGCAGGACGCCCGCGAGATCGGTCCGCTCCGCGACCGCGTGCTCGGTTTCTGCGACCGCATCCTCAACGCCGCCGAGTGATCCGCGCCTCCTTGCCCCGGCGCGTGCGATGCCTATACTCCGCGCGGCTTTCGATATCCCGCCCACCCGATCCGATCCGCGAGCCTGAGCGATGAGCGACGTCAAGAAGGTCGTGCTCGCCTATTCCGGCGGCCTCGACACCTCGGTGATCCTGAAATGGCTGCAGGAGACCTACGGCTGCGAGGTGGTGACCTTCACCGCCGACCTGGGCCAGGGCGAGGAGCTGGAGCCGGCCCGCAAGAAGGCCGAGATGCTCGGCATCAAGCCGGACAACATCTACATCGACGACCTGCGCGAGGAGTTCGTCCGCGACTTCGTGTTCCCGATGTTCCGGGCCAACGCGGTCTACGAGGGCGAGTATCTGCTGGGCACCTCGATCGCGCGGCCGCTGATCGCCAAGCGGCAGATCGAGATTGCCCGGGAGACCGGCGCCGACGCCGTCTGCCACGGCGCCACCGGCAAGGGCAACGACCAGGTGCGCTTCGAGCTCGGCTACTATGCGCTGGAGCCGCAGATCAAGGTGATCGCGCCGTGGCGCGAGTGGGACCTGAACTCGCGCAGCAAGCTGCTCGACTTCGCCGAGAAGCATCAGATCCCGATCGCCAAGGACAAGCTGGGCGAGGCGCCCTTCTCGGTCGACGCCAACCTGCTGCACATCTCCGCCGAGGGAAAGGTGCTGGAGGACCCCTGGGAGAGCGCGCCCGAGTACGTCTACTCGCGCACGCTCAGCCCCGAGGAGGCGCCGGACACGCCGACCGAGGTCACGATCGACTTCGAGCGCGGCGACCCGGTGGCGGTCGACGGCCGGCGGCTGGCGCCGGCAGTCCTGCTCGCCGAGCTCAACCGCCTGGCCGGCGAGAACGGCATCGGCCGGCTCGACATCGTGGAGAACCGCTTCGTCGGCATGAAGTCGCGCGGCGTCTACGAGACCCCGGGCGGCACCATCCTGCTGCAGGCGCACCGCGGCATCGAGCAAATCACGCTGGACCGCGGCGCGGCGCACCTGAAGGACGAGCTGATGCCGCGCTACGCCGAGTTGATCTACAACGGCTTCTGGTGGTCGCCGGAACGCGAGATGCTGCAGGCGCTGATCGACGAGAGCCAGCAGCGGGTCAGCGGCGAGGTTCGGCTCAAGCTGTACAAGGGCAACGTGACCGTCGAGGGCCGGCGCTCGCCGAACTCGCTGTACAGCCAGGAGCACGTGACCTTCGAGGCCGATACCGTCTACGATCAGCGCGACGCCGAGGGCTTCATCAAGCTGAACGCGCTGCGCCTGCGCCTGCTGGGCGACGCGGCCAAGCGCGGCGGCGGGCGGTGATCGGCCGACGCTAAGCCGCCGTTAACGGTCGCACGTGCAGGATTTGCGCGAAATCCGTCAATCCACCCTGCAACGGTGCGCAAATCCGTGCGGCTGTTTTTCCGACGCAAGACCGAGACCAAGGGCAAGGCCGACGTGGCCGCCGAGCCGGTGGCGCGCGTGCGCATCGATTCGCGCACCTATCCGGTGTCGCAGCTCGACCACACGTCGCTGAAGGTCGATGGCTATAGCGGCGACCTGATCGCCCACCAGCGCTTCCACTTCACCTTCCAGTTCGATCTGGACGGCGAGGCGGTCGAGGTGCCGACCCGCGGCGCTGTGCTCAGCACCGAGGGCGGCACGCTGCTCGCGCGCTACTTCGCGCCGCAGCCCTACTACCAGAAGCTGATGCGCCGCGCCCTGGCGGCGAAGGTGGCGTAGGCGCGCACCTCAATACGGCATCGCCGACACCCCGATCAGCCAGGGGTGCAGGTGCATGAAGGCGGCGTACAGCGCCAGTCCGCCGACCGGCCGCCACAGCCCGAGGCCGCGCCAGTCCATCGAGGTTCGCCGCGACGCGATGGCGGCGAACGGGATCGTCGAGGTGGTCAGCTGGATCGGCCCCCAGGCGGCGCCCATGCTGCGCATGCGCCGCTGGTCGATGTGCCACATGCCGCCCAGCGACAGCACCAGGATGCCGACGAACAGCACCATCGAGGCGGCGTCGCCGTTTACCGTCAGGTGCGACAGGCTCCACAGCGTCGTGCCCCACAGAAAGGGGTGCCGCGTCACCCGCAGGATGCCGGGCGCCGGGTCCTCGGGGCCGAGCGGGCTGCGCTTGTCACCGCCGACCATCGTCGGGCTGCGCGTGGTGACGCCGGCGAACACCAGCACGAAGGCGATCGCGTTCAGCACCACCGGCACCCAGTAGAGCACCACCGGCGGCTGCCACACGTCCCGGAACGGCGCGGTGCTGTAGGCGAGCATCAGCCAGAGCAGGGTGCCGCTCATCGCCAGCGAATAGCAGGTGGTGAAGCCCTGCGCGCCCAGCCATTTGACGCCGAGCTGGCGCACCGGTTGGCTGGACAGCAGGAAGTGGCCGCCTACGAACAGGACGGTGGCGGCGAACAGGGCGTCGAGGGTGCCGAACATGGGTGCCGATTATCCTGCCGCGCTCTGACCTGTCCAGAGCCGATCGGCCCGAATGCGTCGGTGCGTCGCGCGGCCTTGCCGCGCGGCCGCCCGGCGTGCGACACAGTCAGGCGATGACCCCGTCCGACCAGCCCGACGCGCGCCCCAAGGCGACCGAGGACAGCGACCCGCTGGCCGGCGAGATCCTGCGCCTGGTGGCGGCGCGCGGTCCCGGCAAGTCGATCTGCCCCAGCGACGTGGCCCGCGCGTTTGCTGAGGAGCGACGCAAGCCGACCGATCCGCCGGACCTGTGGCGGCGCTATCTGCCCGCCGTGCGCCAGCAGGCCAAGAACCTCGCCCGACAGGGCCGCATCCGGATCCTTCGCAAGGGCAGGCCGGTCGACCCGCACGCGCCCGTCAAGGGCGTGATCCGCCTGGCGCCGCCGGACGACGGGGAAGGCTAACGTGCGGCCCCCTTCATCCTGAGCCGCGCCGAAGGCGCGAGTCGAAGGGCGCACACGGCCATCGGCCGCAGGCAAAGTGATTGAACCACGGAGGCACAGAGACACCGAAGTGGCCAGCGCGTAGCGCAGCGCCGCGGCTTGTTCGTGCCTCTGTGGTTCCACGTCTTCCCGTCTTCGCCGACGGCGCGCGTCGTTCGACTGATCCGGCTGCGCCGGATGGCTCAGGACCAAGCGCAGGCGCCGTTACTCCCGCGCCGGCTCGGCCACGCCGTGGGCGCGGCAGGCGGCGGTCACGGTGTTCGCCAGCAGCACGGCGATGGTCATCGGGCCGACGCCGCCGGGCACTGGGGTGATCGCGCCGGCGACCTCGCGAGCGCCGGCGAACTCGACGTCGCCGACCAGCTTGCCCTTCTCGCCCTCGCGCGCCGGCGGCAGCCGGTTGATGCCGACGTCGATCATCGTGGCGCCCGGCTTGATCCAATCGCCGGTCACCATGCCCGGCCGGCCCACCGCGGCCACCAGGATGTCGGCGGTGCGGGCGACGCCGGCGAGGTCGCGGGTGCGCGAGTGCGCGATCGTCACGGTACAGTTGCGGGCCAGCAGCAACTGCGCCATCGGCTTGCCGACGATGTTGGAACGCCCCAGGATCACGGCGTTCAGCCCCGACATGTCGCCCAGCCGGTCCTCCAGCATCATCAGGCAGCCGCGCGGCGTGCAGGGCACAAGTGCCTTATCGAGCTGGCCGGTCGCCAGCAGCCCGGCGTTGACCACGTGGAAGCCGTCGACGTCCTTGGCCGGGTCGATCGCCGCCAGCACCTTGTCGGCGTCGATGTGCTTGGGCAGCGGCAATTGCACCAGGATGCCGTGCACCCGGGCATCGGCGTTCAGGCGCTGCACCAGCTCCAGCAGCTCGGCTTCCGGCGTGTCCGCCGGCAGCAGGTGCTGGAACGACTCCATGCCGACCTCGCCGGTCTTCTTGGCCTTGGAGTTCACGTAGACCTGGCTGGCAGGGTCGTCGCCCAGCAGCACCACCGCCAGGCCCGGCGTCAGGCCGTGCTGCGCCTTCAGCTCCGCCACCTGGCGCTGCACGCCGGTGCGCACCCGTTCGGCGAAGGCCTTGCCGTCGATTACCTCGGCGCCGCCCTGCGCGGCGTCCGGCGTGGGGTTCGCGCTCGCCTGACTCATGCTGGATCCGTCTCCTGTTCGGCCTGTGTGGGCGTGCAACCGCGGGCGAGTGTGCCAGCGCGCTCGCGGTCGACCCGTCCGAAACCGCCGCGAAAGCCACCGGAACCGACTAGGGCGGCCCGCTAGGCAGGACTATCGCCGGGCGCGCGACCTGGGCCCTAGCTGGGCGCCAGCTCCGCCTCCAACAGCGCCGCCAGCGCGTCGGGATCGCCGGCGAGATGCAGGCGCTTGCGCCGCGACGCCGCGCCGGCCTCGAGGGTGACGGCGCTCTTCGGCAGTTTCCAGCGCTTGGCCAGCAGCGCCGTCAGGGCGGCGTTGGCCTTGCCCTCGGCCGGCGGCGCCTTGAGCCGCACCTTCAGCACGACCAGGCCGTCGTCCAGCGTCTCCACGCCCTCGACACGGTCGGCCTTGGCGCCCGGCTGTACCCGCACCTGCAGCGTCAGGCCGCCGTCGGCGCGGCGCCAGGGCCGGCCGCCGCCGGGCACGGGCGGACCCTCAGAAGCCCGCCGCGCCGCCGCCCGCGGCCAGCTCGTAGCGCACGTTGCCGAGCACCCGCTGCAGGAAGAACAGGCCCAGGATCAGGATGATCGGGGAGATGTCGATGCCGCCCAGGTTGGGCATGAAGTTGCGGATCGGCCGCAGCGCCGGCTCGGTCACCCGGTTCAGGAAGTCGGCGATCGTGTAGACGATGCGGTTGGAGGTGTTGATCACGTCGAAGGCGATCAGCCAGCTGAGGATCGCCATGATGATGATCGCCCAGATGTAGAGGTCGATCGCGATGATCGCGATCTCGATGAGCGGGCCCAGAACGACCATTTGGGACAGCCTCGCGGAGGGTCGACGCGGACGGGACGGATGACGGCGGGGCCGAAGCGCGGCACGCGAGCGTGCGCGGCCCCGGAAACCGCGCGGTACCCTATCCGCCGGGCGGCGGCGAGACAAGCCGCGCCGGCACCCCGCGCCAGCCCGCCGCAGCGGCGCCGTCCGGCCGCCGGTGCAGCCGCTCTGCAATGGGCGCCGGGCGGCGCTTGACAAGGTCGGGGCGGGTTCGCATGATCCGCGCGCTTCGCGGCGGGCCGGCGTCCGACACGGGCCTTGTGTCCCTCTTGCCGCGATCCCTACCGGCGCCCACATGCGGGCGCAGACAAGCCTTCCTTGGGGCCGTAGCTCAGCTGGGAGAGCGCTAGAATCGCACTCTAGAGGTCGCGGGTTCGAGTCCCGCCGGCTCCACCAAGGTTCTCTCAGCAACAGGTTTTCCGTGAACTGGCCGGCGGCGTTCGCTGCTGACCGGCCGATTGCGCGCGCCGTCGGGCGCCCGCGTCGGCCGCTGCGCCGGCCCGAACGTCAAGGGGCCGGCGCACTGGCCGGCCCCTCTTGCCCGTCGTCGACGGCGCTCGCCTAGGCGAAAAGGTCCGCCGGGTCGCTGGCGGCGCTTGACGGCTGTCCGACGAAGCTCTCGATGGCGTCGCGTGCGTCCTCGACGGTGGACGCCTCGGAGGTCACGTCCGCCACGATGTCGCGGGCGGTCTGGACGTCGGAGTCGCTGTCCAGCGAGCCGTCCACCTCGTCGAGTTCCTCGGCGAATAGCAGCGCCACCTGCGACTTGTTCTGGACCGCCGTGGCGTCCAGCGCCGCCTGGCTGTTCTGGGCGCCGCTGATGATGTCCTGGATCACCTCGCCTTCGCCGCCGCCGGCGGACAGGCCGTCGGCGATCTGGTCGGACCAGTACTCCAGACCGGCCGACTCGGGCGTGCGGTTGAACAGGTTGTCGAACACCGAACCGACGAAGTCCTCGATCGCGTCGCGGGCCGGGTCCTGGCTCTCCAGGAACGGAAACAGCTCGGTCGCCTCTTGCGAATCGGCGAAGCGGTTGGCGATCTGATCGAGGGCGTCCTCGCGGCTCATGCCGTCGGACTCGAGTTGGTTCAACTGGCCGAGCCAGTAGTTCAGGCCCTCCGGGTCGGGCGCGCGCCCGAAATAGCCGACATAGATCTTGCCGATCTGGTCCTTGCCGGTGATGTCGGAGGTCGCCATCGACTGGTCGGAGAACTGCAGGGTCTCCACGTTTGCCAGCACGTCGGTGTTGGTGCCGACCTGGATGGCGCCGCCCTCGATCACCACGGCCGGCAGCTCGGCCTGGGTGGCCTGGTAGGTCACCGTGTCGTTGCCGGGCCCACCGTCGACGTTGTTGTCGCCGTTGCCGCCGACGATCGTGTCGTCGCCCTCGCCGGCTGCGACGACGTCGTTGCCGCCGCCGGGGTCGAGGCTGTCGTTGCCCTTGCCGCCGTCGAGGAACTCGTTGGCCTCTGTGCCGGTCAGCTCGTCGTCGCCGTCGGTGCCCGGGACGGTCGATAGCAGACCGCCGCCGCCGGTGGCCGAGGTCGTCAGGTTGGAGACGAACAAACCGGAATCGAGGGCTTGGTCGCCGGTGTCGGCGATGCCGATCTTGATCGTGTTCTCGCCCGGCTGCAGCGGTCCCACGATCTTCACCCGGGAGCTGACGCCGTCGTACTCGATCGGGATATCCTCGCTGGGGGTCCCCTCGGGCACGCCGACCGAGGAACTGCCGTTGTTGCGGAAGTTGCCGACCTCCAGGTTCTCCGAGATCACGCTCAGCGGCTGGTTCTCGTTGTCGTTGAACAGCGCCACGTTCTCGCCGTTCAGGAACACCCCGGCGACATCGACGAAGGGACTGTCGCTGAACTCCGGGAACTCGTCGGACCCGAACACTAGGTCGAACTGCACGCCCTTCTGGGTCAGGTTGTTGTCGACCGTGAACGAGAACTCAAGAAAGCTGACGTCCTGGGTCTCGCCGCTGCTCTCGAAGGCGGCGTCGGCCACGGCCTGCAGGTCCGGGTCGCCCTGACCGCTCTCTTCGAACGTGCCGGTGTAGCCGCCCTGAGTGTTCGATTGCGGCGGCGTGCCGTCGCCCGAAGTGAGCAGGATGCCGGGATCGATGCCGAGCTCCGCGATGCTGCCGTCGTAGAACGAGGCCGACTGGGCCGTCTCGCTTTCGCCGGTCTCGGCATTGAAACTCTGCGCCGTGCCCCCTTTGAAGCTGATGCTGCCGGGCACGATGTTGATGCCGCTGTTCGGCACCACCAGCGCATCGGTGAGCGCGCTGGCTTGTTGGCTGTTGGGATCGAAGCTTTCGAATGTCGCCATAGCCGGTTCCCCTATCTGATGGCCGGACCGGCTGGACCGATGCCGTCCGTGTCCGGCCAGGGTCGTGGAACGGTTCGGCGAAGGGTCATGCCCTCCCCGGTACGCCGGACGCCCTGCGCCCGTCCGTACGGCGACACCTGAACAGGCGGGGCGGTACGCGGCCTGTGACTGCGCTCACAAGCTCCCGGCATGGCCGGATCGTGGTGTGATGGTCGGCACACCGGACCCGCCGCCGGTATCTGCCGGACGTCTGCTAGACGTATCGAGGAAGGAGTTGGTGCGGTTGATATTCGGAAATAGATTTAGTTAATTCTATAGACAAACAATCAATGTATCGGTTAACTCAAGGAGTGATTCTTGATCAGGAGTAGTTTTATTGGAATTTGATATCTCGCATTCTGATGTGCAAGTCGGGCGGGAGCGTTGCCGCCGCACGTCGAACCCGCCGGCGCGACCGCGTAGGGGCGGCGGAACCGGGACCGGAGGACACGACGCGAGATCGCGACCATGGCCGATCGCCGTGGCTCAGACCAACGCGTCCGCCGTCTTGTCTTTCAGGACCAGCTTCCTGCCGCCGAACACCACCGTGGTCAGGCGTTCCACGTCGGCGGTCATGCTCCTGATCTTCTCCAGGCCTTCCAGCTGGTCGTACTCGTAGGTGACGGTTCCATTGGCGTCGACCCGGCGCGCCTTGGCACACAGCTCGGCGGCGAGCTCGCGCAGCTCGGTGATCTGCGCGTCGAGTTCCGAGACCTCCGGCTTGGCGACCACCTTGCCGCCTAGGTAGACGACTTGACTGAGCCCGAGCAGCCCCAGCATCGCCTCGGGCAACTTGAAGCTCGCCAGGCCGAACAGGCCGGTGAACAGCAGCGCGCCGCCGACCACCAGGCTGAAGATCAGGATCTGGAAGCGGTAGATGTCGAACTCGCGGCCCTCCATCACCAGATCGGCCCAGCGCGGCGTCGCCTTGGGCGGCGTCCAGCCGTGCTCCTGCAGCCAGGACCAGTTCTCCGCCTTCAGCCGGCGTTTCAGGACGCTGGCCTGCTTCACCGCCGCGCCGCCGACGCCGGCGATGCCGAGCAGCAGCAGCACGTCGCTCGACAGGTCGCCGAGCCGCCCCACCCGCACCAGCACGTAGGTCAGCATCCCGGCGACGATCAGCGTGAAGAACAGGATCTGCATCTTCGAGATGCTGCCGCGCCCGTCGACGCCGGCGGTGATCCGCACCGGGTCCCAGTGCTTGCCGCGGGAGACCGCCAGGACCGCCAGGAGATAGAACAGCGCCACCGCCAGCAGGCCGACGCCGGCGCAGGCCCACATCGCGCTGACCGCGACGCGGCTGTGGCCGACGAAGGCGAAGGCGCCACGGGTGTCGTTGAGGCCGCCGCCGGGACAGCCCACGACGTAGAGGTCATGCCGCGGCCAGGGCCACCAGCCGGTCTGCGCCGGAGCGCCCTCGTACATCACCCGGACGTTCAGGCCGCCGCTGCCCGAGGCCGTCTCCGCCGCCAGCACGGTGAGCTTGCCCGCCCCGCCGTCGGACCCGGTGGGCCGGGCCACGGCGAGGATGCGCATGCCGTCTCTCCAGTGCTGCCCCGCCTGCGGAACGTGCAGCCGCACCGGTGCGTCGGCCGGCAGCACGGCCAGCTCCTCGATCGCCGTGGCCTGCGCCGCCTGTGCGGTCGGTTGGACGGCGATCGGGTAGGCGGTCCGGTCGCGCGCCAGCTCGATGATCCGCGCCGGGTCGGGATCCGCAGCGTCGCAGAGCGCGCCGGCGGTCGTGGGCGCCTGCGCCGACGCCGCGGCCGGCCAAAGCGCAATCAGCAGCGCCGCAAGCGCGGCCCGGCGCACGACGGTGAAGCGCATCGCCTGTCCCCCAGCGGCCCGGACCGCTTATCCGCGATCTGCGGCCGAGCCTCCAGGATGCTACAGAAACTTGCGCGCCGGGATAGCGCAGAAGTGGTAGCGAACCCGACCATTTCCCGCCTCGCGCTCAGGCCGCCGTCGTCCCGGCACCGGGGCCGCGCAGGCGGCCGGTCATCCGCAGGCCGTTCCGCGCGACCGCCGGCATGCGCCGCTGCGTCCGCCCGCAGAAAATGGCCGGCGACCCGGACGGGCCGCCGGCCAGCAGTCGGACGGGGATCGCAGAGGCGGCGTCAGCCGATCTTGCCGCCGCCCTGCTTGGTGATCGCGACCACCGCCGGGCGCACCGGCAGGCTGTCGTCGAAGTCGGGCCAGCGGGTCACCGGGCTCTCGAAGGTCGAGCCCTCGGCGTCGCCCGGGTGCTGCACGGCGACGAACAGGTTCTGGTCGTCCGGCGTGAAGAAGGGGCGGCACATCTCCGCGCCGACCGGGCAGCGGAAGAAGTGGCGGCTGGAGCCGCGCAGCTCGCCCTCGGTCTCGATCGCCCAGACGCCGTCGGTGCGGCCCGAGCTTTCCTGGCTGTTGCCGTCGGTGGTGATCCACAGCCGGCCGCGATGGTCGACCTTGGAGTTGTCCGGGTTGACGAACCAGCCGTGCTCGCTGGTGCTGGGCCCCCACTGGGCGCCCGCCTCGGGGTCGCTCGGGTCGCCCGCCAGGATCAGGATGTCCCAGCGGTCCTGCAGGCTGGCGAAGTCGCCGTCGGCGACCGAGATCTCCAGCACGTGGCCCGCCGAGTTGCCGGCGCGCGGGTTGGCCGGGTGCGTGGCGTCCGGCTTGCGCTTCGCGTTCGACGTCAGCATGACGTAGATCTTGCCGGTCTCCGGGTTCGGCGAGACGTCCTCCGGCCGGTCCATCGGCGTGGCGCCCAGCAGGTCGGCCGCGCGGCGCGTCTCGATCAGCACGTCGGCCTGGCTCTCGAAGCCGTTCTCCGGGGTCAGCGGGCCGGTGCCGAAGACGATCGGCAGCCAGTCGACCGTGCCGTCCTCGTTAAAGCGGGCGACGAACAGGGTGCCGCTGTCCAGCAGGCCGAAGTTGTTGGTCCGGTTGTTGTGGTCGACGCGGCCGTGGCTGACGAACTTGTAGACGTAGTCGAAGCGCTGGTCGTCGCCCATCACCGAGACGACGCGGCCGTCCTTGTTCTCGATCGTCTCGGCGCCCTCGTGCTTGAAGCGGCCCATCGCGGTGCGCTTGGTGGGCACGAAGGTGGAGTCGTAGGGATCGTACTCGACCATCCAGCCGAAGCGGTTGGGCTCGCGCGGCTCCTTACCGATGTCGAAGCGGTCGTGGTAGTCGGCCCAGTCGTACCAGCCGCCCGGCACGCCGTAGCGCTCGTGGTTCCGCGCCTCGCGCGGGTCCGCGTTCCCGCCCTTGAAGTAGCCGTGGAAGTTCTCCTCGGCGACTAGGATGGTGTTCCAGGGCGTGACGCCGCCGGCGCAGTTGTTGACCGTGCCGACCACCCGGCTGCCGGAGGGATCGAACGAGGTCTTCAGGCGCTCGTGCCCGGCGGCCGGGCCGGACAGATACATCTCCGTCGCGCGCAGCGAGATGCGGCGGTTGTACGGGCTGTCCGGATTGGTGGTCCACTTGCCGTCGGTGCCGCGCATCACCTCGATGACGGTGTGGCCGTGCGCCGCCATCTCGATGTTGGCGATGTCCTCGGTGGTGCCCTGGTAGTTCGGGAACATCAGCTCCGCGTTGGTGTACTCGTGGTTCACGCAGAGCAGCCCGTGATCCGAGCTGTCGGAGCCGGCCGGCAGTGGCACGAAGCCGATGAAGTCGTTGTTGTAGCCGAACTGCCGCTCCTGCGCGTCGGCGGTCTGGTTCATCGGGTCGAACGCCGGCGCGCCCGGCACCACCGCATCGCCCCAGCGGATCAGCACGTCGGCGTCGTAGCCGGCGGCGACGTGGTGGGTCTGGTCGACGGCCGCCTCGAGTTCCTCGAAGTCGAAGCTCCAGACCTGCTCGGCGGCCTCGGCGTCGCCGCCGCCGCCGATCACGTGCGACAGCGGGCCGCCGGACAGCGCCGCCACCGCGGTCACGCCGAGCGCGCCGCGCAGGACGTCGCGGCGGCCATAGCGGGCGCCGATCACCTCGCCGATGGTCGGCCGGTCGAGCGGCGAGGCCGGGATGTCCTCGGCGTACTCCATGCGGGTGGACTGGCTGTAGCCCTGCTCGGTGGGATTCGCGGGCTCGCGTGGCGCGGCGGCTGCCGTCGGCCCGGTCGTCTGGAAGTCGGCGTCGCGGTCGTCCATGGTGCTCAACCCTCCTCGTTTTCGAACGTCTTCGTTGCGAGGAGGATAGCCCGGCACCCTTTGCAGCATCGTGACGCATCGGTTCGCCATCGATTCCGCTGCCCCACGCGCCGCCGAGGCGCCGCCTCGGGTCGGCGCAACGAGGGCCCCGAGGCCGGCCCGATCCAGGCAGAGAGGGGGCTTGGGGGACCGTGGACGGACCGGCCACGGGGCCGCGGCGCCGCGGAGACCTCTTGTCTCCACCCTTTCAGGTCCGATCGCCAGCGTGACCGCTCAGTGAGCTGGGGCGTGATCGTCCCGTGCGCCCTGGCCGTGCTGCGTCGTCGCGTGCACCAGCCGGCTGTTCGGGCGCAGCACCCCGCGCCGACCCAGCAAGGCGCGGCCGGCGGTCTGCGGCGCGGACTGCAGCGCCGCCTGGAGGGTCAGCTGCTCGAACAGGTCGCGCTGCGCCCAGCTGCCGCCCAGCCGCCACAGCTCGCCGCGTACCGGGTGCATCAGGTCCAGCGTCTCCGCCGGATGGCCGCCGTAGTACGCCAGCACCGCGCGGCAGGTGGCGTCCAGCACGCGGGCCAGCGCCGGGTCGCTGGGGCCACTGCGCTTGAGCCGCTTGAGCACGCTGTCGCACAGCGCCTCCGCCCCGGCTAGGTCGCCGGCGGCGGCCAGAGCCAGCACCTTGTGCGGCTCGGTGAACGGCAGGTTGAAGTCGTCGGCCAGCGCCCGCACCGGCTCCGCCAGCGCCGGCCAGCGATCGCCCACGTCGGCGCCTAGGATTTGCAGGCGCGCCAGCAGCGAGGCGGCGTTCTGGACGTCCAGGTAGAACGGCTGCGGCTGCGGCGCCAGGTGGCGGTCGTACAGGTCCAGCACCTCGGCGTCGCGGCCCAGCTCGACGGCGTACAGCGCGCGGTGCCACCAGACGTGGTTCTTGAACGGGTTGCGGTCGTCCCAGGCGGGCTGCTCCAGCGGGATCAGGCCGCAGCCCTCCTCGAAGCGCTCGTCCATCTCCAGCACGTGCGCCAGCGCGTGCAGCGCCCACAGGTCGTCCGGCGCCGTGCGCACCGCCTCGTGGGCATAGTCCTCGGCGCGCCGGCGCTCGCCGGATTCCTCCAGCCCGAAGGCCAGCATGCCGAGCAGGCTGCCGTAGCCCGGCTGGTCCGCCGACCAGTCTTGCAGCACCTGAGCCGGGCCGTCGGTCAGCTGGTCGTCGCGGCCGCGCCAGAAGGCGTTCAGGTGGTGCAGGCGCAGCGCCATCAGGTCGTGCGGATGCGCCACCACGGTCTGCTCCCAGGCCTCCGCGGCGCCGGACAGGTCGCCCTCGCACCAGGCGCTGAGCGCGGCGACGTGGCCGCGCTCGCGGGTGGTCAGGCGGTCGAAGCGGGCCTGCGCGTCGGCCGCCGCCTGGCGCGCTTTGGCCTGGGTGCCGGCGGTGCCCAGCAGCATGTACTGGTAGCCCTTCAGGCAGTGCGCCAGCGCGCACTCCGGGTCGGCCTCCAGCGCGTCCTTGACGTGGCCGTTGGCATTGGCGCGGTACTCCAGCGTCGCCAGCACGGCCTTTTCCAGGGCGGCCACGGCGTCCCGGCTGTCGGTGGTGACGGGCTGGTTCCAGAGGTCGGTCAGCATGGCGGGCCTAAGGTCTGTGTCCGTGCGCGCAACAATAGGCCGCAGCCCACCCGCCGGCCAGGGGCCGGCCGCCCGGTTCACGCGGTCGTGTCGGCGCGGCGACAGGAGTCTCGGCGTGCGCTAACCTGAGCCCTCCGCCGTTGCGATAGGGGGTGCCGCCGATGCCGTCCGCCGACCTGCTGATTGCGTTTGTCGCCGCCACCGCCGTGTTCGCCTACGTGCCCGGGCCGGGCATGCTGTACGCGACGGCACAGACGCTTGCCCGCGGCCGCCGCGCCGGTCTGATGGCTGCCTTGGGCCTGCATCTCGGCGGCTACCTGCACGTGGCGGCCGCCGCGGTCGGGCTGTCGGCGCTGTTCCAGGCGGTGCCGACGCTGTACCTGGCCGTGAAGCTCGCCGGCGCGCTGTATCTGATCTGGCTGGGCCTCCGGCTGATCTTGCGGCAGGCCGACGCCGAGGCCGACCTCGCCGTGACCGGCGGCAAGACCGGCCGCCGCGCGTTCGCCGAGAGCGTCGCCGTCGAGCTGCTGAACCCGAAGACGGCGCTGTTCTTTCTCGCCTTCCTGCCGCAGTTCGCCGACCCGGCCGCCGCCTGGCCGATCTGGCTGCAGATGCTGGCGCTGGGGACGGTGGTGAACCTGATGTTCTCGTCCTCCGACCTTGTCTGCATCGCCCTGGCCGGTGCCCTGACCGCCCGGCTGCGTCGCGCCGGCCCCGCCCAGCGCCTGGCCCGCCTTCTCGGCGGCACCGTGCTGGTGGGCCTGGGCGTGCGCCTGGCGCTGCAGCGCGGGCAGTAGGGGCTGAGTGGTGGCGGCCTGCGAGCTTCCTAATGAACCGAAAGGCACCGCACGTCACCCGCCCACCTTCAGCCCGCGCAGACGGTTGAGCGCGCCCGCCAGTTCGAAACGGCGGCAGCGGGCGAGGTCGCCGCGCGGGATGCGGGTGAGGGCGTCGAGGCCGTCGCGGTCGAGCGCGGCCTCCAGGGCGTCCAGCACCTCCGGGACGCCCTTGTTCGCCAGTGCGCGGTCGTCGGTGATCCGCAGCAGCGTTTCGGCGACGGCGCGGGTCTGGCTCTCGTCGATCAGCTGCTCCAGCGCCGCCAGATCGAGGTCGTCGCCGCCGACGCCGACGGCGTGGCGGTGCGGTACCTTGACCTTGGGCGGCTTGTCGTCCTTGCCCTGGATGCCGGTGCCGCGCAGCGGCCGGGCGGCGGCGCGGCCGAAGCTCGCGCCGCCCTCCTCGCTGCGCTCGGTCCGGTGCGCCTGCACCACCGCGCGAGCGTCGGCGGTGGCGTCGTACGGCCGGAAGGCGTGCATGGCGATCACCGTATCGGCCTTGTCCAGGTAGTCGCCGCTGCCGCCGATCACCAGCGTGGTCGACACGCCCAGATCGTCGTAGAGCTGCCGGACCTTGTCGATGTAGGGCGTGATCGGCTCGTCGCGCTTGGCGATCAGCGCCTGCATCCGCCGGTCGCGGATCATGAAGTTGGTGGCCGAGGTGTCCTCGTCCATCATCAGCACCCGCGCGCCGGCCTCCAGCGCTTCCACGATGTTGGCGGCCTGCGAGGTGCTGCCGCTGGCGTTCGGCGTCGAGAAGCTGCGGGTATCAGTGCCGCCCGGCAACTGCCCGATGAACGGCGAGATGTCGACGCCGGTGACCGCGCGGCCGTCCTCGGCGCGCACCTTCACCGCGGCCGGGTCGGCGACCACCGCTTCGCGGCCGTCGTCCGGCCGGTGGTTGTAGACGCCGCGCTGGATCGCCTGCAGCAGCGTCGACTTGCCGTGGTAGCCGCCGCCGACGATCAGCGTGATCCCCTGCGGCACGCCCAGGCCGGACACCGGCCCGGCGTTCGGCCGGTCCAGCGTCACCCGCAGCGAGTCCGGCGCCTCGAATGGGACCGCGCCACTGGCCATCGGCCGGTCGTCGACGCCGCTGCGCCGCGGCAGCACCGCGCCGTCGGCGACGAAGGCGACCAGCCCGCGCTCGCGCAGCTGGCCGCGCAGGGCGTCGGCGTCCTCCACCGTCTCCAGGTGGCGCAGCAGCGCGCCGGCGTCGTGCGCGGCGTGGCGCAGCGTCTCCTCTACCAGCGCCGGCACCTCCTGCAGCAGCATGCGCGCCGCCTCGCGTCCCAGCACGGTGCGGCCCTTCGCCGGCAGGCCGGCGACGAAGCGCGCCTCGACCCCCTGCTCGTCCGCCAGCACGGCGCTGCGCTCCAGCACGCTCTGGCCCGGCATGTCCATGGCGATCAGGCCGCTGGAGCCGGAGCCGCGCGGCTCGGCGCGGCGCTTGGCCCCGGCCGCGAAGGCGCGCGCCAGATAGTCGCGCAGCGCCACCACGCGGCTGCGGCTGGACCGGGTCTCCTCGGGGAAGCCGGCGGTCTGCGCCGGCACCAAGACGCGCAGCCGCGACGGGCTGCCGAACGGGTCGCCCTGGACGTGGTCGATCGACAGCTGGAAGCCGTCGAAGGCGTAGCGGCCGACGAGGTCCTTGTAGGCCTTGTAGCCCTTGCCGTCGATCCGCTCGAGCGCGGCCTCCAGGTCGCCGCGCCGCAGGGTGCGGGTGTCGCGCATGCTGGTCTCCGCTGATCGCGAGCGCGTCCCGGACCGGCTCAGCCGAGCCGCCAGGCGCGCGGATACTGGCTGTCGATCTCCGGCGGCGGGCCCGGGTGCAGGAAGCCGCAGCCCAGCGGCACGCCGCGATGGCGCACGATCACGTAGCCGCGCGCCTCGCAGGCCGCCAGCTGCGCCGGATCCGGCCGGACCGGCCGGCGCGCCAGGTAGGCGTCGCGCTGCGCCGCGTCCAGCTCGACCACGTTGCGCCGGGCGCGGGCGCCGAACAGGAACGCCGCCGCGGTGCTCGGCTTTTCGCCGTTGGCGGCACGGCGGCGCACCGGCACCCCGGTCGACACCGGCCGCGGGCGCGCCGGCGGCCGGTGCGCGGCGGCGACCACCTGCAGGTGATCGCCCCTGCGGTACACCTGCAGGCCGTCGAACGTGCCCTCCGGCAGATCGTAGCTCCGGAACAGCGTGTCCATCGTCGGTCGCAGCGGCACGGGCGTGCCCAGGTCCGCCGGCACGCCGGCCGGCGGCGCGGGCGCGTCCGCCGGCTTGTCCAGGGCGATGGCGAAGAAGCCGCCGGTGCCGTGGGTGTGCGGCCACAGACGCACGCCCGCGGCCACGCCGGGATCGAAACTGCGCTCGCCCCAGCCGCGCACCGCCGGCGCCGGTGCCAGCCCGGCCGGTGCCGCCGCGACCGGCACCAGGGCGCCGTCCAGCTCGCGCAGCACTTGGTCGACCACCGCCTCGTTCTCCTCCGGGGCGAACGAGCAGGTCGAGTAGACCACCCGGCCGCCCGGCTTCACGAGCTGCGCCGCGCGCCGCAGCAGGGCGGTCTGCTGCCCGGCGATCCAGGTCTGGAAGCGCGGCTCCGAGGCCTGGTAGGAGGCGCCGGTGCGGAACTTGGTGCCCTCGCTGGTGCAGGGTGCGTCGACCAGCACCCGGTCGAACGGCCCGGCGGCCAGCGGGTAGTCGCCGCCGTCGTGCACCGTCGTCGTCAGGTTCAGCAGGCCCAGGCGCTTCATCTTGTCGCGCACGGCCGGGAGGCGCTTGCCCTCCTTGTCGTTGGCGATCGCCGTGCCGTCGCGGCCCAGCGCCATGGCGATCTGCGCTGCCTTGCCGCCCGGCGCGGCGCACAGGTCCAGCACGTACTCGCCCGGCTGCGGGTCCAGCATCGCCACCGGCAGCAGCGAGGCCTCCTCCTGCACCTGGTACAGCCCCGCCAGGAAGGCCCACCAGACGCCCGGGCGCGCGCCCGCCGGCACCCGCAGCGCCTGCGGCGCCCAGGCCACCGGGGTCAGCTCGGCGCAGGCGTCGGCCAGCAGGTCGGCCAGTTCGGCGGCGTCGGTGCGGGCGGCGTTGGGGACGATGCAGGTCGGCCGTGGGCGTTCCAGCGCCGCCAGGAACGCCGCCCAGTCGTCGACCAGCGGCCGGTAGCGCGCCAGCAGCTGGCCGGCGCGCGCGCGCACCTCCTCGGGCCGGACGCGGTCGCTGTGACTGGTTCTGCGGGTCATGACGGCGGCCGTGTAACCGATCCCCGCACGATCCGTCCAGTTGGCCCGTCCAGCTGGCGGGCTGAAGCTTGGGGCTAGCCGGCGCCGTTGGCGGTCGCCGGGCCGTCGCCGGTCGCCTGCTCGATGGCGCCGGTCAGCTCGGCCAGGGTGCAGGGTTTGGACAGCAGCGCGGCGGCGTGCGAGCGGCCCTCCTGCAGGGCGCGCTCGAAGCGGCCGGTCAGGTAGATCACCGGAATGCCCCGCTCGAACAGCTGCTGGCCCAGGAAGATGCCGTCGAACGCGCCTTCCAGGCCGATGTCGATCAGCGCGACGTCGGGCCGGCGGCCCTCGCAGAGCTGGAACGCCTCCAGCCCGGAGTGCGCCACACCCAGCAAGCTGTAGCCGGCATTGTCCAGATTCGAGGCGACGGACTCGGCGAAGTCGCGATCATCTTCGACGAGCAGCACACGCTTACCCATGTCTGTAATATAAATTCACCCGGAAGGCCGAACAAAGGCACGCGCGTGTCCGACCTGTGGCATTCCAAAAACGCAGCGTGGCACCCTAGCCGCTCGAACCCGGCCGCACCAGCGCGCGTGTGGCGGCCGCCAAGGTGTCCGGGTCGAGCCGCACGCCGTCCGCGGTGCGGCCGGCACAGGAGGCGCAGAGGTTGAAGGCGGCCGGCGCCTCCGGGCTCTCCCGGTGCAGGAGATCCAGCGCCGGGCCGCCGCCGGCCGCCAGGTCGGCGACCACGCGAGGGCTGGCCATGCCGACCGCCCAGCTGCCCGGCAGGCCCAGCATGTTGTCCAGCGCGGTCAGCAGCTTGGGCCCGATGATCTGCGGCACCGGCGGCCCCTGGTGGCGCCGCAGAATCCGCTCGGCGGCATCGATGTAGAAGGCCAGGAAGGGGTTGTCCGGCGCGAAGGCGGCCAGCGCGTTGTGGACGTTGCCCCGGACCTGCAGCCGGCCGCGCGGGTCCGGCTGCACCCACAGCTCGCGCCCGAACAGGTAGCCGTCCGGCAGCGCCAGCGCCGCGGTCAGCCGATCCGGCGCGAACACCAGCACGTCGGCGTCCAGCCAGACCACGCGGGCCCAGCCCTCCGCCAGCAGCTCCCGCGCCCACAGCAGCCGGGCCAGGTCCGTCGCCACCTGCGGCCGGTCGGCGAGCTTCGCGCGCAGCTCGGGCGGCACCCGGTCGAACAGCGCATCGCCCTCGACCCGGTGCGCGAAGCCGGCGCCGGCGGCCCAGGCGGCGACGCTGTCCAGGCAGGCGCGCAGCCACGCTGGCGGTTCCGGCGCATGCGACTGGATGACGAGGGTCCCGGCCATGGCCATGGAGATTAGCCGGGCGTACCGGGGCTGTCAGGATCGCAGGGGAGGCGGGCGCTGCGGCGCAATCGCCGACGGTCGTCTCGGCGCTCGGCGTGACTCTTGCCTCAGTTCGTCCGGTAGCGGCGCCGGCGGTGGTACGAGATCATGGCCCGGACCGCGTAGCCGGCGGTGAAGCCGGCCAAGAAGGTGATGGCGAGGATCGTCAGTCCCGACATGCCGCGCCCGTGGTCCCGCATCGAAAGCCGGAAATCTACGCCTTCCGGTTGTATCACGGGAGGTACGCGCTGC
>ENA-ORDC01000305-ORDC01000305.1-marine-metagenome-genome-assembly--contig:-NODE-305-length-52532-cov-8.233705_pt1 | contig 52532 bp, 51 predicted proteins | sample MGYA00237783_ERZ508515 | MGnify/ENA primary metagenome ERZ508515 (study PRJEB26186, sample SAMN06268792) | marine metagenome | isolation source: Eden Landing Ponds, San Francisco, CA, USA | place...
CGGCGCGGTACCTCGACGACGTATCGGTCCCCGTCGTCCGACACGTCCGCACTGAACAGACACAGCAGTTGATCTGAAATCTCCAATTTGTAGACCTCCAGGCGGTTCGTGGGAGCGCTCAGGTATAAAAGCCGACCCTCGAACCCCTGTTCACTGGCTTTCCTCGGCGAGGAGTTCGCCGATAAGCGCGTTCTGTGCCTTGCGGAGGTGGTTGTGGAACGTGGGCGAGGCGATATCGAGTTCCTCGGCGACGTCCTCGGCAGTGGCGTCGCGGGGCCACTCGAAGTAGCCGGCACCGTAGGCCGTCTCGACGGCTTCGAGCTGGCGGTCGGTCAGCCCGTCGAGGACTCCCTCGGGGACCAGTTCCTCGTCGGGGGCCTCCCCGCCCTGCTGTCGTTTCGCGCGTAACTCGGCGTCGGGGAAGTCGGCCTGAACGCGCTCGACGATCGCCCGGACGTCGGCGTCGGCTGTCGTTCGCACGACGACCGTACATCGTCCCTCGCTGGCACGGGCGGAGACGAGTTCGACACCGTACTCGTACACCGGGAGTGCGAGCGAACCGCCCGAGAGCCGGACTTCGAGCAGCGTCTCATCCATCCGCCGGACGGTCTCGACGTCCGGGTCGGCCTCGAGGGCCGAGGCGACGCCCGCGTCGGGGTCGTCGGTCCGACAGTACAACACCAGTGACCCCCCACCGGCGGGGACGACGCCTTCCACCGTGAGCGAACAGCCGGTTTCCTCGGAGACGACTGCGAGGAGGTCCCCCGCGCTCGCGAACTCCAGTTCGACGGCCGTCTCCGCCAGCGCGACGTGGTCGCGGTTGGCGACGTGGATCGCGTAGCCGACTGACTCGCCCAGTTCGTCAAGCACCGCGAGTTCGCGCTCGCCGAAGGCGTCCTCGCGTGTCGTAAAGAGGACCAGCGCGCCGAAGACCGTTCGCCCGTACACCAGCGGGACGCTCGTCCACGTGCCCGTGACCGCCTCGTCGTCGGGGACACTCGCACCGTCCGCGCCGTCGGTGTAGACCGAGAGGGCCGCCTCGCCGTCTGCGAGTTCTCCGGTGAGAGATTCGCCGCCGTCGAGCCGGACCGACCCGGTCTCGGGGAGCTGTGCCGCGTCGACGAGCGACTCGTCGACCGTCCAGGCGGCGTCGTAGAGTGCGGAGTCGGCAAGCCGGTCCGAGACGGTGTCGGCGATCGACGCCCGGGAGTCGGTACCGATGAGCGCACCGTTGACCTCGCGGATGACGGCGTTGAGTCGGTCGAGAAACCGCAACTCGTCGCGCTGGCGCTGGAGCGTGCGCTCGTGGTGCTTGCGTTCGGTGATGTCGTTGAACACGAGCGCGTAGCCGAGCAGGCGGTCGTGGCGGTCGGCGATCTCCGAGGAACGCACCTCGTAGGTCCGCCGGCCGAGTTCCACCTCGCCCAGCGCGTCCGGCGCGTCGAAGTGCACGTCCTCGGCGTCGACGAGTTCTGAGACGTCGCAGCCGACGGCGTCCGCCACCGACGCTTCGAAGATGTCAGCGGCCGCCTCGTTACAGTAGACGACCGTCCGGTCGGTGTCGACGATGACGACGCCGTCGTCGAGCGTGCCGACGACCGTCTCGCGTCCGAGATGCCACGTCGCGGGGACGAGGTCGAACAGTCGGTAGCGAAAGAGCGCGTTCCCGAACGCGACACCAGTCACGGTAAAGGCAAAGGGCGTCAGGTCCAGTCCCGGGACCAGCGGCGTGCCGAACACGGAAACCGCGTTCGCGACGAGCGGGACGACGACACCGACCAGCAGCGACGCAGACTGGTCGAGATAGAGGTACTCCGACTCGACGGCCAGTCGGGCGAGCAGGTACGACCCGAGGCCGATCAATGCGTACGCGAAGAGCGTAAATGCCCAGTAGCCGACGCCGGTGACCTGGGCGGCGACTGCCAGCCCACCGACGGTGTTGATCACCTGCTCGCGCCAGATCAACCCGTGCCAGGGGTTCGTCCAGACCAGCGCCAGCGTCGCGAGCGCCGGGACGGTCGCCGCCGCGACGACGACACGGAGGCGCTCGTCGTGGCCCAGGTAATCCATCGCGAATGCGAGAAAACAGACGGGAACGAAGACGATCCCGAACCACTGGACCTGCTCCCAGAGAAAGCGTCCGCCGGGAGCCCACAGGAGGCCGACGAGATACCCCGTCGTCCAGACAGTCACCGCGGCCATCAGACCGAGAAACGACGTCGCCCCCGGCGTCTCGCGGCGACGCCACGCCGCGACCCCGAGCGCCGTCGTCGTCACTGCCGAGACCACGAGCGCGCCCGTGAACAACACCGGCACCCAGGGGTGCATACCTTCGTACGATGGGCCGTGGGACACCTGAAAATTTCGCTCCGGGCCATACTCACGAACGGAGGTGGCGACCCGGCGCCGTGGTGACCCCGATGCCCCGAGACGAGAGCCGACACCTCATAGTGATTATTGTAGATTATTTCCGGATAGCGCCGACCCCGGTGTCGGCGCGTACCGGTAAATTGCTACAATAATCACTATCAGTCATGCCGCCCATGTCGCTTTCCGTCTCCGTCATGCCGCCCATACCGTCGTCCGTTTCGGTCATCTCGTCCATTCCACCGTCTCCTTCAGTCATTCCGTCGTCCATGGTGTCGTCTCCATCGTCCATCGCGTCGGTGGCGGTCGAGCCGCCGCCCGAATCGCCCCCCTCGCTACAGCCGGCGAGGCCGACGGTGGCGGTCGCTGCGGTCGCGGCGGCGATACGAACGAACCTGCGTCGAGTCTTGTCGGTCATCTACGGCCGAGTCGGCGACTGGCACCGGGAAAAGCTATTTTCGAACTCCGGTCGGCCTTCTCGCAAACTCCGTTCCGAGAGGGGTCGGACTGTCTTCGAACTCCGTTCAAAATTCGGCCGGGGACGTGGTCGGTCGACCGTCGTGGCGCCGGTCGCGTCGGGCCGGGACTCAGACCAGTAGCGTATCGAGAGCGTCGGGAACGACGAGCACGTCACTGCCCGGTTCGATGGCCGCCTCGACGGTGTCGCGGGCGTGCATGAGACACTCCTCGACCACATCGGGGTGGCGGCTGTTCGTCACGTAGACGTCGTGGTCCCGCAGTGCCCGTGCGACGACGAACGCCCGCTGTGCGCCCGGTTCGTAGCCCGCTCGCATCGCCTCGTAGAGCGCGTCGGCGCTCTCGGCACCCGAGAGCCACTCGTAGAAGCGCTGCTCGCCGGTCCCCTCGCCAGCGCCCTCCGGGAGTTCGGCGGGGAGCACGACTCGACCGCCCTCGCGGAGCGGATTGTTCGCCCCAAGAATCACGTACGTCGCCGCCCGCGTCGTCTGGTAGAGGTTGGCGTCTTTGGGCGCGCCGACGCCGGCGATCACGGCGTCGTACTCCTCGTCGACGTCGGCGGCGAGCACCCCGCGGGCGGTCTCGGCGAGGTCACTCACTACCGCTCGCGGGTCGCCGGCGCTGGCTCCCAGGATCCCGCTCGGACCGTGCGTGACGTTGACTGCGAAGTCCACCCCTACCAGATCCCCGGCCCGGTCCAGAAACTCGCGGAAGGGGTTGTCCTCGATACGGCCGAGGCGGACGCCGTCGTCCGAGAGCAGTTCCGGCCCGTGCGTGTAGCCGATCTGTGACTCGCCGCCCGCGCCGACGATGACGGTCTTCGCACCCCCCGAGAACCCGGCGTACTGGTGGGGTTCGACCATCCCAGTCGATATTACCCGGTCAGCCTCGGCGACAGTCTCGTGGATCTCGACCGAGACGCCGTCGACGTCGCCGACCTCGACGGTCGCTTCGGGGTCGTGGTTCTCGGCGAGGTCGGCGTGCTCGCCCAGCGCCTCGGTCAGTTCCGCGTCGGTCATCGGCCGGTGGAGGCCCAGGCCGACGACCACGGAGACCTGGTCGCGGCCGACACCAGCCGCGGTCAGTTCGTCGAGCAGGATATCGAGGAGAACGTCGTCCGGCGTCGCGCGCGTCACGTCGGTGACGACGACCGCGATGCTGTCGTTCCCATTGACACGTTCGCGCAGTGGCGCACCGTGTGGGTCGGTGACGGCGTCACGGGCGGCGGCACGCGGGTCGACCGCCTCGCCGCCCGGTGGTCGACAGACCGTCACGTCACAGTCGGGTAACGAGACCTCGACCGTTCCCTCGCCCAGTGGCAGTTCGACCGTCATACCCGGGCGGACGCTCGCCCCGCCCGAGAGTGTACCGGTCGGGCGGTACGAGTGGTAACCGGCTTCGGTGGTCACTCGCCGACGGGCGAGGTGCCACCCAGCGCGTCGACGCGACCGACAAGCGCGGGGAGGGTGACGATCCCGAACGTGAGGAGAGCGTAGGCGACCCCCGCAACGACGAGCGGCGGTTCGACTATCTCGACGGTTCCGACTACTCCGCCGAGAAACAGCAGGCCGCCGACGGTGAGTACCGCCCGCTCGGCACGGGAGTTCAGACCTTCGTCGGGCACTCTCCAGGCAGTCCCGAACACGCCGCCGAGACTCCCGCCGAGTGCGAGTGCCGCGTCGCCGGTGTCCCCCGCGACGAACAGCGCCGGCAGTGCACAGACGGCGGCCAGTCCGAACGCGGCGGCGGGGCCGCGCCGGAGCGCGAACGCGAGCACGCCCAGCAAAACGAGACCGACGACGAATCCGGCGAGCACGTCGCCCAGGTAGTGAACCCCGAGGACGACCCGCGAGAGTCCGACGGCGACGACGAGACTGACGACCGGGAGGGCGACTCGAAGATCCCGGTGGCGGCCGGACGCGAGGAGTCCGCCGCCGTAGACGACGGTCGCCGCGATCGTGTGACCGCTCGGGAATCCGACCGGGCTGTCGGCGGTCACGTAGCGCTGGACGCTTTCGGGCGGACGTGGCAACCCGATACCCCACTTCAGGGAGAGCGTGACTGCCAGCGCGACGAACGCCGTCGCCACGACCGCCAGCACCGTCTCACGGTGCTCGTCGGCGTTCCAGTAGGTGACAGAGAGTCCCGCCATCAGGAACGTCGACCCACCCAGCAGCGTGACGACCCAGACGACCGGCAGGAACTCTGCGGGCACCGCCTCGCGTATCGCTCGACTCGCCGCGACGAACCGGAACACACGCGCTCTGCTCGGCGACCGATAGTGAACGCTTCGCTTGCGTTCGCTCGTCTTCGCTCGCGTATCACCGGATCTCGTGAGTCACGATATCCACCGACTCACAGACGGGACAGACGGTCGTGCCGCAGTCGACGGTCGTCCCGCAGCGTCGACACTCGACGACGACCGAGGGATCTCGCCGGAAGACCACTCTGTCGAGGAGCCTCATCGGCCGCTGACACCTACGGTTCGCCACGGACGACTGCCAGGGGTGGCCCGTGGATCGTCGACTGACTGTCCGGCACCGCGTCTCTCAGGCGGGATGGACGACATCCTCACACCCGGGGCAGTCGGCGAAGCGTCTGGACCGCCCGTCCGAGGTCTCGTATTCGATCAGGACGTCAGTCGCGGGGATCCGGTGGTCGCAGTTCGGGCATATGCCGGCTACCGATGGCCCCCGCGTCCGGTTCGAAGTCCCAGACATACTCGCCCGTTATCACGGGGATCCGTAGTTAATGAGGCCCTGAGGCTCGGTTAGACGGCCTTTACTCCCGGCGAACGGCCGTTCACCGCGCCCACTCGACCATCCGGCCGTAGGTGTCGTCGGTCCCGAGCGCGTCGGCGTCGCCGACCAGCACGAGCGCCTTCTTCGCGCGGGTCAGCGCCACGTTCACCCGGCGGTAGTCCTCGAAGATCGGACTGGACAGGTCGCCCGTCGCGACGAACGAGATGACGACCACCTCCTCGCTCGACCCCTGGAACCGGTCGACCGTGTCGACGGTGACCCCCTCGGGGACGCGATTGCCGATCTCGGCGACCTGTGCGCGGAAGGGCGCGATGACGCCGACGTCCTCGGGGTCGACACCGGCGTCGAGGTACGACCGGACTATCTCGTCGACCGCCGCTGCCTCCTGGGGATTGGTGTTGCCGTCGGCGTGGCCGTCGGGGTCGACGAACGTGACCTGGTCTTGTAGATGTGCGGGCAGTACACCCGGGTCGACGCCCGGTAAATCGGCGAGACGCTGGCCCGCCACCTCGGCGGTCGCCGGGCGCAACCGCCCGTCGTAGAACTCCCGGGAAGCGAAGGCCTGGATCCGCTGGGCCATCCGGTACTGGCGGTCCAGCAGGACCGAGGCGTCGGGATAGCGCTCGATGAGGCGCTCGAACAGCGACCGGGAGAGTCGCGCGCCGGGTTCCGGGGTTTCGCCGTCGCCGAGTTCGTCTTCGTCGGCCTGGACGACCGGCGGCAACTGCTGGTGGTCGCCGACGAGGACGAACCGTTCTGAGAGGGTCGTCGCCGCCAGCGTCCCGGGTTCGGTCAACTGGCCGGCCTCGTCGACGACGGCGACGTCGAACTCCTGTTCGCGCATGACGCGCGAGCCACAGGAGGCCGTCGTCGCCGCTACCACCTGTGCGTCGCGCAACTCCCCGACGCGCTCGTCGGGATCGCCCGCCTGTTCCAGCCGGTAGGGGAGCATGTCGTCGCGAACGCCACTCTCGGTCCCGACACGGAGGAAGTCGGTAAATCCCTGGTCGCGCAGTTCGCCGAGTGCGTTGTCGACCGCGCGATTGGTAAACGCCGAGAGCAGGACCCGGTTTCCGCGCTCGACGAGCGCCTGCACGGTCTTGCCGAGCGTGTAGGTCTTGCCCGTCCCTGGCGGGCCGTGGATCAATGCACAGTCTTCGGCCCCGACGGCCAGCGCGACGGCGTCGTCCTGGGCGTCGTTGTTCGGCACGAACGTCTCTTCTACGTCGGCGAAGGCGGGTTCGCGCCGGCCGAAGAGGACGTCTTTCGCCTCGGCCGACTGCGTGAGGATCGCGTCGTGGAGTGCGGTGAGCATCCGGTCGGAGAACAGTTCGGAGGGGTAGACGTCGAGGCGACGGAGGTCGAGCGGTTCGTCGGCCGTGACGACGACTTCCTCGCGTTCGAGGCGCTCGACGCGGGCGAGTTCGGCCGACCCACGGATCGGGTCGCCGTCGCTCGCGAGCACGAGGTCGCCCTCGCGGATCTTCGAGACGGCGCCGGTCCCGCGGGCGCGCAACTCCCAGCGCCCGCCGTCGAGTTCGCGCCGCTCGACCGGTTCGAGGTTCACCAGTGCGCGGTCGTCGTCCGCCCGCTCCTCGGGCGATTGCTCCCAGAGTTTGGCGTACTCGCGGTGGACGGCGCGGCGCTCGCGCTCGATCGACCGGTAGACTCTGTCGAGGTACGCTCGCTCTTTTTCGGGCACGGGCGTCCCCACCTGTCCGGCCTTCGACTCCTGGTCGAGACGGCCCGAGACGGCCATGCAGGTGTCCTGCTCGAAGCAGTACTCGCACTTGGCGTCGGCCTCGTAGCCCGTCGGTACCCCCATATCGTGTTCCATCGCCGCCAGGGCGTTGCGCGTCCGCAGGACGAACTTCAGGAAGCCCGACCCGATAGAGAAGTCCTTGGCCGGCGAGAGGTCGCCGTCGGCCTCGCTCCGGTCGAGGGCGGCGTTCTTGGTGTAGAGCAGCGTGCCGGTATCGGGCGGTTCGCCGTTGCGCTCACCGAGGATGAGCGCGTAACAGGTGGCCTGTACCTTGTCGTGAAACCGGGGGTCACGGCGAGTGTTCTTGCCCGTCTTCAATTCCACCGGCATCCCGCGCCGGACGGCGTCGGCCCGTCCCTTCAGGCCGTAGGTCTCGCTGACGAGCGTCATCTCCGAGCGCCATTCGTCCGTCTCTGTCAGGGTTCCCTGGTTGAGCCAGCCTTCGATGGCCGAGGCATGCTGATACACTTCCTCGCGGACGGCGTCGGCGTCCTTGCCCAGCAGTCCGAGGTCGAGGCCGGCCTCGTGGATCTGTTCGTCGATGGCTTCGTCCAGATCCCGGCCGCGCAGGAGGTCGCCGAACACCTCGTGGACGATGGTCCCCTTGACGACCGGGTAGGCGTGGGGCGTGCCGCCGAGTTTGTTCAGGTAGTACATCCGCGGACACTGCACCCACGAGCGGACGTCGGTCACGTCCACCAGAAAATCGGGTTCGACGACGACCATCGAGTCGCCCGTCGTCGAGAACTGCGTCTCGCCGCGATACTCGCGCTCTTCGGGCTCTGTCACCGCGAGTTCCATCCCCACGTCGAGATAGTCGGCGGTCTCGGTCCACTTGTCCCACAGGGTCACCGTCGTCGGTTCGCCACGGCCCCGGTCCGGGCGGACCGTCACCTCCAGCAGTTCGCTCTCCCCATATTGCGTGTTCACCGTTCGGGGGTCGTCCACGCCGACCACCACGCCGCGTACTGTCACACTCTCGTCTCCGGTCGGCGACCCGAAAAACGCTGTCGGTTACTCCGACCCGTCGCGGCCGATTCCAGTATCCGTGGTCTCTCGCCTGCTCGAACTACTGCCGGACGCGTCGTCACCGGTCGACGGATTCCCTGACGCCCCTTCACCGGGCAGATTATCCTGGGAAGCTCCCTCACCGACCAGACCACTATCCGAGGGGCCCTCCGTCTCGGCTGGTTCCCGGCTTACAGCCTCGCTTTCAGGTTTCTCGGTTACGCTGCTCGCCTCCGGCGCCGTTTCGGGGTCGGGTTCGGGCGCTTCGGGCGAGACAGCCGGGACGTCGACCGCGTCGGTCGCGGCCTGGACCACGTCCGCGGGGTCGACACCCTCGACGGTCGCCTCGGTCGTGAGCACGAGTCGGTGGGCCATCGTCGCCCGCGTCAGGCGCTTGACGTCGTCGGGCGTGACGTACTCGCGGCCGCTGATGACCGCGCTGGCCCGCGCCGCCTCGAAGGCCCGCTGGACACCCCGCGGCGAGACGCCGACCTCGACACGTCCGTCCCCCCGGGTTTTCCGGGCGATTTCGATGATATATCGTCGCACTTTCTCGTCGACGCGGACGTCCTCGGCGAGTTCCTGGAGCGCCTGTACGGTCCCGGGTTCGACCGCGGGGTCGACGCTCGGCGCGATAGTCCGGCGGTTGGCACGCCGGTCGAGGAGTCCCATCTCACCCTCGACGCTCGGGTAGCCCAGCGACGTCTTCACGGAAAAACGGTCGCGCTGGGCCTCCGGCAACTGGAAGGTCCCTTCCTGTTCGACGGGGTTCTGCGTGGCGACGACGACGAACGGGTCGGGAAGCGGGTGAGTCGTCCCGTCGACGCTGACCTGCCCCTCCTCCATCGCCTCGAGCAGCGCGGCCTGGGTCTTTGGCGGCGCCCGATTGATCTCGTCGGCCAGGACGACGTTCGTGAACACCGGTCCCTCGGCGAACTCGAAGGCCCGGTCGTGCTCGTTGTAGACGTTCGACCCGGTCACGTCCGAGGGCAGCAGGTCTGGGGTGAACTGCAGACGACCGAAGTCCAGTCCGAGCGCCTCGGCGAGGACGCGAGCGAGGACCGTCTTGCCCGTCCCGGGGACATCCTCGACGAGGACGTGGCCGCGGGCGATGACTGCCGAGAGCGTCTCGAAGAGGACGCGCCGCTCGACGACGACCGACTCCTCGATGCGTTCGACGACGTCCAGACAGACCTCGGAGGCCGCCTCGGGGGTCAACTCGACGGCGGGCGCGTCGACTGACTCGTCCATGCGCCCTCCTTGCACCGCTCTGTCAAGAAGGTACTGCCCGCGGCACCACGAGTGGTCTCCGAACCTGTCGGAGTTTCCGTCCCGGTGGTGGGTCTCTCGAGCGATCGGGGGCTGACTGTCCCGTGGTGAGTCGATCAGTCCCGAGTGAAGGAACCACCTCGCTGACTCGTACCGCACTACTGTCGTGTGATTTCCTCGATCAACTCGAATCCGTTTTTGAACTGAACGCGACCGTCGAATCCGTTTCGTGAAAGCGCGGAGACGGTCCCTTCACCAGCATCGACATCGGTCGTCACGACACACGCGAATTCGACATCACCAGCGTCGAGACGCTCTGTCGCGACAGCCGCGAGCGCGGTATCTGTTTTCTCGATCTGGTCCTCTCGCCGGTTCGACGACTGTGCGATGAACGTCCGCACGTCGTCCATCACCTGCGACACAGTACTGTTCGTGTAGTCCGGTCTCTCGGCGACCGTGACCCAGCCCGCATCGATGGCGCTGTCGATCGGGGTCTGGCCCGGCGTACTCCCGGCTGGCCCACCACCGAGTTCGTCGTACACGCGCTGTGGGATCACGAGTGAGCTATCGTTTCGCCGGACGAACCGTTCCAGTGCGGTGTACTTGTCGTTTTGCTGGCGGCCACAGGCGACGAACAGTCCCGTATCCGCGACCCAGACGACGTCTTCCTGTCTCGGATCGAAGGCCCCACTCATCGCTGTGACGCGTCAGTCCTCTGTCTGGGCCGGTTGCTCGCGGGCACTCCGGATGTCCTCGAAGTACGGATCGACCGACTTCGTGTCTCGGAGGACGTCCCGAAGTGCTTGCAAGACGGCGACGGTGAAGGCGTACTGGAGATCGAGTTCACGTGCAGCCACGCGCTCGGACATCTCTCCTTCGGCATAGGGGATCGCGTACGTGAGTGCAGCTGCGAGTTTCCCCAGACCGTGCTTTTCGAGCAGGAGGTCGAGATCCCTGTCCTGCGGTGACCGTCCGAACGCTTCGACGAGGGTCGGAGTGACGGTGAATTCGTCCCCGTCGAGGTCGGCGGTGAGGGAGATCGGAATCGCCGAATACGTGTGTGTCTTCTGGTCCTCGTCTCGCGTCAGTACCCCGAGTTCGACGAGCGTGCCCGTATCCGAGTAGGCGGTCGTCCGCGGGATCTCTACCCCGTCCTCGATGTCGTCGAGGGTCACTTCGCCTTCGCGGAGGACGAACGTGTAGAGTCGCGCCAGCCGCGGTTCCTCCAGGAGATGGGCGACCGACAGGAGACCGTTGATGACTCGTTCGGGATCCCCGGCGGCTTTCGACATACAATTCATGATTCGTGTATTGGATAATAACGTTTGGGAAGAACGTCTCCGTAGCGAAACTGGTTCGAATCACTCGTCCGCCGTCTGGCGGCTGTCAGCTACGGAGCGTGACCAGCACCAGGAGCACCCCGACGGCGGCGACGGCCATCGCGGCGTGCGTGCCGACGCTCGCACCCACGGGTCGGACCACCGCGTCGGCGGCCGTCGCCACCGCTACTGCGACCACCCCGACGCCGACGGCGAAGACGCCGTGATAGAGTTCGAGCCGTCGTGTATCGGGCAGGTGCCCGAGTTCCGCGGTCACACCCAGGCCGAACGTGCCGACGTCCCAGACGACGAGCGCGCCGGCCGTCGCGCCGAACACGAGGAGCCCCGATGCGCCCGTCCCGGTCGGGGTGCCCAGTCCGGCCGCGCCGACGGCGACCGCCACCAGTCCCGCCGCGGCCAGGGCGAGCGGTGTTGCGCCGTCCGGCACGAATCCGAGTTCGATCGCGACGACCGCGAACACGAGCGCCACGAAGACCACCAGCGGCAGGACGACCGAAATAAGCACGATGACCACGGCGACGACCGGCAATAGCCCTGCCGAGAGCGCGAGTATCGTGACGACGCCCACGTAGCCCGCCCCGGCCAGCGCGGCCGCGACGGTCCCGGACGTCGAGGCGTCGTACTCCGTCGTCGTCTTCCGGGCGAGCGTCCCCAGCAGGGCGATACCGAGGCTCACGCCACCTGTCACCACGAGCGGGACGATCAGGATTCGCGCGGTGAGTGCCTCGACGAGGACGGCACCGGGACCAACACCTGCGCTCCGGAAATTGCCCGAAAAGCCCAGAAGTGCGAACACCCAGGTCAGCACGAACGTCCCGAGCCAGACGAAGACGAGACGCCGACCGAGTCGTTCGACGCGTCGCTCGACCCGACGCTTCCGGTCGCGAGGGGCGAGTTCGGCCGCCGGTATCGCCCACACGGCCAGTCGAACGCAGAGACAGACCGTGCCGAGCACGAACCAGAACCCCGCGAGCGCCCAGGCGGGGCGAGCGCCCCCGGCCAGGCCCGTCGCGACGTTCCAGAAGCCGAGCCCGAGACCGACAGCCAGTCCGGCGATCACGAGCCAGACGAGTCCGAACAGATACGAGACGATCCCGCCCTTGAGCGCCCGTTTGACGGAGGGGCCGTCGCCCACGTCGGCCCACGCGCCGCCGACGCCGGCGAGTGCCGCGGCTGTCCCCGCGACCACGAGCGCTGGGCCGCCCGAGAGGCCCACGACCACGAGCAGTGTCGACGTCCCCGGCAGAAAGAGCAGGTGCCCGACGACGGTCTCGCGAATCCTGTCGCGCTCCAGGAGCGCCATCCCGGCGACGGTGAGTCCAACCACGAGCGCGAACCCGGTGAAAAAGACAGGGTCACCGATCGCGACGCCGACACCGAGTGCGACGGCCAGTACGACCGCCGTCGCGACGGCGAGGCTCGTCTCGCGTGGCCTGCCCTCGTCACCGACGGCCGACGGTCGGTCGAGACGCGGTCCGAACGGCATCAGCGCCCACCACCGGCCGTCGCCCGCGCTTCGACGGCGAACGCTTCTTCGAGCGCGACCGGTAGGGGCGTCCCGCGACGCCAGTCGATCGTCCGCGCGCCGGTCGCCTGACACCGGGCCAGTCGGGCCCGTCGCTGGACGCTCTCCAGTCGGCCGCTCACGGTATTCGACGGGACGACGTCCGGCGAGAGCAGCGTCCGCGGGTGGTCGAAGGCCGCCCACGTCTCCGCGGCGCTCACCGTCCCGTCGTCCAGTGCCGGCGAGACCAGGACGAGCTGTGACCGTGCCGGTGCGAGTTCCGCCGCCTTCCGGAACTGGAAGTCGTACGCACCGTTCGCAGCGTCGTTCGCACCCGACTCGTCCCGGTCGACGCTCGCTGCCCGGTCCCGGTCGACGCTTGTCGCCCGGAACAGGTCAGTCGCGCGCGCTCGCTGTTCGCGGCCGCCACCGGGCGGGAGCCAGTGCAGTCCCGCCGGCCCATCGCCCTCGCGGCCGACGACGGCGACACCGACGTCGTGGCCCCCTCTCAACAGTGCGGTCAGCGCTCGCGTCGCGGCGTAGGCACCGAGTTCGGCCGCCGTCGGTCGCCCGGGCCCGGCCGCGACGTGACAAGGCGGGCGGGCGTCGAGGACGAGCACGACCGTCGTCGACACCGGACGGTCGTAGTTGACCGTCGCGAGTTCGCCCCGCTTGGCGTAGTGGCGCCAGTCGATACGCGCCGCCGGGTCCGTCGACTCGTAGTCGCGAGTAGAGTGGAAGGTCACGCCGTCGCCCGGGTCGTCGCTTGCGAGTTGTCCGACCCGACGGGCGCCGCGGTCGTCGAGCGGCGGTGCGTCCGCGTCGAGGCGACAGACGACGCTGTCCGCGCCCGTCGCGGGTCGCTCCATCGTCGCCACGGCGCCGCCGCCGGTCCCCCGGACACGCACCGTCGGTGGGTCGAACTCGTGGTCGCCGCGCCGTGCGACGAGCGTGTACTCGGTCTCCACCGTCTCACCGGGTCCGAGCGTCGTCCCCAGCCGCGGCGACCCTGACAGGACTGCGAGATTCGCGGGGACGCCGTCGACGACTCGCAGGTCCGAGAGCGTCCGCCCGGAGTCGTTCGTGACAGTCAGCGTGACCTCGACCGGCCGGCCCGGCGGCGCCGGACTCGGCTCGACAGTCCGGGCGAGTTCCAGCCCCTCCGGGACGCGAGCGGTCGAGACGGCGCCGTAGGCGAGGTAGGCGAGAGGCACGGCCGCGGCGAGCAACAGCGTCGTGCTCCGGTTCCAGATACCGGCGGTGACCAGGACGACCGCGACGGCGACACCACCGCTCCATCGCTGGCGGCGTCCCGTCATCGCGTTCCCTCCGCGACGTCGTCCCAGTCGGTGCTCCCGTCCTGGACGTCGTCAAAGTCCGCGCTTCCGTCCGGGTCACTGCCCCGGTCGGTACTCCCGTCCGCGTCTCCTGGCCTGCCTCTCTCTCCAGGCACGCCCGCCCCGTTCGGACCTCCTCGGCGTGGCGGTTTCTCGTCGTCACCGTCCCGGGGAAACTCCCGTCGTCCCCAGCCGCCGTCGCCGACCGCCTCGGCTCGCTGGAGGTGGCCGTCGGCGGTGCGCTGCAGGTCCGCGAGCGTCGGCGCGACGACGGGTACCGTCCGGGGCGATTCCTCGCCGACGACTGGTGGGAGCGCGGCGCTGGCGGCCTCGTCGACGGCTGCGACAGCGCGGTTCGTCCGTCGACGGACCGCCCGTTCGGGGAACAACCAGTCGCGAAGTCGCTCGGCGAACGACCGTGCCGGCGGTTCGACGGCTTCCGCTACCACCGCGGCGGCCAGTCGGTCGTCCGTCCAGCTCCCCTCGGCCAGTGACCGTTCGACCGCCGTCCGCTCCCGCCCGCTCGCGACCAGCGCCGCTTCGAGCGTCTCCCGCAGCGGCGGCCTGACTCGCTCGATACCCGCTCGAAAGTCGCCGGCAGAGCGGGCAGCACTGGTCGCCGCGTCGACGTGTTCGGCCAATACAGTCCCCGAGACTGCGACATCGTCGGGCGTCCCCTCCGGCGCCGGGTCGACGACGGCACCTTCGTCGGTCCAGGGGGCGGGTTCGGCGTCGGCCCCGGGACCACCCCGTGAACGCACGGCGACCACGAACAACGCGACCGCACCGAGAAACAGGCCGAACAGCCCCGACAGTCCCGGTCCCGTCGACGGTCGCGGCGCGCTCCAGAGACCGATGGAGACGCCGACGGCCAGCGCCCCCGCTGCCAGGAACGCGACGAGTGCGAGGAGTAACTGTCGGGCCCTCATATGTCGATTTCCCCGGTCGTGGGTCGAACGCTCCCAGCCACCGGCCGTTCCCCAGTCATGGGTCGTGCGCCCCAGTCATTCGTCGTCGTCCTCTCTCGTCCCTCGGAGCTGGTCGAAGGCCGCTTGCGCCCGTTCGCGTCGCGTCGTGGCCGGTTCACTCCCGTACTCGACGTCGCGGAACGCGTCGGTGAGTTCCTCGACCGGTTCGCGTGGAAAACCCCGGTCGACGGCTGCCCGCGCCACCTCGCCGGGCGTCTGTGTCCGCCAGGCGCCGGGGACGACCCACCGTGCGAACGTCCGCCAGAGTTCGCGGACCGAGAGTAGCTGTTCCTCGGCTTCGTCGGTGTTAGACCTCACACGTCCGCTATGCACTCTCTCGGCCTGGCCCGAGTCGCCGTCGTCAGCGACCATTCCACCGGGGTCTGCCCGGAGCGCGCGCCAGACCGCGACGAGTATCGCGAGTAGCGAAAACCCCGCGACCGACGCGACGAGCCCCTCGTCGCCCCAGCGAGCGTTGGCCACTGCGAGTTCCGCGAGCGCGAACAGCGCGAGACCGGCACGCCGGAGCGTCAGGTAGACCCAGACCGTCGTGGCGACCTTCCGGACGGCGTTCCCGACCCAGGCCGCCAGCGTCTCGAAAGACGTCAGCCTGGCCCACGCGCGACTCAGCAGGTCGCCGAGTCGGTCGACGACTCGCTCCAGCGCGACCGTAATCTCGAGCGCGACGCGGCGGACCACCATCACGGCAGTCACGGCTGTGCCGGCCGCCCGTTCACCGCCCGACCTGACCCGTCGGCGGTAGTAGACGACGCCGACCAGACCGATCCCGAGGAGTGCTATCCCGAGGCCAGGGAGCTCGCCGACGATCAGTGCCGCATCGGCCACCGCGAGTGCCCCCCAGGCGAGTGCGACGCGACGCGTGGACGCACCGCGCCAGAGTCGGGTGGCGCCCACTGTAGCGACGCCGAGCAAGCAGACGACGAGTACGTTGACCAGCGTCGGAACGTAGATGCCCCGAACCGGAACACTGGCGGACTGGCGCTCCGTACTCGTGACGACGCTCCCGGCAGGAATTGCGGGTAACGCGAATTCGAGCGACCCGTCGGCTGCCGTCGTGCCCACCCGCTGGCCGGCGACGCTGACCGGTACGTCGCCCGCGGGTTCGCCGTCTATCGACGCGTTGACCACGGCCGGTTCGCCGGGGAACGGGAACCCTTCGCCTGGGCGGACTGTCGCCGTCAGCAAGCGCACGTCGACCGTCGTCTCGCCCGCGAAGTCACCGCGCCTGACAGTGACGGTCACCGTCTCCCGGCCGTCGGGCACGGTCACCGCTGCCAGGCCGCTGGCGTTCGTCTCCCCGACGATAGAGCCGTCGATACTGACGGTCCCACCCCGAACCGGCACGTCCTCGATACTGGCCGATACCGTGAGCGACGACCCGGGATAGGGCTCACCACGTACCGAGAGCTCGACCTCGCCGCGGACTGCGTACGCGCCCGTGGCGTTCCCGGTTCGCTGGGTCTGTGCGTGTCGTGACTCCACAGTCGCCGACCCGGCAAACGGGGAAGTGACTACGCGGAAACTCCGCTTCAGGCTGGCCGTCGCGCTACCGACGAGGGGACCGTTCCCCGGGAACGAATCGGCTGTGTCGACCTCGCCGGCCGGCCGGACCGACGCTTCCCCGGGGTCGGCATCCGAGTCCCACTGTCGGCGGTAGAACTCACAGTCGGTCTGCGTATCGACAGTCACGGAGAGGGTTCGGTTGTACGGGACGCGCCCGCGCACCCGACCGTCGTCGTCGGTCCGGCCGACGGGGTCGCCGTTGAACCGGACACGGACACCCTCGACCGGGGTGGTGTCCTCGAAGACGCCGACGGACGTCTCCGAACCCGGGATCGGTTCGTCCTCGAGCAAGACGCCACAGCCGTCGGTCCGCGGTGCGTCGTCACCCGGTATCGGGATCGGGTCGCCGTCGTCACTGACGACGTTTCCGCCGTCGACGTCACTGCTGTCGTCGTTTTCACTCTCGACGACCTCGTTCGTGCCACCGTCGCTGCCGCCGTCGTCTCTCGTCGCCTCATCGCCGCTTTCACCACCGCCGCTCCCGCCTGCGCCGCCACCACTCTCCTGGGGCCGCGGCGTCGGTTCGGGAGCGTCGATGGAGACGTCGGGGGCGACCGGCGGTGGTGCGAGCAGCGCCGCGACGAAGACCGCGAGGAGACAGAACGTGACGAGCAGGAACTGTCGACGGTCGACACGCTCGACGGCCGTGCGTTCCGTCTCGTCGTCGGGGGACCCCTCCAAACTCGTCGCCTCCAGTTCGAACCGCTGTTGTGCGGTGTCAGGTGCCCGTGGTAATCAAACCTCGCCCGCTCGTGGGTCGACCCCAAAACACTTCTGCAGTCGTGGTGACCCACTGCTATGAGTCGAACCGGCCAGATCCTCTTCGTGACTCTCTGTGTCGCTCTGGCCGGCTGTGCGGCGCTACCCGGCCTCTCGACGGAGACACCGGGGGCACCCACACCGACCGGGACAGGAGCCGCGGGGACGGCCGGGACGGCACAGACGACGGGCATCACGACCGGAACCGGCACGGCCCCGCCCGCGACCGGGACCGGAACGGGGACGGCCACGGCGACGCCCCGGCCGGAGAACGTGACCGTCGAGTACGTGATCCGGGCGGGGTCGGTCCCGGCAGCGTTCCAGTCGGTGACCGTCGAGTTCGAGGTGGTCTTCGCCGAGCGGTCGAGCGACCTCGAGGAGTGTATCGGGACCCTGCTCGGGAGTCGGTACGAGCCCACGCCGACGCCGCTGCCCACGCCAGTCGGCGGGTGTCGGTCCGCGTCGGGGCTCCGCGCCGACCTGGCGGCATTGAACGGCACGGAGACGCTGGGGCCGTTCACCGTTCCGGGACGGTTCGACGGCGCGTACGCGCTCGTCGTCAGGGACGTCGCGCCCGTCTACGGGAACGGGACCGCGCCGACGGCTATCCACGATACCGACTTCCGCGCGCACGTCCAACCGGGGCGAGGCCCGGGCCGCCACGGCGTCGAGATCGGTGTCACCATCGCGGCGGGGGACACACCCTGGACCTACGCCGTCGTCGACCGCGACTTCGACCCCGCCGGAAACACGACCGCCGGTACCGGCACGGACACCGGAACGAACGGAAGTACAGGCACGGCAACGGGCACTGCTGCTGGGAGTCCCACCAGTACGAGGACGGGCACTACTGCAGGCACCAGCACTGGAACTGGAACCCGAACGAGCACGACTTCCTGACATCGGCAAGCGGCCCCAGTCGGGAGGTGCCACTATCCTCGACCGTCGCGTGGCCGACCGATTGCACAGACGAGTCAGGGTCAAAGGCGTCGAGTCCCAGGGACGGGTATGGGACGCGACATGCTCGTCGACGGCGAGTGGCGCACCGACGTCGAGGGCACGACAGACGACGACGGCAACTACGACCGCTACGTGACCGACTTCCGCGACTGGGTCGCTGGCGCGTATCGGGACGCCGACTCTCGCGTCGCCGGCGACGAGACACCGTTCGACCCCGAGGCCGGTCGCTATCACCTCTACGTCGCGCGGAACTGTCCGTGGGCACACGGCGCCACACTCGTCCGCAGACTCGCGGGGCTCACCGACGCGGTGACGATGGATATCGTCGACCCCGTCCGCGAGGACGAGGGTTGGGCGTTCACTCCCGACAAAGCGGGCTGTACGACCGACCGGATCCACGGCGTCGGCTACCTGCGGGAGGTTTACACGGCCGCCGACTCCGAATACACGGGTCGGGTCTCTGTTCCGGTGCTCTGGGACCGCGAGCGCGAGACAATCGTCAACAACGAATCCATCGAGATCATGCGGAGTTTCGCGACGGCGTTCGACGACGTCGGCGACGCGGGCATCGACCTCTATCCCGAGGACTACCGCGAGGAGGTGGACCGGATCGTCGACGCCATCTACGATTCGCTCAACAACGGTGTGTATCGCGCGGGGTTCGCCGAGTCACAGGCCGCCTACGACGACGCAGTCGGTGACGTCTTCGAGGCGCTCGACCACTGGGACTCGGTGCTCGCCGACCAGCGGTACCTCGCCGGCGACCGCCTGACGCTGGCCGACGTGCGCATGTTCCCGACCCTGGTCCGATTCGACCAGTGTTACCACACGGCGTTCAAGTGCAACAGACAGTATCTCCACCAGTACGACCACCTCTGGCCGTACCTCCGGGACGTCTACCAGACGCCCGGCGTTAGCGAGACTGTCGTGATGGACCACATCAAAGACCAGGGCTACTACCAGGGGGAGATCACTCCGGTCGGCCCGAATATCGACTTCGAAGCACCGCACGACCGCGACCGGTTGCCCGGTGACATGCCCAAACCGCGCTTGGAGTAATAAACGTCCGCGCGAGCGTAGCGAGCGCGGTTCACGCGAGCGACCGGCGGGAGCGAGCGCTTTTTCGCCACCGTTAGAGCAAGCTCTAACGAGCCTTGCTTCGCTTCGCTCAGCAAGACCACGTTTTTGTTCGAGGGGTTCCCGCAGCGCCCACAGGGCGCGAGGACACCGGTAGACGGTCCTGCTCGCTATGCTGCGCGGGCTGCGACTACCGAGCCCTCGCTCACTGCGTTCGCGAGGAAACCCCTCGGAGAAAAAGGTGGTCTCAGAAGATATTCGCCTGCTCGTAGACGGAGATCCCGTCGAGTGTGATCTCGTAGGGTTTGGTCTCGCGGGAGTGGTTGGCGTTGCGTATCTTCTGTATCTCGACGGCGAGCCGGGTCTCCTGGGTCTCCGAGCGGACGTAGCGCAGGAGAAAGACGGCGTCGGTGAGGTACTCGATGATGCCGTGACGGGAGGCATACGGGCTGTCCTCGCTGGCCTCGCTGGTGAAGACGGTCGTGACGCCGGCCTGTTTCAGACTCTGGGTAAAATCGAACACTTCGGTGCGGCGTCTGGCCTGCTCGTCGTACATCATCTCCAGCAAGGAGACGGAGTCGAGGACGAACCGGTCGGCGCCGAACTCCTCGATGAGTTCGGGGAGTTCCCCGCGGATGTTGTCGAGACTGTTGGCCATCTCCACAGGATCGAGATCGACGACGGCGAGGTTCCCCTCGCGCTCGTGGCGGCGAAACTCCCAGCCGCGCTCGTCGGCCGTGGCCATGATGTCCTCGTGGGTCTGTTCGAGCGTGATGAACACCGCCTTCTCCGGGTCGTCCTTGGTGAGCCCGTGCCGGAGGAACTGCAGACCGAAGGTCGTCTTCCCGGTGCCGGCGCCGCCGATGATGACCATGAGGTGACGCTCGGGGACGCCACCCTGGATCATGTTGTCCAGTCCCTCGATGCCCAGGTCGAGACGCGGGATGTCCGAATCGACCTCGTCGGCCTCGAAGTCGGCGGAACTCCCGCCACTCGACCCCATCGCGTCGCTGAAACTCTCGTCGAACAACCCGTCGTCGTCGCCCGTGCCCGCGTCGTCGTCCTCGAACGGACCGGAGTCGCGACCGAACGGGTCGTCGTCGTCGACACCGGTATCACCGAACGGGGACCCACCGCTGTCGACGCCGGTGTCGCCGAACGGGGACCCCTCGCTGTCGAACGGCGACTCGTCACCACTGCCCTCGGTGGGCCCGGATTCCGCTGTGGACTCCGCTGTTGCGCTCCCGACTGCGCCCGAACCGCTGTCACCGAACGGGTCGGACTCCTCGCCGTCGAACGCTTCGGCGTCGAAGTCGTCGGTGTCGGACGCTCCGGCCGACGCTTCGGCGTCGGCGATAGCTTCCTCCGGGGCCACCTCGCCGTTGGCGGTCGCTTCTTCCGGGGCCACCTCGCCGTCGGCGGTCGCTGGTTCGTCGTCGGCGTCGGGGTCTGCTCCCTCCGCGAACGCGCTCTCGAACCAGTCGTCGTCGGCTGAGTCGTCCTCGCTCATCGGCGTCACCAGTGACTGTACGTGGTGACAGCGTTCGACCGAATTAAGCCTATCCGTCAGGGATCCAGTGATGATACTGGTCCAGCCCGGTCGATGGCGTCGGCTCCGGTCTGTCGGGCGACACTGTACTCGACCGGTCCCGTGACAGCGGGTCGGTCCAGGACGGGCTCACAACCGGAACGTCGGGCTGTATTCGCGGCCACTGATTCGGGAGTTCGACCGCCTGAGAGGCCTCCCTGGGGGGTGGGAACCCCGGACCCGCGACCGGCGAGCGGAGAGGCGGTCGCTTATCTGGGTGGGGGGCCAACGGCGAGTCGATGCGAGTCGGGATCGTCGGTCAGAAGGACAACGAACGCGCGGCGGCGACCGTCGGGGCCGTCGCCGGCCGCCTCGACGAGCTGGGTGTCGAACTGGCTGTCGACGAGGTGACGACCGACCAGATCGGCCAGCGGTGGCCGGCCGACGCACCGCCGCTGTCGGCGGTAGCGACACCGGTCGACGCCATGTCGGAGACGGACCTCGTCGTCAGCGTCGGCGGCGACGGCACGTTCCTCTTCGCCGCACGCGGCGCGGGGGCGACGCCGATCATGGGTATCAACCTGGGCGAAGTCGGTTTTCTCAACGCCATCCCGCCTGACGACGCGGTGACGGCCGTCGAACGCAAGGTGGCACAGTATCGCGACGAGGGGCGCGTGACGACCCGCGACATGCCCCGCCTGCAGGCCAGCGGCGAGGGCTGGGAACTGCCGGCGGCGCTCAACGAGGTGGTCGTCCAGGGACCGCGCCGTGGCCACGGAGGCGGTGCGTCGGTCACCGTCGACGTCGACGGGTCGGTCTACACGAGCGGCCACGCCGACGGAGTCCTCGTCGCGACACCGACCGGGAGTACCGCTTACAATCTCAGTGAGCGCGGCCCACTCGTCCACCCCGACGTTGCGGGGTTCGTCGTCAACGAGATGAGCGGCGAGGAGTCGATGCCGCCACTCGCTATCGGGACCGACGCGACGGTCACCGTCGACGTCGAGAACGCCGACGGCGGGTTCGTCGTCAGCGACGGCCGGGTGCGCCAGTCGGTCGAGACGCCTGCCAGCGTCAGGATCGAGCGGGCGGGACAGCCGGTCCGGATCGCGGGGCCGCCGCTGGACTTCTTCGCGGCACTGAGCAAACTCGCCTGAACCCGCCGCAAAAGCGATTAACTGTCGGCCGTCGCGTAGAGAACGGGTGCGACGACGAGCAACACGAGTCCGACCAGTTTGTACTGGAGGATGCTTCCGAGGAGACTCAACTCGGCGGGTTCGTACATGTTCCCCGGCGCCATCAGCAGGAGCGCGCCGAAGAGGGCGACGTGGAGCGTCAGGAGCCGCTGGGACTTCTTGATAGCGACCGCGCCCAACCCGAGCACGAACCCGACCAGCAGCGCGTCACCGAGGTTCACGTTCAGCAGGAACCCGTCGATGACCTGCAGTGGAACGAGCATTCTTGTTCCGAAACTGGCTCTGACGCGGGCTTTAAACTTCCGATGACAGCCTCCGCGACTGGTCACGACCCCGCTGTCCGGTCATCCGGTGTCGTACTTGTAGGTGGCCTCGTCGGGGTCGATCCCGAAGTCCTCTGGGCCCTCCTGGGGTTCCTCGGGTTCGTCGTCGGCGGCGGCGCCCTTGAACGCCTCCCGGAGTCGCGACGGCATGCGGAACTCGTCGGGGTCGATGCGCACCGGGACGGCATCGGGGGCGATCGACTCCTGCTTGTCCGCGAGGCGCTCGCGCAACCGGTCGGGCAGTTGCGTGACGTCGATGCGCTCGAAGCCGAACTGCGCGAGGTAGTCCGGTTCGGCCGTCAGCGAGTAGACGGTCGAAAACCCCTCGTCCGCGGCCGTCCGCACGAGACGTTCGACGACGTGAGCGCCGACGCCCTGGCCCCGCCAGTCTTCGAGGACGCCGATGCTCGTGAGCTCACAGAGCTCGCCGTCGTCGGTCTTGTGTACGCGATAGCGGCCAAAGCCCGCCTTGACGTTTTCCGCCTCGTCGATGGCGATCACGTAATCGCGCGAACGGAACGCTGTCTCGTCGAGCCCCATCCCCTCGATGTGGTCCAGTAACCAGGCCTCGTCCCGGTTTCTCGCGTCCCGAACGTACATACGCCCTCCTTGGCGACCCCCCGGGAAAAGGGTTTGTCAGACTCCGCCGCTGGGACCAGTGGAGAGCGGTATCCCACCCACCACACGAACCTCCCCCGAGGCGCCCTGCGCTGGGCAAAAATTACCACCACGCCCGCCTAAGACCCCCTATGGCGAGTCTCGACGACATCGACGAGGTTGTCCACAGGCCCTCCCGGGAGTTCGTGGAATCGACGAACGTGTGGGCGTTCATGCAGGAGTACGACATCGCGGACTACGACGAGTTGATCGAACGGACGACGACCGCCGACCCCGCCGAACCCGCCTCGGGGGTCGACTGGTTCTGGGACACCGTCGTCGACTACCTCGACGTGGACTTTTTCGAACCGTACGACCGCGTCCGGGACGACAGCGACGGCCCACAGTTCACCGAGTGGTATCCCGGCGGGAGGATAAACGTCGCACACAACGTCCTGGACAGACACGCCGCCAGCGACGCCGAGACGCGAAACAAGGTCGCCTGCATCTGGGAGGGCGAACCCGTCGACGACCGCGGCGAGGCCACCGACGTCCGCGAAGTCACGTTCCACGAGCTCCACCGCCAGTCGAATCGGGTGGCGAACTACCTGGCATCGCGCGGGGTCGAGACCGGTGACACCGTCGGACTCTACATGCCGATGGTCCCCGAAGTCGTCTCTCTCCTCTATGGCTGTTTCAAGGTCGGCGCTATCGCCGTTCCCATCTTCTCAGGTTTCGGTGTGGACGCGACGGCGACCCGGATCGACGACGCCGAGTGCTCGGTGTTGTTCACCGGCGATGGCTTCTACCGCCGCGGGAACGAAGTCCGTCTGAAAGACACCGCCGACCAGGCCATCGCAGCAGCGGGCCACGTCGAGGACGTCGTCGTCTACGACCGACTCGGCAGTCGAGACGAGAGCGGTTCGGGCACCGACGAAACCGCAGCCGCGGACCACGACCTCCCCTGGAGTGAGGGGCGCGACCAGTGGTGGGAGGAAGCGGTCGAGCGCCGAAGCGACGAGTACGACACGAAAGCACTCGACGCGAACCAGGAGTCGATGCTACTGTACTCCTCGGGGACGACCGGCGAACCGAAAGGCATCGTCCACACACATGCTGGTATCAACGTCCAGTGTGCCAAGGAACTGTACTTCGGCTTCGATCTGAAGCCCGCGGACCGCTTTTTCTGGGTCTCGGACATCGGCTGGATGATGGGCCCCTGGATGCTCGTCGGCAACCACCACTTCGGCAACACGGTGTTCATGTACGAGGGTGCGCCGGACTACCCCGAACCCGACCGCTACTGGGCGATGGTCGACCGACACAGCCTGACGCAGTTCGGCGTCTCGCCGACCGCCGTTCGCGCCCTCCGCAAGCACGGTGACGAGTACGTCGAGCGCCACGATCTTTCCTCGTTGCGCCTGCTCGGGTCGACCGGCGAGCCCTGGGACCCCGAGTCCTGGCGGTGGTTCTACGAGACGGTCGGGAGCGGCGATGCGCCCATCGTCAACATCTCCGGGGGCACCGAGATCTGTGGCTGTTTCCTGATGCCGATGCCGATCCAGGAGCTCAAACCGTGTACGCTCGGCGGTCCGGGGCTCGGCATGGACATCGACATCGTCGACAGCGAGGGCGAGAGTGTCGCCGACGCTGGCGAGCGAGGCTATCTCGTCGCCAGGGACTCTTGTCCGTCGATGACGAAGTCCCTCTGGAGCGGCGACGAACGCTACCTCCGGGAGTACTGGTCGACCTGGCCGGACCTATGGGACCACGGGGACTGGGCACAGAAAGACGCCGACGGCTTCTGGTTCCTCCACGGGCGGGCCGACGACGCACTGAACGTCGCCGGGCGGAAGGTCGGCCCCGCGGAGGTGGAGGGCGCCGCCATGGAACACGCGGCGGTCAACCAGGCCGCCGCCGTCGGCGTGCCCGACGAACAGACCGGGACCGCCGTCGTGCTCTACGTCGTCGTCGAGGACGGCCACGAAGAGACCGACGAGTTGCGCGAGGCGGTTCGCGAGGTAGTCGGCGAGGAACTCGGCAAACCGTTCCGCCCGCGCGAGGTACTCTTCGTCGACGAGTTCCCCAAGACCCAGAGCGGCAAGGTCGTCCGCCGGGCGATCGGGGCGACTTACACCGGCGAGGACCCTGGTGACACTTCCAGCATCGAGAATCCCGACGCGATCGAAGACGTTGCGTCGGCGCGATAACGCTCTCGGAGCGTGTCTGCCACCGGCGCGATAGTCGACGCTTCTCTGCCAGTGACGGGCCGCTCACCGTAGAATGCCCCGCTTCCGAGTCGGTCGCCATCGCGGAGTCTATCTCCGTCGCGGAGTCTATCTCCGTCGCGGAGTCAGTCGCCGTCGCCGAGTCAGTCGCCGTCGCCGAGTCAGTCGCCGTCGCCGAGGACGGCGTTGCAGTTCGGACAGTTCGTGTAGCCGGCGTCGGCGTCGTAGGTCTCGCCACAGATCGGGCAGAGTTCGCTCTTTACCACGACGTCCATCCCGTCTTCGTCCTCGGGCGGGGTGTAGACGCGTGTCTGGCCGAACTGCCCGTCTCCCTCACCGTCCCCGTCGGTGGCCGCCGATTCACCGGCCGTCGCGTCCTGCTGGCCGCTGCTATCGGCCGCTTCGGCCGTCTGTGAGGGTGACCCGTCGTCGCCGGCGTCAGAGGGTTCCGGAACGGTCCCCATCGCGAGCGGACGGTCCGTCCCAGGCTGGACGAACTGCGGGTAGCGCTGTCCGGCGCGGATCGCCGACCGCGGGACGTCCCGGCCCTGGATGCGGACGACGAGGCTGGCGAATATCTGGACCCAGACGTAGGCGAAGGCGAGGACCCCCGGCGCGGCCGCACCGGCGAGTTCCAGGACGGGGACGGTACTCGCCCCCAGGGAGACCGTTCCCCCGACGCCGTAGCGGTCGGCCATGCTCTCGACGAGCGCCTCGTGGCCCGCCAGCGGTGCGATCCGACAGACGATGCCGAGACTCATCGCCAGCGCGGCGACGACGAGCAGTCCCTGGAGCACTCGTGGGACAGACAGCGAGTAGACGCGATAGCCGTAGGCGACCGTCCGGACGAGCAAGACGACGTTCGCCGCGCCCAGTGCCACGAGGGTCGCCGGACCGACTCGTCCCTGGACCGCCGCGAAGACGACGACCGCGAGGACGAACAGTGCGGGTGGCCCCAACAGCGTCAGGGGCTGGTCGAGGCGATACCACTGCTCTACGTTCCCCCGAAGGTTCGTCAGGTGGTCGACGACGTACCTGGCGGCGACCACCGACGGGACGAGGATCCAGAGGACGGCGAACGCCCAGATTTCGACCGATTCGCGGTCGACCGAGAGCGTCTCTGCGAGGGCCCCGGCGACTGGTTCGACTGCAGCACCGGTGCCGGCGACCCAGATGAGGTAGCCGACCGACCCGCCCGCGAGACCGGCGTACAGCCAGCGCTCCTCGCCCACGAGCAGGCGAACGGAGTCGACGAGTTCCCGGCGCGTCCCACTCGGTACCATACTCGACTGTCAGGCCTGTCTGACGCCGATCCTGGCAACCCCCGAGAGGTCGATCCGGTCGCCCGGTTCGACCGGCACCCTGTCACCCTGTTCCAGTTCCTCCCCGTTGACGACAGTCGGGTTCTTCCCGAGGTCGACCAGATAGAACTGCTCGCCTTCGCGCTCGAACCTGACGTGTTCGCGGTGGACCCGCACCGCGTCTTCCTCGTCCCCGCCCGTGTCCATGATGATACTCCGTATCTCCTTGCCGACCGTGTCGCCGTCACCGACTGCTACCTCGCGGTTGCGCGCGACCAGCGAGAGACGCGGTCCGTCCGTCGCCGTGGGAGTTTCTGTCCCAGCGTCACCCTGTCCCGTGGCGTCACTGACTGGCCCATTCTGGGCACTTCCCTCGCCGGCGGCCGCGGTACTCGCTCCACCCCCGCCGAGTTTCACCGTCTCCGCGGTCGCAGCCCCCGAGTTACGGTTCGGCGCGCCCGCCTGCTGGTTGGGCGCACCCACGTGCTGGTTTGGTGCACCCGCTTGCTGGCTGGGCCCGCCCGAGCGTCCACCCTGTGGACCGGGAGCGGGACCCGGTGACCCGTCCGACGTCTCGGCGGGAGGGGAACTCCCGACCCGACCGCCAGCGGCCGCCGGCGGTGTCGCGTCGGTTCCCGGTCGGTGCGCGTCGAGGTGTTCGCCACACTCCCGACAGAAACTGTCCGCCGGCTCGACGTCGCTCCCACAGTCCGGACACGCAGTCAGTCGACCCGAGTCGCCGATACCCGAGACGTCCGTCCCACAGGACCGACAGAAGTTGTCTTCGACCGCAATCTCCGTCTCGCACGCGGGACAGGCTACCGTCTCCGACGTCGAGTCGTCGCTCCCGCTGTCCTCGCTCTCCCCCTCGTGTTCGTCGTCCACGGCGTCCCCCTCACCATCTGCGTCGCCGTCGGGACGAACCTTGACCGTCTCGGCGCTCTCGGTCTCTGCGTTCGACTCTCCGGATTCACCGTCGGTTTCTCCGGATGATCCCTCGGACGCCGCGCTCTCGTCGCTCCCCTCGTCGGCCGAACCCGTTTCGGCGTCGGTGCCGCCGTCGTCCGCTTCGTCGGTGCCGCCGTCGGTCATCGCGCGTCCGGAGTCGGAGCCAGCGGCCCCGTCGAATCGCCACGAACCGCACTCCGGATCGGTACACCAGCCCCCCGAAAGTGACGGGTCGAACGCCGTGCCACACCGCGGGCATTCGACCGTCGCATCGGTACCGTGTGACATCGGTGTCGGGATATGCACACCGCCCGTCAAAACTATTGCCCTCAGTCCGGAGCGGTTCCCCCCGGAATCGTCGTGCTCGACCACCCTCCGAACGGAGACTGTACGCGCCCAGACACGAACGGACAGAGCGCCACCGGTCACCCGCCGTCGCCGACGAGCGTGTCCCGGTCCTCGACGAACCCGCCGGTGGGCGAACGGTCCGGGAGCGTCGTGGGTGTCGCCGGCAGTGAGCGGTCCCGCAACAGCAACGTCGAGACGTTGTCTTTCCCGCCGCGCTCGTTGGCGAGTCCCAGCAGGTCCCGGGCGGCCCCGTCGAGCGACCCCGCCGCGAGCACGAGGTCGCGGATCTCCTCGTCGGTGACGACGCGGTCGCGCACCCGCTGGGCCGCGTCGGCGTCGCGACCGGCGTCGACGTAGCGGTCGTACAGCGTCGGCGCGTCCGTCTGCGCGTCTATCAATCCGTCACTCGTCGCGAGCACGACGTCGCCAGCGTACAGATCGACCGTGTTCGTATCGACCTGGACGGTCGCGGTCTCTGGGTCTTCGTCACCACTCCCACCGAGCGCGCGCGTGATCTCGTTGCCCCGCGGGTGGACTCTGGCCTCCACGTCGTCGAGTTCGCCCGCGTCCGCCAGGTCCGTCACGACGGCGTGGTCCCGGGTGAGCTGGTGTATCTCGGCGCGGCGCTCGTTGACGACGTACGCGCGACTGTCACCCACCCAGCCGTAGTGGAGGCGTCCGCCGACCGCGAGTCCGGCGACGACCGTCGCGTGGGCCCGGCGGTCGTTGGCCGCCGCGTAGGCCAGCACCTCGCGATGGGCGGTGACGATAGCCGCGGCGACGGCCGCCTCCAGGTCGCCCGCTCGCGGGGTCGGCTCCAGCGGTTCCTCGACCGAGACGCCAAAGGGCGACGGGTCGGTCCGGGCGGCCCGGACGGCGACGTCGGCCAGTTCCTCACAGACCGCCGTCGTCGCCAGGTAGGAGGCGACGTCGCCCGCCTCGTGACCGCCGGCACCGTCGGCCAGCGCGAACACCGCCGACCCCCGGTTGCGCGGCGTCGCTCCCGGTCCCTGTCCCCGGGGACCCGAACCCCCGCTCCGGGCGGCCGATTCGTCGATTCTCTCGGCGCCGAGACCTGGGCGGTCCGGGACACGGTAGCCCTCTCGGTCGGGAACGTGGTAGCCGTCGCGATGGCCCTGTTCGAAGACGGTGACTGCGACGCTGTCCTCGTTGATGCCACTGCCGCGTTTGCGGTCGCCGACGTCGTAGGTAGTCGCGTACTCCATCAGTCGAGTTCGAATTCGAACGTGACGCCGTAGCCCGGGTGGACCAGCGCCACGTGGTCGCCGTCCATCAGTCCGTACTCCGTCGGCGGTTCGTGTCCGTGTCGGTCGGTCGCGTCCTCGCCGGAAGCTTCGAGGCGCTCACGGCCCGCCGTCGAGAGGACCCGCTGCCAGTTGGGCCCCGTCTTGACGTAGGTGCCGTTGAGACTGCGGTCCCTGAGGAACCACTCGCCCTCGTCGTCCATGTCGAACTGGACCTGGACCGTCGAGACGTAGCCGTCCTCGTCCTCGATGGTGATCGAGGAGGGCGGGCCGTCCGGGAAGCGCCGGCCGACCGTGTCGCCGGGGTAGATCGTGTACTCGGTATCGGTCTGGACGTGCTTGAGCGTCGCCGTCGGCGGCGAACTCGGGTCACGGGCTTCCAGAACGTGTTTCATCGCCGTCGCGTTCCGGTAGCGTCGCTCGTAGTCCGTTCGCGTCGCCTTCTCGACGATCTCGGCGAGGTAGGGTTCACAGTCCGCGCCGAAGTCGCGCGGGTCGACGCCGTCGCGCCTGGGGACCGTGCCCTTGAGCAGATAGAGGAGGATCTTCCCGACCGAGTAGACGTCAGACCAGGGGCCCTGCCGGACGTCGGTCTGGTCCGCCTCGGCGACCTCGCGGGGCTTGTAGGGGCCGACGATCGTCGTCGCTTCGCTACCCTCGTCTTCCTCGGTCGGGTCGAACCCCGTCGCGGTGTTGAAGTCGATCAACACCGGGGTGACCGACCCGTTCCGGTTGGTCACCATCACGTTGTCCGGTTTCAGGTCGCGATAGACGATCTCGTTCTCGTGGAGGAAACTCATCGCGTCACAGAGCGCGATCCCCACCTCACGGACCTCTTCGGTCTCCTCCAGGGGACCGGTCCGGTGGATCGCACTGTCGAGTTCGAACCCGTCGACGTACTCGACGACCAGCACCGACACGCCGTCGTGTTCGCCCTGTTCGACCAGTCCCATGAGGTTGTCGTGGCCCCCGGCCTCGTCGATCCGCGCCAGTGTCCGGGCTTCCTTCTCGAAGTACTCGTCGATGACGTCGCTGTCGTTGCGACTCCCCTCGTAGTTGGGGTATTTGACCGCCACCGCCTCGCCGGTCTCGGTGTCGACCGCGCGGTAGACGTCCGCGAACCCGCCCGACCCGACGTTCTCTGCGATCTCGTAACGCCCGAGGACGAGGTCGCCGGTCGAGGGTTGCTGGCTCACACCGGAACACCCCACGGTCCGCGACTCCCGTCACGCACGACGTGATCACTGGCGTCCGGACTACGCGCGGTGTCGTCACTAGCTGCCGGCCAACAGGTTCGGCCCGGCAACTCTCGAACGGCCCGTCGACCCGACCCCAGCGGGTTGACGGCGCGGTGGGCGTCCGCCGGGAGACCGGCGGCGTGCCCGGGCACGGAGCGCGCCATTACACCACCCGTTGCTCTCGACCACTATGTAACTTGTTCCCGTAACTTCCCCTCACCCCCGTCGAACAGGTCCTGATCGGCCAGCACCGCGACCGACGGTCAGACGACAGAAGGCCAGACGACCGAAGGCCAGACGACCGAAGGCCGGACGACCGACGACCTCAGAATACGTTCGTGAAGACGTCGCTGAACGTGATCAGCAACAGACCGCCGACGAACATCGCCACGAGCCACAGGAGCGTGATGATGGCGGTCTGGCGCGTGTACGAATCCTCTTCTAGCATAGGCATTGTCGACGAATACCACCTCCCGGTACTTAGTTTGCCGTTTTCTCGACCGGGCGGACCCGTCCCAGATCCGTCGAGTCTCGGGTCGCACGATCACTTTGTGACACAAAGTAACTTTGCGACGAAAACCTTATTGCAATTCAGAGAAATATGCGAAAACGAAGATGGCCGAACCCGACCCTGAAGGTTTCCCGCTGGTGCCCACCCTCTCCGGTAACGAACGGGTACGAGTCGAGCGCGAACAGGCACAGAACAGCCCCGAATCCGGAGGTAAGCGCCGATGAGTGCCGTCCGTACCGAGGGGCTCACCAGGCGCTTTGGTGACGAGACGGCGGTCGACGGGCTCGACCTCGACGTCGCGGAGGGAGAGGTGTTCGGCTTCCTCGGGCCCAACGGCGCCGGGAAGTCGACGACGATCAGCATGCTCCTCGGGTTCCTGGAACCCAGCGCCGGGACGGCGACCGTGCTCGGGACGGACGTGACCGAAGACCCGCGGGCCGTCCGCGAACGCGTCGGGTTACTCCCCGAGGGGTTCGACGCGGTACCGAACCTCAGCGCGCGCGAGCACGTCCAGACCGCCATCGAGACGAAAGGCGCCGACGACGACCCCGACGACCTCATCGAGCGTGTCGGACTCGACGCCGACGACGCCCGGCGGCCTGCCGACGAGTACTCGACGGGCATGTTCCAGCGGATGGCGCTCGCGGTCGCACTCGTCGGTGACCCGGACCTGCTGGTGCTCGACGAGCCCTCTGCCGGGCTCGACCCGAACGGTGTCCGCCTCGTCCGCGAAATCGTCGCCGAAGAGCGAGCACGCGGCGCGACCGTGTTCTTCTCGTCGCACATCCTGGACGAGGTCGAGCGCGTCTCCGACCGCGTCGGCATCCTCCAGAACGGCGAACTCACCGCCGTCAACAGCGTCGAGAACCTCCGTTCGGAACTCGACATGGGCGCAGTCGTCAGGGCGACGGTCGACGAGGTCCCCGCCGGCCTGACCGCCGACGACACGCTGCGGACCGTCGATGGCGTCACCGACGTCACGGTCGAGGGATCGACGGTCTCGGTGTCCTGTGGGTCCCCGCGAGCCAAGATGCCCGCGCTCCGCGAGATCGACCGCGCGGCGACCGTCGAGGACGTGACCATTGAGGAGACGTCACTCGAGGACCTCTTCGAGGCCTACACCGGGGGGCAGGGCGGCCCCGCGTCCGAACGCCGTCCCGGTGCGGACGGAGACACGGTCGGGGGCGAGGCCGGGTCGGCCGGCCAGGAGGTCGCGACGGACGGAGGTATCCGTCGATGAGCGTCGAGACTGTCGCACGCAGCGACTTCCGGAGCGTCCGCCGGTCGTCCGTCGTCCTCGGCGTGGTCGTCGCGTTCGTCGGGATGGTCGCGCTGGTGTTCCTGGGGTCGAGCAGCGTCCACCCAGAACCGGTCCGGACGACCTGGGGCCTGTCGGCGCTCGTCGTGTGGGTGTTCCCGCTGCTGGTCGCCCCGCTGACCTACCTGGCCATCGCCGGCGACCGCGAGCGCGGGTCGATCAAGTACCACCTCGGACTCCCCAACGCCCGGAGCGAGTACTTCCTCGCGAAGTACGTCTCGCGAGCGGGTGTGGCCGTCGTGACGATGGCACTCGGCGTGGTCGTCGCGTTCGTCGTCGCGACCGCTACCTACGAGTCGCCCCCCGACGTCGCGCGATTTCTGACGTTCGGGGCCATCTCGGTGCTGTTCGCGCTCGCGATCGCCGGTGTCTTCGTCGCCGTTTCGGCGGCGGTCACCACGCGCTCGCGGGCCATGTTCGGCGTCTTCGGCGCGTACTTCCTGCTCTCGGCGTTCTGGGTGGGTTTTCTCCCCGTCCTGAACCTCGGGACGCTGCTTGACGCCGTCGCGGCCCTCCCCGGTGTCGCCGTCCCGGACAGCACGCGTGCCGTCATCGCGGCGCTGTCCCCCGCTGGCGCGTACTTCAATCTCCTGCCCGAACTCGTCTGGGCCGACGTCCTGACCGAGTACGACACCTTCGCGACGTTCACCGACCAGCCCGACTACCTCGGACTGGAGCCGTGGTTCAACCTGCTCGTCCTCGGCGTCTGGGCCGTCGGCGCACCGCTGGTCGGCTATCTCCGCTTTCGTGGAGCCGAACTCGGGTGACCGACCGATGGGCCGGACTGTCCCACTGGTGTCGACGACGGACGACGCGGCGCGAACAGGACACAGCCCCTCCCGGGCGGTCTACACTCGCGGCCGCGGCCCGGCGGTGGTCCCCGCTGGCGCTTCCCTCGACTCCCGTGCCGTCCCAGCCACAACCGACTTACCGGCCCTCCGAGAAGACGGCGGCAACGACCGCCGCATCGAACTATGAGTGACCAGGACATCGACGCCGACGAACTCCGGACAGAACTCGACCAGATCAAAGACGCGATGGGCATCCGCGAGCGCTACGACGGCGCTACCTCGGTCTGGCTCCTGTTCGGTCTGGCGGTTCCGGTCGCCGCCGCGCTCTCACAGTACGTCCACCTCGAACAGTTGCCCCAGCTGTATCACACGGCTATCTGGACCGTCGTCCTGGGCGGCGGAGCAGCTCTCTATTTCGTCGTCGTCGAAGACGGGCCCCGCCCGGACTGGTCGGCAGCGGGCAAACCGAACCTCGTCGTCCAGTTCGCCCTCGTCTACCTCGCGTCGGTGCCCCTGCAGGTGATCGCCTTCGCCCACACTGGCGACGTGGGATACGCCGCCGAATCGACGCTCGTGCTCGCTATCATCGTCGTCATGCTCGGCGTCGCCTACGGTGTCTTCGGCGCTTCCCTCAGAGCCTTTTACGTCCGCCGGCGCGACCGCTGGGTGTTCTACGTCGGTACGGTCTGGATGGTCGCGCTGGGCGTCGCGATCCCGTACACCCCGGTCCTCGAAACCTGGGCCTACGCCGTCTACGGCGGCTGTTACTTCGTCTACGCGATGGCCGCCTATCTCGTCCTCCGCGAGGGAGGTGAGGGCGACTGATGGCGGCCCCGAACGACGCCGGCGGCCCCTCCGACTCTGCCGGGAACGGTGACGAGGGACCCGCCAGCGACGCCGTGGCCGAAGACGTCGACCCCGAGGCCCTCCAGGCACAACTCACACAGATCAAGGGCGCGATGGGGCTGGCCGAGCAGTACCCCGGCCGGGCGCGGCTGTGGTTGCTCGCCGGCTTCCTGATCGGGGGCACCGCAGTGCTCGCGCAGGCGACGTTTTTCTTCTACGAGAGTCTCACCGACACCGCCTACGTGGCTATCTGGGCGGGATTCGTGATAGTCGCCGTCGCGGCGTCGTGGTGGACCGCGTCGCGACTGCCGAGTACCGAAGCGCCGTCGACGGCGCCGAGCTGGCGTGTCGTCTTCGGCTCGCTCGGGGCCTTTCTGCTGGCGACGACCGGCGTCGTCGGTGACGCCGCTGCCCAGGTCGGCGGCCTCGACCGAGCGCTCCTGTTTTTCGGGCTCACCATCGCGACGGTCGGACTGGGGCTGCTCGTGACCGGCGCCGTCCTCGCCGTCTACCGCGTCCGGCGACGCGACCGACTGGTCTTCTACGCCGGCGGTCTCTGGGTGCTGGCGTTCGCCGCGACGATCCCCCACGTCCAGATACTCCGGTGGGTCGGCGTCGGCGTCTTCGGTGTCCTCTTTGCGCTGTACGCCCTCGCCGCCTACGTGTATCTGACGCGAGCCTGACCATGGACTTCGACAAGCTCGTCCACCAGCCGACACGCCTGCAAATCTTCGCCTACCTCTACCGGCACGGCGAGTCGCGGTTTCCCGAACTGATCGACGAACTAGACGTCACTGAAGGGAACCTCGCCAGCCACATGGGGAAACTCGAAGAGGCCGACTGCGTCGAAGTCCAGAAGCAGTTCGTCGACCGCAAACCCCAGACGACCTACCGGCTCACCGACTTCGGGCGCGAGAAGTTCGAGGAACACATCGGCACGCTGGAGGCGCTGATCGACAGCCTCGAAGAGTGACCCAGCTCCGAGAGTCAGCAGACGACCTGTGTGACGAACGCGCGTCCGTCGGGACCGACGTGGACGTCGACGCCGGTCCGGCCCGCCGAGAACCCCTCGGTCGCGGCGTCCTCGTCGAGGAACACGTCGTCGAGAACTGCCGCCAGGGCGTCCGGCGAGTCGAACGCCGACGAGTTGCCGGCGAGCGGTCGCGACACCGAGAACTCGACCGGCTGGCTCTCGCCACACGCGTCGCGGAGCGGCCCGCGGATCGGGTCGTTCCCGGGCACTTCCGCGTCGGTATACGTCGATTTCACGGTGCGCTGGTTGAGAAAGCGTGCGACGTCGTCGAGGTTCTCGTTTCTGTCGAGTCGCTCGACGCCGGCGTCCGCCCGGGCGTCGTTTATCGAGGCGAGATAGGCCCGCTCGGTCTCCGCCAGGTCGACGCCGTTGGCCTCGCTGGCGTTACCGGGCACGTCCGCGACGTTCAGTGACGGCCCCATCCCCGGGAGCGTGACGACGCCCAGCAGGGCAAGCACGAGGACGGCCCCCGCGACCAGGGCGACGGCCAGTCCGAGCACGTACTGCGGTTCGAGCACGTCGAGATAGGACGTCCCCGAGAGTTCCTCGGCGTAATCCTCTTCGCTCGGGACGTGTTTCTCCAGTTTGGCGTTGCCACACCGGCTACACGGCGGGGAGTTCTTCTGATGTTCGCGACCGCACTCGGGACACACCCAGACTGGCTGGCGCTCGTACCCCTCCGTCTCGGGGGCGACCGGCACCACGGCCTTCTCGAACTTGTGGTGACCGCAGTTGTCACACGGCGGGTCGTTTCGGGCGTGGGGCTTGCCACACCAGGCACACCGCCACTTGGCCGACTCGCTGCTGCGGGTGGGTTCGCTCCTCCCGTCTCCCGACGGCTGGTCGCCGTCCTCCGGCGGTTGGCCACCGTCCGCGACCAGGATGTCCGTCCGGTCTCCGCCGTCTTCCGACCTGCCCGCATCGCCGTCGTCCGACCTGCCCGCACCGCCGTCGTCCGACCTGCCCGCACCGCCGTCGTCCGACGTGCTCACACTGCCGTCGTCCGACCCGTCCGCTGGACCCTCACCCGCCATGCTCAGAGCCGGACCGGGACCCCGTGTTCGTCGAGGTACTCTTTGACCTCCCGGATCGAGTACTCGTCGAAGTGGAAGATAGAGGCCGCGAGCGCGGCGTCGGCGCCGGCGTCCTGGAACACCTCACGGGCGTCTTCTGGCCCGCCACAGCCCGACGAGGCGATGACGGGCGTCGAGACGGCGTCACAGACTGCACGAGTCAGCGGGATGTCGTAGCCGTCTTTCGTCCCGTCGGCGTCGATGGAGTTGACGAACAGTTCGCCCGCGCCGCGGTCTTCGGCCTCCTCCGACCAGGAGATGACGTCGACGCCGGTTCCCTCGCGGCCACCCTTGACGGTGCACTCGAACCAGCAGGACTCGCCGTCGACCTGCTCGTAGTGTTCGCCCTGTTCGTCGTAGCGTCGGCGAGCGTCGACACTGATGACGATACACTGGCTGCCGAAGGCGGCGGCGCCCTCCTCTATGAGTTCGGGGCGTTCGAGCGCGCCGGTGTTGATAGAGACCTTGTCGGCGCCCGCCCGGAGCGTCTCCTTGACGTCGTCGCGAGTCCGGATACCCCCGCCGACCGTGAGCGGGATGAACACCTCGTCGGCGACCTGTGAGACGGTGTCGAGCATCGTCTCCCGGCCCTCGGCGGAAGCGGTGATGTCGAGGAAGACGAACTCGTCGGCACCCGATTCGTTGTACTTCTTGGCCATCTCGACCGGGTCGCCCGTGTAGGCGAGATCCTCGAAGTTGACCCCCGTGTACACCGCCGCGTTCCCCTCGTCGTCCACGTCCACGTCGATACAGGGAATGATCCGTTTCGTGAGCGCCATTCGTTCCTGGTGGTGATTTCGGTGCCGGTATGTAAAAACGGTCCCATTGCCCCGGCCCACCGGCGGCTGGTCGTCGGTCGTCGGTCGTCGGTCGCCTGGCTCGCGGCGACGCCAACAGAACAGTTTATGGGGATTTCACGGGAAGTTCAGGTATGCAGAAACGTTCCCTGAACGGTGACTGGCAGTTCCGCCAGGTCGGCGCTAGCCGGTGGCTCGACGCCACGGTCCCCGGCGGCGTCTACACCGACCTCCTCGCCGCCGACGAGATCCCCGACCCGTTCTACGGGGACAACGAACTCGACGTCCAGTGGGTCGGGAAAACCGACTGGGAGTACCGTCGTACCGTCACAGTCCCCGACGACCTGCTCGAACACGACCGCGTCCTCCTGCAGTGTGACGGCCTCGACACCGTCGCGTCGGTGTTCGTCAACGGCGAGGACGTCGGCGAGTCTGTGAACATGCACGTCGGCCACGAGTTCGACGTCGCCGACGCCCTCGAACCCGGCGAGAACGAGGTTCGCGTCCGTTTTCGTTCGCCCGTCGAGTACGGCCAGGAACGTGCCGCCGAGTATCCCTACGAGGTGCCGGCCATTCGCTATCCAGTCGACCAGCCCGGTCGCCCCTTCATCAGGAAAGCCCAGTGTCACTACGGCTGGGACTGGGGCCCCTGTCTCCCGACGATGGGTATCTACCGCGATATCTCGCTCGTCGGCTACTCTAGCCCGCGCGTCACCTACGTCAAAACCGAACAGGACCACACCGGAGAGAAGATAGGCCTCACGGTGCGAGCGGGCGTCGACGTCACCAGCGAGGCCGAATACGACGTCACCGTCGAGGTCGCAGACGTCGAACTGACGGAGGCGATGGAGCTAGAGCCAGGGCACCACGAGGTCGAACTCACAGTCAGGATCGACGAGGACGACGTCGACCTGTGGTGGCCCAACGGCTACGGCGACCAGCCACTCTACGACCTGGAGGTCACCGCGGGCGGCATCGGCGGCCACACCGTCACCGAGCGCGTCGGCTTTCGCGATCTCGACGTAGTCGTCGAACCCGACGACGTCGGTACCGCGTTCTACTTCGAGGTCAACGGCGAACGGGTCTTCGCGAAGGGGGCAAACACCATCCCGACCGCGCCGCTGTACGGCGACGTGACCGAGGAGCGCTACGACCACCTCCTCCGGAGTGCCGTCGACGCCAACATGAATACCCTCCGGGTCTGGGGCGGTGGCTACTACGAAGAAGACGTCTTCTACGACCTGTGTGACGAGTACGGGATCCTCGTCTGGCAGGACTTCATGTTCTCCTGTTCGCTCCACCCCGCCGACGCGGCGTTTCTCGACACCGTCGAAGACGAGGTCCGCTATCAGGTCCGCAGGCTGGCCTCTCACCCCTCGCTCGCGCTCTGGTGTGCCAACAACGAGAACGAGGAAGCGGTCCAGAACTGGTTCGTCGACCATCCCCACCACGAGGACCACCTCGAGGACTACGAGGCTCTCTATGAAGAGACTGTTGGGCCTACCTGCCGCGAGGAAGACCCTTCGCGCACCTACTGGCCGGGGTCACCGTCGAGTGGCCCGGACGAACTCGAACCGTACGTCTTCGAGAAGGGCGACATCCACTACTGGGACGTCTGGCATCAGGGCGAACCCTTCGAGGACTACTACACGACAGAACCCCGCTTCGTCTCCGAGTTCGGCTACCAGTCGTTCCCGTCGCTGGACTCGCTGCGGACCGTGATGGACGAATCCGAGTTCAACCCCACCTCGCCGACGATGGAACACCACCAGCGCAACCCCGGCGGGAACAGCACCATCCTCCGGCGAACGGCGAGTTACTTCCGCTTTCCCTTCGACTTCTCGGATTTCGTCTACGTCTCACAGCTCCTGCAGGCCGAGGCGATGCGAACCGCCATCGAGCACTGGCGCCGGCGGAAACCGGAGACGATGGGGGCGCTGTACTGGCAACTCAACGACCTCTGGCCGGTGGCCTCGTGGGCCTCGGTCGAGTACGACGGCAAGTGGAAGGCCCAGCAGTACGCCGCCCGCAGGCAGTTCGCGCCCGTCCTCCTGTCGTTCCACCCGACCTTCGAGGGTACCGAGGGCGCCGAGAACGCGCAAGCCGGCGACGACGGCGAGTGGCCGGACGTGAGCGCCCAGACGGTCTGGCTCACGAGCGACGAGACCGAGTCCCTCTCGGGGACTGTGTCTGTGGAACTCGTGACGCTGGCTGGTGACCGCACGGAGCCCATCGGGGAGTGGACAGTCGACGTGGACGTCGACGCTGGGGAGAGCACCGACCTGCTGACGGTCGACCGGGGCGACCTCCCGCGCGACGTCGACGCGAGCGAGGTGATGCTCCGGGCCACCTACGACGGGCCCGGCGAGTCGTTCCCGGCGACGGCCTTCTTCGCCGATTTCAAGGCGCTCGACCTCCCGGAGACGGACCTGGTCGTCGATATCGACGGCGCGGACGTCACGGTCCGGAGCGACGGCGCCGCACTGTTCGTCGAACTCGATCCGGGTACGCTCTCGGGCGCGTTCTCGGACGACTATTTCCACCTCGCGCCCGGCGAGGAGCGGACGGTAACATTCGACTCCTACGAGGGCCGTCGTGACGCGGTCATCGAAACGCGCCTGGAGTCGGATCTTTCGGTGCGACACCTGCGCGAGACGTACTGACTGGCTAGAGGCGGACACAGTTCGCCCAAAACGACTTCCGCTGGCCTGGCCTCTGTCCACGGTATGACCGCCACGCGCGACGTCGAACTCCAGGGACACATCATCGACTCGGGGACGATGGGTGCCTGTTTCGGCATCGTCATGGACATGGGCGGGTTCTTCGAGGTCGACGAGTTCGACATCGGTCGCGAGAAAGACGAGGAGTCCTACGCGCGGATGCGAGTCCAGGCGGACGACCCCGCCCGGCTCCAGTCGATCCTCCACGAACTCCACCAGATCGGCGCCAACCCCTCCGGGCCCAGAGACGCCACACTCCAGCGAGCGCCCGCCGACCAGGTCGTCCCGAAGGGGTTCTACTCGACGACCAACCACCCCACGCAGGTCCGCGTCGACGGCGAGTGGCTCCCCGTCGAGAAGATAGAGATGGACTGTGCGGTCGTCGTCGAGCACCCGGACGACGGTGGGGATGGAGACGAAAGCGGAGACGGAGACTGCGGTCCCCGCGCCTACACGAAAGTCCTCAACGCCGTCGAAGCGGGGGACCCGGTCGTCACCGGCGAGACCGGGATCAGGGTCAGACCCCCGGACCGACCCCGGAGTCGGGAAGGCGCCTTCGGTTTCATGCAGGGTGGCGTCTCCTCCGAGCGCCCCTCGGAATCGACCATCCGACAGATCGGCGACGCCATCGCCGAGACCAAACGAGAGGGCGAGCAGGTCCTCGCTGTCTGTGGACCGGCGCTGATCCACTCGGGGGCTCGCGAGGACATGGCACGACTCGTTCGCGAGGGATTCGTCGACATGCTCTCGGTGGGTAACGGGTTCGCCGTCCACGACATCGAGCGGGACCGCTAGGGCACCTCGCTGGGCATGGACACCGAGAGTCTCGACCACCCGCGCAAGGGCCACAAACACCACATCTACACGATATCGGAGGTGATCCGGGCGGGCGGCATCGCCGAGGCCGTCGACGAAGGGCTCGTCGATTCGGGCGTGATGTACGAGTGTGTCGAACACGACGTCCCGTTCGTCGTGGCGGGGTCGATACGGGACGACGGGCCCCTGCCCGACACGATCACCGACGCCGTCGAAGCTCAGGACGCCATCCGCGAACAGGCCCACGAGGCCGACCTCGTGCTCATGCTCTCGACGCTGCTGCACTCCGTGGCAGTCGGCAACTGTCTCCCCTCGACGACGCGCACCGTCTGTGTCGACATCGACCCCGCGACGGTGACGCAACTGCTGGACCGGGGCAGCCAGCAGGCCGTCGGGATGGTCACCGATGTCGGTACCTTCGTGCCGATCCTGGCCGACCACCTGCTCGACGACCGCTGACCCACGCGAGCGCCCCGTCGACTCACCCCTCGTCGATCATCGACAGCGTCCGCGTGTACCGGCGGGCCGTTTCGCCGTTCTCGTCGCGCAAGACCACCTGGGGCTGTTTCGTGTCCGTGACCTAGTCCGGCTGGCTCGTGCGGACGTCGAAGTCGAAGGGCGGTTCCCGGTCGACGGTCACGCGGTCGCCGCGGCGAGGGGGGTGTCCGTCACCGAGGAGGTGTCGTCGCGGGATGCCATAGCGGATCCCCAGGTACATCAGCAGCAACACCACGATGGACATCGCGCCGGCGTGGAGGTACGGCTGGACCATCGCGACGGGTTCGAGTATCCACTCGCGGCCGAACACGAGCCCGAGGACGTAGTAGCCCAGTCGCATGAACGCCAGTGTCGTCTCCAGCGCGACGGTCGCGTGGAAGTGGTCAACGGTGGCCAGCGTGTTGTGCCAGGTCATGTTGAAAAACGCAGATAGCCGGCCCCGACCCCATAGAACCGACCAACGAGTGGGTCGACACGGATCGAACCCCGGGGGCAGACATCCCCCGGACGGTGCCGACACCAGAAGGATCCGGGAGCGGGTCAGCCGTCGCCGTGTTCGTCGACGACGACCACTTGCCCGCCTTCGACGGTCACGTTGATGAGCGTCTTCGCGTCGTAGCCGTCCTCGGCGAGTTTGTTCGGGCCGTCCTCTTTTTTGATCACGCAGACGATGTCACAGATATCGGCGCCGATCTCTTCGAGGGCGCCGGTGATCCCAGAGAGCGTGCCGCCGGTCGAGAGCACGTCGTCCAGGACGAGCACGCGGTCGCCCTCGTAGACGTCGTTGACGTACATCTCGCTCTCGGAGTAGCCGGTGACCTGAGAGAGCGCCACCTCGCCGTCGAGACCGTACGAGCGCTTGCGGACGACCACGAGCGGGATGTCGGTCATCAGCGAGACGGCCGTCGAGATGTGGATACCCATGGCCGCGGGCGTGACGATCTTGTCGACGTCTTCGAGTTCGGCCTTGCGGATGATCTTGATGACGATCTCCCGGAGCAGTTCCGGGCGCAACATCGGGACACCGTCGCTGATCGGGTGGACGAAGTAGTGATACCCCTCCTTCTCGACGATCGGTGCGTCGAGCAACGACTGCTTGAGGCGGTCCATACCGTGGGATCGACACCCGTCCTCAAAGTCCCTCTGGGTTCGGCTCGGACCGAATGTCGTGTCCTGGGGGCCGTCGTATCAGGCGGCAGCGAGCAGGTCCGCGACCCAGCCGGCGGCCGGGAGTGCGTACCGGCCGTACTGGAAGTACACCAGCCCCGAGAGCAGGATGAAGTCCGTTCCGAGCGCGGCGGCCAGCCCGCCCACGACCGCCGTCGCGCGGTCGAACCGGTCAGTGAACACGCTCGACGCCGCCAGCAGAGCGAAGGCGCCCGCCACGGCGAGGCCGACGAGTGCATGGACCTGGACGGCCTCACCGCGTCCGAGCGACTCCACTGCGACGGCGACGACGAACAGTTGGCTTCCGAGGAGGACCCCACCCGCCCAGGTCCAGAGCGCCGAGCGCCAATGCGCGCCGACTGCGCGCCGGAGCGAGGCCTGCCGAACTATCCCGTACACCGCTAACGGGTAGACTGGAAGCAGATAGCGGACGGTCAACTGGGCGTGAAGCGGCAATCTGGAGATATACATCAACACGAACGAGACGGCGACAGCGATCGCGAACGCGTCTACCGTCGCCGCGGGAGAGGGTCCGAACCCCTTCAACCAGAACCGAACTCGGGAGATTGCGCTCCGGGGCACTCTCCTAACGGACCGCCACAGCCTCACTCCTCCGGCCACACACGCCGCCACGACACCGGCGACGATGGGTGCAGCTTCCAGTACCGTCAGATAGATCGTCTGCGAGAAGTTCCTGTTGCTGACACCGTGGATGTCCCCGCCGCGGACGAACACTCGGTAGAGACGTCCTGGGTCCGAAGAGAGTGTATTCGTACCGGCGACAAACTCTCCGAAGAGGACGCTACTGCGGTCGAGTACCGCAATCACGGGTGTCGCAACTATCGGTGGCAAAACGTCGAGCAGTGACTGAACGAACCCCCCCGATCCCGCCGACCCAGTCGATCCCCCAGTTGCAGCGTCGCTGGTGGGATACTGGAACGCAGAGAGCACCCGTGGCGGCTGGAGCGGATTCCCCGAAATCAGCACGTTCGTCACGAAAAACGGGATCATCGAGACGAAGAAGACGGTGCCGACCACGGCCAGCGACCGGACACCGTTCGACCGGGCTGTGGGAACGTCGACGGCGATTAGCGCCAGAAAGATACCGAACGCTTCCCCGCCGTGGACCCACGTCGAGAGACCCACGATCGCGTACGCGAGGGCTCGAAAACCCAGTGGTGAAAGGAGGTCGTTCGGAGACGGCGACTGGCGACTCCGGTAGAGCGCGTAGCAGACGCCCAGAACCAGCGCGACGACGACGGCGTGGCGCTTCGGGAGTGACGCCCAGAACCCGACAGGTGTCGCTAACCCGAGTACCATCGCAGCGGCCACCCCGGTTCGTCGGTCGTACATGCGCGCGACCAGTCTGTAGAGTGTTACGACTGCGAGTGCCGTCGCGAGTATAGAACTCACTTGCAGTGCTGCGACGGGAAAGAGCCGGGGTGCCAGTGGTCGCGCGACTGCGACGTTGACAGCGAAAGCCACGAGCCCACAGACCGCACCGACGTTCGTGCCCAGGGACGGACGGCCGAGTACGCGACCGCTCTCGCGACCGAGCGCGACGAGCACGAGCGCCCAGACCATCGGCAATAGCAGACCGGGGTCGACCACCACGGCGAGCGCCTCCAGCGCCCACAGGAACGGGAGTGCGAAGACGATCTGGCCGTAGTTGCGACCGTAGTGTGCTCCCTCGTGAAGGACCATCCCTGGCGTCTCCAGATGGGGACCGAACACCGCCTCCTCGACGGCGAGCTGTCCGTCCGCGAGAGCGACGAGCGCGTTCGCGAGGGTGTAGTTGTCCGTGATGAAGATACCGACGCGCCAGTACAGTCCGACGAACGCGAGCGTGCCGAGGAAGACGACGAGCCCGAGTCGGTCGCCGACGAAGACACGCATGGCGACCGACCGCACGGCCGCAAAGTGGTTTCCGAGGGTTTCGTTCGCGGTGTCGCCCTCGGTCGACGCGCCACCGGCCACTGTGTCCCGCTCGCCGACGGCGTCGGTTTCAGTCACCCCGTCACCTCCAGGGTGATCGGTTCGTCGTGGAGGGTCTGTTTCGTGTCGTTGACGCGGAGTATCAGCGATAGGTTGGCCTCGTACGTCGACTGGTCAATCCGGTCGGGAGCGAACGTTTCCCTCGCCAGCGAGATATCGACCCACCCGGTGTCGTCGGGACTCAGGAAGTGTGTCGTCGCTCGCGAGTAGCTCATCGCCGGGATCGATAGCTTGTAGCTGACGAGGGGACGCCCCTCGATAGACGCGACGTGGATCCGTGCGTCGGGTACCTTCAGCACGTACGAATCCGAGGAGAGCGCGCGGTCGAACAGGGCAGTGTCGGGCGCTTCGACCGCGTCGATGGTCGCAGAGCCGTCGCCGATACCGTCCAGCGGTTCTCTCGTCAGGTCGACCACCCCGACGACCGGTCCGGAGAGAACCGGGACAGCGCAGATGACCGCCACCGCAGTCCAGACGAGGAGTCGCGACCGGTCCATCTACCGAACACTGTGGCCGAGGGGGATAAAATCGTTGTCACGCCCGGTGCGCCGCTGGCCGATGTAAAAAAACGAAGAAACCGCGTGGGGGGAAGTGTGACGCTTACGCGTCGGGGCCGCCGTCTTCCTGCAGGGTGGACGACGACTGGCCTTCCTGAGACTCGTAGACGACGTCCAGTTCGTAGTCGCTCTCAGCGTAGACGTACGTGAAGTCGCCTGAGACGACGGCGCTGTCGTCACCGCTCTCGGTGCCGTTCCAATTTCCGGCCGACGTCATGTCCGGGTGACTGCCGACCTGTGAGTCTACGTAGTTTTCGAGCTCCGTCGCGAGGCCAGAACTGCCACCGAATCCTTCTGTGTTCAGTGCAGTGCCGTTGAATCCGGATCCACGGACGTAGAGTTCGTTGTCGTTGATAGTGTCACCGCCGTCGTGTGAGATCGTGACTAACCCGTTTTCTTCGGCGGTCGTCGCGTCGGCTTCCTCAACCTGCTCGTACTCAAAGCTAAAACTCGCCTGCGGGTTGGTGTTGGTCGCGCTGTTCCCCAATCCGAGGACGAACGACGCGATGACCGCGGCCAGGATGACCGTGATCGCGACCATCAGGATGACCCCGATGACCGGCGAAACCGCGTCGTCGTCTTGCAGCAGTCCTTTGAGTTCCATGGTGTATCTGCACCCCGATCCGGGTGCTACTCGCATTCAATTAGCAACTATCATGTAAATACCCGGGTTGTTTTCGGCGTTCGACCCGGTTCAAGCGACGATTTCGACGCAACAATTTCGCGTTGCTCGGATGCTCTCGCGGCGTAAAACCGCTTAATCTGCGTGAAAACGCTTCTCGGAACGGCTCCGAACCGTTCAACTATTTATACATAGCGTGGCGGTTAAGCACGGTGAAAAAGCCCTCCCTGTTCTGGAGGGGCGACCCGGCGGTCAGTGACGACTCGCGAGAGTAAGCGAGTCAGTCAGGCGTCGGGGCCGCTGTCTTCCTGCAGCGTGGAAGAGGACTGTCCTTCCTGGGACTCGTAGACGACGTCCAGTTCGTAGTCGCTCGACGCGTAGACGTACGCGAAGTCGCCAGAGACGATGGCGCTGTCGTCGCCGCTCGTCGTACCGTTCCAGAGGTCAGCTTCGAAGTGGTCTGGTTCGTTACCAGTTTCGTCTTCAACCCACGTCGAAAGCGAGTCACCGTCGGGTGAGACCGTTGGGTCGGCCCCACTCGCGTTGAAGCCAGCGCCACGCATGTACAGTTCGTTGTTGGCGATGGTGTCACCGCCGTCGTGTGAAACCGTCACGAGTCCCCAGTTGTCTGAGCTCGCGTCCGTGTTCTCGTCGACCTGCTCGTACTCGAAGCTGAAACTTGCCTGCGGATTCGTGTTGGTCGCGCTGTTCCCCAATCCGAGGACGAACGACGCGATGACCGCGGCCAGGATGACCGTGATCGCGACCATCAGGATGACCCCGATGACCGGTGAAACCGCGTCGTCGTCCGCGTAGAGTTGCTTGAGTTCCATGGTTGCTGTATCTGCATCCCGATTCCCAGATGCGATACCGGCACGCACAGAGCGTCCGTGGCGCTATCATCGGGGGATGCTATCTCGAACGCTGTCGCAGGTCCTACTTAACCCAGCGCACCGTTCAGTTCGACCACCCCGTTCAACGCACTCTTGACCGCTACGCTCGATCTACCAGTCTTCTCGATAGAATCCACTCAGAATGGCGTATTTTGCGACTTCTGTGATTCACGGGGACCGGATTTTCGTCGGTGACTGCAGCCGCTCAACGGTGAGAAACAGGCAGATCTATCTCGATTATCGCGAGTGAAAACTGGTTTCCGGCCCCGAACCAGTCAACGGTCGAACTCGTCGACGGAGAATTCGTCCTCGCCGAGCGTCATGTCGGCGCCGCTGTAGGTGTGATAGACCGCCGAGGCGGTGAACGTGACGGCGATGACCGTCGACCACTCCAGTGGTTCGAGGAGCGTGAGTGGATAGAGCCCCGTCCAGAGTGCGGCGACGATAGCACAGCTTATCGCGCCGAGCGAGAGGTAATACTCCCGCCAGGGGAACTCGCTTTTCGGGACGATCTCCAGATAGACGGTCAGTTCCTCGGTGTGTGGGGTCCGCCTGATGAGGTTCTCCTCGGGGTCGTACTCGACGATGCCGGCCTCTTCCATCCGTTCGAGGTGGGTCTGCTGGAGTGTCGTGTACACTCGCTTTTTCTGGTCGTTGGACACCTCCTCGACGTCGATCTTGTACTCCCAGGCGGCGACCTGCGTGGCGAGATCCGACAGCGAGACCGGTTCGTCGAACCGTTCGAGATACTGAAGAACGTAGCGGCGCCGCTGATTTTGCAGCACGTCGAAGATCTCACCCTTCGACAGGCGCTGGTCGCGGGCGGGCCCAAAGCGGGAGGTTCGATTGCTCATCGTTGGCGAAACGGGGGTTCGGTAACCGTGATTGGTCACCCCCCGACCAATATACTTTCGGGGATGTCTGACGCTGCGGACACGCCGTGGCCCTGGGTGCGCCGGGGTAACACGGCGGAGAAGTCGCCAGTGACAGGTCGGCGGTGACCGGTCAGCGGGAGTCAGTTACCGGTTCAGGCGTCCGGGCCCTGCCAGTCGCCGAGCGTCGCCGAGTCGGTTCCCGACCCGGACTGCCAGACGACGTCTATCTCTGCCGCGGGACCGACGTTGACGTCGATCCGGTTGCCGGCCGAAACTTGACTCGTCGGACCAGCTGAGGCTCCCGGATAGGTGTCCCAGGTTTGGCTCATTGGCCCCGTGCCAATACCGGGGTCCCCACGGATGTACACCCGGTTGGCCTGCACCGAATCACCGCCGTCGTGGGATATCGTCAGGTCGGCGGCGGGACCGCCAGCCTCGCCGTCCCAGTCGAAACCGAAGGAGGCCTGGGGCGCCGTGTTCGACACCTGGTCGCCCAGACCGAGCACGAAAGTGGCGATGACCGCGGCCAGGATGACCGTGATCGCGACCATCAGGATGACCCCGATGACCGGTGATACTGCGTCGTCGTCCGTCAACAAGCGTTTGAGTTCCATGGTTGGTGGCACGCACGTTTCCCGGGCCGACCCCAGCTGGACGCTGATACACGGGAACACTCGTCCCGTCAGCCCCGGTCCGTGGTTACTTCGAAAGAATCGATTCCTACACTTAACGTTCACTACCGTATTATCAAAATCGCAAATTCAATCGCTACTTGTACGTAATCAGATTTGATTCTCTTCGATCACTCGAACGGCTCCTCGCCCAGTGTGTCGCTGGTCGGTTCGACAGAGTGTGTGACTCGGCGTGGGGTCACGGACCCCAAGTTGCGGCCCGACTACGAGAGGAGAGCACGGTGACGAGAGAAAGGGCCGAGGTCACACGAGCAAGAGCGCGAGCGCGCCGACGAGCACGAGTGTCACGAGGAGCACACTCGTCCCGATACCGGCGCGGAGATTGACGTCGTGGTCCGTCGAGCGGTTCGCGGCAGCGCCAGGGTCGGTGACGACGGCTGTCAGTCCGTCGACGAACGCGACGGCGACCCGGTCGATCGCTGCGTAGAGTTCGGTCACGACGACGACCAGTGCTCGCGTCCCGTAGAACGACGCCGGATTGGAGAGGTCGTCCACGTCCGGCAAGCGACCGGCCTTCGAGAGAGGCGTCTTGATGAGGGCGAACCCGACGAGCCCGGCCGCGGCCAGGGCCAGTCCCTCGACGAGGTGGTCGACAGTGTAGGTCTCGTAGGCGTGAGAGACCACGTCGTCGCTGGTCACGTCGAAGGGGAGCAACGCGAACAGCGCGCCGTCGAAGATCCCGTAGAAGACACACAGCGCCGCGACGACGACCATCGCGACGCTCTGGCCCCGGGTGGCATCGGGGACGCTCCCGTCGTACTCGCCGTGGAAGAAGGCGTAGTAGCCGAACTTGATGAACGAGAGGAACGTGCCAATGCCCCCGAGCAGGAGCAGCCACTCGAGGGTGTGGTACTCCCCGATCGCGAGCGGGCCCGCCGGGAAGTCGTAGTGGCTCCCCGAGATGACGATCCCCTTGCTGACGAAGCCGTTGAATCCCGGGAACCCCGCGATGGAGAGCGCGGCGACGGTGAACGCGCCCGCGGTCAGTGGCATCTCGCGGGCCAGCCCACCGATTTTCTTCAGACTCTCCTGGCCGGTGCGGTAGATGACCACGCCGGCGGTCATGAACAGCAACGCCTTGTAGAGGATGTGATTGAACACGTGGGCCATCGCCCCGGACTGAGCCAGCGTCGTCCCGATACCGACGCCGGCGACCATGTAGCCGACCTGGGACTGGATGTGATAGGACAGCAGTCGCCGCATATCGTTCTGGAACAGGGCGTAGGTCGCGCCGAAGACGGCCATACCACCGCCCATGTACGCGATGGCGACGTTCCCCTCGGGGAACGCCCGGTACATCCCGTAGACTCCCGTTTTCGTCGTGAACACACAGAGAAAGACGCTGGCCGCGACGTGGGGGCGGGGATAGGTGTCGGGCAGCCAGGTGTGCAGGCCGACGAACCCGACGTTGACGCCGATACCGACGGCCGCGAGTGCGGCCGGCAGTCCCGCAGTCATCCCGACCGTCTCGGGACCACCCGGGACCGACCCGAAGAGGAACGTGCCGGCGGTCGTGTAGTGCCAGACGACCGCGCCCAGCAGGAGCGTGCCGCCGATGCCGTGCAAGAGGGCGTATCGAAAGCCCGCGCGGACCGCCCGCCCGCCGTAGTGCCAGACCAGAAGCGTGCTCGTCACCGCCATCAGCTCCCAGAAGAAGACCAGTGTGAGCCAGTCGCCCGCGAAGACGGCGCCCAGGCTCGTTCCGACGTAACTCAGGGCGAAAGCCGTCTGGACCGCCGACGCCTCGGAGGCCCACGAGTACAGCACCGCCACCGCGCCGATGAACCCGAAGATGAGGCCCATCAGCCGCGAGAACCCGTCGACGTTGAACAACACCGTCTCGAAGCCGAACAGGTCGACCGGGACGTGAGCGCCGCTCGCGACCAGCCACACGTAGGGGACGACTGCGGCCGTCGCGAGGACGCCGAACGCGTGTCCGGCCCGGCGACCGAGGACGGGCAAGAGGACAGCCGCCAGCAGGACGGCCACGAACGGCGGGACGACGGGGTCGACCATCAGACGGCCACCCCCGTGACCGCCTCCACGACCAGCCTGACAACGCGCAGGAACACCGCCCCGTCGGGAACGATACCGAGGACGACCGACCCCGTCGCTGCCGCGAGGATCGGCCCGAGCATGAACCACGTCGACTCGGCGCCCGTCGGCGCACGACGCTCCCAGGGACCGTGGTGGCTGTGACCGTGCCCGTGGTCGTCGTGGTCGTCGTGACCAGTGCCATCGTCACCGACCGTGGCGTCCGTCGGGGCAGCGTCGTCTTCGTGACCACCATCCGCGGCCGCGGAGCCGTCGGCGGTCCTCTCGGCGCTCAGCGACGGCGACAGCCGGCGAATCCTCGCCGCCTGCGACGAGGCCCCGCGGACCGCACAGGAGTGCGCCGAACTCTGTGACGTGCCGCTGTCGACGGTCTACCGGAAGCTCGACCTGCTCACCGAGGCGTCGCTTCTCGACGAGCGACTGCGGGTCCAGACGGCGACGCACCACCCGCGGGAGTTCGCGACCAACTTCGACACGCTCTCGTTTTCGTTCGACGACGCGGGCGTGTCGCTCGCGTTCCGGCAGGTCGCCACCGACGGCGGCGAAGACGGCGCGGAGGGCCGGTCGCGATGACCGCAGTGAGAGCGTCGACGCCGTCGCCGTCGCCGACCGCGACGCGGGGCGTCGAATCGACGCGACGGACGGACCGAACCGGAACGGCGCTCGCCTCGCCGGAGGTGGACTGATGAGCGCGACGCCGCCGGCGGACGACTACGAGTTCACCTGTCCGCAGTGCGGCGAGGGCTTCGCCGTCAACGGCGGGATGCGCGCGGCGGTCCTCGAACGCGGCTGTCCCATCTGCGGAAGCCCCGCCTCGACCGACGCCTTCGACCAATGTCCCGCGTGAATCTCACTTTTCGGCCGCGCCCGGTCGAGGCGCTCGGCCCGCCGCGGGCCCGGCGTTCGAGAAACAGTAGGCTACATATACGTGTACCACGCGTACTACGAACCACATGAGCGACAGCGCGGACTACACGTTCGTCTGCCCGGAGTGTGCGGAGTCCATGCTGGTCAACGACTCCATGCGCGACGCCCTCCTCCAAAACGGCTGTGTCATCTGTAGCGCCGCGCTCACGACGGACGCCTTTTCGACCGCCTGAGTGTCTCCCTCCGCGACCGAGTCCGCCGATTTCGTCCGACTGGACTCGCGCGAGCGCCGCCGAGAAGTAACAGTAATTACGTCGGCCGCGAGTCTGGTGGTACGAACCGATGTCTCTGGACCAACAGACCGAACTCTCGCCCGACGAGATACACGAGGTTCTCGCTCGTCACGAGACGGGCGTCCTCTCGCTCGCGAAGGCGGACGAACCATACGCGATTCCCATCTCCTACGGCTACGACGGCGAGAGCGGTCGCTTCTATCTTCGGCTCGTCTCCACGCCCGAAAGCGAAAAGCGGCAGTTCCTCACGTCGTCGCCGCGGGCGCGACTCGTCGTTCACGAGTCGAACGACGGGAGCTATCGGAGCATCATCGCCGAGGGGACGCTCGAACGCGTCGACCCCGACGACCTGACCGTCGAACGCATCGTCCAGTACGGCAAGGCCAAGCGCCCGCTGTTCGAAATCTGGGGCGAGACGAAGCGCGACCTCGACATCCAACTGTTCGAACTCGCCCCCGAGACGCTCGGCGGCCGGGCCGTCGAACTGGACGACTCGGAGCCCGAGCAGTAATGTCCGCGGTCGTCGCATCCGAGGCGGCGCTCGTCTCGGCGGTCGCCGCGTCCCCCGGCGAACCTCGACTCGCCCGCGCGTAACACGATGCCAGCCGGTATTCGCGCCACGGTCGAATTCGCCTCGCCGTCGGTCTGCCCCGTCGCCTCGGTCGCCCACTCGACAGACTCCGTCGTCGATTCCGTCTCGACCAGCGTCGTCTCCACCCCCGGCGACGTCAGCGTCTCCGAGTTCGTCCTCGAGGCCGACGACCCGCCGGAGGCGTCCGCGCTCGAACCCATCTTCTCCTACGGCTCGAAGCACCTCTATCGCTACACGCACGACGGGAGCGCCGGCTGTCCCTGCGAGTGCCTCGGCGAGTTCGGCTGTCCGGTCGACCGCTACTTCGCCCAGCGCGGCAGTCTGACGCTCGTCTTTCACGCCGCCGACTACGAGCAGTTACAGGCCGTCATCGGCGAACTTCGCGACCGCTTCCCCGGTCTCGACATCAAGCGCCTCGTGCGCTCGCCCACCGGGGACGCCCCCGGCGACAGCGTCTTCGTCGACCGCGGGAAGCTCACCGTCCGCCAACTCGAAGTCCTCCAGACCGCCTACGACATGGGCTACTTCGAGCGCCCGCGCGGGGCCAACGCGACCGAGGTCGCGGCCGAACTCGACATCAACCAGTCGACGTTCTCGGAACACCTCGCCGCCGCCCTGACGAAACTGCTCGGCGACGTTCTCGAAGAGGGATAGCGGTTCGCCGCCACCCGAGTCCGCCGGGAGTATATAAACGTCCCACGCTATCGGGGTTGTCAGTTAGTCCCCGTTCGCCGAATCTACAGAGGTATGAGTCAGGCTTCGCTCCCGTTCGATTTCCGCTCTGCAACGGCCGCCTCCGAATCCCGCGTCGTCGACGACCACGCCGAGGTCGACGCGCTGTTTTCGCTTCTCGAAGACGACGACTGCCGGCGTATCCTCGACGCGACCGACGGTATCGCCCGCTCTGCGAGCGAACTCTCCGAGGCGTGTGACCTCCCGCTTTCGACCACCTACCGAAAGCTCGACCCGCTCGTGGACGCCGGCCTCCTCTCGAAGCGCCTGCGTATCTCGCGGTCCGGTACCCACACCGCCGAATACGAACGCACCGTCGACGACGTGACCGTCTCCGTCACCCCGTCGGGCGTCGAAGTCCGCGTCTCGCACCGTGACGTGGCGCAGTCGGCGTCGGTGACGGCCTGAGCGTCGGGCTCACGTGTTCCAGTCGCCAGTTTCGCCGCCGTCGCTGTGCCTACTTAAGATTCTACTCTCCTCGGGGACCGTTTCAAACCGTACAGTAGTGATGCCGCCTCCCGGATTTGAACCTCACTCGCTCGCTCACTTTGTTCGCGTCGCTCGCTGGTTCAGAATCCGGTCGGATCGCATTTACAGTACCTGCCACGCTCGCTTCGCTCGGTGGTCAGGGACAGAGAAATGC
>ENA-ORDC01000306-ORDC01000306.1-marine-metagenome-genome-assembly--contig:-NODE-306-length-52523-cov-11.777733_pt1 | contig 52523 bp, 49 predicted proteins | sample MGYA00237783_ERZ508515 | MGnify/ENA primary metagenome ERZ508515 (study PRJEB26186, sample SAMN06268792) | marine metagenome | isolation source: Eden Landing Ponds, San Francisco, CA, USA | place...
CCCCACTGCTGCCTCCCGTAGGAGTCCGGGCCGTGTCTCAGTCCCGGTGTGGCTGATCATCCTCTCAGACCAGCTACGGATCGTCGCCTTGGTAGGCCATTACCCCACCAACTAACTAATCCGACATGGGCCCATCCAATAGCGCGAGCCGGAGCCCGCTTTCCCCCTCAGGGCGTATGCGGTATTAATCCGGGTTTCCCCGGGCTATCCCCCACTACTGGGTAAGTTCCCATGCGTTACTCACCCGTCCGCCGCTCGCCAGCCTCCCGAAGGAGCTGCTGCCGCTCGACTTGCATGTGTTAGGCCTGCCGCCAGCGTTCAATCTGAGCCATGATCAAACTCTTCAGTTTAAATCATTCCGATGGCGTACCATCGTTATACAAGCTCAAAGACCGCACTCGAATCAACGAGCACTGACTTTGATGATCGCACCGACCACCACAGCCAGCGCCCACACAAATAACCTGACCCCATTGTTAAAGAACCTCAGAAGGCGTTAAGCCCCTGATTGGAAAAACAAAATTCTAAAGCATTTCAGAACTTTGTCAATCCCCGGAACAACTCATCTGCGCCCGAAAGCGCCGCCGCTGTGGGCCGTTGCCCCGAAAGAGATGCGTATTCTACACCCGCACAGGGTGTCGTCAACAGGAGATTTCAGAATGATGTCATCGGGCATCCACTCACTGGACATGGACCCGCGCAATCTTCTTCCGACCCGCCTGGATCACGTATGACTGCCCCGCCGGCAGCGACTGTCGATCGCCAAGGGGCTCGCCGTCCACATAGACAGCCCCCTGCTTCACCACATCCTTGGCAGCACCTCCCTGGGCCAGCCCCGCCTGCTTAAGCAGACTGACCACAAAGAGTTCAGCCTCCCCACCTGCATCCACGGTCACCTCGGGAACATTTTCGGGAATCTCACCGAGCTCCACTCTGTTCCCCGCGGAGCGATGGGCATTCTCAGCCGCCTCTTCGCCGTGATAGCGACTGATCAGCCAGTGCGCCAGCGCCTTCTTGGCCTCCTGTGGATTGAGCCCCTCCTCTTCCACCTGTCGGCGCAGTGCCTCAACCTCATCCATGGGCTTGAGCGTCAGCAGTTCGAAGTAGCGCCATACAAGCTCATCAGGAACCGAAAGCAGCCGGCTGTACATCTGCCCCGGGGCATCCGTGATCCCCACGTAGTTCCCCAGGGACTTGGACATCTTCTGAACCCCGTCCAGCCCTTCAAGGATCGGCATGGTCAGCACCACCTGAGGCTCCTGGTCGTAGTGGCGCTGTAGATGCCGCCCCATGAGCAGGTTGAACTTCTGGTCGGTGCCGCCAAGCTCCACGTCCGCCTCCAGCGCCACGGAGTCATACCCCTGGACCAGCGGATAGAGGAACTCATGGATGGCAATGGACTCATTGGCCTGGTAGCGCTTGTGGAAATCATCACGCTCAAGCATGCGGGCCACTGTGTACTGGCTTGCCAGCCGGATCATGTCCGCCGCGCCCATCTCATTCATCCAGGTGGAGTTGAACACAACCCGCGTCTTTTCTGGGTCAAGTACCCGGAAAACCTGCTCCTTATAGGTCTCCGCGTTTGCAGCCACCTCCTCTTCTGACAGAGGCGGGCGCGTGGCACTTTTCCCGCTGGGATCGCCGATCATGCCGGTGAAGTCCCCGATCAGAAAGATGACCTCATGGCCCAGCTCCTGGAACTGGCGCAGCTTGTTCAGGAGCACAGTGTGGCCCAGGTGCAGATCAGGCGCCGTGGGATCAAACCCGGCCTTGATCCGCAGTCTACGGCCACTGCGCAGCTTGGCAGCCAGGTCTTCCTCGGGGATCAGCTCATCCACACCCCGGTGGATCTGGGCGATGGCGTCATCAATGTTCGTCATGGATACTTGTCTACTCCGATCTGTTCCAGCAGGGCTACCCGCTACACACACTGACAATTTTCATAAGCCATTAACACGGCGGTAATCCCGCCAAATTCACTTTGTGTCGCAGGCACTTGCAAAGGAAGCAATTGTAACAGGAAACCACAGAGCGCGTTGCACCGCACAATAAAGGCAATCGTTTTTTTGCGCCCACTGCTGTTTTCATTATACTTCGAGTAATTCTGCGAACTTGCCCGAAAAGTTTGCTCCAACACTGAAACAACAGGGTATAACCGTGCTCAGACAATTCCCGGGAACCCATATCGCCGCGCTTGCCGGTATTACCGCACTGGTTGGTGTCACCCTGCTGGTCAGTCCGGGCAGCAACCAGAGCCAGACCACAAAGGCTTTTAACGTGGCGCCTGTCTCTCCCATTCCACAGGACAGCCAGACCTCAACACAACAGTATTCACAGGCCGGCATGGTATCGCCCGCGCGGACACTGGCATACGCCGACGCACCGGATCTCCAGAGCCTTCTCGGCATCAATCTGGCAGCCGTCCCTCAAGCCCAGACGTCCGCCACCCAACCAGAACCCCGCGACGAGAACATCCAGGAGAACGAGCTGGAGTGGCGGCGCTTCACCATCGAGAGGGGCGACTCTCTGTCATCCCTTTTCACCGATGCTGGCGTGAGTCACCAGGAGATGTACCGCATCCTGAATGGTGAAGGGAAGCCGGATGAACTGTCGCGCCTGCGTGCCGGCCGGGAAATCGAATTCGGCTTTGATGATGACGGCAAACTCTCCATGGTGGTCCTGCACAACAGCCGCACCACCAAGCTCAAGGCGGTGCGCCAGGACGAGAGCTTCCACACTCACGAGGAAATGCGTGAACCCAGAGTGGAGCTGGCCTATGCCACCGGCGATATCCAGACTTCCTATATCCTTGCTGCGAATCGCGCCGGGCTGGGCACCAAGGTCCGTAACAAGCTCTCGCGCATCTTCGGGTGGCGCATCGATTTCTCCCGGGACCTTCGCAAGGGTGATCGCTTCGGAGTTCTGTATGAAAAACAGTATCTCGATGGAGAAATGATCGGCCACGGGCGAATTCTGGCCGCCACTTTCACCAACAAGGGAAAGACCTATTCCGCAGCCCTCTACACGGATGCGAACGGCAACAGCGACTACTACACACCGGAAGGTGAAAGCCTGCGCAAGGCTTTCCTGCGCACCCCGCTCCAATACCAGCGGGTCTCCTCCCACTTCGACATGAACCGCCGCCACCCCATCCTCAACCGGGTCCGGCCTCACGAAGGCACGGATTTCGCGGCCTCACCGGGCACCCCCGTTAAAGCCTCCGGCGACGGTCGGATCACCTATGTGGGGCGGGATGGCGGCTATGGCAAAACCGTCCGTATTGATCACGGCAATGAGGTTTCCACCGTCTACAGCCACCTGCGCAGCTACAGGAGAGGACTTCGTCGGGGTGAAACCGTCCAGCAGGGCGACGTGATCGCCTACGTCGGCATGAGCGGACTGGCGACCGGGCCGCACCTGCACTATGAATACAGGGTCAGTGGCCGCCCCCGGAACCCGCTGCATGTCAGCCTGCCGGACGCAGAGCCTATTCCGGAGGACCAGATGGCCCAGTTCCGGGCCCAGACCAACCCGCGCCTTGCCCGCCTCTCCGAGGAGGACAACTCCTTCCAGATCGCCCTGGCCGAGGAGTGAATGGCAGGCCAGCCTGACTGGTACATCGGTCTCATGTCCGGCACCAGCATGGACGGGATCGATGCGGTTCTGGTCGGGTTTGGCCCCGAGGGCATTGAAACCAGCTGGCACACCAGCCACAGCTATCCGGACAATCTTCAGGCCCAGCTGGAAGAACTCGCCGCCAATCAGGGGACGCCATCACTTCTGGGTGAAGCGGATACCCGGCTGGGGGATGCTTTTGCCCACGCGGCCCTTGCCGTCACTGAAAAAGCCGGCCTGAGGCCGGAACACGTCACGGCCATCGGCAGCCATGGCCAGACAGTCCAGCACTGCGCAGAACCGCCCTCTCCCTTCAGCCTGCAGATCGCGGATCCCAACCGCATTGCCGAAGGCACCGGCATCACCACCGTAGGCGACTTCCGCAGGCGCGACATTGCCGCTGGCGGCCAGGGAGCCCCGCTTGCACCCGCATTCCACACCTGGCTGTTCAGCGCCCCCGGTCGGATGCGCTGCCTGATCAACCTGGGAGGAATCGCCAATATCACCCTGATCCCGGGCGACCACAGGCCGCCCCGGGGCCACGATACAGGCCCGGCCAACCGCTTGATGGACCTGTGGTGCAAACGCCACCAGGGGCACTCTTTCGATCACAACGGCGAATGGGCGGCCTCCGGAACCGTCTGCGAGCCGCTTCTTAGAACATTCCTGAGCGACACCTATTTCTCCAGACAACCGCCCAAAAGCACCGGCCGGGAACATTTCAATGAAGACTGGCTGGAGGCTCACCTGAGAGCTCTGCCCGATACACCAAAGCCAGAGGATGTTCAGAGAACGCTTTTGGAACTGACCGCTGTGACGGTCACCCGGGACATCAACGCCATGGGCGCGGAAGAGGTCTTCCTGGCGGGAGGCGGCGCTTTCAACCCGCTTCTGGCGGAGCGTGTTGCCAGCCTGCTTCCGGAGGCGTCGGTGGATTCCACGACCGCCCTGGGGCTGGATCCACAGAGTGTGGAGGGAGCGGCTTTCGCGTGGCTGGCACGCCAGAGACTCAATAACGCCCCCGGCAACCTGCCTTCGGTTACCGGTGCGTCGGGGCCAAGAGTACTTGGTGGGGTTTGGCCCGGCGGGGCCGGAACCTCAGATGCTGAATGAAGACCCGCAGCCGCAGGTACTGGTGGCATTCGGGTTCTGAACCCGGAACTGGGCGCCCATCAGATCCTCTTCATAATCAACGGTAGCACCCACCAGATACTGGTAGCTCAACGGATCCACAAGCAGGGTCACGCCATCGCGCTCAACTGCCGCATCATCGTCCGCCTGATTCTCATCGAAGGTGAAGCCGTACTGGAAGCCGGAGCAACCACCGCCCGTAATGAACACGCGCAGCTTGAGATCGGGATTACCTTCCTCGGTAATCAGCTCACGCACACGTGCAACGGCTGATTCGGTGAAAAACACCGGTATTGCCGCCTGTTCCTGAACCACGCCCATGCGATCACTCCCAACTGCTGTTCCATTCAAGTCAGACCATTATGTGAACCAGAGTACCGGCCTGACAAGCCTGATTGCGCCACCCCGGGTCAGACGCTCGACGCCCTCTCCAGGGAGCTCGTTGAGCTGCCTTCCCCCGGCTCTTCATTCCGGGCCTCATCATCTCCCGCAGCGGGGCTCGCCGCCCTGGCACCGCTCTCCTGCTGCTGCTCGCGATGCCCCGAGGGCAGCGTCCTGGAGCCACCCGGAAGGCCACCCTCACGCTGATGCAGCAGGCTGCCATTAACCGCCGCCCCCATGGCCATCTCAATCAGATGGTAATACACGTTGCCATGGATGGAGGCCTTGGAAGCCAGTTCAAGATCCTCCGAGGAATAGACATTGCCATGCACCGTACCGTTGATGATGATGTGCGGTGCATAGACATCGCCGACCACCTCGCCAACGTCACTGATGCGAAGCACCGCATCCGAACCTTCCTCGGCGTAGACCGTACCCTCAACACGCCCATCGATATGCAGACCGCCGGAGAAATGCACATCCCCGGTTATGGACATCTTGTTCGAAACCAGTGTGTCGTACTGACCCGAACCCTTATTGATCGTCCTGGACTTGCGAAACATCCGCCTCGCCCCCTGTTTTGTCCTGCCAGAAAAATTCACGCTCGGATGTTTCACGACCGTTGTCCGTAACCGCTGCAACCTGGATGGAATGGGGTTCAAACCCTTCGGGAATCGTCATATCCCCATCCACTGACTGGAAATAGCGGAACCGGAACTCGATGTCGTTATCCTCGCGTGAGTCCGAAATCCTGTGCAGCGGAAGCCGCTGCCGTTCCTCTCCAACATAGCCCACAAGATGGACTTTCACATGGCCTGACACAAACCGGTTATTGTCGCCGATCTGGCTGAGCACAAGATTGTAGCGCCAACGGTCTGGATTGCTGGTGGGATCCAGATCCATGCGGAACACCTGGAGTCCGGTTTCAAGATCCTCAGGCGCCATGATGCTCTTATAGAAACTGATCTCGGACTTGTGCTCCTGAAGAGCCTGCTCCAGTTCGCGGATCGTGTCCTGGGCTTCACGCAGACTGTGGCGGTCCACTTCCTGATCTCGCTCCACCCGCAACAGCTCCCGACGGTACTCGGTAACCTTTTCCTGAAGCCGGTCACGCTCCTCGCGCACCGTTTCAAAGCCCTCCTCCGCTGCCTGGAAGCGAGCCCTGTACTGGTGACTCCCAAGCATAAAGCCCGCGACCCCTGAGGTGACCGAAAACACCAGCAGAATCGTCAGCCGCCGCAGGCGCTCACCGCGCCGCTGGCGAACCAGTACCAGTTCTTCCGAAGAATCGGAGCGTGCCATGGGATTGGTCCTCAGGGCAGAAGCGCGGGCGCCTTCAGCCCTTCGCGTTCATCAAAACCACACATCAGGTTCATGTTCTGGATCGCCTGCCCGGCAGCACCCTTGACCAGGTTGTCCGTGACCGAGCTGACAATGATCCGGTTCTGGCCCGGTTGGCGGTGCAAAGCCATCCGGCAGGTATTCTCACCACGCACTGAGCGCGTCTCGGGCAACGAACCCCAGGGCATCACGTCCACAAAGGGCTCATCGCGGAAGCGGTTCTCGTAGATGGCCTGAAAGTCCGCAGCCTCATCTGTGATCTCCGCATAGAGCGTAGCCTCAATGCCACGGACCATGGGCACCAGATGGGGTACAAAGGTAACCTGAGGCGCCGAGCGCGCCTGCATCATCCGCAGCCCCTGCTCAATCTCCGGTCCGTGCCGGTGGCCGGAGGCCGCATAGGCCCGGAAGCTCTCCCCGGCCTCGCCCAGCAGCATGCCCATGCGGGCCTGCCGGCCACCACCGCTGGCACCGGACTTGCCATCCGCGATCAGCCGTGACGGATCCACCACGCCCGCCTCGATCATCGGCAGGAAGCCCAGCTGGATGGTCGTGGCATAACAGCCGGGATTGGCCACGAGGCGCGCCCCCCGGATCTGCTCCCGGTTGATCTCCGGCAGGCCATACACCGCTTCGCGGATGAGATCCGGCGCGGTATGGGTAGTGCCATACCAGTGTTCCCAGACCTCGCGCTCCTGCAGCCGGAAATCGGCGGACAGGTCCACAACCTTCACGCCCTGCTCCAGCAGGTGCCCCACACTGTCCATCGCTACCGCATTGGGCGTGGCGAAGAACACCAGGTCGCACTCAGCCAGACGCTCATCATCCGGATCCTCAAAGGCCAGATCACAGTGGCCACGCAGGCTCGGAAAGAGTTCCGCCACCGGACGCCCGGCCTCCGAGCGCGAGGTGATCAGCGCCACCTCCACACCCGGATGCAGCGCCAGCAGCCTCAGCAGCTCCACGCCTGTATAGCCGGTACCCCCGACAATGCCCACTGTGATCACGTTCTGCCTCCTCTGTACTGGTTCCGCTCGTTGGCGCCCGTAACAGAGCATTGTACCATGCCTGAATCATTCAGTCGGTTAAGGAGTTCCTGTGCTCTGGATCAAAGCGTTCCATCTCATGGCCATGGTCACCTGGTTCGCGGGTATCTTCTACCTGCCCCGCCTTTTCGTTTACCACGCCATGACCGAGGATGAACCCGGCCGGGAACGATTCCGGACCATGGAGCGCAAGCTGTACCGCGGCATCATGAACCCGTCCATGATCGCCACACTGATCTTCGGCACCTGGCTTATCGCCCTGAACCCGGAGTACTACCTGCAGCAGGGGTGGCTGCACATCAAGCTGCTGCTGATCGCGGTGCTGGTGGCCTACCACCTGTGGTGCGGGCATTTCGTCCGGCTCTTCCGGGATGACCGCAACACCAGGGGCCACATCTTCTTCCGCTGGATCAACGAGGCGCCGGTCCTGCTTCTGGTCGCCATTATTCTGCTCGCCGTTCTGAGGCCCTTCTGATGCCCAATACACGCCCCCAGGTACTCGTTATCTCGGGCCTGGACCCGTCCGGCGGAGCCGGCATCCAGGCCGACATCCAGGCCATCACCGCCATGGGAGCGCACCCGCTGCCGGTGCTGAGCTGCCTGACCGTGCAGGACACCTGTAATGTGCACGGTGCGGAAGCGGTTGATCCTGAACTGATTGCACGCCAGATCCGCTCAGTGGCCGCTGACTCCCCCATCCACGCCATCAAGACCGGTGCCATGGGAGATCACCGCATCGTCAGCATGCTGCGTACGGTCCTGGACGAGCTCGGGCCATTACCTCTGGTGGTGGACCCGGTGATCAAAGCTGCCGGTGGCGGTGAGCTGGCGGATGGGAAGCTGGTGGCAGCCATGCGCTCGGAGCTTTTCCCCATGGCGTCCGTCATCACCCCGAATGGCCCGGAACTGGCGGAGCTGGGCGGCAGCGACGACGTCACCACCAGTGCCCAGGCACTGCTTGATGAGGGTGCCGGCGCCGTTCTCGCCACTGGCGGGCACGGCACCGGGCCAACCATCGAGAACCGGCTTTTCCGCAGGGAGCAGGTCCCCTCGTCATGGCAACTGGAACGGGTGGGCGGTGAATACCATGGCAGCGGCTGCACACTCGCCGCGGCCATCAGCGCGGGCCTGGCCGAGGGATTGCCGTTACCCGAGGCCATTGAGCATGCCCAGATTTTCACCGAGCGTGCCATACGGGGTGCGCTGCGTGTCGGCCGGGGCCAGCCGGTCCCGGACAGGAGCCTGATCAATGACTGAACGGATGCCAGGGCAGGGACTCTACGCCATCACCGACAGCCAGCTGCTGCCGGACGACCGCATCGTGGATGCTGTTGAACAGGCCCTGGCCGGTGGCGCCGTCATGGTCCAGTACCGGGACAAACGCCCCGATGATGAGCTGCGCCGGAGCATCGCGGAGCAGCTTCTGGCGGCCTGTCAGCGTTGGGGGCGTCCCCTGATCGTGAACGATGACGTCGCCCTGGCCCGGCAGATCGGTGCCGACGGCGTCCATCTCGGCCTTGAGGACTCAACGCCGGAAGAAGCCCGTGAGCAGCTGGGCCCTGGCGCCATCATCGGCGTCACCTGTCACGACGACCTGGAGCGGGCGCGGGAGCAGGCGTCCGGATCCGCGGACTACCTCGCGTTCGGGCGTTTCTTCCCATCCGCCACCAAGGGCTCGGCACCGTCCGCCTCCGCCGATGTACTCGGTCAGGCAGGCGCCCTCGGCTTGCCCAGGGTCGCCATCGGCGGCATAACCACGGATAATGCGCCCAGCCTGATCCGGGCAGGCGCGGACCTGATCGCGGTCATCCACGGGCTGTTCTCGACGCAGGACATCGAAGCAACGGCCCGTGAGTTCACCCAACTTTTTGCAACAGGAGCCTCTTCATGAGCCAGTCGGATACGCTTTTCGAGCAGGCGAGCCAATACATCCCCGGCGGCGTCAACTCGCCGGTGCGCGCCTTCAAGGGCGTGGGCGGCACGCCCATCTTCTTCAAACAGGCAGAAGGTGCCTACCTCTGGGATGAGGATGACAAGCGCTACATCGACTATGTGGGCAGCTGGGGTCCCATGATCCTGGGCCATGCCGCCCCCGCTGTGATCGAGGCGATCCGGGACCAGCTGACCCACGGCACCGGCTATGGCGCACCAAGCTCAACGGAAACTGCCATGGCCCGCAAGATCTGCGAGATGGTGCCTTCAGTGGACATGGTGCGCATGACCAATTCCGGCACCGAAGCCACCATGAGCGCCGTGCGGCTGGCGCGCGGCTATACCGGCCGTGACCGCATCCTGAAATTCGAGGGCAACTACCACGGCCATGTGGACTCGCTGCTGGTGAAGGCCGGCTCAGGCGCGCTGACTCTGGGCCAGCCCAACTCGCCAGGCATCCCCAAGGCCCTCGCGGAACAGACCCTCACTGCCACCTTCAACGATCTGGAAAGCGTCGAGACCATCTTCCAGGAGTACGGCAGCGAGATCGCAGGCATCATCGTCGAACCCGTGGCCGGCAATATGAACTGCGTGCCGCCGGTCGCTGGCTTCCTGGAAGGGTTGCGCGAGATCTGCGACCGTCACGGCAGCGTGCTGATCTTCGACGAGGTGATGTCCGGCTTCCGGGTCGCGCCAGGCGGTGCCCAGAAGCGTTACGGCGTGACTCCGGATCTGACCGCGCTGGGCAAGATCATCGGCGGTGGCCTGCCGGTGGGCGCACTCGGCGGGCGCCGTGACATCATGAGTCACCTGGCACCGCTGGGGCCGGTCTACCAGGCAGGCACGCTTTCCGGTAACCCGCTGGCCATGCGCGCGGGCCTCGCAACCCTGGAAGGGCTCTCCCAGCCAGGCTTCCACGATCAGCTGGAACAGCGTACCCGGAAGCTGATGGACGGTTTTGCCGCAATTGCCGATAAGCACGGCATTCCGCTGAAGGTTCAGGGCGCCGGGGGCATGTTCGGGCTCTTCTTCACGGACCAGCCGGAAGTAACCCGCTTCGAACACGTGGTCAACTGCGACACCGAGCGCTTCGGCCGCTTCTTCCACGCCATGCTGGAACAGGGCGTCTACCTGGCCCCGGCGGCATTCGAAGCCGGCTTTGTATCCGGCGCCCACACCGAGGCGGACATTGAGGCCACGCTGCAGGCGGCGGATAACGCCATGGCGCAGCTCTGAGCTTCAGCGCCCGAACGCGCGCCGGATCCCGACCCGGACCTCGGTCCGTCGGTAATCCCGGGATTCCAGGCGCGCATGGTTGCTCTCCCATTCGCCGGACAGGGTCAGGTGCCAGTTGTGACTGACCTCCCACTCGGAGCCCAGCCTCAGGCGCCAGCGCTCTTCCCGGCGCCGGAGTGTCCGGGTGCCGCCACGGACCTCATCCTCCTGGTAACGGGACAGGCGCCACACGGCCTCCGCTGACACCGACCAGCGGGCCGACAGCGCATAATCCATCGAGCCACGGAGGCGGTGCCGCACGGGCGAGGCGCTGAAGAAATCGTCACCTGCAACGAGCCCGTCACGGTTTTCCTCCGTCCAACTATAGCCAGCTGCCGCAACCAGTCCGTCCGCCACCGGATGACGGTACGCCAGTTCGAAAAAGCGATCCGAGCCTGACAGCTCCGGGAAGTCTTCCCCTGCATCGACCGAGGCGGCGCCCACCTCCAGCTGCATCAGGCCACGCCCGGGCGACCAGTCCAGATAAAGGGCAATGTCCGCACGCCGGCTGACCCGCTCCGCCTCCAGCCACTGCCATTCCGAGGCGGCCTCGGCACCCACACTCAGAGCCGGTGTTCCACGGTAGTCCAGCACCAGCCCTGGTCTTGCAAGCGTCTGATCGGCCCCATCATAGCCGGAATAGTGCCGGGCGCTGGCCACACCGAACGCCGCCAGGCTGAGCGCGCCCCGGCGCCAGAGTGGCGCCCGCCCCCAGGCAAACGCCTCCTGGAATACCGAGGTGGATGCCACGAGTTGGTCACCGGCGAGATTGAGGTTGTCCTCATAGCCGCCCCCGGCCTGGACGAGCGCGCGCCACGCATCACGTGAGCCCGCCCGCGGGGCGACGCCCAAGCGGTCCAGCTGCTGCACCGCCAGGGCGGCAATGCGCCCGTCACGATCCAGAACCAGAGCGTCCGAGAAGTGGCCCCGGGCTCCAGCGGGTCTACCCTGCTCCAGGGCGACAAGCCCCAGGTTGTAGTGCACCAGTGCGTGGCTGTCCGTCATGGGCAGGAGCTGCTCAAAACGCGCCCGGGCCTCATCCAGCCGGCCGGCCCGGAACAGGGCCACAGCGAGGTTGTAGAGCCGGGATTCGGTGGTCTCGCCCGCAGCCAGCGCCCGCTCGAACAGGGAAGCCGCACCGGCATAATCCCCGTCTTCAAACGCGGTCTTCCCCTGCTCCACCAGGGCGGCTGTGTCCTGTGCCGCCACCGGCAGGGGCATCAGAGCCAACAGCACCACCAGTGCCAACACAGCGCTGGGTCGGACCGACAGGGCGGATGGATTATGGGCGAGTTTGCGCTGCATGGGGTCGGGCTTCCTCCAGTGACCCCGGAACTCTAGCAGCTGCGGCGGGATTCTTCAGCGTTGACTACCCCGTTCAGAGGGGGCGGAACCGGGCCGGTCCGGAGACGAGGGCGCACCACCCCCACCCGGGCCACTCACTTCGGGGCCCTTCACCCCCCCAGGAACCGGGAGGTCGCCCCCGCCGGGGCGCCGCTCCAGCCCCTGGCGAGCCCGCTCTCGCGCACGCTCCAGCGCGTCACGGCCCTTACTGGCGGCCTCCCCGGCGCGCTCACGCCCCTGACGCGCCCGTTCCTTCGCACGCTCCGCTGCCCCCTCGGGCAACTCGATCCGGCGCACCACGCTCTCGGAGACCGGTTCGTCCTCGGGTACCATCCGTATGGTCACGTCCAGATCCGTCTCCCCCCAGGCCTGGGGCGCCGCAAGCAGTGCCACCAGCAACAATGGGCTCAGCCAGATTCTCATACCATCACCTCATCCACCCTCGCCACCACTCGTAACCGGCGCGCGGAAGACCCGTTCACGGTCGCCATGACGGATCCGTGCCACCAGTTCGCCTTCCCCCGGAAACAGGGTCCTGACCGGCAGCGCCAGCAGGTTCTCGCCCTTGTCCAGGTCCACCTCCCAGCTGATACGGCGCTCACCGGGGAACGAGGCCAGCTCAGCGTGGGGTGGCAGTTCTATGGTCAGATTGACGTTCTCAAGCGCCTCACCGGAGTCAAACGCCAGACGCATGGTCTGGACATTATTCTCCGAAACCGGCCCCACGACGGTTTCCGGCCCGGAGTCCCCACCCCGGGGAATGAACCACGTCCCCAGGAAAAGTCCGACCACCAGGCAGGCCGCCATGGCCGCACCCGCCACCGGTGTGCTCCAGCGCCGCCGGGCGTCACCCCCTCCGTGCACGGCTTCCAGAATGCGGGTTTCAAACCCTGATCCCGGCTCACTTACCGGGGACTCCCGCAGAAGCTCACGCCAGCGCTGTTCCGCCTTCACTTTCCGCGCACAGTCGCTGCACTCCGCAAGATGCGCGGCAACAGCACGCCGGTCGGCCTCGTCGAGACGACCGTCGCAGTAACCCTCAATGTGCGGAATCAACTGTTCACAGTCCATCATCCTATCCTCCACGGAGTACCACGCTGGGCGTGCTCCTAAGGTTCCATCCGTCGTGCCAGTTGTTCACGCAGTTTCTGGCGACACCGGTGCAGCCGTGACTTGATGGTGCCGGGAGCCACCTCCAGAACCTCCGCGATCGCCTGCTGCTCCCACCCCTCGACATCGTACATGATCAGAAGGGCGCGCTGGTCCGGCGGCAGTTCCGCCAGTGCCTCCTGCACCATACGGCCCGCCCGCCCACGCTCCATGTCGGCCAGTGGCCCCAGGCCCTCACCGGGATAGCGGTCCAGGAAGGCCTGATGGTTCTCGATATCCCCGGTATCCGTCACTGACTGTTCCTGGCGGCGCTTACCCTTGCGGTCCCGATCCACGAACTGACGATAGAGTACCCGGTTGAGCCAGGGCCTCAGATCCTGGACCGCTTCCAGCTCCCGCGTCCGGGGATACAGCTTGAGCATCACATCCTGAACCAGGTCCTCGGCGTCCGCAGGATTCCCGGTAAGACGATGGGCAAACCGGTAAAGACCCCGCAGATGTGGCTTTACAAGCTGATCAAAGGTTCGTGCCTGGGAACGGGAAAAGAACAAAAGATTACCTGTCTGGCCATGATGCCGGTGCGCTCATTTATAGCAGATCCCCGTGGGTGTGCCGTCCCGCACCTCAACGTTTTGTAACATACAGGCACGGAACCTCCCGTGCGCCCCCGACGTGGGGATGGACAGATGCCGTTTCCGGCATCCGACCACAGCTACAAGGCAAAAACGGGAGAACACCATGAAAAGCAACGCACTGAAGCCGCTCACGGTCGCAGTCCTTGCCGCCTCCACCGCCGGGCTCGCCGGGTGTTTCAGCAGTTCATCGGATGGCGGAGATGGCAACTTCTCACTTGGCTTAACAGACGCGCCGATTCAGGATCTCACTGCCGTTAATATCGCGGTAACCGGCGTGGAACTCCAACCGAACAGCGGCGACCGCCTGAGCTTTGAGTTTGATGAGACAAAGAACATCAACCTTTTGGATTTCCAGAATGGGGAAAGTGTGTCACTCCTCGAAGGTGAGGATGTCCCTGCCGGCGATTATAAATGGATGCGGCTGATGTTGAATGAGGACAACCTTACGGTTGCAGAGACGGATGGCAGTGTGGGCGATGTATTTGTGCCCTCTGGCGCTCAGACAGGCCTCAAGACGAACGGCTTCACGGTCGCCCAGGGAAGCAACACGGATTACACAATCGACTTCGATGTCAGCAAGTCGATAGTTGACCCACAGAGTAACAACAATCCCCAGAACGCTGATTACTTCCTGCGGCCGGTGCTCCGTCTAGTGAACAACCTTGAAACAGGTGAGATCAGTGGTGAAGTTGATCCGACCCTGATGTCAGACATGAATTGCGGAAACAAACTGGGAAGCGTCTACGTATTTTCCGGAGCAGATGCAACTGTCGGTGACCTGGGAAGCGATAACGAGCCCCTGATAACGGCGAAAGTTGTTTCAGATGAGGAGACGGGCAATCACCGCTATACAGCAGCCTTTCTTGAGGAAGGTGAGTATACCGTCAGTTACACATGCGATGCTGATGACAATGAAGCCCCAGAAGACCTCAACTTCATGCAGGCAGAAAAGGGCGTTACTGTCACGGCTGGTGAGACGACAGAACTCAACCTGACTAGCAGCCAGTAAAGCAGCCAGGACCGGGCTACATCTGCCCGGCCCGTTCCCTGGCATCCGCCGCGCCCGCCTGGTCGCCCATGCGGGCGCGGATGGCTGCCAGTTCCGACCAGCCCTCCTGCCGGAGCGCCCGGTCATTGCCCGCCTTGCTGATGCCCTTGAGCACGAACTGTTCGGCACGCGCCGGGTTTCCTTTTTCCCGGTAGACCCGACCCAGCGCGTAATAGACCGCCGCCGCATCCGGCGCGATACGCTGCGCCCGCTGGATCAGGTCCAGAGCCCGCCCATCATTACCAGCCTCCAGAGCCGAATCCGCTGAGGCCAGCAGCCCGCGCGCCGCATCCGGAACCCTGCCTCCACTTTCACGCTGGCGGTCAACACTGGGCGGCTCATCCTCGGACGGTTCCTCCACCTCAGCAGACTCCTCCGTCCGCTTACCGATGGGCTCGACCTCGGTTCCGGTGTCTTCTTCCGGCGGCTGGAACCGCACGCTGCAGCCCGCCAGAAGCAGGACCGCAAGAGCCATGCTGCCCCACCGGATCCAGGGTTGAATGGTCATCCTGTCTACCTCCGTCAGAAAATCTGCTGGAACCACCGCTGGATCCGATTGCCCATACCGTCGCTGCAGGGCACCTCTTCCTGGGGTTCCGAGCCCTGTATGAAGGGAATCCGCCTTGCGCCGTCACAGCCCTTCGCCGTAATCCCCCCGGTCTTTGAGTCCACCCAGTGGTAGTCCACGGAGCCGGGCACCACCGGCGAAAACGCCCTGGTGGAGCTGTCGGCCATAATCCGGCCCCAGATCTGCAGCGCGCCCGAGCCGCCCGTGAGCGTGGTGGCATCGTAATCGTCACCACCCACCCAGACCACCCCGAGATGATCCCCGGTGAACCCAGCAAACCAGCTGTCCCGGCCTTCATTGGTGGTTCCCGTTTTACCGGCCGTGTGCAGCCGTTCCGGGATGAGATTGTACACCGAGCTGCCCGTACCCTCGCGCATCACCTCCTGCATGGCGTAGTGCAGAAGGTGCATCGGCCCTGGTTCAACCACCTGCTCCATCCGCAGGTCGTAACGGGACAGCACCTCGCCCTCCGGCGTGGTGACACTGCGGATGCTGCGCAGTGGCACCCGGAACCCGCCGGAGGCGATGGTCTGGTACATCCGCGCCACTTCCAGCGGTGTCATCTCAACGCTGCCCAGGAGCAGGGAGGGGTACTGTGGCGGCTCATCCTCCATGCCCAGCCGCTGGAGGGTTTCGGTCACGGCCGGCACCCCAAGATTCAGCCCGAGCCGGACACTGGCCTGGTTGTAGGAGTGGGAAAGGGCCCTGTGCAGTGGTACCTGACCGTGGGATTCACCACTGAAATTGGCTGGCGACCAGGTATCACCGTTATCAAACTCCAGGCGGAAGCGCTCATCCTTCAGGGGCGAGATCAGAGTATAGCGGGCCGGCTTTTCCAGGGCAGTAAGATAGGTTGCCGGCTTGACCAGGGAGCCGATCGGCCGGCTGGCGTTCATGGCCCGATTGAAGCCTGGGAACCGCGTGTCGCGCCCGCCCACCAGCGCCTCTACTTCACCGCTTTCACGCCCGGTGATCACAACGGCCCCCTCCAGGGTCCCTGCTTCCTGCCCCTGTTCCAGGGCAGCCATCATGCCGCTGGCTCTCGATTCAGCCGTTGCCTGCAACCGCGGATCCAGCGTGGTGAAAATGCGCAGGCCAGCGGTTTCCAGATCCTCGTCCCGGTAATCCCGGGAAAGGTGCTCACGCACCAGGTCCATGAAGGCGGGGTAGCGGTGGGTATCCTCGTCCGGCGCTGCCGCCACATCCAGAGTCCGCCTCTTGAGGGAGGTCGCGCGTGATTCGGTGATCAGCCCCCGATCAGCCAGCAGCTCCAGCACCAGGTCACGCCTGGCCCGCGCCTGCTCGGGCCGGGTCCGTGGATTGTAGTAGCCGGGACCGCGCACCATACCCACCAGCAGCGCCGTCTCATGGAGTTCCAGCTCACTGAATGGTTTCGCGAAGTAAAAGCGGCTGGCCAACCCAAACCCGTGAATGGCGCGTGTTCCGGACTGCCCCAGGTAGGCCTCATTCATGTAGGCCTCCAGGATCGCCTCCTTGGAGTAACGGGCTTCCAGCAGAATCGCCATGATGGCTTCGTTGAACTTGCGCCAGTAGGTCTGCTCACTGGAGAGCCAGAAGTTCTTGACCAGCTGCTGGGTCAGGGTACTGCCACCCTGCACCACCCGCCCGGCCTGCAGATTGGCGATGAAGGCACGGGCGATGGCCGAGGGCTCCACCCCGTAATGGGACGGGAAGCCCCGATCCTCAACCGTCAGCAGGGTCTCGCGGAAGAGCTCCGGCTGGTCGTCGAGCTGCACCAGGACACGATCCTCACCATGGCCGGGGTAGATGCTGGCAATACGGCGGGGTTCCAGCCGTGCAAGCGCCGTCTCCCCGGGAGCCTCGAACCCGGTAATCGTGCCGCTGTCCGCCATCACCCGCAGGTTGCGGGCGGGTTCCCTGCCATCCGGAAAGTGGAACCCGCGCGTCCGGATCCGGAAGCGTCCGCCCTGACGCTGGAACTGCCCGGCATCCCGCGGCGCACCTGAAACCGGCTGATACCCCAGGGCCTCCAGCTCCTGTGCCAGCGCTTCAGCCCCCACCGGCGCCCCTGCGTAGAGCTCAAGAGGCTGCGCATAGACCCGAGAGGGAATTTCCCAGCGATGATCCTCGAACCGGGAGGTCACCTGGACATCCAGATAGATGGTCCAGGCCACCAGCATCAGAATCCCAACCAGCCCCAGTCGCCAGATCAGCCCGATAAAACCTATGCTGCGGCGCTTTTCCTGCTTTCTTCCTGCTTTTCTACTCATGGCTGCCGATTATAGCGCTCTCACACGCCACGTCATGGGCGGTTTCATGTTCAAAACATGACGTCCCCGTTATGATGTTACTGAATACCTCTGCAGGAGCTGTGGAATGGAATCAGGGCTGATCAGTGCCTTACAGACCCCGGAATGCTACCCCCACCCGGTCAGCGATATCCGCCTGATCGAAACGCACATCTCCTGGGTGCTGCTGACCGGCAATTATGTGTACAAGATCAAGAAGCCTCTTGATCTGGGGTTCCTGGACTTCCGCGAGCTCAGCGCCCGCCGGTATTACTGCGAGGAGGAACTGCGCCTCAACCGGCGGCTGGCGGAACCGGTCTACGAGGCGGTCGTCCCCATCACGGGCAGCCCGGAGTCACCGGCGATCAATGGTGATGGCACGCCCATCGACTATGCGGTGCGCATGCGCCAGTTCGACCCGGAACAGACCCTGGACCGGCTGAGCGAGCGGAACGAGCTGACACCGGGGCAGCTGGATGAGCTGGCTGAACGCGTCGCCAGCTTCCACGACTCAGTCCCGTCGCTGCCACCGGACAGCCCCATGGCCAACACCGATGACCTCAGGGACGCGATGGTGGACAACGTCACCACCGCCCTGGAGCACCTGCAGGAGGCCGGCGACCGCCAGCAGGCACAGGCCCTGCTGGAATGGATCCGTGACACCTTTGAGCAACAGCGCGAACGCCTGCAGCAGCGGCTGGCCGACGGACGGATCCGTGAGTGCCATGGCGACCTGCACCTGGGCAACATCGCCCTCTTCCAGGGCCGGATCACCGTATTCGACTGCATTGAGTTCAATCCCGAATTCCGCTGGATTGACACCGCCAACGACCTCGCCTTCCTGCTCATGGACCTGGAAAGCCGCGGCCATCCCGCATGGTCGGCCCGGGTGCTCAACCATTACCTGGAACACAGCGGCGACTATGAGGCCCTGCCACTGCTGCGCCTGTTCAGCGCCTACCGGGCCATGGTGCGTGCCAAGATCGCACTGCTCAGCCCCGCGGATTCCAGCGAGGCCGAACAGCAGAACCTGGACCGGTACCGGCGTTACGCGGAGCTGGCCGAGCGCTACTCCATGATCCCCCAGCCCTGGCTGGCAGCCACCACCGGCTTTTCCGCCAGCGGCAAGTCGCGTTTCAGTTCCGCGCTGGCGGAACAGTTCAGCATGATCCGGCTGCGCTCCGATGTGGAGCGCAAACGCCTTTTCGGGCTCGGGCCAACCGAATCCAGCAACTCCGCGCAGGATGCCGGCATCTACACCCAGGACGCCACACGCCAGACCTACCAGCGGCTCCAGGCGCTGGCCCATCGCGCGCTGGCGACCGGCTACCCGGTCATCGTGGACTCCGCGGCGCTGCACCAGAAAGAGCGGGATGGCCTGTCGGAGATAGCGGAATCGCTGGGTGTTCCCTTCGTACTGATCGCCTGCGAGGCACCGGAATCCGTTCTGCGTGAACGCATCCGCGAACGGGCCCGCCGCAGCGGTGAGGTTTCCGAAGCGGACGAAGCGGTCCTCGATCAGCAGCTGGGCAGTGCGGACCCCATCGGTGAAAGCGAACGCAGCCACACCATCCATGTCCACACCCACACCCCGGGTGCGCTGGAGGCACTGATCCGTGCCCTGGACCCCGGACCACGCGGCCACTGATCACCACGCACGTGGCAGCCAGCGGGCAAACAACTATACTGGGGCCAGAAGCCCGGATAACACTGGACGGACAACAATGGAAGAAGATCTGGCCCGCAGTATCGACGACCCGCTCTATCAGGCGCTGCGCGACGAAAACATCCAGGCCTTCAATGAGGCCCGGGACAAGCTGGAAAAGCTTCCGAGCTTCGCCTATGGCGATTTCCGCGGTCTCGACCTGCGCGGCCTCAATGCGAAGGATCTGGATCTCCGCCACGCCTATTTCCGGGGGGCGGATCTGCGCGGCATTGATTTCAGCGAGACCGCCATGGAAGGGGCCAGCATTGCCCACACCAAGATCTCAGGCTGTTTCTTCCCCCGAGCCATAGCCGCCGATGAGATCGTGATGTCGCTCAACCACGGCACCCGCATGCGCTACAACACCAGGGGCTAGCCCGGAGGCGGCCATTACCTTCAAGCCTGGCCTGGAAACGCCTCCTGCAGAAGGGAGAGCACCCACTGCTGCAGGGGATCCTGGTCGGTACGCGGATGCCAGGCCGCAATAACATCGAAACAGGGCGGTGATTCCTCCAGATCGATGGGGGTTACCAGCGGATGGGGAAGAATCCTTGAGGGCAGGAAGGCGACACAGTCGCTGGATGCAACGCAGGTTGGGGCCGCAGAGAAACTCGGGACGGACATAACGATATTCCGTCCGTACCCTTTGCTGGCAAACCAGCTGTCAGCGGAACCAATCAGGTTGGCCCGCGTCGGCGAGACAATGAGCTGTGGCAACTCAGCCACATCTCCGATGGTCAGCTTGCGCTCATGCAATGGCGAGTCATTCCCTGCCACGCAGATGTGATACTCCGAGAAGAGCAGCTTGCTCTGGCAGCTTTCCGGCGCGAAGGCAGGGAACGTCAGGGCCAGGTCCAGCTCACCGGAGGCCAGCATGGCGTGCAGACGGTCGCTCTCGAACTGACGAACGATCAGCTTCAGGCCCGGCGCCTGCTGTCTGACCCTGGCGACCAGCTCAGGCAACACCACCTCCACCGCATAGTCAGTCGCGGATATGACATAGGTCCCCTGCACACTTGCCGGATCAAACCGCTCTGGGGGAATCAACTGCTCAATACTGTCAAAGACAGCCTTCACCCTCGGTTCGAGCTCCTGCGCCAATGGCGTTGGTACAACACCCTGGCGTGACCGCAGGAAAAGGCGATCCTGGAAAACCTCCCGCAACTTGTTCAATTGCGCACTCACCGCCTGCTGCGTCATCCCCATCTGACTGGCGGCCCGCGTCAGGCTTCTCTCTTTAAGCAACGCCCTCAGCACACGCAACTGCTTCAGGTCGATATTGCCAATACCACTCATGTTTGTATTTCTCACCAAAAATTACTGTTTCTGTTTGTGATCATACGCCCTTAGTCTTGTGCCCGTCATCGCAGCCATCCAACGACGACTCGGCGTTCCGCGCCAGGTCCGGAACAAACAGGACATCGGCAGGGTCGAGATGCTGCTGCGTCAATGTACCTTCCACTGAAAAGGCCCAGAACCATGAATACTGAATCGCTTTTTGAATCAGTGCGCCTCGGTGATCTGACACTGAAAAGCCGCATCGTGCTGCCACCGCTGACGCGCTCCAGAAGCACCCAGCCGGGCAACATCCCCAATGACATGATGGCGACCTACTACGCTCAGCGGGCTTCCGCCGGCTTTATGGTCTCGGAAGGCACCCAGGTCGAGCCGCGTGGCCAGGGGTATGCCTGGACGCCTGGTATCTCCACCCCGGAGCAGGTTGAGGGCTGGAAAAAGGTCACCGAGGCCGTTCACGCCGAAGGAGGTACGATCTTCTGCCAGCTCTGGCATGTGGGCCGGATATCGCACCGTTCGCTGCAACCGGAAAGGGCAGCTCCGGTGGCGCCGTCCGCCATCCGCAACGAAACCGTTAAGGTGTTTGTTGAAACAGGGCCCGGTGAAGGCAAGATCACTGATTCCGACGACCCCCGTGCCCTGAGCACGGATGAGGTTGGCGAAATGGTTGAGTTATACGCCCGGGCGGCGCGCAATGCCATGGAAGCCGGCTTTGACGGCGTGGAGATCCACAGTGCCAATGGCTACCTGGTCAACCAGTTCATCTCGGAACACAGCAACCAGCGCAGCGACCAGTATGGCGGCAGCCTGCGCAACCGGTTGCGCTTCCTGGAAGAAGTGGTCAGTGCGGTCTCCAAGGAAGTGGGCGCCAACCGCCTCGGCGTCCGGTTCTCACCGCTGTTCGAAAGCACGGACGAAGAGCGCGTCTATCTCGGGCTGGTTGAATCCGACCCCCATGAAACCTATGTGGAAGCGGCACGGATGCTGGACCGTCAGGGCATCGCCTACATCTCGATTGCCGAGGCGGACTGGGATAATGCCCCCGAACTGCCAGACAGCTTCTGCCAGGCTCTGAGGGATGCGTTCAGCGGCGCTCTGATTTTTGCCGGGCGCTATACGCCGGAAAAGGCCCTGCGCATGTTTGAGGCGGGCTATGGTGATCTGTTCGCGTTCGGCAAGCCCTTTATCGCCAACCCGGACCTGCCCCATCGCATCTGGCATGAACTGCCCTGGAATAAAGTGGATCCGGCGACGATGTACGGAGGCAGCGCCCACGGCTACACCGACTACCTCACTTACGCACAGCAGGCCCAGCAGAACGCCCCGGAACCGGAAAGTGTTTCCTGACAGGCCCAGCCGCGCGCAGGAGTGGCTCCTGCGCGCGGCAACCCCTATAGAACAACACTCACCTCCCCGCCCGGCTCCAGGGCCTCGGGGGTCATCGTCATCCGCCAGGCCCGACACGCCACGCCCTTATCAACCACCTCGCGCAACAGCTGCGCATACACCGGATCGATACCCTCGGCCGGCCGCACTTCCCGGGCACCGGAATGGCTGACACAGAACAGCAGCATGGCCCGGTCCCCGGCTTCCACCCGCCCCTGCAACTCGCGGAGATGCTTCTGCCCCCGCGCCGTAACCGCATCCGGAAAGTACGCAACACTCCCCTCCGCCAGGGTCACGTTCTTCACCTCGATCCAGACCGGTCTACGCTGTCCGGTGCTGTCCTCCAGAAGCCAGTCGATCCGGCTCTTCTCACTGCCATAGCGGACTTCCGGGCGCACACGGTCATAGCCGGTCAACACCCCGGGTCGCGCCCCATTCAACAGCTCCCCCATCACGGTATTGGCGCGTGCGGTATTGATACAGGCAACCTCACCGCCAGACCCTGTCTCCACCAGCTCCCAGGTCCAGGACAGCTTGCGCTTCGGGTTATCGGAATGACTCAGCCAGACCCGGCTTCCCGGCGCATCGCAGCCCATCATGGACCCTGTGTTCGGGCAGTGCGCCACCACCGTTTCACCGGAATCCAGCGTCACATCCGCCAGAAAGCGCTTATAGCGACGCACCAGGATTCCGGGCGTCAGTGGTGGATCGAATTCCATGGGTAGCTCCCCCAGATGTTATCTGCTACGTTTCGCAATCTTGCCTGCCATGCCCCGCATCTTCTATAAAGAGCGGATGGCGTGGCCAATCCGGAATTGCGGCAATGATGCCGAAGGTCAGTCGCCGGCGCCAGGCCGGCTGCGACTCGAAAGGGGTAACCATTATGTCGAAGAATGAACCCGCTGTTCAGAACGACTTTGCCGACTTCAAGCCCTACCAGCCGGGCGATGATGAAGAGTACATGAACCAGGAGCAGCTGGAGCATTTCCGGAAGATCCTGCTCGGCTGGAAACAGGAGCTGATGGAGGAAGTGGACCGCACGGTACACCACCTCCAGGAGGACGCCGAGAACTACGCGGACCCGAGCGACCGTGCCACCCAGGAAGAAGAATTCAGCCTGGAGCTGCGCACCCGTGACCGCGAACGCAAGCTGATCCGCAAGATCGACAAGACCATCGACCGGATCGACAAGGACGATTACGGCTTCTGCGACCAGTGTGGCGTGGAGATCGGCATCCGGCGGCTGGAGGCGCGCCCGACCGCAACCCTGTGCATCGACTGCAAGACCCTGGCCGAGATCCGGGAAAAACAGACTGGCGTCTGATCCATCCCAGGCGCTGTCATGGCCTACCGCGGCCGTTTTGCCCCATCGCCCACAGGGCCACTCCACTTCGGCTCGCTGGTCGCGGCACTGGCGAGCTGGCTGGACGCGCGTGCGCATGATGGCACCTGGCTGGTCCGCATTGAGGACATTGACCCGCTGCGCGAGGCCCCCGGCGCCGCACAGCGCATTCTGGATACCCTCACGGCCCACCAGCTGGTCCCTGATGAGTCCCCCTGGTACCAGTCCCAGCGCAGCGAGGCCTATGACGCTGCCCTGATCCGGCTCCGGGAGGCCGGCAGACTCTACCCCTGCCCCTGCTCCCGCAGTGAACTCAATGCCCATGGGGGCCAGCACCCCAGGCAGTGCCGCGAGCGGCCGGACTGGAACCAGCCGGAGCCCTTTGCTCTGCGCTTTCCGGTAGAGGCGCATGACGGGCACTGGTATGACCGTGTGCTGGGCGACCAGCCCCTGAGGCTGGTGCGGGAAAAGGACGATGCGGTACTGCGGCGCAAGGAAGGCTTCTACGCCTATCACCTTGCCGTGGTGGTGGATGACATTGCCCAGGGCATCAACCAGGTGGTCCGGGGGCAGGACCTGGCCGAGCTCACCCCAACCCACCTCTGCCTTTACGAAGCTCTGGAAGAGACACCGCCAACCTACCTGCATTTTCCGGTGGTCTGTAACGAGCGGGGTCAGAAGCTGAGCAAACAGGCGGGCGCATCCGCCATCGATGACACCATGGCACCGCGGAACATCAGCCAGGCACTCACCGCCCTGGCGCACCGCCCCCCCGGGAATCTCAATGAGAGGCCCGTGGAAGACCAGCTGGCGTGGGCCATCAGCCACTGGGACCCGGACAGGCTCCGGAGGGCATGACCATGTACATCTATCGTCTGGTCTTCCTGCTGGTACTGGCCATCTACATTTTCTCGCCCGACATCATGGACTGGTGGGTCGATCCCGGCAGCGCCTGGTACCAGCCGTTCGGGGTCTGGCTCGCCCTGATCGCCCTCGCCTTCTGGCTCGATCACCGGAGGGACGGCGATGAGCTTTAGTGTGCCAACGCTGCTGCTGATCAGTGCCCTCTACCTGGCGATTCTGTTCGCCATTGCACACGCCACGGACCGCAACTGGCTGCCCCGGCACTGGACCCATCACCCACTGGTGTACGTGCTGAGCCTGGGCGTTTATGCCGGAGCCTGGGCGGTCTTCGGGGCTGTGGGCATGGCCTACAGCTTCGGATACGGGTACCTGGCCTACTACCTGGGGCTCTGCGGCGCCTTTCTGTTGGGGCCAGTGCTGCTGCACCCGATCCTCAGGCTGGCGCGCGGCTACCAGCTCAGCTCGCTGGCGGACCTGTTCACCTTCCGGTACCGCTCCCAGTGGGCGGGTACGCTGGTAACACTGTGCTCCGGCATCGCCATCCTCTCACTGCTCAGCCTGCAGATGCAGGCCATGGCCGGCGCCATCCAGACCCTGGCCCCCGATGCCAGCCGCTGGTTCAGCGCCACCCTCTTCGCGGTTCTGGCAGCCGTGTTCACCGCACTCTTCGGTGCCCGCCGCAGCCAGGGCGTGGAGCGCAATGAAGGGCTGGTCATGGCCATGGCCTTCGAGGCACTGGTCAAACTGCTTGCCCTGGGCAGCATCGCGGTCATCCTGCTGTTCAGCGTTTTCAACGGTCCGGCGGGACTGGAGACCTGGCTCCAGGGCCAGAGCCACCAGGTCAGCGCCCTGGAGCGCCGCCTCAGTGACGGCAACTGGCGCGCCCTGCTGCTGATTTCCTTTGCGGCCGCCCTGGTCATGCCGCACATGTTCCACATGACCTTCACCCAGAACCCGAGCCCCCGTGCCCTGGCGCGCGCCAGCTGGGGGCTGCCCCTCTACCTGCTGCTCCTGGCCCTGCCGGTTCCCATCGTCCTCTGGAGCGCCCGCGCCCTCGGGGTCGCTGGCAGCCCGGACCTGTTCGCCGTCAGCCTGGGCGTGGTGCTGGAGTCACCGCTGCTGGCCACACTCGCCTACCTGGCCGGCCTGTCCGCCGCCAGCGCGCTGACGATCGTCCTGACCCTGGCGCTGTCCGGCATGCTTCTCAACCACCTGGTGCTTCCGCTGCGCTCACCACCGGAAAACCGCAGCATCTACACCTGGCTCCAGAGCGTGCGCCGCCTCCTGATCCTGGCGATCATCCTGGCGGCCCTGCTCTTCCACGCCCTGATAGGCCGCCATCTCGCGCTGGACAGCCTGGGCCTGATCGCCCTGACCGGGGTGCTCCAGCTCCTGCCGGGGGTGCTGGCCGTCATCTACTGGCCCGAGGGCAACCGCAAGGGCGTGATCAGCGGCATCATCGCGGGCATGCTGGTCTGGTTCGCGGGGCTGGTACTGCCGTTCACCACCGGCATTGCCCCCGGAGACTGGCTGGGTCTCCACCTGATGCAGCCCTCGGACATCGACAGCTGGCACGTGCCCACCTTCATGGCGTTGAGCATCAATGTCCTGGTGTTCGCGCTGACCTCCATGCTCACCGGTACCAGCAACGGCGAGGCCCGCGCCGCGGAATCCTGCAGCATCGGGGCCATGGCACGCCCGCCACGGCGGGAGCTGGAAGCCACCTCCTCCGACGAATTCAAGTCCCAGCTCACGGTGCCACTGGGCAACGAGGTGGCCACCCGGGAAGTGGAGCGGGCCCTGGATCAGCTCGACCTGCCGGCCTCAGAGAGCAGGCCCTACCCGCTGCGCCGGCTGCGCGACCAACTCGAAGTCAACCTCTCAGGGCTGCTCGGGCCGGCCATCGCCCAGGACATTGTTCAGCGCCATCTCGGCTTCAAGCCCCAGAGCGGTTCCCAGGAACCGCAGCACGACATCCAGTTCGTGGAAGTGGCCCTGGAGGACTACAAGAGCCGGCTGACCGGCCTCGCCGCCGAGCTGGACAGCCTGCGCCGCCATTACCGCCAGATCCTGCAGAACCTCCCCATTGCTGCCTGCTCACTGGGCAGCGACCATGAGATCCTGATGTGGAACCATGCCATGGAGACACTCACCGGTATTGCGGCGGACCGCACCGTGGGCGCCACCCTGGAAGCGTTGCCGGACCCCTGGCGGGAACTGCTCGGCAGCTTCCATCACAGCGAGGCCCAGCACCAGAACCGCCGGCAGGTCGAGCTGGGTGGCCAGCCGCACTGGTTCAACCTGCACCAGAGTGACATTGCCGGTCCCGGCCACCCCGAGGGCGGTACCGTGATCCTGGTGGAGGACCAGACCGAGACACGGCGGCTGGAAGAGGAGCTGATCCACAGCGAACGGCTGGCCTCCGTTGGGCGACTGGCCGCAGGCGTGGCCCATGAAGTGGGTAATCCGGTAACAGGGATCGCCTGCCTGGCCCAGAACCTGAAGCTGGAAACCGAGGCGCCCGGCGTACTGGAGACCGCCGATGAGATCCTGAGCCAGACCAACCGGATATCCAGCATCCAGCAGTCGCTGATGAACTTCGCACGCGCCGGCCAGGACGGCGTAAGCAACCCCCATGCACCGGTACGCATACGGCGCTGCGTGGATGAAGCCATCCACCTGCTGTCACTGGCGGACCGCGAATCCCCGAGTCCCTACCGCAACCACTGCGACACCGGGCTGATGATCGACGGTGACGAACAGCGGCTGGTCCAGGTCTTCGTCAATCTGCTCTCCAACGCCCGGGACGCGGCGCCCGAAGGCACGGAGATCCCGATAGACGCCCGCCGGGTGGCAGCCAGCGTGGAGGTGAGCGTCACCGATGAAGGCGACGGCATAGCCAGCAGCGACCTGGATCACATCTTCGACCCCTTCTACACCACCAAGGGTCCGGATCGCGGCACCGGACTCGGGCTTTCCCTTGTCTACAGCATCGTGGAGGAACATCATGGCACCATCAGTGTCGAGAGCCCGGCCAGTGCGGAGACGGGACGTGGAACCCGGTTCGTGCTGCGTTTTCCCGAAGCCCACCCGACGAACGAGACAACGGATCAGCCATCATGAGTCGCATACTCATTGTTGAGGACGAAGCGGTCATCCGCTCGGCCCTGGAAAAACTGCTGACCCACAACGGCTATGAGGCCGAGGGGGCGGACTCCATTGCCGACGCAACGGCGCGGTTCGACCTGAACCACTTCCAGCTGATCATCACGGACCTGCGTCTGCCGGGCGAGCCGGGCACCGACCTGATCCACCGGGCACCGGACGTGCCCGTGCTCATCATGACCAGCTATGCCAGCCTGCGCTCAGCCGTGGATGCCATGAAACTCGGCGCTGTGGATTACATCGCCAAACCCTTCGATCATGGTGAAATGCTCGAATGCGTGGGGCGGATCCTGGCACAGCAGACCGAACCGGAGAACACGCTCGGCCCAGAGAAGGGCAATGGCTCGAACACCGATCCCTCGCACTTCATGTATGGCGACTGCCCGGCCATGCAGCGTGTTTTCCACCTGCTCCGCAAGGTCGCGCCCACGGACACCACCGTGCTGATCATCGGCGAATCCGGCACCGGTAAGGAGCTCGCCGCCCAGGCCCTGCACAACCTTAACCGCCGGGCGCCCTGGAAGCTCATCTCGGTCAACTGCGCCGCCATTCCCGAGGCCCTGATCGAATCCGAGCTCTTCGGCCACGAGAAAGGCGCCTTCACCGGTGCCGTCTCCGCCCGTACGGGCCTGATCGAGGCCGCGGACGGCGGCACCCTCTTCCTCGATGAAATCGGTGAATTGCCCGCCGAGGCCCAGGCCAGGCTTCTAAGAGTGCTTCAGGAGGGCGAGATCCGGCGCGTTGGCTCAACCCAGAGCCGGAAGGTGGACGTCCGGATGGTGGCCGCCACCCACCGCAACCTCAAGGCCATGACGCGTACCGGTGAATTCCGGGAAGACCTGTTCTACCGCCTTAACGTCATGCAGATCCGGTTGCCGCCACTGCGCGACCGGGAAGACGACATCCTGGGGCTGGCGAAACGCTTCCTGGAGCAGATCGGCGGCCGCATGACCCACCGCGGTTACACCTTCTCGCCGGAAGCCATGCAGCTGATCAAGCGTTACCGCTGGCCCGGTAACGTCCGCGAGATGGAGAACGCCATCGAGCGCGCCGTGATCCTGGCGGATGGCGAAGTCATCACCCCGGAGCTTCTGGACCTGGATGCGGAAGACGAGGAACCCGCCATCTCCACCGGGCTGGTGGGCGCCGACCAGCCCGCCGAGCCCCATGGCCGTGAGGAGGACGCGCCCTCGGACCTGTCCCTCGAAGACTACTTCCAGCACTTCGTGTTGGAGAACCAGGACCGGATGAGCGAAACCGAACTGGCCCAGAAACTGGGAATCAGCCGTAAATCCCTCTGGGAACGGCGTCAGCGCCTGGGCATTCCCCGCAAGAAATCCGGCGCACCGGGTTCCAGTGCCAGCCACTGACGGACTGCGCGCCACTGTTACCCACTGTTACCGTCCGAAACGCTGCTCCGTAGGACACAAAATGTGAGTAACAGTTCACGCCTTCACATTAATCCCTGTTCAGACCTTTCCCCTTCGTAACTCCCTGTCTTAAAAAGGGGTTAAAATTCTGGCACGGCATCTGCTTACTTCAGCCTCAAACAAGAAAAAGCGCCCAACAAAAACAAGAACGCGCACTCACAAGGCAGCAGCCCAACAACAAGAACAAGCTGCCCCAAGGGCTCAAAAACAATAATGAATGCCCTTCGAACTGAGTGTTTTGGCAGCCGAGCTTTTTAGCGGCCATTCCGCTCTCTGTTGCAAAAACGTTCCGTTCGTCGAAAACAGTCGAGCGCCGATAACAAGAACAACAATGCACGCCGAATAACAACAAAAACACTGTCAGACTGATTCCTGTTTCGGGGCTGCCTTCGGGCGGCCCCGTTTTGATTCCGCCCTCCGGACTCGCGCCAGCCCGCTTGAATCGTTACACTCGCGCTTTCGGGTCAGACAGAATCAGCAAGAGACTCCATGGCGAGACGTTTTCTGGAACGGGTACAGAACTGGCTGAGCCAGCTCGGCGGGCAGAACGGGACCGCTCCCCATGAACCCCGCATCATTTCGCGCGACGAACACAACATCTCACGCCAGAACATCAGCGAGTCCGCGAAGAAGGTGCTGCACCGGCTGAACCGCTCCGGGCACGAAGCCTATCTGGTCGGTGGCGGTGTGCGTGACCTGCTCCTTGACGGTCACCCCAAGGACTTCGACATCGCGACCAGCGCCACCCCCGAGCAGGTGCACGAGCTGTTCCGCAACTCGCGCCTGATCGGCCGGCGCTTCAAGCTGGTCCATGTGCTCTTCGGGCGCGAGGTCATTGAAGTGACCACCTTCCGCGGCTCGCCCAAGGACGCGGATAACGACCCGCACATGGATGTGAACGACCAGGGCCGGCTGCTGCGCGACAACGTCTACGGCACCCGCGAAGAGGACGCGCTCCGGCGCGACTTCACGGTCAACGCGCTCTATTACGACATCCGGGATTTCACCGTCCACGACTACGCCGGCGGCGTGAAGGACCTGCACAACCGCCAGCTGCGGCTGATCGGTGACCCGGTCATACGCTACCAGGAAGACCCGGTGCGCATGCTCCGGGCGGTGCGTTTCGCCGCCAAGCTGGACTTCACCATCGCCGAGGATACCGCCCAGCCGATCCGTGAGATGAGTTACCTGCTGGAGGACATCCCGCCGGCCCGGCTGTTCGAGGAAGTGCTCAAGCTCTTCACCGCCGGCCAGGGTGAGACCACCTACGGCATGCTGAAGCGCTTTGACCTGTTCGCACCCCTGTTCCCGGAATCCGCCAGGGCCATCGCCGAGGGCGAACCGGACGGCGTGATCCGGGAAGCACTGGCCAGCACCGATCGCCGGGTCCGCCAGAACAAGCCCATAACCCCCTATTTCCTGTATGCGGCACTGCTCTGGCCGGCCCTGCAGCAGGCCTGGCGCCAGGAGGAGGCGGAAACCGACCAGCCGCCCTACCAGGCACTGCAGCAGGCGGCCGGCGAGACCATCCAGAACCAGACCCAGGCCACCGCCATCCCCAAGCGCTTCAGTACCCCGATGCGCGAGATCTGGGAGCTGCAGCTGCGACTGGACAAGCGCAGCGGCAAGCGCGCGGACCGACTGCTGGAGCACCCCCGCTTCCGGGCTGCCTATGACTTCCTGCTGGTGCGCGAGGCCGCCGGCGAGGACACCCAGGGCCTGGGCGCCTGGTGGACGGAATACCAGGATGCCGATGCCGACCGGCGCCGTGAAATGCTCCGCGCCCTGGGAGGTGGGGGCAAGAAACGCAGCGGCCGTAAGCGCCGCAAGCCCGCACGGAACAACTCATGAGCGTGACCGCCTGGATCGGCCTTGGCAGCAACCTGGACAGTCCCCTGCAGCAGCTGCACCTGGCTCTGGAAGCACTTCACCAGCTGCCGGAGACCACCCTGGCGGATGCGTCGCCCATCTACCGCAGCAGCCCCGTTGGCCCATCAGACCAGCCGGACTTCCTCAACATGGCGGCCAGGCTCGACACCGACCTGGACGCCACCACACTGCTGAAGCAGCTGCTGCGCATCGAGGACGCGCAGGGCCGGACCCGCACCCGCGTATGGGGCCCCAGGGTGCTGGACCTCGACCTGCTGCTCTATGGCCGCGAGACCATCACGCAGCCCGAGCTCACCGTCCCCCACCCGGAAATTCCCAACCGGGATTTCGTGCTGCGCCCACTGCTGGACCTGGACCCGGACCTGAGCCTGCCCGATGGGCGACGCATCGACGACCTGCTCCGCGAATGCCCGGATAACGGCCTGACGCCCGTCACGCTTGCCTGAACACAGAGCCCGCTTTACCCTTGGCAGGATCCAAACGGAATCGGGAGCCGCTCATGAGCACCACCATCCAGTCGCTGCGGGACTACCGCGAGAAAGGGCAGAAGTTCAGCTGCCTGACCGCCTATGACGCCACCTTTGCGGGCCTGCTCAGCGACTGCGGCATTGACGTGCAGCTGGTGGGCGATTCGCTGGGCATGGTGCTCCAGGGCCGCGAGAGTACTGTGCCCGTGAGCATGGAGGACATGGTCTACCACACCGAATGCGTTGCCAGAGCCCAGCCCGAATCGCTGGTTATGACGGACCTGCCCTTCATGAGCTACGCCACCACCGGGCAATGCCTGCACAACGCCGCCCGCCTTATGCAGGCCGGGGCCCAGATGGTGAAGATCGAGGGCACGGACTGGATGGCCGAAAGCGTGCAGCAGCTGACCGAGCGCGGCGTGCCCGTCTGTGCCCACCTCGGCCTGACGCCCCAGTTCATCAACAAGCTGGGCGGTTACCGCGTCCAGGGCAAAGGGGCTGAAGCGGCTGAACGCATGGTCGCCCATGCCCGCCGCCTGGTTGAGGCCGGGGCGGACGTGATTCTGCTTGAGTGCGTCACGTCCTCACTGGGAACCCGCATCACCCGCGAGGTGGGCGTGCCGGTGATCGGCATTGGTGCCGGCCCCGATACCGATGGCCAGGTACTGGTCCTGCAGGACATTCTCGGCATCAGCCGTGGCCATAAGCCCCGGTTCGTGAAAGACTTCCTGCAGGAGGGCGGCTCCGTGGAGGGCGCCGTACGCGCCTACGATCAGGCCGTCAAGAACGGCGAATTCCCCGACAGCAAACACAGTTTCAGCGGATGAAAACCGTCCATACCGTCTCCGATCTCAGATCCGAACTCAGAGCCCACCGGGACGCCGGGGCACGCATCGCGCTGGTGCCCACCATGGGCAACCTGCACCCCGGCCATCTGGCCCTGGTCGAGGAAGCCCGCCAGCAGGCGGACATTGTGGTCACCAGCATCTTCGTGAACCCGCTGCAGTTCGGGCCCAACGAGGATCTCGACAGCTACCCGCGCACGCTCGCGGAGGACCAGGAAAAGCTTGAGTCCCGCGGCAACGACCTGGTATTCGCCCCCAGCGTGCGCGAGGTCTACCCCAACGGCATCGAGTACCACACCCACATCACCGTGCCGGTGATCACGGAACTGCACTGCGGGGCCAGTCGCCCCGGCCACTTCACCGGCGTCGCGACCGTGGTCACACTGCTGTTCAACATGGTCCAGCCGGATCTGGCGGTTTTCGGTGAGAAGGACTTCCAGCAGCTGGCCGTCATCCGCAAGCTCACGCGCGACCTGTGCCTGCCCATCGAGATTATGGGCGCGCCCACCTACCGTGAATCGGACGGGCTGGCCATGAGTTCACGCAACAACTACCTCAGTGAACGTGATCGTGAGCGGGCAGTGCGCCTGTACCAGATGCTGTGCTGGGCGCGGAACGCCATCCAGGAGGGTCGCCGCGATTACAGCACCCTCTCGGATGAGGCCATCCGGACGCTCGACAGCGAAGGCTTTCATCCGGACTACTTCAACATCGTCAACACCGACACTCTGGAGCCGGCAAACCACGACGATACCCGGATCACCATTCTCGCTGCCGCCTGGCTGGGGCAGACACGGCTGATCGACAACCTCAGCCTGACCCTCGATAACAACTGAATCGCTCAGGGAGACGAGCCAGTGACCAAGCAACAATCCCTCCCACCACTCACGGAAACGCCCGAGTGGTCCGCGCTGATGAATCACCGGGCACAGCTGGAAGGCCTGCCCCTGAAGGATCTCTTCCAACAGGACGCTCAACGCTACCCACGCATGACGCTCGAGGCCGCCGGCCTCACCCTGGATTACTCCCGCAACCGCGTAACCGACCAGACCCTCGGTCTGCTGGCCGACCTGGCCCGGGGGCGTGGTCTGCCGGAACGGGTGGACGCGCTGTTCCGTGGCGAACAACTCAACACCACGGAAAACCGGCCCGCCCTTCACACCGCACTGCGTCAACCACAGGACCAGCCGGTCCAGGTCGACGGAGAGAACATCATGCCCGCCATCCAGGCGAGCCTGGAGCGCATGGAGGTCTTCACCAGCGCCGTCCGCAGCGGCGAGTGGCGAGGCATGAACGGCGACACCATCACGGACGTGGTCAGCATCGGCATCGGCGGCTCCTATCTGGGGCCGCTGACGGCAACAGAAGCCCTGACGCCCTTCCAGTCCGAACATCCACGCTGCCACTACGTCGCCAATGTGGACGGCAGCGACATCCGGGAGGCCCTGGCCGGACTCAACCCCGCGACCACCCTGTTCCTGGTCCAGTCCAAGTCTTTCACCACCCAGGAAACCCTGGCCAACGCCCGCGTGGCACGCCAATGGTTCCTGGACGGCGGCGGCACCGAAACCACCGTCCAGCACCATTTCGCCGCCGTTACCGCCAATGCGGACCGTGCCCGGGATTTCGGCATCGCCGGGGACAGCATCTTCCCCATGTGGGACTGGGTCGGCGGGCGCTATTCCCTGTGGTCGGCCATTGGCCTGCCGGTTGCCCTGGCCGTGGGCATGCCGCGATTCCGGGAGCTTCTGGCCGGCGCCCATGCCATGGATCAACACTTCCAGCAGGCGCCACCGGAACAGAACATGCCCATGCTCATGGGACTGATGGGGCTGTGGTATATGCACGGCTTCGGCGCGGAATCCCAGGCCGTTATCCCCTACGACCACTACCTGCGCCACCTTCCGGAGCACCTCCAGCAGCTGGACATGGAAAGCAACGGCAAGAGCGTATGCCTGGACGGCAGCCCGGTCAGCCACCACACCGGCCCCGTCATCTGGGGCGGCCCCGGGGTCAACGGCCAGCATGCCTACCACCAGCTGCTGCACCAGGGCACGCGGCTGGTGCCGGTGGATTTCATCCTGCCACTGACCAGCCACAACCCCGTGGATGGCCATCACGCCATGCTGGCGGCCAACTGCCTGGCCCAGGCCCGGGCCCTCATGCTCGGGCGCACGGAACAGGAAGTGCGCGAAGTGATGATCGCGGAAGGTATGGCGGAAGACGAGGCCCAGCGCCTGGCACCTCATCGGGCCATCCCCGGCAACCGCCCCAGTAACCTGCTCACCATGGAGCGGCTGGAACCGGCCACGCTGGGCGCACTGATTGCACTGTACGAACACCGGACCTTTGTCCAGGCAGCCATCTGGCGTATCAATCCGTTTGATCAGTGGGGGGTTGAACTGGGGAAGGAAATCGGTGGGCAGATCCTGCCCGCCCTGAACGGTGAGCCAGAGACCGACATGACGTTCGACAGCGCTACTGCCGGCCAGATTGCCCGTTTCCGGGCGGCACAGGGCAGCGCTTCAGGTTCGCGGTGAGATCCGCCGGCCCTGCCAGTGGAAATCGATGGGCCAGAGGCGCTGGTCTCGCTCGTAGGACTGCCACAGGTCCGCGTAGCGCTCCCCGCTGACCGGATGCCGTTCATCCGGCGCAATCTCGGCCAGGGGCTGCAGCACAAAGGCGTTACTCAGGATTTCGGAGCGGGGAAGCTCCACGCCATCAATGGTACCCACCAGAGCGCCATAGGTAAGCACATCCAGATCCAGGGTCCGGGAGCTGAAGCGGGGCCGGTTGCGCTCCCGGCCATTGTCATCCTCGACCTGCTTGAGCCATTCCGCCAGCGGCCCCACGGGTTCGTCGGTGTTCAGGGCAACCACGAGATTCAGGAAGTTCTCACCCTCAAAGCCCACTGCCTCGCTCTCATAGACAGAGGAGATGGCCAGCTCGCCGAAGCGGGCTGAAAGGGCATCCAGCGCGGCGCGGACGTTCACCACGGTGTTCTGGTTGGAGCCGATACTGATGTAGACCCGATTCATTCACCTTCTCCCCGTTCCACCACCACGCCCACGGCCTCAGCCCCGGGAACGGCGCCGGGCTTGCGCAGCACAATACGCCGATAGCCGACGCCGAAATCATCCGCAAGCATGGCCGCGAGCCGCTCCGCCGCCGTTTCAAGCAGGCGGAACCGCCCTTCCCTGAGGCACTGCGCCACAGCTTCAGACACCGCTGCATAGTCCAGTGCCAGTGTCAGGTCGTCCCCGGCGGCCGGCGCGCGATTATCCCAGCGGAGGTCCAGATCCACAAGCAGACGCTGGGTCACCGCCCGCTCCCAGTCCAGGACGCCGATCACAGCGTCAACGGCCAGCCGCTCAATGAAAACGCTATCCATTCCAACTCCCGGGTTGATCCATTATCCTGAAGACCCGATTACGGTTCAGGGCCTTCGATGGAACTGCTGTTCGCACTCTTGCTCTGTGCACTGGGCTACCTCAGTGGCTCGATCCTGTTCGCGCCCCTGGTCTGCCAGCTGCTCAATGCACCGCCGCCCCACCTCTATGGCTCCCGAAACCCCGGCGCCACCAATGTGTACCGGATTGCCGGCCCCGGGCCGGCCGGGCTCACGCTGCTGGGCGACGCCCTCAAGGGCTGGGCGCCGGTTACCCTGGCCCAGTACCTGGACGTCAGCCCCGCTACCCAAGCGGCGGTTGCCCTGGCCGCTATAGCCGGGCACATGCTGCCGGCGTTTTCGCGCTTCCGGGGCGGCAAGGGCGTTGCCACCACCCTGGGGACAGGGCTGGCGCTGGCCGCTGGCACCATTCTCGCCATGGCGCTCATCTGGCTGCTTGTCTTCCGGCAGTGGCGCATCGCCTCACTCGCGTCCATCATCGCCGCCGGCAGCGGTCCGATTATCGCGTTCCTGCTCAACCCTCCCCATACCGGGCTCTTCCTCATCATTGCCCTGGTGCTGTTCGTCCGTCACCGGGACAACCTGGTCCGCCTGGCACAGGGCAGCGAACACCACCTCTGAGGATCATGCCGTCTGGCGCAGCCCCTCGAGGCGGACCTCCTCCAGCCCGGGTAGTTCGGTCAGAGGCCAACGCGGAACGGCCAGCATCTCAGTGCCATCCCGCTGCCCCGCAACCAGCCGCTCATGGCCGGCGTAGGCGATCATCGCACCGTTGTCCGTGCAGAAGTCCAGGCGCGGGAAGAACAGTTCCGCCTGATGGCTTTTCTCAAGCGCTGTCAGCCGCTCCCGCAGCGCCCGGTTGGCACCGACGCCACCCGCCACCACCAGACGCCGCACTCCAGTCTGCTCCATAGCCCGGCGACATTTGATCGCCAGCGTATCCACCACGGCCTGCTCGAAAGCCAGGGCTACATCCGCACGCAGGGTCTCATCCGCACCGTCCGGGCCCGCTTCGTCACGCAGCGTGTTGCGGGTGTAGGTCTTGAGGCCACTGAAGCTGAAATCCAGGCCGGGCTTGCTGGTCATCGGCCGCGGAAAGCGGAAACGCCCCGGCGTCCCCGAAAGCGCCATCTTTGCCACCGCCGGCCCACCCGGGTAGCCCAGCCCCAGCATGCGCGCCGCCTTGTCGAACGCCTCGCCGGCTGCATCGTCCACTGACTCGCCCAGAAGCTCGTAACGCCCGAGCGCCTCGACCTTCACAAGCTGGGTATGCCCACCGGAGACCAGCAGGGCTATAAAGGGGAACGCCGGCGCCCGCTCCTCCAGCATGGGGGCCAGCAGGTGCCCCTCCATGTGATGGACGCCAAGCACCGGCACATCCAGCCCGCGAGCCAGGCCATGCGCAAAAGTGCTGCCCACCAGCAGCGCACCGATCAGCCCCGGGCCCGCCGTGTAGGCAATGGCATCAATGCCCTCCCGGCCACAGCCGGCCTCATCAAGGACGCGCTCACACAGCGGCAGCAACCGACGGATGTGATCGCGGGACGCCAATTCCGGCACCACGCCACCGTAGGCGGCATGCGCCGCCACCTGGCTGTGCAGGGCGTGGGCAATCAGGCCATCGTCGCCGTCGTAGAGGGCAATGCCGGTTTCGTCGCAGGAGGTTTCTATACCGAGTACGCGCATGATCACCGCTTCCTGAAGAACGGGGCATAGTGTACCAGAGCGGAAAGCCACACCCTCTCTTTACAGTAGCGGATCGAATGCGTAGACTTGCGGATCCTGAAAAGGCAGTGCCTTTAGAGCATCAATCTGACAACGGATTTTAAGGTAGGTGATTTCGCATGCCCGCTGTGAAAGTGAGAGATAACGAACCGTTTGACGTGGCGCTTCGCCGCTTCAAGCGCTCCTGTGAAAAAGCGGGGGTTCTTTCGGAAGTGCGTCGTCGTGAGCACTATGAGAAGCCCACCGAGGTGCGCAAGCGCAAGCGAGCCGCAGCGGTGAAGCGTCATCTCAAGAAACTGCAGCGTGAACAGAAGCGTTTCGAACGCTATTACTGATCACCCGGACGCCCGCCTCGCGCGGGCGTTCCTGCTTTGGGGCCCGGAAGCATGGCCGGCATGATCCCCCAGACCTTCATTGAGACCCTGCGCGACCGGGTCGATCTGGCTGAAATCATTGGCCAGCGCATACCGCTGAAGAAATCCGGCGGCAACTACAAAGCCTGTTGCCCGTTCCACGACGAACGCACTCCCTCGTTCAACGTCCGCCCGGACAAGGGTTTCTACCACTGTTTCGGCTGTGGTGCCCATGGCGACGCCATCGCGTTCCTGCAGGAATACGAGAACCAGAGCTTCACTGAAGCCGTCGAGGCACTGGCCGCCCACCTGGGTCTTGAAGTGCCCTATGACCAGGCGACCCGTGAAACCATGAAGCGCAGCCAGAGCCTGACCGGTGCCCTTGAGGAAGCCACCCGTTTCTACCGCAATGCACTCCGGGAGCATCCATGGAGCAGCCTGGCCCGGGACTACCTGGCCAATCGCGGTGTCAGCGAAGACATGATTGAGCGCTTCGCCCTGGGGTTCGCGCCACCGGAAGGCGACGCCCTCGCCAAACGCGTGAATGGTGAAACCCGCAGCGCCCTGCTCACGGTCAAGGCCCTGAACGAGCGTAACGGCCAGGTCCGGGATCTATTCCGCAACCGGCTGATGTTCCCCATCCGCAACACGAGGGGCCGCACGGTTGCCTTCGGCGGGCGCACTCTGGGCGATGACAAGGCCAAGTACATCAATTCGCCGGAATCCGAGGTCTACCACAAGAGCCGTGAGATCTACGGGCTCTACGAGGCCCGCCAGGCCTCGCGCCAGCTGGATTCACTGCTGGTTGTGGAAGGCTACATGGACGTCATCGCCCTGGCGCAGATGGGCATCAACAATGCCGTGGCCGCCTCCGGCACCGCCACCAACGAAGAGAGCCTCCAGACCCTGCTCCGCGCCTCACACCATCTGATCTTCTGTTTTGACGGCGACACCGCCGGCCATCGCGCTGCGGACAGGGCCATGGAAAACCTTCTGGGCATGCTTGAGGACGGCATGCACATCCAGTTCCTGATGCTGCCGGAAGGCGAGGACCCGGATTCACTGGTGCGTACTGAAGGGGGAGAGGCGTTTACGCGGCGCATGGAAGCCGCCACGCCCCTGTCGCGCATGCTGTTCGAGCGCCAGGGTGAAGGCCTGGACCTGAGCCAGGCCGAACACCGGGGCGAGCTGCGCAGCCGCGTGGAGCCCATGCTCCGGCGCATGCCCCGGTCCGCCATCCGGGATGCGCTCTGGGAAGAACTCCAGCGCCTCACCCGCCGCCCACCCGGTGGTCGCGGCGACAGGCGCGGCAACAGTTCCGACCAACCCCACCATGGCCAGCCGCAACACGCCAGCCAGCCGGCCATGGCGCTGGACCGTGATACCCTCCTGGCTCTGGCACTCTATTACGAGCCACCGCTGGCCACCGAGGTGACGGCCGTACCGCAGGCAGCCAGTCACTACCCTTGCGCCCAGTCATTCGCGCAATGGATCCTCGAGAGCGGGATCGAGACGCGCAGTACCCTGCTGGCGGAAATGGCTTTCTCCGCCCCGGCCCGGGAGCGCTTCGCGGGCCTGTTCAACCGTATTGAGCATTTCCCGGAACACGAACCACTGCTTGCGGATGCCCGGCATATGCTCGGGCGGGCACGCTCACGCCAACAGGCCCGACAGGCCAGCGAGATACTGGCCGGACGCAAGCCCAGTGAGCTCACCGAAGACGAACGCCAGGAGCTCCAGCGCCTGCGCGAGAACCGCCTGCGGGATACACACTGACACCGAACATTGAAATCCAGAGGTGTCGTCCCCAGATTAGCCGGGCAGCTGGTGGCCGAAGTGACAGCCGATAGCGGAATCCACTGACTGGCAGAATGGATGACTCGTGGCTATAATGCTCGATTCATCTTGCCCCAGACAATACCGAGCCCAAAGGGTGACTATGTCAGCCAACTCCCAGAAATCGCGACTCAAGGATCTCATTGCTCGTGGCAAGGAGCAGGGATACCTGACCTACGCCGAAGTCAATGACCACCTGCCGGAGGATATCGCTGATCCGGATCAGGTGGAAGACATCATCCAGATGATCAATGACATGGGCATCCAGGTGACCGAAGAAGCCCCGGACGCCGATGACCTGCTGATCACCGATGGTGATTCCTCCGCGGACGAAGCCGCCGCCGCCGAAGCCGCCGCCGCACTGGCAGCCGTGGAGAGTGACGCCGGGCGCACCACCGACCCGGTCCGCATGTACATGCGCGAGATGGGCTCCGTGGAACTGCTCACCCGTGAGGGCGAGATCGTCATCGCCAAGCGCATCGAGGAAGGCATCCGCGATGTGATGGCCGCCGTTGCCCACTTCCCGGGCACCGTCGCCGCCGTCATCAACAACTACGACAATATTGTCGAGAACGAAGGCCGCATCAGCGACCTGGTCTCCGGCTACCTCGACCCCGAAGGCGAGGAACCCCAGTTCCCTGCGGCCGAGACTCCGGAGCCCGCCTCGGAAGCCACGGCAAGCGCCGAAGGAGAGGCAGAGGAAGACGAAGAGGACGAGGCCGAGGAAAGCTCCGACGGCGGCCCGGATCCGGAGGAAACCCGCCAGCGTTTCGATATGCTGCGGGACCGCCTGAACACCGCTATGGACGCCGTGACCAAACACGGCCGCTCCAGCGAGGAAGCCCAGAAGGCACTGGAAGAGCTCGGCAGGGTTTTCGCGCCCTTCAAGCTGAGCAATCGCCATTTTGACGAGATGGTCAACGTCGTACGCTCCACCAACGACATGGTGCGCCAGCACGAACGCAGCGTTATGGCCATCTGCGTGCAGGAATGCGGCATGCCGCGCCGTGAGTTCATCAAACAGTTCCCGGGTAACGAGACCAACCTCAACTGGGCCGAGGAACTGGGTAGCAGCGATCGCAAATACGCCAAGGCCATTGGTGAGCGCGCCAACGACATCGTGCGCCTGCAGAAGAAGATCGCCAACGTCGAGGAAGGCGTGGGCCTGGATGTCAGCGACATCAAGGAGATCAACCGCCGCGTTTCCATCGGCGAGGCCAAGGCCCGCCGTGCCAAGAAGGAAATGGTGGAGGCCAACCTGCGCCTGGTGATCTCGATTGCGAAGAAGTACACCAACCGCGGCCTGCAGTTCCTGGACCTGATCCAGGAAGGCAACATCGGCCTGATGAAGGCGGTGGACAAGTTCGAATACCGCCGCGGCTACAAGTTCTCGACTTACGCCACCTGGTGGATCCGGCAGGCGATCACCCGCTCCATCGCGGACCAGGCACGGACCATCCGTATCCCGGTCCACATGATCGAGACCATCAACAAGCTCAACCGCGTTTCCCGCCAGATGCTGCAGGAAATGGGCCGCGAGCCGACCCCGGAAGAACTTGGCGAGCGCATGGACATGCCCGAGGACAAGATCCGCAAGGTGCTCAAGATCGCCAAGGAACCGATCTCCATGGAGACTCCCATCGGCGACGACGAAGACTCGCACCTGGGCGACTTCATCGAGGACATCCTGGCGCTCTCGCCGGTGGATTCTGCAACGGCCGAAGGCCTGAGCGAAGCCACGAAGGGCGTACTCTCCGGGCTGACCGCGCGCGAGGCCAAGGTGCTGCGCATGCGGTTCGGCATCGAGATGAACACCGACCACACCCTCGAGGAAGTCGGCAAGCAGTTCGATGTGACCCGCGAGCGTATCCGCCAGATCGAAGCCAAGGCGCTGCGCAAGCTGCGCCACCCCTCCCGCTCCGATCACCTGCGCAGCTTCATAGACGAAGGCTGACCCGGGTGGCGGGCGCCAGCTGCTCCGGCTAGAATGGCGCCCGCACCTTCCCTTTCCGGGCCTGTAGCTCAGTTGGTCAGAGCAGAGAACTCATAATTCTTTGGTCGCTGGTTCGAGTCCAGCCAGGCCCACCACCTCTCCTTCCACCGAAGTCCAGCTAGATCCATATTCCATTTAAAATACAGTAAGTTGCACCATTTTTCGGACACCCATAGACATCAATAGACCCCCATGGACACGCGACAAATTGGGGGTACAATTGGGGGTATAACGCTAAAAACCGAAAATCTTATACCCCCAAATGGCGAAAAAACGTGGCGACACGGGCACTTAATAAACTCAATGACACGGCGCTCAAGAAAGCAACGTTTGAGCGCCTCGGCCGGACCCAAAAGCTCTCAGACGGCGGCGGCATGTATCTGCATGTCCAGCGTCACGGACGCTACTGGCGGATGAAGTACCGTTTTGACGGGAAAGAACGCACCCTTGCCCTGGGCGTATACCCCGATGTCCCGCTCAAGCAAGCGCGAGCAAAACGGGATGAGGCTCGCCAGCTCCTGGCAGAAGGTATCGATCCACAGGCTCAGCGCGCGCGACTGAATCAGGAACGAGCGATCCACAATGCCAATACCTTTGAGGCCGTTGCCCAGGAATGGTTCGAACACAAACATCAGCCGGAAGTTGAGGCCACTTACGCCCAAAAGAACTGGAACCGACTCCGGAATCACGCTTTCCCTGTTCTCGCAAACCGCCCTATCGCAGAGCTCCGCGCCCCAGAAGTTCTGGAAGCCCTCAGGCGAATCGAAAAGAAAGGCCACAAGGACAACGCCCATCGCGTGAAAACCCTCATTGGCCAAATCTTCCGGTACGCCATTGCAACCGGGAGAGCGGAATCCGACATCACTCGCGACCTCAAGGGAGCGTTGGCCTCGCCAACTCCTCGACACCTGGCAGCACTGGTAACGCCCGAAGAGATCATCCCTCTCCTCAAGGCAATTCCCGGTTACCGGGGGCAGCCAACCACTACAGCCGCACTGGAGCTTTCACCGCTACTCTTCACGCGCCCAGGGGATTTGCGGAAGATGCGCTGGTCCGAAATCGACTTCGAGAAAGCTCAGTGGAACATCCCCAAGACGAAAAACGGCTTCCCCCTCATCGTTCCCCTGGCACATCAGTCGATCGCACTCTTGGAGCAGCTACAGCCGCTCACAGGACGCTTTGAGTACGTCTTTACCGGAACCGGAAGGCCTAATCGCCCGATGAGCGAGAATACCGTTAACGGCGCCCTAAAGGTGCTGGGATTCGAGGGGCAGATGACCGCTCACGGATTCCGCGCCATGGCGCGGACAGTCCTGGTGGAACGCTTGGGGTACCCCGAGAACATTGTCGAGATGCAGCTGGGCCACAAGGTTCCTGACGTACACGGACGTGCATACAACCGCGCTCAATGGATCGAAGAGCGGCATGAGATGATGCAGAGGTGGGCTGACTACCTGAGCGAACTTAAGCAAACCTGAAAGCAACCGCCGGGGCTTACCCCGCGAGCTCACCTGTATCGTCCTGATAACGTAACGTGTTGTTGGGGTCCAGATATGGACCCATCCCTTTATGGATCTTCTGTTGGAGCTCAGGGTGCATCTCCACACCCTCCCCTTTGGTCCGAACCACAGACATCCAGAACTAAGCGTTGACCCTACTAAGTCCGAAGCGGTTAAGCTCGATGGGGGCCGGTCAGGCGATCCCTATAAACGGTATCGGCGGGATCCAGAGCAAGGCCTCTACATGGAAATACGGAGACAGTTCCGCATGCCCTAAACTCTTATAATTGCTTGAATAATAGAGACAAATTTCGATGAAATCCGACGACGTCCCTCGACGGAATTTCCCATACCTAAATCACCGGAGGCTTACCTAGTCATAGATGAATAACGGTATCGCGCCCACATCGCTTAGCTCTATATAGACGTTCATCACAAAGGGACATAATCTGATCCACGGTGTCGCAATGAGGACCACAGCCCAAAACCCCTGCACTCAAGGTAATATTGAACGGATCTCCGCTATCATTATGGAATTCGTGCGACTCGAGTCGTTGGCGAATCTTCTCCACGGCTGAAATCGCGCTATCAGTGTCTGCGCCAGGTAGAAGAATGGCAAACTCTTCACCGCCGGTTCTTGCCAGGACATCGTAACTTCGGCTGTTGGATGAGAGCAGCGCTGCAAACTCGCGAAGCGCTCGATCACCCGTGAGATGACCAAAGGTATCGTTTACTTCCTTGAAATAGTCCAGATCGATACTCACCAATGAGAAAACCGATCCATTACGCTGATAGTTGTCGAGGACTTCCTCAAGCCTCTTCAAGAAGTGGCGACGATTATAGAGCCCTGTTAACTCATCGGTAATCGACAATTGACGCAGCCTCGCCTCAAGCGTCTTCTGGGAATCTATATTGACGATGATCCCATGCCAGGTAACGCTTTGGTCATCAATCTCTTCCGGCTTGGAAACTCCTCTCATCCAATATTCCAGGCCATCGATTATGACTCGATACTCGCAATTCCACTCCGATAGCGACTTGTATGACTTCTGAATCGTATGATGCACTTTGGGAAGATCATCGGGGTGAACCGCTTTGAACATTGTTGTAGGATCGCGCTGGACCTCAACTGGATCAAGACCGTAGTAGACGGTTGTCTTTGGACTTATAAACGGAAAATGATAGCTCCCGTCGGCATTCATGGTGAAAGAGTAAACAATCCCTGGTACAGACTCTGCAATCAGTCGTAATTGCTGCTGAGAGCGCTGCTCCTCGGTCACATCGAGGTGTGTTCCCATAAGCCAGCGGTTTCCAGAAGCCGACTCAACGGCCACAACTTTCCCTCTTGCGTGTATGAAACGCCACTCTCCCTGCTTATGCCTCATCCGGATAATGCAGTCGTAGCGATCAGCACTCCCTTCAAGGTACAGATGAAGCTTATGGTAGGCGATCTCAAGATCACGCGGGTGACACAGCGCATGCCAAGTATTGACATCCAATGGCGTCAATTCGTCACGTTCGTACCCGAGCATTTCCGCCCATTGACAATTAATCTTGAACTCGCCACTCTCAAGTCCCCATTCCCAGATACCAGCATCTGTGCCATCCAAGATGGCCCTTAGCTTCGTTTCCGTAGACAGTTCCATTAGCTTCCTTAACCAATCACCACATGTTTTACCTTGATTTTTCAGTAAAAACGACGGTTAATAGATTCTGAGGGAGGGGCTAACCCACCTGGCGTGACTCATAGCTCAACCAAACTCAAAAGCAGAAAGTAGCATATATGAGTCATTATGCTTAATTATTGTACTCGCTCGTCACAGTGTGCCTATTTTTGGAAGTGTCCGCAGTAACTGGGTAGAACCCCCTGCAAGGTTGTAATCTCACGCGTCGTCCCTCTCGCGGGCAGACTCCCTCTACCTAACAACCGGCAGGTCTGCCCATCTTGTCGTATAGGCCGGTGAGAGGTGCTCCCTTCTCATGCAAAATGCGGCATCCCTTTGTCCCTGCCCTGCCACATAGAGCGTGCCCCGACATTTCTGGTTGATAAGATCCAAGGTGTGCATCAGTTGCTGGTTTCGCCGTGACCGCTGCTCGCTTGGTGCCCCATCCTTTCCAGGCTCGAACAGCCCCATTTGCTCGGCGTCGTTGGACGAAAATTCGCCGAGCATCACGCCGGCCTTGTGGTATTCATAACCATCACGCCAGATACGCCTGAGCAGTCCCGAAGCGGCATGGATCAAATCTCGGGTATCATCCGTTGGGGTTGGCAACTGAGTGGACAGCGAGCGTGAATACTGCGGCTCTTGCGATTTAAAGGGGTTTGTTCGCACGAATACCGTCAGCGCTGCGGCTTTCTGGCATTCGCCGCGCAGCTTTTCTGCTGCACGCGCCATAAACCCGGTAACGGCCTGACGCATTGGCTCGTACGTGCAGACGCGCTCCCCAAAAGAGCGTGAACACAGGATTTGCTGCTTCGCTGGAGTAGCCATTTCCAGCTCAAGGCAGGAAATGCCGTTGAGCTCGCGAACCGTGCGCTCCAGAACCACATTGAAGTGAGCGCGGATCCACGCCGGATCTGCATCCGCCAGATCCAGAGCTGATTCAATACCCAAGGCCCCAAGACGGTGACTGAGCCTGGGACCGACACCCCAGACCTCATCGACAGGTACCAGCGCCATCAATCGCCGCGCTCTATTCGCGTTTGTCAGATCCACTACGCCGCCGGTTGCTGGGTATTTCTTGGCGCCGTAATTAGCCAATTTGGCCAGCGTCTTGGTGGACGCGATACCCACGCACACCGGAAGGCCAACCCAGTCATGAACCACGCGGCGTACTCGCTGGCCAAACGCTGTCAGATCCTCACAGAAGTCCACGCCGCTCAGATCCAGAAACGACTCGTCGATGGAGTAGACTTCCACCTGTGGTGCCATGCTCTCCAGGGTGTGCATTACGCGGGCTGACATATCCGCGTAGAGCGCATAGTTGGAAGAAAACGTTACCACCCGTGCCTGCTTCATCAGACCGCGAATCTGGAAGGCAGGAACGCCCATCCGGATGCCCAGTGCCTTAGCCTCGGGCGAGCGCGCTACCACACAGCCATCATTGTTCGACAGCACGACTATGGGCCGACGTTTTAGATCCGGGCGAAAAAGCTTCTCACAGGCCGCATAGAAGTTGTTGCAGTCAACAAGGGCGAAAACGGCCATTTCAGCGGGCACGGTGAAGCTGGCGCACCACACTGGTCACCACGCCAAAGACCTCCAACACGCTGTCCTCTGAGACCTCAATCGGGGCATAGGCAGGGTTGCGAGGCATCAGGTGCGGATGGGGTTTAAACCGGAGTTCTTTCACTGTGAATTCCTCATTAAGGCTGGCGATCACAATATCGCCGTCCCGTGCGGTTATTGACCGGTCCACAACCAGCACATCATTCGGGTAGATTCCCGCGTCTGTCATGGAATCACCATGGACTCGCACAAAAAAGGTCGCCGCAGGGTGCTGGATGCAGAGCTCATTGAGGTCCAGCGCGCCTTCGACATAGTCCTGAGCGGGCGACGGGAAGCCCGCTGCCACGCGCTCTGTGAACAGCGGGATTGCCAACTCACTTTGGATACGGCTGTTGCCTAAAAAACTGAGCATCATCGACTGCATTACCGGAACTGTTTAAATATACAGTTTATCGCCAGTCAGGCACCTCAACAAGACCAAATCCATTGGCCACCATTGCTGTTAGCGCTCTGGTTCTGGAAAGACCCGATCCGCCCTATAACGGGAAACACGAAGTTTCGCCTCAGCCTGTTAGGTATAGCATCGTAAGCTAATCATTTTCCCGCGTTGTAATCCGTATGCACGAGTCCGCTCAATCATCGACGCGCTCCAATGTTCTAACGTTGCTGGGCATCATGCTGGTGGCGCTTAATCTCAGACCCGGGCTGACCAGTGTCGCGTCGGTCCTAAACCAGATTGGTGACGGCCTGAGCCTGTCAGCGCTCGACCAAGGGATACTCACTACTCTGCCCGTGCTGTTTCTGGGCGTTGCGGCACCACTGGCCCCGGCATTATCCCGTCGCTTGGGCATCGAGCGAGCCGTGCTAGCGGCCGTCGCCCTGCTGGCACTTGCACTACTGGCACGCCCCTATCTGGATTTTGCCGGCTTGTTGATTGGGACCAGCATTGTGGGCAGCTGCATTGGAATAATGGGCGTCCTTTTGCCAGGCATCGTCAAACGCGATTTTCCTCAACACGCCAGCCTTCTGACCGGGCTCTACACCGCCGTGGTGTTCTTCGGCGCCTCATCCGCAGCCGGTGTGACGGAGCCCCTTCGAATGGCGTTTGATGGAGACTGGCGGTCGTCGTTGATGGTGTGGGCAATCCCAGCGGGGATCGCCTCAATGGTCTGGGCAAGCCAGTTAGGTCCTGAACCCACCCGAAAGGCGCGGCCCAAGCCAGGCCAGCCACTGTTCCGGGATCCTCTGGCCTGGCAGGTAACACTCTACATGGGGCTGCAAGCTATCTTGGCGTTCGCTGTTTTCGGCTGGCTCCCTACAATTCTGCAAAGCCGGGGGCTGACGCCCGTTAACGCGGGTTTCGCTCTATCACTGTCGATCATGCTTCAGATCAGTACCGCTATTCTGGCGCCCTGGGCAAGCAGCAAAATGCGCGATCAACGCCTTATCATCGCACTCGCCGTCGTTTTCACGATCAGTGGCATCCTTAGTTGCATTGTCGGTCCGCTCACACAGATCTGGCTCTGGGTCGTCATCCTGGGACTGGGTCAGGGGGGTACATTCAGTATGGCACTGACGCTTCTGGCGGTTCGTGCGGGTGATCCGGAGACGTCCGCCCGACTGTCGGGGATGGCACAGGGCGTCGGCTACACCATGGCGGCATTCGGCCCACTGGTCCTTGGTTTGCTGAATGAGTGGTTTGATGACTGGCGGAGCGCCGCAATGTTCCTTGCCCTCACGGGGCTTGGTGCACTCGCGGCTGGCATCGCGGCCGGGCGTGATCGGCTTGTGGGCTCTCACACTGCGGCAAACGCCAGCGCATGACAGTACGGTCAGGCCAGGCCTATCGACCCTGATGTTGAATATGGAGCTCACGCACCTGATCAGCAAACTCAGGGACCGGGCCTTGCACTGAGACGTGCGGGGCAATCTCCTGAACCGCCAGTAGACGCACAGGCGGTGCAGCTGCACCGAGTTCAACCAGCCAGTCGCTCAGCTGCTGGCCAGAACTGGCGTAAACAATACGCCCCAAGCCGGCCCAGGCATGGGCAGCCGAGCACATAGGACAATGTTCACCCGAGGTATAAACGGTGGCGTCTGCGCGCTCCTGCCCAGTCATGTTGAGGGCGGCCCAGCGGGCGAGAGCGAACTCTGGATGGTAGGTGCTGTCATGGCTCAGAACGCGGTTGCGGTCTTCCGCCCTAACGGCGCCTTTACCATCCACCAACATCGAGCCAAACGGTGCGTCGCCTGCCTCCAAAGCCTCACGGGCTAGCATCACGCAGCGACGCAGGTGCGCCCTATCAGTCTCGGTCACCATCAGTACACCTCACTACCTTTCGATTAATTCATTGCTCGAAAACGATCCTTAACACGGTGAATTGAAAGCCACTACGAAGATTGGCCTTCCAACTCATGATGACACGGCGATTTCTAGGCTAAGGGGATTCCGGCTATCGGGGCATCCACAAACGGGCCGACCATCGCCACCGCGATGTGGACTGGTTCATTGCCCGGCGCCCTGGTGTCACACGGCAACTGCCTGAAGGCAATGATCACGCTCGAGCTGAGAAGATCAAGGCCAGTGTCCGGGCCAAGGTCGAGCATCCGTTTCGCACCATCAAACGTCAGTTCGGTTACGCCAAGGTCCGCTACCGCGGCCAGGCGAAGAACGCCAACCGGCTCTACCTTTTGGCGGCGTGCAACAACATGCTTATTGGTGAACGCTATCTCCCCGCGTAGGGGAAGTGTGTCCGGTTGCCGCCCAAACGGCGGCAATCGGACAAAAGATAAACAAAAAGACCAGGGTTTTATCGCTGCAATCGGTCCATCTCCACACCGAAACCGAGAATTGGCGTTCAAGCCCGGTTATTCAGAGGTTCCGTAATGGATCTAGAATCCTCCTAACAAATATTGCTCTGATACAAGACCAACGGCCAAATACCTTTGCTGAAACTCAGCGGTGCTACCTCCGAATTGGCAACCTTGCTGATAGTCGCCGAGTCTGTGTTAGATTCCCCACAATTTTCGTGTATCAAGTTTTGTCTTTTGCAATCTAGAGCGTGCGCACTTGAGTGAATACTGGAATCCCGATCAAAGCATCAGGCTCATATATCAGGCAGGAGACTCTTTTTCCTGTGACGTGAATCGATGACCACATTTACAGAGACAAAGCGACTGATGGTGGTTTTGCGAGCTACTGTGACCAGTCAGGGCGATGGCGCGATCAGCATCCTCTTGCAAAGCGTGCCGGGCTTGGGCGTCTACCGAATTGGCTGGCAACGAGCTGCGCCGCAGCAAGATCGATGGCAAAATGTCGCTGGGCCATTGGAAAGGGTCACCATGCTTTACGGACATAATCAATCAGGGCTATTTTACTGGTTGATCCTGGCATCGATTAGCCGTCATCAGGGAAGCGCCTAAAGGTTAAGACTAAGCCATTCGCCGAGCCTAAAGTCTGCCCTTTTAACCCTATAAGGGCTGTCATCACCACTTAAATCTAAGATAACGGAAAAACTATGGCTGGACGCTTCACTATGGTGGAGAGGGGTCCGATTCGCATACTCGACCTATTGAAAATCCTGTTAGCCAGCGTACTGCTATCCGCGACATCGCCAGCATTTGGTCAGGCCGGAGCAGCGGATAGCGGTTTATCGTCCCAAGCAGTAACGGATACGCCCAAAGCAGTTACAGAGGCGCCAAAAGAACAGCTCTGGGCTCTGGTGGATCGGATCTTTCGGGCCTTATCGCCAGAGCAACGCTCGAGATCAGCCTCTTTAAGCCTGCTTACAGACGTCAAGTGTGATGTAACCAGTCCAGAATTTCTGCGGGCCGACGCCTATCGTAAGGCTTCCGAGAGGTTGGATTCCGACCCGGGGCTTAGGTTCGGTGCTTTTTACAGCGCAGGCCAACAAGTAGGAGCCGCGTCGAACGAACCCGCTGTTGGCCAGGATGGCTATGTGGAACTGGCCTGGGACACTCTTCGGGGCGGCTATCTTGACTCACAGGACCAAGCAGAGGCCGCGGCCCTGCGGGCGAAAAGGGCGCGTTTGCAGGGCTTAATTGCTGATCGCAGACGTGAACTTAAGTGTGCCCGCCATCAACTTTCCGACCATTTTGCCTCGCTGCGCTCGAAATTACTGACGCTCAAAAAGGAGTTGATGGAACCGGCCTACCAGATTGAGCGGCGTGCCTACTTCAAGGGCTGGAGTCATCTGGATGACTTGATGGTGAGCGAATCGGATCTGGTTCGCCTGCGTGAGCAGCTCTCGCAGCTCCATGGAAAGACATCAGCGCGTGCGTCTGCTCTGGAGAAGCCATTACCAGGTCCAGCTGTCTTTGATGTTGATATGCAGGCTGTCGCAGCTAGGATTGAAGCAGATCAGCGAGACAACGATATAGCACGGATCGAGCGGAATCTGCGAAGACTTGATCACAATGAACGACAGAAACGGTTAAGCTTTTTCGTCCGCCAGAATATCGACGAGAACAACGATACGTCCGTATCCCTAGGGGCGCGCTTCAGCATGCCTTTGTTCACGCATCAGAGCGAACGTGATGAAGAACTCGATCTGTGGCTGAACAGTATTGATGCCGATCATGAAATGCAGGACTGGGAGCGGGTAACCCAGGCACGAAGCGCCTACCTGGAGGTCAGCGACCAACTGGATCAAGTCATCCAACAGCACTATCGCTACTCACGTGCCTATGAACGGACGCGGCGCAGTATAGCCGAGCATGATCTTTCCACCGCCAATGCGGATTTGCCTCTTGCCATAACGCGTGCACGCAGCCTTCTGGACGCTGCTACCGAGATGGCGGAAGCCAAGGAAAGCCTTTACCGCAACATATTGAAGGTTTTTACAGCAGCGGATATCGCGGTTCTCCCCTCGGCGCTGAAATCAGTGTCTCTACCCGATCGGGATAATCGGCGCCGTCCCGGGCAGCGCCAGGTCTATGTGTGGTCGGAGACGTTTAATGCTCATCCCAATCGTTTGCTGCTGGCATTTCTAGAGGCTAAGGGCATTAACCGGGTGGCTGTCTCCGGTGGTAAAGACATCGCACCCATGAAGTTCCAGCGTTTTATCCGCAAGGCTGAAAACTCCGGAATTCTTATCAGTGTAATAAAGGGGGATCCCAGATGGGCTTTGAGAGATCGCCATGAAAGCGCAGTCTCGCAGATCCGTCGCGCCGCTGATGCCACCGGCTCAGTGCATGTCGATGTTGAGCCGCATACTCTTGACCGCTTCGATACACAGTCTGAACAATTATTGGATGGCTATCTGGGCCTAATAAACCGGTTGAACTCAAAACTTGAAATGGATCAACGACTTACGGTTGCAGTGCCCATGCACTGGCCATTGGAGGTCTACGAAAAACTCAGCTATAAAGTCGACGCGACCTACATCATGGCGTATGGCGAACCTCGGGCTAAACACCTGCTGAAGAGGCTCAAGCCTATTATTGCGAGGCTGCCGCGTGACCGTGTGCGCCTGATTTTACGAGCTAGTGATTTCAGCGATGAGTGGCAACTGGAACAGACTCTCCAGACGCTGCAAAAGCGAACGTCGGTCGATGCTGTGGGGGTGCACGATCTGGCGGACTACATGAAACTTTCCGGGGATGAGTGATGAGGCTCCACAATCGCAAAAGTTTCATGACATCGTTGCCCGATAATAATCCAGCTCCGCGTCGCGGGCCGAATCTGACACACCGGCTGTATCTTTTGATTGTGCTATCGCTGGTGGCTTACCTGGGGTATCTCATCTACGAAAGAGTGTTTTTCCTAGAGGCGTGGGGGCAGGTCGAGGTCGCAAAGGTTGTTGTAAGTTCAAGTCGCGGGGGGCGCCTTGATAGCCTTTCTGTCAAGGAAGGGCAAGCCGTGGATCAGGGGACTCTTTTGGGGCGGATCGCAGCCGCCGAGGAATGCGACCCCGAAGTACCGTCCCGACTGCGGGAACTACGCATGCAGACACAATTGACTCAAAGCCGTGCGCATAGATTACAGGGTACCCTGCAGGACAAACAGGAAAAGGTTGAAGAGTTCTCAACTCTGCGCCGTGCCCTGGAAATCAATAACGCGACCAGTGGCCAGCTGCGCAAGCTCAACGAGGATATTCAAGAGTTGCAGCGTGATCTGAGTCAGGCACGGCAGACATTACGCATTGAGCGTGAACAGTCCCAGGCGCTGGAAACTGATTGGACCAACCGTCCTCCGCCGCCTGAGTGCTCGCCGGAAGCGTTGCGCGCTCCCCGCGATGCTACGGTGCTGCACGTGGCGCACCAGCAGGATGAGGTTGTTACTCGGGCCCAGCCGATTGTGACGCTGGTTCCAGACGACTCGCGCACCGTGATCTGCACCGTCGCCGTGTCGCGCCCGCCGTTGCCGTCCC
>ENA-ORDC01000307-ORDC01000307.1-marine-metagenome-genome-assembly--contig:-NODE-307-length-52505-cov-7.590066_pt1 | contig 52505 bp, 49 predicted proteins | sample MGYA00237783_ERZ508515 | MGnify/ENA primary metagenome ERZ508515 (study PRJEB26186, sample SAMN06268792) | marine metagenome | isolation source: Eden Landing Ponds, San Francisco, CA, USA | place...
GTCTGCTTGCTGCTGTTGTTTGGACACATCTTCAGCAAGCAGACGTTCTCACTAACCGGCTTTGTGAGGTACTGAGTATAGCTACGTATATTATCCTGATATGCGAGAACGGAATGGCCTCACGGATCAGCCCTGAGCGATGAGAGGATCGCACGACATACGCGGGAGAAGCCCCACGCGAGAAGGACGATGAAGCCGAGAGCGATGATGTATGCTCGGAGATGAGGACTGAACGACGTGTGGACGATGACGACACCACCTCCAGGGAAGCGCTCGGTAAAGTGAACGCTTCCGATGAGCGTCTCGAAAACACCCATCACCACTAGACCGAGTAAGACGAAACCCAGACCAGCGGCGAGTGCTACGTCGTCGAGCCGGACGTAGTCCAACGGTGGCGTTGACATGGCGATCAGTCCGTCAGCCGAGCAGGTATCGCAACCATGGTCGAGTGTGTACGATCTCGGTCGTTTCGAGATACGCATCGACGCCCCAGACTCGTCCGGCACCGACGACGATGATCGTCACGAACAGGACGAATCCCAAGAGGTCGCCGTTAACGAGGCCCCGCCGCCAGTGCTCGCCGCCGAAATAGAAAAAGCACATCATCACTGCACCGAAGAACGCAGCCGTGCGGGTCAGCGCCCCCAGAATTAGCCCGACCCCGATTAGCAGCTCACCGACCGGGATGACGAGAGTGATGGCTGACTCCGTCGCACCCCCGGCGAATGCGTTGAGTACGGGCGAGACAATTGTCCCCGTCTTCTCGAGGAACCAGCCAGCCCCAAACGCTCCCGGCGTGGCGTACTTGTTGAGCCCCTCGTGGAGAAACCACCAACCCACGAGCAGTCGAAGAAAGACCATCCAGTAGCCCGTCAGCTTCCCCGATAGCTCCAGTGTGTACTCCCGGCCGAGGACCGTCATCTGAAGCTGTTGTACCATGGGTGGGCGGTCGTCAGTCAGCGAGGAAATCCGTACTCTATTGCCTCCATCGGTTGTTTCGCCCGGATTCCCTGAGCGGTCTCCGGTTCTACCCTTCGGTGTGGGTTCCCTCCTCGTGATGATGTTCTTCTTCGGAGGGGGTGCTTTCCTCGTGATGGTCGTCTTCCTCTTCGTGGTGGCCAGCTTCGGTGGTCGTTCCTTCCTCGTGATGACCGTCTTCCTCTTCGTGATGTCCTTCCTCGGTGCTGGTGCCCTCCTCGTGGTGGCCCCCACCCATGATCTCTCGGACCATTCCGTTGAGTTCCTCGAGTTTTCCGTGGACCTCCTCGGGTTTGTTGTCCGGCATCATCTGGAGCGCCCGCTGGTCTTCGAGATGTGGTGCCCCAACGATCACGGTTGCCATCATGCCGAACTGCTCGTGGGGCGTACAGAGGTAGTGGTAGACACCCTCGGTCTCGAAGGTGTGCGAGAACGTCTCGCCCTCCTCCGACATCGTTCCGCTGTCCCAGGCCTCCGTCCCCTCGGGAACGAGTCGCGGTTGGTCGTTACCAGGGTGGTACGCGGTCGCGGTGTGCGTGCCGGTCTCGAGTCGCCACGTGACCGTCCCGCCGGCCTCGACCCACGTAACGTGGGGGTCGAAGTGGTACTCGGTCGAGCCCTCCTGTCGTGCTGTGTTGACCGCCACCTCGCGTGACGCTTTGGGTTCGCTCACTTGGTCGTGGCCGTGCGCTTCTTGTCCGTGGCCGGGGTGGTCGTCTCCCTCGGCACCCTCGTTGTCTGTAGTGGTTCCCCCGGCTGCCTGTTGCGCCGACCCGCTCGGAGCGCCGGTACAGCCGGCCAGCCCAGCAACAGCTAGCCCAGCGGTTCCTTCGAGCAGTCGCCGTCGCGTGAATCGTGGATGGCTCATAGCACCGGTCACCTTACAGTTCGAGATAGGAGGACCGGAACAATAGGGAGGGTTCCTGTTTTGCACGCGACGCAAAACTGTTCCTCATTTAAGTATCCTCGAGTAAGTACCTCGTATTGCGAGGAACAGCCGTGTCAACTGACGACCGCTCTGACGAGCTCTTGGAACTGCTCGGTCAAGAGCGCGTCCGGCAGATTCTGGCTGCGACGAGCCGTGATCCCAAGTCGGCGAAAGAGCTCAGTGAGGAGTGTAACGTTGCCCTTTCGACCATCTATCGGCGGGTCGAGGACATGATTGCCGGCGACCTGCTGGTCGAGCGGACACGGATCGAATCGGATGGGAGCCACCACAGTGTCTACGAGGCGAACGTCGACCACATCGACGTCGACATCGACGGAACCATCGACGTTAGCGTCCACGTTCGTGAGGACGCCGCCCAGCGGTTCTCACGCATCTGGAGCGATATCCGGGAGAGTTGATTCAACCATGCACATCGAACTGGTCATCGCGAAGCTCATCACAGTCGGATTGGGGCTGTTGATTACGTACCAGGCGTACAAGGGGTATCGAACGTACGGAAGTGAGCCGATGCTCTACGTCGCCATCGGCTTCCTGTTCATCAGTGTCGGTGCCGTCATCGAGGGCGTCCTGTTCGACGTCGTGGGCCTGTCGATATTCCTGGCGGGGACCATCCAGACGGCCATCGTCGCCGTCGGGATGCTCGTCATTCTGTACTCGCTGTACGGTCGGATACCACAACAAGCGAAGGGGGAGGAAGGCACATGACCGGTCACTGGGACCTCGCATTAGTTGGCGTTCGTGTCCTCTTGCTCCTGATGGGTCTTGCGACGACTGCGATCAGCTTTCGCGCCTACCGCCGAGAACGGACCCGATACCTCCGTGACGCCACCTTGGGATTCGGATTCATCACGATCGGTGTTCTCATCGAGGGATTCCTCTACCAGTTCACCGAATTAACGCTCACGCAGGTCCATATTGCTGAATCCGTAGCCCTGGTGTTCGGCCTCGGTGTCCTTCTTCGCTCGTTCCTCGAATAATACTAACGAGCGATGTGCAGGGGAGGGGAGATTACTATCGCCAAGATAGCACAGAGCCAGGGTCAGGCACAGACGCTAGACATAACGTGTCGACACGCGCGATGCGCAAACAGCCGTCTTCTCGAACTGCTCGGTGGTCGCTGTAGGGGTAGCTGATTATACCAGCTGATTCATGTAGTGATGATTAACTGTACTAAAATCGCGTACCACCCGAAAGATTCCGCCGATACTTACTCGACGTATCTCACGACACGCGCCATCCCTGCATCGAGATGGTAGAGGTTGTGACAGTGGAATAACCACCGGCCGGGATTGTCCGCGTGGAAGTCGATCGTCACCTGCCCTCGATGTCCTGGAACGATGACCGTGTCTTTGACTGCGTTGCCGACCTGGAAGAAGTGGCCGTGAAGGTGCATCGGGTGAACGACCGGGCTCTGATTGGTCATCCGAATCCGGACGTGTTCTCCGGGCCGAACCTGGAGCGGATCGGCGTCCGGGTAGGCCTGCCCGTCTATCGTCCACGTATAGGACTGGCTCCTGCCGCGTGAGAGCGTCAGATCGAACGTCCGGTCGGGACGCCCGCCCACACCGCCGAGCGAGGAGAGTGCTCGAAGGTCTCCGTACCGCAATCGGTTACTGGAGGACGATGGAGACCGTGGGGTGCCCGAACCGGCTGCGGACTCGTACTCAACGACGGCTCTAGCTGGTGGTTCGTTCCCGTCGAGCGCGTCCGCCTGAACGAACCATCTCCCTGGATTCTCCGCTTCGACCACGACGTCGTACCGCTCGCCGGCTCCGAAGACGAACGAGTCTGCGTCGACGGGTTCGACGGGTCGACCATCGGCGTGAGTCACCGTCATCTCGTGGCCTGCGATCCGTACACCAAAGACCGTCGCGCTGGCAGCGTTCACGAACCGGAAGCGAATCCGTTCGCCCTGCGTTACGTCGAACGTCTGTGGGTCCTCGGGCAGTCGACCGTTGATAAGGAGCCCCTCGTATGGCGGCCGAACGTCGCCCATCATACCGCCTCCCCCACCCATTCCACCACCGCCACCCATTCCTCCGTCTGAAGGAAGTCTCGGCGCTCTGGGGAGGTAATCGTCGACGACGACGACGTACTCGCGGTCGTACTCGACGTGTGGGTCGGGTTCTTCGACGATCAGTGGCCCCAGCAATCCCCGGTCGAGTTGGAGTCCGACGTGGCTGTGATAGAAGTACGTCCCGGCGGGTTCGGCACGGAACGTGTACGTGAACGTTTCACCGGAAGCGATCGGCTCTTGCGTCACGTTTGGCACGCCGTCGACCGGGTTCGGAACCGGGACCCCGTGCCAGTGAATCGTCGTCTCCTCTTGGAGGTCGTTGGTCAGTTCGACGCTGAGCACGTCACCCTCCTGAACGCGTAGCTCAGGTCCCGGGAATTGACCCTCGTACATCCAGTTGGTCGTCGACGTATCGGGGGCTGGTCGAATCGCCCCGGACGCCGCGGTGAGGCTGACGGATCTATCTGGGTCGGACGTGACTGTCGAGCGTGGCGTCACCTCACGACCCCCACCATCGTCGGTGCCCGGTAGCTGACCGGTACAGCCCGCGAGCGCTCCGAGGGTGGACGCTCCCGTCAGTTGGAGGAGCCTGCGGCGCGAGAGCGACCGCTGTTCTCTAGGCGGCACAGTTGTTCGACTCCATTTCGTGTTCAGTCGCCTCCCCTCCCTCGTCGACGGTCTCTTTATCGGTGTTCATGGCGATAACTGTCCCGTAATTCGGGGGCTTCTCCGGGACATCCTCGGTCAGCCGGTCGACGAACGCTTCGCTGTCGAGCCCGAAGAAGTCGAGTCCCTCGTTCCCGTTCATCGTTGCACGGTTGTAGATACGTCCTCCTACTGTTCATGGACTGTGGTTACTATTCGAAATACCGCACAAGACCCTCTCCGGGCACTGTGTCGAAGAAGAGTGGACTCGATGACCGAGAAGCCCTATCCCCGAGTTGGAAACAGAACTCGTGGCGGGGTCGAGGTATGATCTCGAAATGTGGCCGCGGGTGTCTCCTTGCGGCTGTTAAGGACAATTAGCCTAAGCGAGAAAGCCATAGTATCGTGTGACTGGAAGACGTAGGTACATCTCACTGCTATCGACCGGAGCACTGACGATCGACTGTGAATGCCGCTTCCGAGAAACAGAGACACTACTACGAGGGGCTGCTCGATATGACACGGCTCGGGACGCGATCAGCGACGGAGAGCGAGCATCGATTGACCAGCACATCGAGGTCGCAGTTGACTCGGGCGACGCAGCGAGGGGAGAGCCGATGAATCCTGTTCCATTAGTCCTGGGTGTCGTCCTTCTCGTCGCTGCGGTCGGTGATCTCCTCTGGACGACGCTCTGGGTAGAGGGTGGAGCCGGCCCATTGACGACACGAGTTACGACGTGGACGTGGCGAACGATTCGAAAGCTCGGCAGTCAACGCACGCGAGTGCTAACCCTCGCCGGTCCGGTTACTCTCCTCCTCGGTCTAGCAGTATGGATCGGACTCCTCTGGGCGGGCTGGACCCTCGTCTTCGCGGGGGCTGAGAACGCCATCTTCGACACTCGCGACCCGGGTCCGATCTCCTGGGTCGAGCGCTTCTACTTCGTCGGCTACTCGTTATTCACCATGGGGAACGGCGATTTCACGCCGAAAGACGGCATCTGGCAGATCGTGACTAGCCTTACGACCGCGAGTGGGATGCTCTTTGTTACGCTGATCGTTAGTTATGTGATCTCCGTCCTCGAGGCCGTCACGCAGAAACGGGCGTTCGCCAGCAACGTCAGTGGCCTCGGCCAGCGAGGTGAGACGATCGTCCGTAGCGCGTGGAACGGTGAGACATTCGATGGCCTCGAACTTCCACTGAACTCGTTTACTACGGAGATCAATGAACTCACGACGAACCATCAGGCCTACCCGATCTTACACTACTTCTATACCGACCAGCGGAAGTACGCAACCGTTCTCAGTATCGTCGCCCTCGACGAGGCCTTGACGCTCCTGCGATTCGGCGTGTCGGAGGACGAGCGGCCGAGTAAAGCCATCCTCGAAAACGCCCGTGCGAGCGTAGGGAATTACCTCCAATTGGTCACGTCGTCATTCGGTCACACAGCCGTGGAGGAACCTCCTGCTCCCGACCTCGATATCGTTCGTGAAGCAGGCGTCCCGACAGTCTCCGATGAGGCGTTTTCCCAGTCACTTACCGAGGCAGAGAAGCGGCGAAAGAGACTGCTCGGACTCGTAGAGGCTGATGCTCGTGCCTGGCCCCTCTCGGAGGACGATTGACCGACGCCAAAAACTGACTCCGCCACTGGGCACCAGCGCAGGCCTCGGCGACCTGCGGGCTGTAGTTCGAATCGCGAGCCATGAATCGAGCGTGCAGCGAGGCGATATCGGCGACGTCACGGCAGAGTCGAGCACATTCTTCCATCTCCTCGTCACCGAGGCACTCGTCGGCACACCACTCACAGACCTCGGGTGCCTCGTTACAGATCTCTATGCGCTCGCGCTGTTCGTCGCGCAGGTGGTCGATCTTGGAGACAGTTTCTGCAAGTGACAGTACACCTCATCGTACGACACCCTTCGGATTCACCATCCTACTTGCACTTGCGGGGTCATCCTACGTTCTCTGTCGGCCATAGGCGTCGACGAGGGCAGGTACACCGAGCGGGAATGCGAGGATCCCGAACGTCGCAAGTGCGTGTTTTGCGTACGACGACTCTCGATAGGCGAGGTACGTAGCACCCACGCCGAGGGCCGCCACCGCGTATGCTAGGTTACTCCAGAGTGGGTCGTACGTCGAGCAATAGCCCCAGCAGACGAGCGTGTACGAGGGGGCGTTCCACGTCGGCGGCTGGAGTTTGGGCCAGAAGAACCGACAGTAGGTGGTGAACGCGAGCATCACCGTCACAGGCAAGGCTGCGAGCCACGTACTCGGCCGAAGCGAGAGTCGGGGCCCGTATCGGTGGTAGGCGTACAACAGCACGAGGGGGAGCGTGAATACCACCAGCCACAGGCCGACGGTGTAAGTGACCGGCCAGTGTTCGATCCGCGGCTGGGTGTAGGCGACCCGGAGCGACTCGGGCAACGTCGCCCAGGGGAACGACGGATCGGGAACGGGATTCGTGAGGAAGGACACACTCATGAGTAGGATGCCGGAGATGAATGCGTACACACCTATCGTCGTTATTTGTGCGATCGAGGAGGATAACGGCTGGTGGCTCGAATCATCATCGTCACTGTCGTCGAACGGACCGATATGGAGGACATCCGCTCTCATACAATGAGTTACGCTGGAATAGTTGATTGCAGTTGCTGTTTCAAATCAAAAGTCGGCGGCTTCGAAATGCTAGATTCACGAGCCGACCTTCGGGACCACGAGTAGGTTGACCTGAATCGGGAATTATCGAGCGAGTCGGCTCCTGAGAGTCGCCAGCAATCCGGGCTGATTTCTCACTGTCTGTTCCGAGTCGCGGGACTCCGAACCCTCGGTCTCCTCCTCGTCTGCTTCGAGCCTCGCCGCTTCGTAGTCCGCAATCATGTGAGCGACGTGGCGGTTACACATAGGATGGGATACGACATCCAGGTATAAAACTGTTCGACAGGTGGTAGCTAGCTTTGACTCTGCCGCAGGTCGTTACTCGGATAGACCCGGTATGTCCGTCCCTGCCGTTCCCGGTACAGCAGGCCGCGCTTCTCGAGGGCACTCACTGTCTGACTCACCTTGCTCTTCGAAAAGTCCGAGCGATCCCGCAACTCGATCTGCGTAACACCGGGCGATGAGAGTACCGGTTCGAGGATGCGGCGTTCGTCATCCGGCAGGAGGTCCAACACACGGGCTTGTGGCTGGGCTTCTGGATTGATTGCTGCCTCCGGTTCGACGGGGCTTTCCGGTGAGTCCGGCTGCTCTCGATCACTCGGACTTGACGTCGCATTCTGGGGATGGTCGGCTGCGTCTGTGCTGGTGAGATCGTCCCGAACCGTGAGATACCCTCCACCGATAACAGCCGAGGTGAGTAGAGTCCCGAGGACGTACCAGAGTGGATTCGTTCCGTGAACAGCTCCCATCGACGTGCCCATCATCGATCCCATCTGTTCGAAGGCCTGCTGTTGTTGGTACGCTTGCCAGCTGAGCGCACCGCCGATGAGAAGAACGGCACCGACGAGGAAACCGACCACCGTATCTGCTCGTCGTCGATTCATCTCTCCCACCTCGATCTGCCGTGATACCGGTTCATGCTCGAGAGTTGGCGATACATCGGTGTACCAGTTGTGGTCGACCGAGACATGACTCGGGGGTACCTGGCCACGATCTCGGGATCGAACCGTGGCATTCAGTGATGCTCATGGCTCTGGGAAGCTCCAGCTCCTGAGACCTGCGGGTGCTGATGTGCAAATTCGGATGGGTGATTCTCGAACGATCGCTTGCATCGGTTCGAACAGAAGTAGTACGTTTCGCCGTCGTGGGTGAGACTCGGACCACTGTCGTCGGTCCGCATCCCGCAGACCGGGTCCCGATACTGGCCGGGTGCACCCAACCCTCGGCGATAGACGTAGAGGAGGAAGCCAGAGAGCGAGAACGCGATGATGTTGAGATAGAACGTGTAGTTCAGCTCGAAGTACGTTTGTTCGGAAGCCGTCTGCCCGCCAGCGAGGTTGGGGACGATGTCGAGGGCGTTGAACAGTTCCTCCATGAGAAAGCCCGTGAAGGCCATGGTCACGAAGAAGACGCCGAGGATGTACAGCATCACGTTCCAGCCGTAGTACTTCCGATAGACGTTCAGCACGGGAATCGTAATGAGGTCGGCGTAGACGAACGCGATGACGCCCGCAAAACTGATGCCGCCGCCCCAGAGGGCGACGGCGAACGGGACGTTACCCATGCTGCCGACGAAGCTGATGACGGCGATCGCCACGCCCATGATCGCGTTCTCAGCGCTTACCAACAGTCCCTCACCCTGGAGGAAGAGCGCGTTCCACACCCACTGGGGGACGAACACGATGACGAACCCCGAGATGAGAAAGCCCGCGACGACGTCCTTCCAGATCATCGACCACTCCTTGCGATACTGATTCCCGATCTTGTACCAACCACCCCACGAGAGCAGTTCGTCGCGCCACCCGCCGCTACTCGCAGCTTCCTGCTGATAGGTCTCCATACAGCCCTTCGAACAGAACTTCAGCGTCTCACCCCCGTCGGTCACCAGCGAGTACTCGTCTTTGCCTTCCATCCCGCAGGTCGGATCCTCGGTGATCCCCTGGTCGTGGTCGCGTTGATTCAGTTCCTGCCGTACTTGCTCGAACAGGTTCTCGGGGAGCGTCAGACGGACGAGGAGCGCCATGACGGCGATGAGAATGATGCCGCCAAGGAGTTCTGCAACCAGAAATTCCCAGCCCAGCAGGATCAGGATCATCAGACCCAACTCCACGATGAGGTTCGTCGAGGCGAACATGAACGCGAGGACGTTCACCGTGTGTGCTCCCTTCTTGAACAGCCCCTTCCCGATGGCGATCGCCCCGAAGCTACAACCACTACTCGCTGCGCCGAACACCGTCGCCTTCGTGAGACCACGCAGGTTGCCCTCTCCGAGCACGTTGGCCATCCGCTCTTTGGAGACGTAGACCTGGACGAGGCTCGTGATCACCAGCCCCATGATGATCGCCCAAGCCGCCGTCCAGAGGAAGCCGACGCCGATCCGTAAGGACTCGAAGATTCCGTCGACGATGGTGGCTTGCATACCTAGACTATCACAGTCCTCTGTATTGTCAATTATTCTTATGAAGATGTGAGATTAGCCCCGCTAAAATTTGCATTCGAAAGTACAATCGGCTATCGACAACGATTATCTGTTCGAGCCAGCCATTCCCGCTCGTGGATTACCGAGTGCTTCTGACCCCAGTCGGTGGAGCAAGTATCCTTTCGGCTTTCCAGACGCACAGACGGAGAGGCTGTATCCTCCTTTTATTTCCGTATTTCTGGTGCCCCATTGACCAGCCGATCGCTCATTCGATTAGTAAGAGAAAGCCGATTGAATGAGTCGAGCGTATCTCTACGACCACACCAATAAGGAACTCGTCTTCTTCAAGGAGCGACTGGAATCCACGGCGGTCACGCCGGTGTGATCACCGAGGTCCCTGCCGGGGCCGCATTATCCCAACGAACCGATGACCACGAAGAGATAGTAGACCCCGACGTAGCTGGCGTTGATCGTACAGCCGATGCCGATGCCGCCGACGAGCGCGTTCTTTCTCACCCAGTAATAACTCGAGGCGAACATAACCGCCTCCGCGACGACGATGAACAGAGGCGCGTGCCCGATCCAGCCCAGCGGGGCTGTCAGATACGTCCATCCACCGCCCTGACTCGCGAGTGGCTCGTAGCCGCTCTCCGCGACGAACGCGAATATCGCTGGTCCGAGATACGCCGCTGCCGTCCCGTATTCGTCGGCCAAGCGAAGGCCGACGTATCCCATGAACGTGATGAGGAGCGCCCACGCAAACGGCATGTATGCCGGCGAACGGAGCAAGAATGGGTAACCCGATGGGTAGACGAGCGTCCCGGTGACGGCGACGAGAAAGTAGTCTCCGAACAGTTCGAGGAATCCACCGACCGTTCCGATCACGAGGAGGTGCTTTACCGTCGTATCGTACCGAGCGTAGACGGCGCCAACTCCGTAGGAGGCGAACGCATATGCGTACGAGAGAGCCGTCGACTGGACGAAAAGGAAGTTGTGGTAATACGCGACGACCGTGACGAGCATCCAGCCACCGACGAAGAGGTCGCGTGAGGTGAGTCGAGAGCTGATACCGGTTATGAGTGACGCATTCCGCGACATGTCGATCCTCAGTGTGTCTGCTGTGTTCTGTGTCGCTTCTGGACGCGGGTCACGGTGCCGTCGACGTGTCGGCTTCTCGTTCGTATGGACTGGGGATGAACCTCACGGGTCAAAGGGTGCAGATACGGAGCCGGCTATCGAAGCCACCCGAGCAGTTCGTAGTCGTGGTCGGGGGTGTACCGGCGGAACAGCAGGCTGTTCGACAGCACCGACACCGACGAGAACGCCATCGCGCCGGCCGCCAGCACGGGCTGGAGCAGGCCGAGCGACGCGAGCGGGATCATCGCCGTGTTGTAGCCGAGCGCCCAGACGAGGTTCTGCTTGATCTTCGCGAGCGTGGCGTCGGAGATGCGGATGGCCTTCACCACGTCGAGGGGGTCGTCGCGCATGAGCGTGACGTCCGCGGCCTCGATAGCCACGTCGGTGCCGCTCCCGATGGCGGTGCCGACGTAGGCGACGGCGAGCGCGGGGGCGTCGTTGACGCCGTCCCCGACCATCATCGCCTTCCGGCCGCCGTCCTGGATGCGCTCGACGGCGTCGGACTTGTCCTCGGGGAGGACCTCCGCGCGGACGTTCTCGGGGTCGATGCCAACTTGCTCGGCGACGGCGCGGGCGGTGCGCTCGTTGTCGCCGGTGATCATCATCACGTCCACGCCGCGCTCGCGCAGTTGGCTCACGGCGTCTCGGGCGCTCTCTTTGATCGTGTCGGCGTCGGCGACCACGCCGAGGAGTTCGCCCTCGGTCGCGTCGCCGGGCACGCTCGTGCCAGCAGACACGCGGGCGACGAGCATCGCCGTCTTCCCCTCGCTCTCCAGGCGCTCCATCGTCTCCTGGGCGGGCGAGGGGTCGATCCCCTCGTCCCGGAGCAGTTTCCGGTTGCCGACCAGCACCGCGTCCCCCTCGACGGTCGCCCGGACGCCGTGGCCGGGGACGTTCTCGAAGTCGTCGGGGTCGGTCACGTCGATCCCGCGGGCCTCGGCGCCGTCGACGATGGCGCGGGCCAGCGGGTGCTCGCTCCCACGCTCGGCGCTGGCCGCGAGCCGGAGGACGTCGTCCTCGCCGAGGCGATCGCGCGCGGTCAGCCGTCCACCGTCGGCAGTAGCGTCGCCGGCGTCGGATCGACGATCCGACGAGGATCGCGAACCGCTGGTTCGCTCACCGCCGTCGGTGACGGGCTGGCCGTCGTCGAAGACGACGACGTCCGTCAGCTCCATCTCGCCTTTCGTGAGCGTCCCGGTCTTGTCGAAGACGACCGTGTCGACGTCCTTCGCGCGCTCCAGGACGTCGCCGCCCTTGAACAGCACCCCGTTCTGTGCGCCGATGGTCGTCCCGACCATCGTCGCGGCCGGCGTCGCCAGCCCGAGCGCGCAGGGGCAGGCGATGAGCACGGCCGAGGCGAACACGATGACGGCGAACTCGAAGACCGAGACGCCGCCGGCGGCGACGGGACCGCCCGCGACGAGGCCCCACAGCGGGAGCGCCTCGACGACGCCGGCGAGGGCGCCGGGGAACAGGTACCAGACGGCCCCCCAGAGGACGGCGTTCGCGATGACCGCGGGCACGAAGTAGGCGGAGATGCGGTCGGCGAGGTTCTGGATGTCGGGCTGGCGGGACTGGGCCTCCTTGACGGTCTGGACGATCTGCTGGAGGGCGGTGTCCTTCCCCACCTTCGTCGCCTCGACGACGAGGACGCCGTTCTCGTTGATGGTCGACCCGACGACCTCGTCGCCCTCGCCCTTCTCGACGGGGACGGACTCGCCGGTGACCATGGACTCGTCGACCGCCGACTGCCCGTCGACGACGACGCCGTCCGTGGGGATCTGCTCGCCCGGACGGACCTTCATCCGGTCGCCAACCTCGACGGCCTCAAGGGGGACCTCCTCCTCGTTCCCCGCCTCGTCGACGAGCGTGGCCGTCTCGGCCTCCATCTCCAGCAGTTTGCGGAGCGCTTCGCCGGCCTGGCCCTTCGAGCGGGCCTCGAGGTAGTTCCCGAGCGTGATGAACACCAGGATGAGCGCCGCCGTGTCGAAGTACAGCCCGCCGGCGATCAGGCCGAGCAACACCGCCACGGAGTAGACGTACGCGGTGCTCGAACCCAGCGCGATCAGCACGTCCATGTTGGCGCGCCCGTTCTTCACGAGCGCCTTGTAGGAGTTCCGGTAGAACGGCCAGCCGAGCACCGCCTGGACGGGCGTCGCCAGCAGGAACTCGACCCAGCCGAACTCGACGCCGAAGACCCGGTCGGGGAGGATACCGCCGCCGAGGACGAGTTTTTCGACGAGGAAGAAGAGCAGCGGCGCCGCCAGCGCCGCGCCGAACAGCGTCAGCCGGAGCTGCCGACGGATCTCCGCCTGCCGGGCCGCCTCCCGGGCGTCGCCGCCCGATTCCGCCGCGGCCGCGCCGTCCTCGCCGTCCTCGCGGACGGGCGAGTACCCCGCGGCCTCGACGGCGTCGTAGAGGTCCGCGAGGCTCGCCTCAACCGGGTTGTACGTGACCTGCGCCTCGTCGGTCGCGAAGTTGACGTCGGCCTCGACGACGCCCGGCGTCCGTTCGAGCGCGTCCTGTACCGTCTCCGAGCAGTTCGCACACGACATGTCCGTGATGCCGATCGTCGCCGACTCCGTGACCGGCGCGTACCCGGCGTCCTCGATGGCGGCGAAGATGCGACCGAGCGAGACCTCCTCCGGGTCGTACTCGACGCTCCCCTCGTCGGTCGCGAAGTTGATGTTCGCGTCCGAGACCCCGTCGAGCGACTCGACGGCGTCGGCGATGGATTGGGAACAGTTCGCGCAGCTCATCCCCTGGATGTCGATTCGGGTTCGGCGCTGACTCATTGTGTAAACGTAGGGGACCCATATTCAACCGGTTTTCCCTTTCGTACGTTCGGCTCGGGGGCGACGGTGGTTTCGAATCCAAAGTAGAAGTTCGGGGACACCTCGGATTGAGGGGGTTCAGATCGGCGTGGTCGGAGTCGACCGGCCCGGGATCGGCCCGGGGGTCGATCGACCCTGATCAATCGGCGCCCTGCTGGAGCCGCTCGTACTTCTCCTCGAATCGCGACTCGCACGACGGGCAACAGAACTGGTACAGCTCCCCGTCGATGCGGGTCGCCGTCCCCTCGCTGTCGACCGTGTTCCCGCACTGGGCGCAGGTGAGCGCGAACTCCGTCCCGCCCAGGTCGGGCGACCAGTCGGCCGCCGCCAGGAGCGACACCTCGAACTCCTCGATCGACCCCTCTTGGAGCGTGTCGTCGAGCCAGCTCGCAACGTCGTTGTCCGGGACCTGCGCGTAGACGATCAGATCGGCCTCGGCGGTGGTGAAGACGTGCTCGACCGCCCCCTCTTCCAGGAGGACGTCTCTGATCGACGCAAGGCCCGGCCCGCCCGGAGCGACGTCGAGGGTCAGCAACACCGGAATGCCCTTCCGGAGCTGGGAGTTGTCGACGTCGATCGTGAACCGGTTGATGATGCCCGCGTCCTGTAGCCTCGCCACGCGATCCGACACGGCCGGGGCGGAGAGGCCGACGACGTCCGCGATGTCGCTGTACGGCCGACGGGCGTTCGACAGCAGGAGCTGGAGGATTTCGAGGTCCGTTTCGTCGAGGTCGCGCATGGGGAGACAACGCCGACGAACGGCTAAAACCTCACGGCCGAGAACCTTTCCATCCAAAAGCGTTCCGCCCGCGGGACCCACGTTTTCGAAGGGACAAGCCGGATAAGAAAGCGAGGCGTAGGTGTTTGCGTCTGCGGGCCAGAGCCGGTCGAGCGACCGTCCGGCCAGGTTCCGGGACTGACCGCCCGGCGCGCCCGGGAACCGCCTTGCGGAGGAACGCCGCCGCCGCACCGATCGCAGCCGGTCCCGACACCCAGGGAGGAAGTCATGGACGATCACGAGCACACGACCGACGACGGACATCCCCGCCACGATCAGCCGGATCGCGACGCGAGCCGCGGTTCGGGGGAGACGACCGACGACCGCGACGTCGACCGGGTCGAACAGGAGATGCTCGAAGCGGAGGGAGAAGGCACGGAGACAGCCGAACGGGAACTCCACGAACGAACCGGAGGCGGGACGGGCCACGGTGCCGGCGGTCACGGGGACGGGCACGACGGCCACAGAGAGCAGGGGGACCACGGTGAGCACGGTGACGGTAGCGGCCACGGCGAACACGAGGGCCACGGCGGAATGCACGAGGGTCACGAGCGGCTGTTCCGCCGGCGCTTTTTCGTCTCGACGCTCCTCTCGATCCCGGTCCTCCTGTACAGCGAGACCCTCCAGGGGTGGCTCGGCTTCTCGGTGCCTGCGTTCCCGGGGAGCGAGTGGATCAACCCGACCTTCGCGGTGATCGTCTTCGCCTACGGCGGCGTGCCGTTCCTCCGGATGGCCGCGCCGGAACTGCGCGACCGCTCGCCGGGGATGATGACGCTCATCTCGATGGCGATCACGGTCGCCTTCGTCTACAGCCTCGCGGGCGTCGTCTTCCCGACGACGTCCGCGTTCTTCTGGGAACTGGTGACGCTGATCGACATCATGCTGCTGGGCCACTGGATCGAGATGCGCTCCGTGCGCCGAGCGTCGAGCGCGCTGGACGAGCTCGCGAAGCTCATGCCCGACACGGCGGAGCGGATCACCGGGGACGGCGACACCGAAGAGGTGCCGGTGAGCGAGCTGTCAGCGGGCGACCTCGTGCTCGTGCGCCCCGGCGCGAGCGTTCCGGCCGACGGCGTCGTCGAGGCGGGCGACTCCGACGTGGACGAGGCGATGATCACCGGCGAGTCCAAGCCGGTCTCGAAGGCGCCCGGCGACGAGGTCATCGGCGGCACCGTCAACGGCGACGGGAGCCTCCGCGTTCGGGTGGACGCGACCGGTGAGGAGACGACGCTGGCCGGCATCGTGCGCCTCGTAGAGGAGGCCCAGTCGAGCGAATCCCGGACGCAGGCGCTCGCCGACCGGGCCGCGGGCTGGCTGTTCTACGTCGCCGTCGGTGCGGCGGCCGTGACGGCCGTCGCCTGGACCGTCGCGGTGCAGTTCGACGCCGCGGTGATCGAGCGCGTCGTGACCGTGCTGGTCATCGCCTGTCCCCACGCGCTCGGGCTCGCGATCCCGCTCGTCGTCGCCATCAACACGTCGCTCGCGGCGCGGAACGGCATGCTCGTCCGCGACCGGATCGCCATGGAGGAAGCGCGGAACCTCGACGCGATCGTCTTCGACAAGACGGGGACGCTCACCGAGGGCGAGCACGGCGTGGTCGGGACGGCGACCGTCGGCGGCGTTGACGAGACGCAGAGCGTCTCGTCCGCCAACCGGACTTCGTCCGGTGACGTCGACGAGGACGAGGCCCTGGCGCTGGCGGCCGCCGTCGAGGGCGACTCCGAGCACATGATCGCGCGGGCGATCCGCCAGGCGGCCGACGAGCGGGGGATCGACGTCCCCGACGCGACCGGCTTCGAGGCGATGAAAGGCCGGGGCGTCCGGGCCGTCGTCGACGGCGACGAGGTGTACGTCGGCGGGCCGAATCTCCTGACTCACCTCGACAGTGACGTTCCGTCTACGCTCCAGACCTTCGCCGAAGAGGCCGGTGAGAACGCACAAACGGTCGTGTATCTCGTCCGCGAAGGCCAGCTGATAGCCGCCTTCGCCCTGGCGGACGTGATCCGCGAGGAGAGCTACCGAGTCGTCGACGCGCTCCACGAACTCGGCATCGAAGTGGCGATGCTGACCGGCGATTCCCGCGACGTGGCCGACGCGGTGGCCGCCGAACTGGGCATCGACACGGTGTTCGCCGAGGTGCTGCCCGAGGACAAGGACTCGAAGGTCCAGGAACTCCAGGAGCAGGGAAAGCTGGTGGCGATGGTCGGCGACGGCGTCAACGACGCCCCGGCGCTGACCCGGGCGGACGTCGGCATCGCCATCGGCAGCGGGACGGACGTCGCCGTCCAGTCCGCGGACGTCATCCTCGTCAAGAACAACCCGATGGACGTCGTCCGCCTCGTGAAACTGAGCGGGGCGAGCTACCGGAAGATGCAGGAGAACATCGTCTGGGCCGCCGGCTACAACGTCTTCGCCATCCCGCTGGCCGCGGGCGTCCTCGCCCCGGTCGGCGTCCTCCTCTCGCCGGCCGTGGGGGCGCTCCTGATGTCGCTGAGCACCGTCATCGTCGCGATCAACGCGCAGTTGCTCCGACGAGCCGACCTCTCCGTCCCCGGCCTCCCGGGCGCGTCGGCGCCGGGAGAGGCGCGACCGGCGGACTAGGATCGACGACCGTCAGCCGCCGGATGCGGCGATGCCGTCGAACGCGGGTGACGTTCGTCCGGCATCAGGTCGGGTCACGACTCGTTTCTCGCGACGAGGACGACGTGCCGGAGGTACGGCAGCGCGCGGTGGGCCCGCTCAACCTGGTCGACGATCGCCGACGGATCGAGCCCGTAGGCGCGGAGGAGCCGCCGGACGAGCGTCCCCGCCGGCCCCCCGACCAGCCAGCGGAACAGAGTCGTCCACTTCCGGAAGCGACCGACGCTGTGTCGCGTGACGTCCTCCAGCTCCCGGACGTCGAGGGTCGTGTCGTCGAGGGCGCGCTCGTACGCCTCGACGGTCCCCAGCGGCGGCATGTCCCACGCGGCGGCGAACGAGTCGACGAGCCGGCGCTCCCGCTCGCCGACGTCGGCCCGCGTCACGAGATCCGAGAGGGCGAGGAGACCCCCGGGTTCGAGCACGTCCGCGATCCCAGCGAAGACGCGCCCCCGGTCGCGGAGATACACGAGCGCGTCGACGGCCGTACAGGCGGCGAACGAGCCGGTCGCGAACGGTAGTTGCGTCGCGTCGCCGACGACGAACTCGGCGCGGGCGCGTCGCTCACGCGCGTTCTCGACCGCCCGCTCGACGTTGTAGGGGACGAGGTCCAGCCCGGTGACCTCGAACCCGAACCGTTCGGCGAGGTGGATCGCCGGGCCGCCCCGTCCACAGCCGACGTCGAGGAGGCGAACCCCGTCCGTGGCGGGCAGGTGCGACGCGAGCCGCGACCCGACTTCCGAGACGAGGCGCCGCTGGCTCGACCCGACGACGTGCGGCTGGTACCACGCCGAGTAGCCGAGGTTGAGGAACGCGTCGGTGTCGAGCAGCAGGTCGAACGCCCGCCAGACGTCGGCCCGCTCCCCCCGGTAGGAGAACTGGTCGGTGATCCGGTCGTGGAGGCGGTTCGAGTCCATCGGCCACCTAGTCGAGTTCGGAGACCTCCGAGTAGCAGTACTCGGACGCGTCGCAGTACGGGAGATCGGCGCACCCCCGCGGGCGCCGGTAGTCGATCCCCTCGTGCCGCCGGAGGTACGTGACGTAGCCGTCGTCGACGCGGTCCAGGACGTCGTGACAGAGCCACTTCTCGCCGAACCGGGTGGTCCCGAGGTCCCGGTACGGACAGAGGAAGATCGTCCGCTCGACCGAATCGACCCGCGGCGTCTCGACGATTCGGACGCCGACGAGGCGGTAGGCGACGCGGAGTCGCCGGACGACGGACTCGGGCGTACCCGCGCCGAGGAACAGGACGTGGGCGATCGCGTAGCCGAGATCGTGGAGGAGTCGTCTGAGCATCGTTCGGGGGGTCGACCGCCGTCCCAAAGTATCTTGACCAGCCTCCGGTCGGCCGGGACCTCGACCCGGCGACCGCGACGCCGTCACTGCCGGCGCTTCAGCGCGCGCCGTCTCGATCACCCCGTCGGGGGTTTCGACGGACGCCGGCCGAACGCTCGGGCCGGGCGACCGCCCGACCGCCCCCACAGCTATGTGGCGACCGGCCGACGTACCGCGCATGCAAGAGCCGTTCGTGGTCGTCGGCGGCGACGCGGCCGGGCTGAGCGCGGCGAGCAAGCTGACCCGCGAGGACCCCGACCGCGATGTGATCGTCTTCGAGAAGGGGCGGTGGATCTCCTTCGCCCACTGCGGGACGCCCTACTTCGTGAAGGGCGAGGTCGCGTCGCTCACGGACCTGCTGTCGCTGACGCCGGAGGACGTCGGGGAGCGGGGCATCGACCTCCGACGCGACCACGAGGTCGTGGGAATCGACCCCGACGACCGAACCGTCCGGGTGCGCTCGGCCGACGGGACGACCGATCAGCCCTACGGCGACCTCCTGATCGCCAGCGGCGCGCGGGCGATCGACGACCCCTTCCCCAACCTGCGCGCCCTCGACGGGGCGTTCACCCTCCACCACATGGACTCGGCGGCGGCCATGCGGGCCTACCTGACGCTGCCCGAGTCCTTTTCGCTCGCCGACCTCGGGGGCGGCGAGTACGTCGACGCCGCGCTGGCCGAGCGCTACGGGGCGATGGACCCCCCGGAGACGGCCGCGCTGGTGGGCGGGGGGTACGTCGGCGTCGAGATGGCCGAGGCGCTGTCGGCCCACGACCTGACGATCCACCTGTTCCAGCGCACTGGGACCGTCCTGCCGGGGTTCGGTCGCGCGGTCGGCGAGCGCGTCGAGGAACACCTCGAAGAGCGGGGCGTCCGCGTCCACTGCGACGCGCCCGTCGACGCGCTGGAGGGGGACGACCGGGTCTCGGGCGTCCGCTTCGGCGACGAGCGCCTCGCCGTCGACATGGCGCTCGTCGGCGTCGGCGTCCGGGCGAACACCGACTTCCTCGACGGGGCCGGGATCGACCGCGACGAGCGGGGGGCCGTGGTCGTCGACCGCTACGGGCGAACCTCGGCCGAGGGCGTGTTCGCCGCCGGCGACTGCGCGACCGACTTCCACGCCGTCACGGGCGAACGCGCGTGGGTGCCCCTCGGGCTGACCGCCAACCGGGCGGGGCGGGCCGTCGGCACGACCGTCGCGGGCGAGGCCACGCCCACCGGGACCGTCGCGGGGACGGCCGCGGTCAAGGCGTTCGACCTGGAGGCGGGTCTCACGGGCGTGATCGACCACGACGAGGCGCGCGAGGCCGGCTTCGATCCGGTGAGCGAGACCATCACCGCCCGCTCGCGGTCGGGCTACTACCCCGGCGCCGCGCCGACGACCGTCACGCTCACCGCCGACCGCGGGACCGGACGACTGCTCGGCGGGGCTATCGTCGGCGCGGACCGGGCGGCGATCCGGATCGACACCGTCGCCACCGCGCTGGAGGGCGGCCTGACCGTCGCGGAACTCGAACGGAGCGACCTGGCCTACGCGCCGCCGTTCAGCCCCGTCTGGGACCCCGTGCTCGTGGCGGCGAAGGTGCTCGAAGGGAGCCGCTAGGGCCGGAGGCCCCCACGCCTCGCGGCGGCCTATATACGCCCCGGCGGCGTGGGGGACCCATGGACGCGAGGAACTTCCTGTTCTGTTCCCTCGACGCCGCGCTGATCACCGACCTGGCCTGGCAGGTCCACCGGGAGGGCCACGGGGTGCGGTACTACGTCGAGGCCGAATCGGACAATGAAATCGGCGACGGGTTCGTCCCCAAGACCGACGACTGGCGCGCGGAGGTCGAGTGGGCCGACGTGATCGTCTTCGACGACGTCTGGGTCGGCTCGGACGTCGGCACTGGTGCGCTCGCCCGGGACCTCCGTGAGCAAGGAAAGGCAGTCGTCGGTGGCACGCCGAACACCGACCGACTCGAAGAGGATCGCGGCTACGCGATGGATATCCTCGAAGACCACGGGGTCGACACCATCGAGCACCACGTGTTCGAGGACTTCGACGCCGGCATCCAGCACGTCCAGGAGCACCCCGCACCGTACGTGATCAAACCACTCGGGGAGGTTCAGAACGTCAAGCGGCTTCTCTACGTCGGCGACGAGGACGACGGCAGCGACGTCGTCGACGTCCTTCGTGCCTACAAGAAAGCGTGGGGCCATCGCATGAAGGGCTTCCAGTTGCAGCGCAAGGTCGAGGGCGTGGAGATCGCCATCTGCGGGTTCTTCACCGGCGAGCGGTTCATCGACCAGGTCAATTTCAATTTCGAGCACAAGAAGTTGTTCCCGGGTAACATCGGGCCGTCGACGGGAGAGATGGGCACGTCGATGTTCTGGGGCGGGCGGAACAGACTGTTCCAGGAGACGTTCGGGAAGCTCGAAGGCTGGCTCGCCGAGGAGGGCTACGTCGGGAGTATCGACATCAACTGCATCGTCAACGAGACCGGCATCTACCCGCTCGAGTTCACCCCGCGATTCGGCTATCCGACGATTGCACTACAGGAGGAGTCATTCGAATCCCCGACCGGACAGTTCTTCTACGACCTTGCTCACGGGAACGACCCTGAAGTGGAGGTTCACAACGGCTACCAGATCGGAGTTCGCGTCGTTCTGCCACCGTTCCCGTTCGACGACGAGAAGACGTACGACGAGAACTCCCGGAACGCGGCCGTCGTCTTCCAGACTGAGAGCCGCGACGGGATCCACCTGGAGGACACGAAAAAGGTCGACGGACAGTGGCGAGTCGCCGGCGAGAGCGGGATGCCGCTCGTCGTCACCGGGAAAGGGGACACGATGGGGAACGCCCGAACGCAGGCGTACGATCGCATCGACGACATCGTCATCCCCAACCTCTACTACCGTGACGACATCGGCGAACGATGGATCGAGGGCGACGGCGACCGGTTGCAATCGTGGGGGTACCTCGGCCCGTCCGTGTAGCGGCGCCGGTCGGCACCGCCGGACTGGGCCGGGGCTTCGGACTCGACTGCCCGCACCGCCCGGTCGAAGCCAGCCCCGACGGTGAGTCGCCGATGTCCGATAAATTGTATATTTAATTGAATTTTCAGGGCGATCCACGGCGGCAGCGGCGGAGTAGGATCGGGCACTGCTGCGGCGGTCTCGGTTCTGCCGTCCGTCCGTCGACATCGGTGCCGCACCCCACGTCGATGGTCGCCCTCGGCGGAAGCTGCCGGTTCGCGCCCGTGGGTCGACACGGAAGGCGGGTGGCGGACGGCCGGGGGAGTCGGTCGGAAGGGCGCCCGAGCGCCGGTCGACGTCGCCACGGGGTCCGCCGGGGCGGTCGAAGTCACGCTCCCGGCGAGGGGACGAGTACAACGACATTCGTCCATCAACTGACTTCGGTCGGTCGAACGACCGCCCGACGAGGGGTCGGGAACGGGCGTCGGTGAGGGAAACATATTACGGCCACCTCTGCGAGGACGTACTTATGGCAGACCACGCAGTCGTCGACGAAGCGGAGCTGGGCCCCGGAGACCATCTCGTCGTGGAGCTCGAGGGCCGCGAGATCGGCGTGTACAACATCGACGGCGAGTACTACGCGTACACCAACTGGTGTGCCCACCAGAGCGGGCCGATCTGCGAGGGTCCCACCTCCGGGCTGCTCGAGGCGCAGTTCGACCGGGAGACGCTGGAGACGAAGACGCAGTACGTCCGGGAGGGCGAGATCGTCGCCTGTCCGTGGCACGGCTGGGAGTTCGACCTCGTGACCGGGGAGTGTCACTCGAAACCGGGCGTCAAACTGATCGACCACGACGTGCGCGTCGAGGACGGCGAGATCGTCGTCAGCGTCTGAACACTTAAGCCGTCGGCCGGGAGGTAATGGGACATGGGAACGACACCCAGCGCCACCGAGGGACCGCCGATGGAGGATCTGCTCGTCGTCGACGCGGACGTGCACGTGCCCGAGCACCACCCCGACATCGCCGAGCGGGTGGCCTCGAAGATGGAGATGCCCTACAGCCACCTGCTCGACCCGAACAAGGGCACCGGCGGCTACGGCTTCCCCTCGACCGGGAGCCACAGCGAGGTGCCCGACACGCTGAGCGTGTTCGGGGGGCGCGACGACATCACGTCGGACGTCACCGACACCGACGCCTACATCGACGAGCCGTTGCGGGAGGGGTTCGGGGTCGACTACCCGATCATCAACATGCAGCCGATGTGGGACGTCTACCCCGACACCGAGCAGATCGTCCAGCAGATGCCCGCCGCCAACGACGTGCTCGTCGAGGAGTTCATGGACGCGAGCGACGACTACTTCGGCCTGATCGGCATCCAGACCCGGGACCCGGCGGCGGCCGCCGCCGAGATCGAACGGCTTGGCGACCACGACCAGCTGGTCGGCGTGTTCATCCACCCCGGTGGCCAGGAGCGAGGACTGGGCGAGCGGCGGTACGACCCCATCTGGGCGGCCGCCGAGGATCACGGCCTCCCCATCGTCTTCCACACGACCGCGACCGGCAACATGTGGGACATGGCCGGCATCTACCGGACCATGTCGAAGATGCCCGAGATCCACACCCTCAGCCACCCCTACGCCATGATGTGGGTGGTGACGAGCCTGATCGCCAACGGGACGCCCGCGAAGTTCCCGGGCCTGGAGTTCGTGATCCTGGAATCGGGCATCGGCTGGGTGCCATACCTCATGTCGCGGCTCAACCGCGAGTACAGCACATGGCGCAGCCAGGTGCCGCTCCTGGAGCAGATGCCCGAGGACTACATCCGCGACCAGTTCTACTTCAGCACCCAGCCGCTGGGCGAGTTCAACAAGCGCTCACACATGGCGGACATGATCGACATCCTCGGCCCGGAGAACATCATGTTCTCGACCGACCACCCGCACTTCGACTTCGACAACCCCGAGTCGATCCGCGGGTTCTTCAGCCACCTCTCCGAGGCGGATCAGCGGAAGGTGTTCGGCGAGAACGCCGTCGACGTGTTCGACCTCCCGGTCTGAACGGGCGGGGAGACCAGCCCGGCCGCCCGCACCGGCGCGTCCCGCTGACGAGCGGCCGCCGACCGTCCGGCGGTTCAAGCCACCGCGGCCGCGACGCGCTCGCGGAAGGTCTCGCTGTCGAGGTGGTAGATGGTGTTGCCGTTCTCGTTGCGCGAGCGGCCGACGGTGAAGGCGCGTTCGCCGTCCACGCGGACGGCCCAGTCGTCGGGGTAGCTGACGTTCAGCCCGATGAAGGTGATCGTACAGCCGTACTCGGCTTCGAGGTCGGCGACGACCTCGTGGGCGTACGTGCCGTCCTCGAAGCGCGACGGCTCGTAGGCGGGCAGATCCATCGCCGCCCGCGCCCGTTCGTTCCTGCGCCACCAGTCCGGTTTGTCGGTCCCGTCGCCCATGGGCCACTCGACGAGCCCCGGGGGGTAAAACGTGGGTGTCCTACGGCGCGGTCAGCGGGCGTCCTTGAGCAGGTCGGCGCCCTTCTCGGCGATGGCGATGGTGGGCGCGTTCGTGTTCCCGCTCGTGACGTTGGGCATGATCGAGGCGTCGACCACGCGGAGGCCCTCGACGCCGTGGACGCGGAGGTCGTCGTCGACGACGGCGAGGTCGTCGTCGCCCATCTTGCAGGTCCCCACCGGGTGGTAGCCCGACTCGGCGACGTCGCGGCAGTAGTCGGCGATATCCTCGCGAGACTGCACGTCGGATCCGGGGCGGACCTCTTCGCCGCGGACGTCGTCGAGGGCGTCGGCGTGGGCGATCCGGCGGGCGCGCCGGATGGAGGTGACGATGTCGTCGACGTCCTTCTCGGTGGAGAGGAGCTTCGGCTCGATGATCGGGTCCTCGTAGGGGTCGTCGGAGGCGAGTTCGATGTACCCGCTGCTCGTCGGCCGGAGGGGGAGGGCGGCGATGGAGAACCCCTCGGTCGGAGTCTCGGGATCGAGGCCGGCCGACAGCCCGTACTGGATGTCGGGCGCCGGGAGGTCGGGGTCCGAACGCTCGAAGGCGCCGGTCAGGACGCGGTCGTACCGGGCGCCCCGGTCGGGCACGTGCTCCGGGTCCCGCGGCGTGATGTCCTCGGTCGTGTCGTAGGCGACGTTCACCCGCAGGTGGTCCTGGAGGTTCTTGCCGACGCCGGGGAGGTCGACGCGAACGTCGATGTCGTGCTCGGCCAGGTGGTCGGCCGGACCGACGCCCGAGAGCATGAGCAACTGGGGCGACTGGATCGCGCCGGCGGCGACGACGACCTCGCCGTCGGCGGCGACCTCGACCTCGTGGCGGTCGCCGTGCTGCTCGTAGACGGCGCCGGTCGCGCGGTCGCCGTCGAAGGTGAGTTCGGTGACGTGGGCGCTCGTCTCGACGGTCAGGTTCGGGCGGTCGAGGACGGGTTCGATGAACGCCTTGGCGCAGCTGTGGCGCTCGCCGTCCTGGAGGGTGGAGTGGTACCAGCCGACGCCCGCCTGCCGCTCGCCGTTGAAGTCGAGGTTCTTCTCGATCCCGACCTCCTGGGCGGCCTCGACCAGTTGTTCCTGGAACTCGCTCGGGGTGACGTCGTCGGGGTTGTCGCCGCGGGTGACCGAGAGCGGCCCGTCCGTGCCGTGATACTCCATGTCGCCCTGGGCCTGGAAGTTCTCCGACTTCTTGAAGTAGGGGAGCAGGTCGTCGTAGCTCCACCCGTCGTTGCCGAGTTCGGCCCAGGTGTCGTAGTCGTAGGGGTGGCCGCGGACGTAGGCCATCCCGTTGATCATGCTCGACCCGCCGAGGGCCTTCCCGCGCGGCCAGTCGATCTGCCGACCGTGCATGTGCTCCTGGGGCTCGGTCTTGAACGCCCAGTCCAGATCGGACTCCATCAGCTCGAACACGCGAGCGGGGTCTTTCACGTCCGCTCGGTCGCTCGCCGGTTCGCCCGCCTCGAGGAGGAGGACCTCGGCGTCGTCCATCTCGGTCAGCCGGTGTGCGAGCACGCAACCCGCACTCCCGGCGCCGACGATGATGTAGTCGTACATTCTCGATGTTGTATGAAACGATTTTTTTAATATCATTCGATTTCGCCGTCCCGGGCGGTTCGCTCGCCGCGTCCCGTGCGCCCGGCGGAGGCCCGATCGCCCCCGCGCCGCTGGACAGCCCTCGCTTCGCTGGACCGATCCCGTCGCCGCTGGACCACCCTTTATCACCCCGCCCGTCGAACGCCCGGGCGAGATGAGAGCAGCGCGCTACTACGGGAACCAGGACGTCAGAATCGACGAGATCGACGCGCCGTCGCCCGGCCCGGGCGAGGTGCTGATCGACGTGGACGCCTGCGGGATCTGCGGGTCGGACCTCAGCGAGTACCTCTACGGCCCCCGGCGCGACGACGACGAGTTCCTCCCGTACACGATGGGCCACGAGTTCGGCGGGACGGTCGCGGTGGCCGGCGAGGGCGTCGACCTCGACGTCGGCACCCCGGTCGGCGTGAACCCGCTGGTGGCCTGCGAGGACTGCTGGTGCTGTGACGAGGCCGAGTACAACCTCTGTCGGAACCTGCGGGTCATCGGCGCCCACCGGCAGGGCGCCTACGCGGAGCAGGTCGTCGCGCCCGCCACCAACGTGATCCCGCTCCCCGACGGCGTCACGCCGGAGGACGCCGCGGTGGCCGAGCCGATCACGGTGGCGTACCACGGCCTACTGGAGTCGCCGCTCCGCCCCGGTGACTCGGTCTCGGTCGTCGGCATGGGCCCCATCGGGCTGGGCATGGTCCAGCTCGCGGACGCGATGGGCGCTAGCCCCATCGTCGCCTCCGGGCACCGGGAGATCCGGCGGGACCTCGCCCGCGAGTGCGGCGCCGACGTCGTCGTCGACCCGCGGGAGACCGACCTGACCGAGCGGGTCGACGAGGTGACCGAGGGCGGCGTCGACGTCGCCTTCGAGATCGCCGGCAACGAGTCGGCGCTCAACGACGCGATCAAATCGACGAAGGCGGGCGGCCACACGACCGTCCTCGGCGTGTTCAAGGGCCCCGTCGAGATCGACCCGATGGACTTCGTCAACTCCGAGCGATCGATCGGCGGGTCGGCCGCCTACGAGACCGGCCCGCTGGCCGACCGCGACTTCGGGGTGGTGTTCGACATGCTCGCCAGCGGCGAACTGGATCCCGACCCGCTCGTCACGTCCCGGGTCCCCCTCGACGACATCGTCGACGACGGGTTCGAGGCGCTCGCCGACCGGGACCGCGGGCAGGTGAAGGTCCTGATCAAACCGTAGTTTCGGGACGACCGGGGCCGGGCAGGGACGAGCGACGACGCCCGCGAGGGGGCGGTTCCAATGTCTCACGGCCTCGACCGCGCGCGAGCGGCCGCAACGACGGCCCACGCGTCGAGCGTCCGCCACAAGTCGAGTTCACTACAAGTCGAGTTCACTACAAGTCGAGTTCACCACAAGTCGAGTTCGCCACAAGTCGGGTTCGCCACAAGTCGAGTTCGCCACAAGTCGAGCGCTCGCCCCACGCCGACCGGTAGCGGCGCGCCGACCGGAACGGGGTCGGATTTTTTGAGAGCGTCAAACAGCGCCTGAATTCGACTGACTGTCGACCGACGACGGCGTTCGGTCACAGTTGACACGGTAATCGTCGGGGAGCCGTCGAACAGGGGACGGCTCTTTACAGAGATACGGCTGTAAACGGTCGTTCGTCGCCACAGCCAGTTTGAGGTGAACAAATATGATAGTCCGAGAGCGAGGGGAGCCGTCACGCGTGACCGGGTGTTCGCCCGCCCGGGGCGGAGCGTGCCGGATCACCGCAGCCGAGCCGGCGAACAGTCGGTCGCGTCGGGGCGGCGACGGCCGCCCGGTTCGGGCCATGCCAAAAGGACCAAGGCCGCGGGCCCGGTCGCTATCGACCACCCATGACCGACGACAACGACGACACACCCGGCGCGATCTCCCGCTCGCTGTACGAGCAGGGCATGACCGACGGACTCCCGGTCCACCCCCCGACCGACGAGGAGGTGGCGGAGATGCTCCGCGGGACCGTCCACGACCGCGACCACGTGCTCGGACGACTCGGCAACAACGACACCCCGATCACGGTCGAGAAACTGGCGGCCAACGCGGTGATGGCGGGCTGTCTGCCCCCGTACATGCCCGTCCTGGAGGCGGGCATCCGGGCGCTCGCGGACCCGAAGTCGAACTCGATCCAGGTGTCGGTGAGCACAGGATCGTGGGCGTACCAGTGGCTCGTCAACGGCCCCGTCCGCGAGCACCTCGACATCGAGGGGGGGTCGGGCGCCTTCGGCCCGAACTTCCACGCCAACCGGACGATCGGCCGCGCGCTGGGGCTCGCCTACAAGAACACCGCCAAACTCCGACCCGGCGAGAAGGACATGGGCGTGATGGGCAACCCGTTCAAGTTCAGTCTGCTGGCCGGCGAGAACGAGGAGGCCAGCCCGTGGGAGCCCTACCACGTCACCCACGGCCACGACGCCGACGAGAGCACGATCACCCTCGCCGGGCCGAACAGCTTCATCCAGTATTTCCCCCACGAGAACACCGTCGACGAGATCCTGAAGGGGATGGTTCGGAACACGCCTCCGTGCATCGTGGCGGGCGAGCAGCAGGGCGGGGACATCGACCAGACGATCTTCCACCTCGTCAACGAGTACAACGCCGAGGAACTGGCCGCCGGCGACCTGACCAAGCGGGACGTCAAGGAGTACGTCTGCGAGAACTCCTACCTGCGGGCCGAGGACTACCAGAAGGGAACCCTCTGGGACGGCCCGCTCCGGCGTCGCGAGGGGAAGACGACCCCGCTCCAGGTGCCCCAGATCGACGACCCCGAGTACGTGAAGGTCGCGGCGGTCGGCGGCCCCGGCCGCGTCAACGCCATCGTCGGGCCCTCGATCGGCGGGCCGGTGACGAAGCGGATCGAGTTCCCCGACGGCTGGAGTGACCTGGTCGAGGAGTTCGCCCTCGACCGGCAGTGGTACGACAACGCGACGTACTGACGGCCGCGATCCGCGGCCGTCGGGGCGACACCGGACGACGACGAGCCGCGACTCCGGCCGACGACGCCGCGACTCCGGCCGACGACGCCGCGACTCCGGCCGACGTCGGGGCGCCGATACCCTCCGTCCAGCCGGCCGGCCGCGCGCAGTCCTCGGGATTTATTACCGCCCCCCGTAATCGGATCCCATGATCGACCTGACCGGAGAGACGGCAATCGTCACTGGAGCAGCCCAGGGGTTCGGCGCCGAGATCGCCAACCGGCTCGGGCAGGCGGGCGCGAACGTGGTCCTCACCGACATCCAGGCCGAGAAGGGCCAGAACCGGGCCGACGAACTCGCCGAGGACGGCGTCGAGACCCTGTTCGTCGAGTGCGACGTCACCGACCGCGCGCAGGCCGAGGCGCTGGTCGAGCGGGCCGAAGACGAGTTCGGCTCCGTCGAGATCCTCGTCAACAACGCCGGCGGCGCAGGCGGAGAGACGTTCCAGGAGATCGAGGACGACGCCTGGCAGTTCGGCCTCGACCTCAACCTCACCGGCCCGTTCAACTGCTCGAAGGCCGTGATGCCCGGTATGCTGGAACACGGCGACGGCCGGATCGTCAACATCTCCTCGATGGCCGGCCGGAACGTGACAGTCAACGGCAACCCGGCGTACACCGCCGCCAAGTGGGGGCTGATCGGCCTCACGAAACACGCCGCGCGCGACCTGGGCCCGGACATCCGGGTGAACGCGGTCTGTCCGGGCGGTAGTCCGCGGGGCCCGATGGGTCGGTTCGTCGAACCCGACGACGTGGCCGACGGCGTCCTCTACCTGGTCTCGGACCTCTCCGAGTTCGTCGACGGGACGATCCTGGAGGTCGACGGCGGGGGCCACCTCAACCTCTCCGCGGAGGACCTCGACCTCGACTACAGCGAGGCCGCTGACGACGACAGCTGAACGGCCCGACGACGCTCCCCGAGAGTTTATGTCAACCGGCGGCAATGACCTGCGCATGGACAGCGAAGCGGTGCTCCAGCGGATGGTCGCCGCCGGCCTCGTCGACGTCGACGGCGACCGGGTGAGTCCGACCGAGGCGTTCCAGGCCGCGCGCGAACGGATACGGGCGGCGGACGGCGGCCGGGAGCCCCCGGACTGGCTGACGGCCGACCTGGTCGCCGCCGACCATCTCGACACCGACCTGGTGGTCACCGCGAGGGCGGTCGCCGACGTCGCCGACGGGATGGACCACCGCGAGGTCGGCCTCGTCGCGACGGTGCTCGACCGGCTGGACGACCCGCCGACCGCCGACGTGCCCGCGGGCTTCGTCCCGCTCCACCAGGAGGATCTGCGGGGGTTCCTGGCACGACACGACGCGTCGGTGCTGTTCGTCTGGAAACCCGGGAGCCGGTCCTGCGAGCGGATGGCCGACGCGCTGGGCGAACTGCACGCCACCCCAGAGGTCGACGAGTCCCTCGGGCTCGGATCGATCTGCGTGGAGGACGGGGCCGAGTTGCTGCGGGAGGAGTACGACGTCGCGCTGCTGCCGACGGTCCTGTTCTTCGTGGGGGAGGCGGTCGACTGCCGGATCATCGGCCCTCGACCCCCCGAACAGGTGGCGCGGGAAGTCGAGATTATCGCGGAGGCCGCCGGGGGAACCGATGGAGACAGTCGCACCGCCTGACACCTGACCGGTTCGGGGTCGTCAGCGGCTCAGCGAGGCGAATTCTGGATGGTCCGGGAGAGCGGGCGGTGACATGTTGGATAATAAAGTTTATTATCCGTCATGTAGGTGCATGTGTCATGGTAGATGATGCCAATAGTGAGAAGAGCGTCGACCGACGGACGTACCTCGCGGCGATAGCGAGCGCCGGCGCGGCGGGGCTGGCCGGCTGTGGCGGCGGCGGCGACGGCGGCGGCAGCGGCGGAAATCAGAACAGCAGCGGCGGGAGCGGCGGTGGGAGCGGCGGCGACGGCGGCAGCGACGGCGGTGGCGGCAGCGACGGCGGCAGCGCCGAACAGGGCGAGCGCGTCCCCGAGATAATCTACGAGTTCACGACCGGACTCGGGAACTGGTCGCAGGTCGAGCAGTCGGTGGCCGACATCGCGTCCTCGAACATCCAGGAGCGCATCGGCGTGCCGGTCACCGCGCGCGCGAAGGAGGCCACGACAATGTGGCAGGAGCACATGCACGACTCCCGGAACGCCCACCTGTACGCGAGCGGGTTCGCCCCCAACCCGAACGGGCTGGACCCCAACTTCTTCATGTCGCTGTACCACCTCCGGTACGCGGGCAACCGGGACGGGTACAACAAGTCCCAGTACGCCAACTGCGAGTTCGCGGACCTCGCGGAGGAGCAGTACTTCGCGACGAGCCGGGAGGAACGGCGGGACCTCGTCCAGCAGACGATGGAGCGATTCTCCGAGGACATCGTGGAGATCACCACGTTCCCGCTCGTCGGCTACAGCGCGATCAACACGGACCAGGTCGTCGTCGACGAGGAACTGATCGGGACGGCCGGTCCGGGCGGGTTCAACTACACCTTCATGCAGAACCTGGAGGCCAAGGGCGACACGACGCCGTCCCTCGACGTGGCGACGGCCGCCCTGAACTCCACCGTCCACCCCCTCCTGACCACCATCGTCTACCACGGCTACTGGTCGAACCTGGTGTACTCGCCGCTGATGAAGTGGGATCAGAACTACGAGCTGACGACGGATCTCGCCGAGAGCCAGGAGATCAACGACGACTTCACGGAGATCACCTACACCCTCAAGGACCAGACGTTCACCAACGGGGACCCGATCACCGCCGAGGACGTGGTGTTCACGTACGACCTGTACAACACCTCCTACGACGGGTTCGGGGCCTCGAACAACTTCGCGGACGCGACCGAGATCACGGCGGTCGACGAGAAGACCGTCCGGTTCACGTTCGGCGACTCGAACCCCACGTTCGTCGGCGGCGGGGTGCCGACGAACTACGGCATCCTCCACAAGGGCCAGTGGGAGGAACTGCTCGGCGGCGATTTCTCGACCCTGCCGAACGTGGACCTCCCGGTGGACGACATCATCGGCTCCGGGCCGTACACGGTCTCGAACTTCGAGCCCAACACGATCCTCCAGCTCGAACCGCGCGAGGACCACTACAACACGCCGAACCAGGGCCTGAACCTCCGCGCGTACACGAGCACCCAGGCCGCCTACCGCGCGTTCCAGCAGGGCGAACTCTCGATCTTCGTCAACCCGAGCGGCTCGATGGTAGAGCAGATCGCCCAGAAGGACAACCGCTGGACCCGGACGAGCAACGCCTTCACCATCGGCTCGATCGCCCCGCAGATGAGCTTCCCGCCGTACCAGTTCCGGGAGTTCCGCCTCGCGACCTCGCAGGCGATCGATCGCCGCGAGGCGAGCGCGGTCGCGGTGAACGGCGACGCCGAGCCCCACCTCCACTCGAACTACGTCGCCCCCAGCCACCCATGGTACCCGGAGGACCACGAGGGCCTGACGAAGATCGCCCCCTCGCCGACCGGGAGCGAGGAGGCCGCGCGGGGGACGCTCGAAGACGCGGGGTACACCTGGGACAGCGACGGCCGCCTGCGGTACCCGGCGGACAAGGACCTGACGCCCCCCTGGCCGCAGGGTGAGTCACCGATGGACTACCCCGAGGAGTGGCCCTGCGTGGAGACCATCCCCGAAAGCTACTGATCCCACCCACAGCCGCCCTATCACGTTCACGTCCACCATGGCAAACTCACCAGAGAACCTGTCGCACCGGCTGACCACGTCCGTCTCCGAGTGGATCGACAACAACCCGATACTCACCGGGCTCGCGGAGTTCGCGGGCGAGGTCAGGGGGAACCGCATCATCGAGTTCTCGCTGCTGTTTCTGCTGTTCGTCACGTTCCTTGCGGTGTTCGGCAACGTGGTGATGCCCTACGAGTACGACGCGAGACACTACAGCGAGGACGGCGAACTGCTCCGCCGGGCGCCGCCCTCCCTCGACCACCCCCTGGGAACGAACGAGGGCGGGCAGGACGTCCTCTCGCGGGTCATCTACGGCGCCCAGCCGACGCTGCTGACCGGCGCCCTGGGCGGCCTGTTCATCCTCAGTATCGGCCTGACGGTGGGCGTCACCGCCGGCTACCACGGCGGGTGGGTCGACGAGGTGTTGATGCGGGCCGTGGACGTCCTCTACGGCATCCCCTTCATCCCCTTCGCGGTCGTGCTGCTGGGCTTCATCGGCATTGGCTTCTGGTCGACCATCCTCCTGATCGGCCTGTTGCTGTGGCGGGGGAACTCGCGCATCTTCCGCTCGCAGGTGTTACAGCTGAAAGAGCGGAGCTACGTCCGGTCGGCCAAGGCCAGCGGCGCCAGTGACCTGTACATCATCGTGTACCACATCCTGCCCAACATGGTGGGGATGATCATCCTGTTCCTGGCGCTGGGGATCGGCATCTCCATCCTGCTCGCGGCGGGGCTCGCGTTCCTGGGGTTCCTCAACCCCTTCATCCCCTCCTGGGGCGTGATGATCAGGAACGCGTACAACTCCGGGTTCCTGGTGGAGGCCTGGTGGTGGTCGATGCCGCCCGGCTTCATGATCTCGTGGACCATCCTCTCGACGTATCTCATCGGTCGCGAGTACGAGCGACTGCAGGAGTCCAAGACCCAGCGGGAGGTCCTATGAGCGAGCCGGTGCTCGAAGTCGAGGACCTGAACATCCGCTACGAGACGGACGGCGGGGACGTCGCCGCGGTGACGGACGCCTCCTTTGCGATCGACGACGGCGAGTACCACGGGCTGGTCGGCGAGAGCGGGTGCGGGAAGAGCACCATCGCGAAGTCGGTCATCGGCGGGCTCGACGCGAACGGGTACGTCTCTTCCGGCAGGATCAAGTTCCGCGGCGAGGAGATCCAGGACTTCACCGACGGGGAGTACAGCGACCGGATCCGCTGGAAGAACATCTCGATGATCCCGCAGGCGTCGATGAACAGCCTGGACCCGGTGATGCGGATCCACAAGCAGGCGCTCGACCTCTCGGAGGTGCACACCGACTGGAGCGAGGAGGAGACCATGGATCGCCTCGCCGAACTGTTCGACATCGTCGGCCTCCCACCCGGACGGATGCGGGACTACCCGCACCAGTTCTCCGGCGGCATGCAACAGCGCGTCGTGATCGCGCTGGCGCTGTTGCTGGAACCTGACCTGATCATCGCCGACGAGCCGACGACCGCCCTCGACGTCATCATGCAGGACCAGGTCATGGCGTACCTCCAGAACATCAAGGAGGACATCGACGTCTCCCTGCTGATGATCACCCACGACATCTCGCTGGTGTTCGAGGAGTGCGACTCGATGACCGTCATGCACGGCGGGCAGGTCGCGGAGAGCGGGTCGATCCGGGACGTCTTCTACGACCCCAAACACCCGTACTCGATCCTCCTGCAGAAGACGTTCCCCGACATCCGGTTCCCGGACCAGGAGCTGACCACGATCGAGGGGACGCCGCCGATCCTGTCCGGGGAGGTGACCGAGTGCACCTTCGCCGACCGGTGCCCGTGGGCGGAGCCGGCGTGTCGGGAGGGCGCGCCGCCGCTGGAGGCGTCGGACGGCAACCCGAACCACCTGAACTCCTGCATCCGGAGCCACGAGATGGACGAACTGGCGGCAGACGAGACGCGACACGCCGAGGTGACCGATGACAGCTACTGAGCCGATCCTCCGAACGGAGGGACTGCAGAAGTACTACGACCAGTCGACGACCCCCCTGGAGGTGCTGCGCAACAAACTGACGGGCGGGTCGAGTGAACCGATCAAGGCCGTCGACGGCGTCGACCTCTCGTTCCACGAGAACCAGATCAGCGGCGTCATCGGAGAGAGCGGCTGCGGGAAGACCACGCTGCTGGAGACGCTGATCGGGCTCAACGATCCCACCGGGGGCGAGATCTACTTCGACGGGAAGCCGACCTCCGAGTTCAGCAAGGGGGAGTGGCACGAGTACCGACGACGGGTCCGACTCATCTTCCAGAACCCCTACGAGGCGATGAACCCGAAGTTCACCGTCCGTCGGGCGCTCAAAGAGCCGCTCTCGATCCACGGACTGGACAAGGGCGAGGACGACCTCCACGCCGTGCTCGAACGGGTCAACCTCACGCCGCCGAGCCAGTACCTCGACAAGTACGAGGGACAGCTCTCGGGCGGGGAGAAACAGCGCGTCGCCATCGCCCGGGAGTTGATCGTCGATCCGGACGTGATCCTCGCCGACGAGCCGGTGAGCATGCTCGACGTCTCGACGCAGGTAGCGATCCTCCACGTCCTGAAGCAGCTCGCGGCCGAGGACGACCTCTCTGTCATCTACATCTCCCACGACATCTCCACGGTGTCGTACATCTGCGAGGAGGTCAACGTGATGTACCTCGGCAACGTCGTCGAGAGCGCGCCGACGCGGAAACTGCTCGACGACCCCGAGCACCCGTACACGCGCGAACTCCTGCGGGCGATCCCGATCCCCGACCCCGACCACGACCGGACGCGGTCGAACATCCCGGGGAACCCGCCGGATCCCATGAACCTCCCGACGGGCTGTAACTTCAAGGACCGGTGCCCCGACCGGATGGAGATCTGTGACGTGGATCCGGTCCTCTATCCGACCGCCGAGAACCACCACACGAAGTGCCACCTGCACTACGACCACGAGCAGTACGCGGAGACGGGCGCGGACGGTGAACCCGTCCAGTCCGAGCGCCGCGCGGTCGGCGACGGGGGGCGAGAATGAACTTCAAGTACATCCTCCAGCGGACCGCGCTGACGGTGCTGCTGATCCTGCTGACGATCACGATCATCTTCTTTTTCATCCGGCTGATGCCCGGCGACATGATCGACTACCTGGCGTCCTCGGGCGCCTCCCAGCAGGAGGTCCAGGAGATCAGGGAGCTGTGGGGGCTCGACCAGCCGCTGTACGTCCAGTACCTCGAGTTCATGACCAACCTGGCGACCGGCGACGCCGGGATCTCGCTGCAGTACCGACAGCCCGTCTGGGACGTGGTCCGGCCGCGACTGCTCAACTCGCTGGTCCTGCTCCTCCCGGCGCTCGTGGTCAACTACGTCGTCGGGTCGGGCTTCGGCGCCGTGATCGGTACGCGGATCGGCTCCCGGCTGGAGAAGTGGGGCATCGTCGTGCCGACGATGTTCGGGACGGTCCCGGAGTTCTTCATGGGCATCATCCTGCTGACCCTGTTCGGCGGCGGGCTGTTCAACCTCTTCCCGACCGGCGGCCTGGTCTCGGCGGAGACCTACAGCGGCGACCCGCTGTCGGTCTACCTGACGGTCGACTTCCTGTGGCACTACACGCTGCCGTTCCTGACGCTGACCCTCGGGGGGATCTACCTGCCCACCCTGCTCATGCGGTCGAGCATCGTCGAGGTCAGCGGCCAGGACTTCATGTTCTACCACAAGATCAAGGGCATCCCGCGGCGGACGCGGCTCCTCCGCCTGATGCGACACGCGTCGCTCCCGGTCGTGACCAACCTGCCGACCGCGTTCACGACGGTCATCAGCGGGTCGGTCCTGATCGAGTTGATCTTCAACTGGCCGGGGATGGGGCTGTTGCTGGTCCAGTCCACGCTGGTCCGCGACTTCCCCGTGATCCAGGTCATCTTCGCGGTGCTCGCCACGATGATCATCATCGGCAACTTCGTCGTCGACATCCTCTACAGCGTCCTGGACCCGCGCGTCACCGTGGGCGGGGAGTAACCCGCGTCGTTCGTCGACGGGTTTCCGTCCGGGGTGCCGGCCCGGGGCGGTCCTCGACCGGGGGCCGAAGTGCGAGTCAGTTCGATTCAAACGATCAGTCGGGGACCTGTTATGAACGGCCTCGTGAGGGACGATATACAGAGTAACCTCGCGCTACCCCTGCCATTCGATGGTGGTCAGACTTACCAGCTCTGTCATATGTTTCGGTCGAACCGGCGGGCGGTCGGCGCGCGGTCCCCGGGCGACGGCGCCCGACGCCGCGGCCGAGCGGTCGGCGTCGTGTCATCGGATGGCATAAGCTATATGGTACGGTGGTACGTTGTTTGCAGGTGTGAGTCTCATTACACCTGGCTCGGAAAGCGAAGAGACCGAGCGACAACCACTGGCACCGCGTGTCGACTCCCTGGACGGGAAGACGATCGGCCTGTACGACAACGGGAAGCCGGCGGCAGAGCCGCTGCTGACCGCCGTTCAGGAGAAACTCGCCGAGCGGCACCCCGACGCCGAGTTCGAGTGGTTCCACGTCGAGCACCTGAACCAGATCAAAAACGACGACAAACAGGAAGAGGTCAAGGAGTGGGCCCAGACCGTCGACACGGCACTCGGCGCCATCGGCGACTGTGGCTCCTGCACCAAGTTCCTCGCCTGGGGCGTCGAACTGATCGAGGAGGCCGGAACACCCGGCGTCGGCCTGATCGACGAGGGGTTCGAACTGGACTACCAGTCGAACGCCATCGAGCGCGGTCGAGCGCTTCGCTACAAGAAAACGCCCGTCCGCTGTGAGACGACGGACCTCGAACGCGTCCGAGAGGAAGTGAGCGAGGAGGTCGTCGACGGGATCGTCGACGAGTTGACGCGGCCGCTCAGCGACAAGGAGCGCGCCGGCGCCGAGAAGGTCGCCCAGTAACCCACGCCGGAGCATATTTCATGTCCAAACAATCGCAGGCAGAGGAGTCGTTAGAGGAGATCAACCAGTCGCTGTACAAACAGGGAATGACCGACGGACTGCCGGTCATCCCACCGACCGAGGAGCGGGTCGACGAGATGCTCCGGGGGACCGACGCCGACCGCGACGAGATCATCGGCCGGCTCGGCAACAAGGAGAACCCCCTCACCGTCGAGAAGCTCGCGTCCAACGCGGTGATGGCGGGCTGTATCCCGCCGTACATGCCGGTCCTGGAGGCCGGCGCGCGTGCGCTCGCGGATCCCGATTCGAACTCCATCCAGTTCTCGGTGAGCACGGCGTCCTGGTCCTACCAGTGGGTCGTCAACGGCCCCGTCCGTGAGAAGCTCGACATCGCGAGCGAGTCCGGGGCGTTCGGTCCCTCCTACCACGCCAACCAGACCATCCCCCGCGCGCTCGGGATCGCCTACCGGAACACGGCGAAGATCTACCCCGGCGAGAAGGACATGGGCGTGATGGGCAACCCCTACAAATTCTACTTCATGGCCGGCGAGAACGAGGAGGCCAGCCCGTGGGAGCCCTACCACGTCACCCAGGGCTTCGACGAGGACGACAGCACCATCAGCCTGGCCGGCCCGAACGGCTGGACCCAGTGGTTCCCGGGCGAGAACAACGCCGAACACGTCCTGCGGGGCATGATCCGCAACACGCCCGAGTCAATGCGCGCCCGGTCGGGCGAGGATCTGAACGCCACCATCACACACTTCGTCAACCCGTACAACGCCGAAGAACTCGAGAAGGCGGACCTCTCGAAGGACGAGATCAAGGAGTACATGGTGGAGAACTCCTGGCGGACGATGGACGAGTTCTCACGCGGGTTCGGCTCCGGCGAGAAGGTCCCCCCGCGTCAGTCCAAGCAGTACCACGACGTCGACTCGATCAACATCGTGTCGATGGGCGGCCCCGGCCGCGTCAACGCCATCGCCGGCACGTCGATCGGCGGGCCCGTCACCCACGAGATCGAGTTCCCGAACAACTGGGACGACCTGGTCGAGGAGTACGTCGTCGAGACCGAGTGGGTCCCGACCGACGGCTTCTACGACTGACCGACTCGCCCGATTCGGGGCGGTTTCTTTTTTCGGGTCGACCGCGTCGCCAGCGACGGCCGACGCCAGCGACGGTTGACGGCCGATCGTCCGCGAGTGACGCGTGAATGTCAGAAGCGAGAGAGGCGGCGGGGCGATCGAAGAAACGGCGGGCGGCCGATCAGGGGGTGACGAGGATCTTGCGCTCCTCGCTGTCCTCGTCGAGGAGGGCCTCGAACCCCTTCTCGACGACGTCTTCGAGGCCGATCCGGGAGCTGACGTACTGCTCGGCGTCGAGTTCGCCCGAGGCGAGTTGCCGGAGGACCACGTCGTACTCCTTGGTGACCTTGGGGCCGAGCTGGTGGGAGGTCGACCCGGCCACGGAGCGCTGGTAGCGCACCAGGTGCTGGGGCTCGAAGTCGGCGGCGCCGCCGAAGACGCCGATGACGGTGGTGTGCCCGGCGGGGCGCGTCGACTCGACCGCCTGGGCGAGCGTCGTCTCGTGGCCGACGGCCTCGAAGGCGAAGTCGACGCCGACGTCAGTCTCCTCCCGGACGCGCTCGACGGGGTCCTCCTCGGTGGGGTCGATGAGCACGTCCGCGCCGAAGTCGCCCGCGATCTCGCGCCGCGAGTCGGTGGGTTCCGAAACGTACAGCGGGCCCGCGCCCGCGGACTTGGCGAACCGGACGGCGCCCAGTCCGATCGGGCCGGCGCCCACGACCAGCGCGCTGTCGCCGAGGCCGATGCCCGACTCGCGAACCGCGTGGAGGCCGACGCTGACCGGCTGAGCGATGGCGGCGTTCGCCGGCGAGACGCCGTCGGGGAGCGGGATCGCGTTCGAGGCCTTCTCGCAGACCTGCTCGGCGTAGCCGCCCGGGCGGGCGGAGGTCGCCTTCAGGTTCTGACAGAGGTTGTACAGCGCGTTCTCACAGCTCCAGCAGTCGTAACAGGGCGTGTGCGGGCTGAGGACGACGTCCGTGCCGACCTCGACGTCGTCGACCTCGTCGCCGACCTCGACGACGGTGCCGCCGACCTCGTGGCCCAGCGTGATGGGGTAGTCGACCTCGCGGTTGGGGAACCCGTCCTCGTAGAAGTGGAGGTCGGAACCGCAGATGCCACAGGCCGCCACGTCGACGAGCACCTCGTCGGGTTCGGGCGTCGGGGCGTCGATCTCTTCGAGACGGATGTCTTCCGGGCCGTAGAACTGCGCGGCTTTCATGATCGTTGATACAAGTCTCAGTCCATAAAGGTGTTGGTCGGGTCCGGCCGACGGCGGTCACCGACGGGGTCCACCGTAGCGGCGACCGCGGCGGCCGCGGTAGCGTCGCCCGAGAGGCGACAGCGTGACCGGTGCGGAGTTATTTGACGACGTCAAACGCATGCGTCGGGCGACGGTCGGCCGTCGGCCGCCGGGGATCCGGGCGAACGACCGTGATATTCACCGCCGCTCCGTCCGGCGGGCCACCTTTACAGGGATAGGGGTGTAATTCGACGGGTTGGTCGCCCAGCTGTTTGACAGACTCAAAAATCAGAGGGGCTGCGCCTCGGTGTAGAGGGTGATCTCGGTGTTGTCCGCTGAGCGGATGACTGCCTGGGCGAGTTCGTCCTCGAACCCGTCGCTTCGCCAGCTGTTCGCCGGGCCGGAGATGCTGATCGCGCCGTGGACGCCGCCGTCCTCGCTCAGCACGGGGGCTCCGATGCCGCGGTTCCCGGGGATGGTCTCCTCGTTGTTCACCGCGTATCGCTGGTCGCGGATCTGCGCCAGTTCTTCGAACAGTTCGTCCTCGTCGGTGATGGTGTTCGGCGTGTACTCCCGGAGCCCCTCCCGGTCGACGATCTCCCGGACCCGCTGCTCGGGCAGGTGTGCGAGGATCGCCTTGCCGGCGGCCGTACAGTGGATGTGTCGCTGGGGCTGGTTGCGCTTGCGGGTGTGGACCTGCTTGCCGACCGCGTCCTCGCCGAACGTCTCGTGGAGGATGAGCACCTTCCCCTCGTACTCGGTCACCAGGTGGGCGACGGCGTCGTAGGCGTGAGCTAGCTTGTCCACCTCGGTCCGCCCCGCGCGGTAGAGCGGCGACTGGTTGCGGACGCGCTCGCTGAACGGGATGAACTCCATGCCGAGTTTGTAGTCGCCGCCCTCCTGCTGGACGAACCCGTTCAGTTTGAGCGTGGTCAGGTGGGTGTGGACCGTCCCGGGCGAGAGGCCGATCGCGTCGGCGAGCGCCGAGACGCTGCAGCGACCGCGGGTGCCGATCTCGTGGAGGATCTGGAAGGCCCGATCGACCGACTGGATCCGGCGGGGGGTGGTTTCGGGTGGCATACCGGAACTGACGCGCGAGCGGCCTTGGGTTTTGTGGTCGTCAAAATCCCGAGCGAGAACGGTCGAGCGCAGGAGGCGGCGGGCGCGGCCGCGACGCCGACCGGAACCCGGGGACGGCGAACCGGTGCGGATCCGAGCACCGACCCGGGACAGACTTGCAGAACCAGTACATTGAAATGGATAGACGACTCGCGATGTTACCATGTCCGACATCTACGACCCAGTCGAGACTACCCCCTGGGAGGAGGTTCTCGCCGAGCACGAGCGCCTGTTACCGGACCAGATGGACTACCTGGTCGAGCACTCCGACTACTACCGCCGACGCTTCGAGGGCTACGACGTCGATCCGAGCGAGGTGTCGACCCTGGAGGGGTTCCGGGAGGTCCCGTTCATGGTCAAGCAGGACGAGCGCGACTGCCAGGAGAACCAGACGCCGGCAAAGCCGCTCGGCGACCACCAGGTCGCCCCGAAGTCCGCGCTCAACCGGATCATCTCCTCGTCGGGGACGACCGGCAAGCCCACCTACTTCGGCCTCACGACCAAGGACCGACGGGACTGGAACGAGGTCCAGAAGCGGGCGTTCTACACGGCGGGCGTCCGCCCCGAGGACACCGTCCTGTTCGGCGCCGGTCAGACCATGATCACCGGCGGCACGCCCTACTTCGAGTCGCTGACGAAACTCGGCGCCAACGTCGTCCCCGCGGGCGGCGAGAGCACCGACCGCCTGCTCTCGGTCGGCCTCGACGTCCACGCCGACGTCATGTGGACGACGACCTCGCACATCCGCTATCTCACCGAGCGCGCCGAGGAGGTCTGCGGCGTCTCGCCCGCCGACCTGCCGATGTTCAAGGTCATCGGCGGCGGCGGCCCGGGCATCGGCGAACCGAAGATCCGCCAGGAGTTCTACGACGCCTGGGACGCCGATCTGGTCCGCGAGGCGATGGGCCTCGGCGACGTCATCGGCTGCATGTGGGCCGAGTGCGAGGAGGAGGAGGGAATGCACTTCCACGGCCAGGGCCACGCCCACCCCGAGCTGATCGACCCCGAGACGGGCGAGGCCAAGCCGTTCGAGGAGGGCAACGAGGGCGAACTCGTCTACACCCACCTCCGCCGCGAGGCCACGCCGCTGGTCCGGTTCCGCTCGGGCGACTACGCCCGCGTCACCGGCACCGACTGCGCCTGCGGCCGAACCGCGCCCAAGATCAAAGTCGTCGGCCGCGCCGACGACATGCTGATCTACAAGGGCATGAACGTCTTCCCCTCGGCCATCCGCGACGTCGTCTCGGAGATCGACGGCGTCGCCCCCCGGCTTCGCGTGATCGTCCCCGAGAAGAACAAGGTCCACTTCGAGGACCCCATCGAGATCGAGATCGCCGCCGCGCCCGGCGCCGACCGCTCCGACGCCGAAATCGTCGAGGACGTCATCGACGTGGTGCGCGCCCAGCTCAAGGTCCGCGTCGACCCGACCGTCGTCGGCGTCGACGACCTGCCGCCGGGCGAGTACAAGACGAACCTCGTCGAGGTCCGCGACGGCGACGAGAAGTAGCCGACGGGCGACCGTCCCTCCCGGATCGTTCTTCCTGGGACGACGGGCCGGTTCGCGACTGGCCTCGACGACGACCGTCTCGCTGGCGAGGACGCCAGGGTCGGTGAGCGCTTCCAGGACGGCGAGGACGCCAGGGTCGGTGAGCGCTTCCAGGACGGCGAGGCGTCCGGGCGCGACGCTCCCGATGAGTCCCGAAAAAAGTGTCGTGCTGCCCGTCGGCGTGAGCGGGCTACGGTTTGACGACGCCGCGGATGATGTTGCCCTTGAGCATGTCGTCGAACGCGTCGTTGATCTCGTCGAGATCGTAGGTCTTCGAGACGAAGTCGTCGAGGGGCAGCGTCCCGTTGTCGTACATCTTCAGCAGGTTGGGGATGGCGTAGTTGGGGCTCCAGCCGCCGTAGATGGTGCCCTTGAGTTCCTTCTCCATCCCGAGGACGGAGCCGGCGCCGTGGCCCTGGAAGTCGATGGTGTCGGTCTCGCCGGGGGCGACGGCGACCATGATGGTCTCACCGCGGCCGCCGACGGTGTTGAGCGCGGTGCCGATCATCTCGGAGGTGGTCACGTCGACCGTGATGAAGGAGTGGTCGGCCATCGCTCCCCAGGTGACGTCGTCGACGACCTCGAGGACGTCCTCCTCGTTGGGGTCGACCGTCCGGGTCGCGCCCATCTCCTCGGCCCACTCGCGGCGCTGGTCCTTCGGCTCGACGACGATGATGTCGTCGGCGCCCGAGACCTTCGCGCCCTGGACTGCGGAGGCGCCGACGCCGCCGAAGCCGAAGTGGACGGTCGTGGCGCCGGCGTCGATGTCCGCGCGGTTGGCCGCGGCGCCGAACCCGGTGGCGACGCCACAGCCCGTCAGACACGCCGCCTCGGCCGGGTAGTGGTCGAGCACCGGCACCACGGAGTCCTTGTGGACGACTGCCTTCTCCGAGAACACGCCCAGCAGGACGAACTGGCCGATGTCCTCCTCTTTCTCCTGGCGGTGGTACCGGAAGGTGCCGTCCATCATCGGGCCCTTCTCCAGGTACTGCCCGCGGACGCAGAGCTCCTGGTACCCCTGCGAACACGGCTCGCACTTCCCGCAACAGGGGATGTACGACGTGACGATGCTGTCGCCGGGTTCGACGTGGGTGACGGCGTCGCCGACCTGCTCGACTGTCCCCGCGGCCTCGTGACCGATGGCCGCCGGGTAGTGTTTCATGGGTGCGTCGCCCGCGGCGACGTGCCAGTCGCTGTGGCAGACCCCGCAGGCCTCGATGTCGATGAGCACCTCGTGGTCCTTCGGCTCGTCGAGTTCGACCTCCTCGACGGCGACGTTTCCGTGCGATTCGAACCGGTCTTCGAGCTCCGGATCCGTGACGAACGCGGTTTCTACCTTCATCGTTCTGTCTAGCCGTCAAATCGAACACACAATAAATATACCGACGGTTCCCGGAGACTCGGAGGCGCGTCGGCGGCGACCCGGGACGCGGGAGGGCGGTCTCAGCGCGAGCGCTTCGCGGCCTCGATGGCCGTGATCCCGTCGCCGACGGCGGCGGCGATCTCCAGGGGACTGTCCTGGCGGACGTCGCCCGCGGCGAAGACGCCCGGAACACTCGTCTCCAGTTTCTGGTCGACGACGATCCGCCCCTCGTCGGTCAGTTCGAGCGTGTCGGCGACGAACTCGGAGTTGGGGACGGTCCCGACGTTCACGTTCAGGCCGTCGACGACCACCGTCTCCTCCTCGCCGGTGGCCGCCTCGACCACGCGGACGGAGTCGAGGAGGCCGTCGGTCCCCAGGGCCTCCGCCACGCGCGTGCCGGTGCGGACGTCGAGGTCGGCCGTCGACCGGGCCTCCTCCCCGAGGGTCGCGTCCGCCGAGAGTTCGTCGTCCGCACAGAAGAGGAGCACCTCGGAGGCGAACTCGGTGAGGTAGACGGCGTCGACGACGGCGCGGTTGTCCCCGCCGACGACGGCGACGCGCTCGTCCCGGTACAGCGGGCCGTCGCAGGCCGAGCAGTAGAACACGCCCCGGCCCTCGTACTCGTCCTCGCCGGGGATCCCCAGTTCCCGCTCCTCCCCGCCGGTGGCGACGACGACCGCCTCGGTCTCGTAGGTCGCGTTCTCGGTTCGGACGACGTGCGGGTCGTCGCCGTCGCCCGGATCGATCCCCTCGACCGTCGCGATGGTGACCTCGGGGTCGTAGCGCTCGGCCCCCTCGACCATCCGCTGTCGGAGGTCGGTCCCGGAGATGCCGTCGGGGAAGCCCGGGAACCAGCGGACGTCGTGGCGGTTGACGAGTTCGCCGCCGACCGACTCCTTCTCCAGGTACAAGGTGTCGAGGCCGCTCCGACCGGCGTGGGACCCGGCGGCCAGTCCGGCCGGGCCCGTCCCGATGATGATTACGTCGTGGGTCACGGTAAGTGGTCGACCTTCCGTCAGCGCGCTGAAAAAGGTTTCTCCGTCGGATCGCGGCCTGCGAGCGTCAAACGCTGCCGGGGACCCGCGCCCGTCAGTCGAGTTCCTGGATCAGTTCGACGTGGTAGCCCTCGGGATCGGTGACGAACGCCAGTCGGGCCTCGTCACCGACCGTCTGGGGCTCGATCACGAGGGTGCTGCCCCACTCCGAGGTCGCCGCCTCGATCGCGGCGTCCAGGTCGTCGGTGGCGACCGCGAGGTGGTCGATGCCGGCGGGTTCCTCGCGCTCGTCGGCCTCCAGGAACTGGAGTTCCCCGCCCTCGTCGCCGCCGATCCACACCATGCGCTGGCCGTCCATGGCGGCCTCGCGGGTGACTTCCAGGCCGAGCAGTTCGGTGTAGAAGTCGATCTGCGCCTCCATGTCCGTCACGTCGATCGCCGTGTGGAGCACTTCCATGCACGCTGATGCTCGGCACCGTCCAATAAAGGTACCCCTGCGGCGGAGGCGCCGTCGGGGTGCCGTCGGGCCGCTGCGGCGACGGGAGGGCGGGGTCCCACGAGCGGCGTAACCGGAACCGGCACCGATCTTTCGAAAAATCCCCCAAGAGTAACCAGAAGTGAACACTCCACCCGTGTGCGGCACCGAAACCGCCGGAGCCCCTACTTTTTTTGCCGCTCGTTTCGGACAAATGATCATGCTACACGCGAAAGGACCGCTCCTCACTATCGACGTCGGCGAGCGGACGGCGACCACGGAGAACATCGACTCCGTCCTCCAGCAGCACATCGGCGGTCGGGGCGTGGCCACGAAACTGGCCCACGACCGGATCCCCTACGACGCGGACCCGCTGGGGCCGGAGAACCGGGCGTACCTCACCTCCGGCCCGTTCCAGCAGTCCCAGATGAGCTTCACCGGGCGGATGAACATGACCGGCCTGTCGCCGCTGACCGACGGGCTGGTCTCCTCGAACGCGGGCGGGTACGTCTCGCGGAACTTCGCCGACACGGGCTACAGCGCCGTCGAGATCGTCGGCGAGAGCGACGAACTGCTCGCCGTGCACGTCACCGACGAGGGCGTCGAGTTCGAGGAGGTCCCCGAACTGGAGGAGGTTCCGGTGCCGGCGGTCACCGAGCACATGAACGAGCGCCACGGCCTGGAGAGCGAGAACCTCGTCACCATCGGCCCCGCGGGCGAGAACGAGGTCCGCTTCGCCAGCGTGATGACCTACGACTCGCGCGCGTTCGGGCGCGGCGGCCTCGGCGCGATCCTCGGCTCGAAGAACGTCAAGACGGTCTCCTTCGAGGGCGACTCGCGCCCCGAGATCGAGATCGACGACGTCCAGGGCGACGTCCACCGCGAAGCGGCGACGGCCGACGACCCGATGAAGCGCCAGGGGACCGCCGGCGGAACGGCCTTCATCAACGCCGAGTTCTCGCTGCCGACCCGCTACTTCAGCGAGCAGCACTTCGAGGGCGCCGACAACATCGACGGCGACGCCGTCGAGGAGAAGAAGTACAAGAAGGGCGCCTGCTCGATGTGCGCGTTCGCCTGCAAACTCCCCACCCGCGACGAGGAGAGCGGCCTGGAGACGGAGGGCCCGGAGTTCGAGACGATCTACTCGTTCGGTTCGAACTGCGGGATCGACGACCTCGTCTCCGTGATGCAGTCCAACGAGCAGTGTGACATGTACGGCATGGACACGGTCAGCGCCGGCGTCAACGTCGCCGCCTACCTCGCCGCCAACGACGAGTTCGGGAACACCGAACTGGTCCAGGAACTCGTCGAGAAGATCGCGTTCCGCGAGGAGGAGGGCGACCTGCTCGCCGAGGGCATCGACCGGATCCACGACGAACTCGGCGTCGAGAACTGGTCGGTGAAAGGCCTGGAGTTCGCCGCCCACGACGGCCGGGTCCTGAACGGCCAGGGGCTCTCCTACGCCGTCTCCAACCGCGGCGCGGACCACCTCTACGGCAGCATGCTCTCGCTGGAGTACGCCGGCGAGGTCGACCCCAGCGGCCTGGAGGGCAAGGCCGAGGTGCTGGTCGGGATGGAGAACCAGAACGCCGTCCGCGACAGCGCCATCTACTGCGCGTTCGGCTCCGACTACATCACCGACGAGCGCCTGGAGACCCTGCTCGACGCCGACGAGGAACAGATCCAGTCGGTCGGCGCCCGCGTCGTCGAACTCGAACGGCACTTCAACAACAAGCGCGGCATGACCCGCGACGACGACGACGCCCTGCCCTACGAACTCCCCTCGTTCCAGGAGGCCCTCGACGAGTACTACACGGCCCGCGGCTGGAACGACGACGGCACCGTCCCCGACGCGCAGGTCGGCGGCGCCGCCAGCGCGGACGACTGATCGCGACCGACGTCTCAGCCGGGCGCGGACGACTGATCGCGTCCGGCGTCGCAGCCGGGCGCGGACGACTGACCGCGTCCGGCGTCTCGCTCACGCTCCTTTTTTCCTCGGCCGACGCGGTCCGACGACCGGCTGCTCGTCCCCGACGAAAGATCATCGCGTTTACACGAGTACGGCTGTAATCCGTCCCGAACGCCGACGTGAGGACCGGGGCGCCGTCGCGGCCAGGCCGGGAATCGACGGGACGGGCGCGGGGTGAGCCGGCGGGAGCGCGTGCGCTAAGTTCAAGTGAATCGCTTCGATACCGCTCTGTATGAACCTGTACGCGGAGGGGAAGATCCGCGATCTGACCGTCCGGAACCGGGGCGTGTTCCGGCCAGTGCGCACCCGGTTCGTCGACGACGGTCGGCCGACCGAAGAGCTGGCGGCCCACCTGGGGGCCCGCGCCGCGGGCGGCGCCGGTCTCGTCGTCGGTCCCGCGGGGATGCTCGTCCACCCCTCGACGAGCGGTCCGGCGTTCGTCGACGCCTACGACCCCGACGTCGTGCCCGCGCTGTCGCGGGTGGTCGACGCCGTCCACGCCCACGGCTCGCGGATCGTCGGCCAGCTCACCCACGGCGGGGGGGAGTCGACCGGCGACTGGGAGATGCAGGCCCAGCTAGCGCCCTCCGCCTCGCCCTCCGACGCCGCCTACGAGATGCCGAAGACCATGACCGCCGCGGACGTCGAGGCGGTCGTCGACGGCTTCGCCGAGAGCGCGGACAACCTGGCGTCGGCGGGGTTCGACGGCGTCGAACTCAACGCCGGCCCGTTCTCGCTGCTCCGGCAGTTCCTCTCGCCGCGGTACAACGTCCGCGAAGACGAGTACGGGGGCGACTGGGCCGCCCGCGCCCGGTTCGTCAACGAAGCCATCGCCGCCGCGAGCGACCGGGTCTCCGGGCCGGTCGGCCTCCATCTGTCCCTGGCAGAACTGGAGTACGGCGGGTACGAGTTCGGCGACGTGCCGGCGATCCTCGACGCGGTCGAGGGGTTCGACTACCTGTCGTGTACCGTCGGGACCCGCGCGACCTACGACCGGACCCACGCCGGCGTGGCCGTCGAGGGGCCGCCGCTGCTCGAACCGATCGAGACCGCCGTCGAGTCCGTCGACGTACCGGTGATCGGACGGCTCCCCTTCACCGCCGTCGACGACGCCGACGCCCTATTCGACGCCGGCGTCGACTTCGTGAGCTTCACCCGGCAACTGCTGGCCGACCCCGACACGCTGGCGAAAGCCGAGCGCGAGGAGCGGTACGACCGCTGCATCGAGTGCAACCAGAAGTGCCTCGAAGGGGTCTACGGCCACCCCCACGGCGGGCACGTCGAGTGCGTGGTTCGGCCCCGAACCGGGCGGGAGGCCGACCTGCCCGCGCTCGCCGACGTCGAACCGGCCGCCGTCCCCCAGCGGGTGCTGGTCGTGGGCGGGGGCGCCGCCGGCCTGCGCTTTGCCGCCGTCGCCGCCGAGCGCGGCCACGACGTCACGCTCCGTGAGGCGAGCGGCGACCTCGGCGGACAGCTGAATCTCGCCGCGCGCGGACCGCTCGCGCCCTTCGAACGGGCCGCCGAGGACCTGGCGGCGCACGCCCGCGAGGCCGGGGTCGACGTCGAACTGGAGGCGCCTGTGGCGGCCGACGACGTCGGGCGCGAGTGGGACGCCGTCGTCGTCGCCACGGGCGCCTCGCGGCCGGCGACCGGCGCCGACCGGTTCGAGGGCGAGGTCGTGGGCGCCGCCGAGGTGCTGGAGGGCGCCCCCGTCGGCGACGACGTCCTGCTGTTCGACGAGAACCGGTGGGTGATCACCATGCAGACCGGGCTCGAACTCCTCGGGCGGGCCGAGTCGGTCGAGATGGTCGCGTCGGACAACTACCCCGGCTTCCGCACGGAACAACCGAACCTTCCGGGCTTCGTCGCCGCCCTCCAGGCGAGGGGCGCCGAGTTCACCGGGAACCACACCCTCGACGCCCTCGACGCCGACGGGACGGCCACGCTGCGGAACACCCTCACCGGCGAGACGACGACCCGCCGACCCGACACCGTGGTCGTCGCGGGGCGGCGAGCGGCCGAGGAGGCCCTCTATCTCGACCTCGCCGAGCGCCGCGACGACGTCTACCGCGTCGGCGACGCCGTCGCGCCCCGGAAACTGGACCGGGCGTACTACGACGGGGAACTGCTCGCGCGACGGCTGTAGGCGTTCGCCCGGCGGCTGTAGTCGTCCGGCTACTTCGCCGTCATCCCGGCGTCGACCGGCAGGACCACGCCGGTGACGTAGCGCGCGGCGTCGCTGGAGAGCCACATGACCGCCTCGCTGACGTCGCGCGGTTCGATCAATCCCTCGTCGATCACGTTCATCGGCCCGCTCGCGTCCGAGATCCGGGTCATCGGTTCCTCGCCTTCCTCGTCGAGCATGCCGTCGATCATCGGGGTGTCGACGCCGGTGGGGGCGACGCAGTTGACGGTGACGCCGTGTTCCCCGAGTTCGAGCGCCAGCGACTTCGTCAGCCCGACGACGCCGTGTTTGGCGGCGGCGTAGTGGCCCGCGCCGCGGGCGCCGACGAGTGCCGCCGTCGAGGCCGTCGAGACGATGCGTCCGCCCGCGCCGCGGTCGAGGAAGTGCCGGCCGACGTGCTTCGCACAGAGCCACGTCCCGGTGAGGTTCGTGTCCACGAGGTCGGCCCACTGCCGGCGCTCCAGGTCGACGAGGTCCGTGACGTTCCAGATGCCGGCGTTGTTCGCCAGGAAGTCGATGCGGCCGAACTCGTCGACGGCCGTCTCGACGGCCGCCGCGACCTGCGACTCGTCGCGGACGTCCACCTCCAGGGCGAGCGCCTCGCGCCCCTCGGCCTCGACGAGTTCGGCGGTCTCGTTTAGTTCGGCGGGCGTCCCGAGGGGGTACGGGTTCGTCGCGACGTCCTCGCAGATGTCCGTGACGACGACGTCGGCGCCGTGGCGGGCGTAGTGCCGGGCGTGCGAGCGCCCCTGGCCGCGGGCCGCGCCCGTGACGAACGCGACCCGGTCGGTGAAGTCGTATGCGGGCATTGCCCCCGGCAACGGACGGCGGCGTCCTAATCCCACCGGAGCCCATCAGTCCCCCGACAGGACCGAGAGGCGGGCGGTTGCGAACCCGGCCACGAGGGCGGGTTCCGCGCGGGCGAGTGGCGATAGGTCTTTATCGCCGGTCTCGTAAGGGCGTGATAGACACCAACTGGCGATATTTCCATGCCGGACATGCTCTTCACACCGCGACAGATCGGGTCCGTGACGATCCCGAACCGCACGGTGTTTCTCGCCCACGAGACCGGGTTCGCCGAGGACGGCCTGCCGACCGAGCGCGACGCGGCCTACTACGAGGCCCGCGCCCGCGGCGGCGTCGGCCTCATCGTGGGGCCGTCGAGCATGCTCGTCCACCCGAGCGCCTCGAACCCCATGTACGCCTCCGGGTACGACCCCGAGGTCGTCCCGCGGCTCCGGATGATCGCGGACGCCTGCCACCGCCACGGCACCAAGGTGTTCGCGCAACTCCAGCACACGGGCGGTGAGGACACCGGCGAACACGCCATGCGGGAGACCTGGGCGCCCTCCGCCGTCCCCTCCGAGTTCGGCTACGAGATGCCAAAGCGGATGGAGCGCGAGGACATCGAGGAGGTCAAACTCGGCTTCGCCAAGACGGCCGAGCACGTCAAGGAGGGCGGGCTGGACGGTCTGGAACTCAAGGCCGGCCACGACGGCATCCTCCGTCAGTTCCTCTCCCCGAAGTACAACCGACGCGAGGACCGCTACGGCGGCTCGCTCGACAACCGCGTCCGCCTCGTCAACGAGGTGGTCGAGGCCATCAGGGACCGGGTCGGCGAGTCGTTCCCGGTCGGCATCCGCCTCACGCTGGACGAGATGGAGGAGGGCGGCTACGACTACGACTACGCCGTCGAGGTCATCCGCAGACTCCACCCGAGCATCGACTTCATCGACTCGGACATCGCCACCATCTCCAAGCTGTACATCACGGACGCGCCGATGCACGCGCCGCTGGGCTACACCTCGGAGTACTACGGCGCCGCCCGCGAACTCGTCGACGTGCCCGTGATCGCCGCCGGCCGCATCAACGACCTCACCAAGGCCAACGACATCTTGGAGGAGGGACGGGCCGACTTCGTCGGCATGTGCCGCCAGCTCATCTGCGACGCCGACACCGTCCGGAAGGTCCGGCGCGGCGAGGACCAGGAGGTGACCCACTGCATCGCCTGCAACCAGAACTGTCTGGGCGGCATCCACACCAAGGGCCACGTCGGCTGCATCCAGACCCCGCGCTCGGGGCGCGAGACGAAGATCCCCCACGTCGAGGACGTCCCCGAGGCCGACGCGCCGCGGCGAGTGCTCGTCGTCGGCGGCGGTCCAGCCGGCCTCTCCTTTGCCGTCACCGCGGCCGACCTCGGCCACGACGTGACGATCCGCGAGCGGGAGGACCGCCTCGGCGGCCAGTCGAACGTCGCCACCCAGGTCGACTCCCGCCAGGAGTTCGGCGACGCGGTTCGCAACCTGAAAAATCAGCTCGGCAACCGCGACGTGACCGTCGAGACCGGGACCGAAGTGACCCCCGACGCGGTCGCCGGCAAGTCCTGGGACGAGATCGTCGTCGCCACCGGCGCCACCGAGCAGGAGCCGGACCTGCCCGGCCCGGACGTCCACCGCTCGTGGGACGTACTCCTCGGGCAGACCGACGAACCGGTGGGCGAGCGGGTGATCGTCCAGGACAACAACAAGCACGCCGCCGGTGTCAGCGTCGCCGAGTACCTGGCCGAGGACGGCCACGACGTCACCTTCGTCACGGCCTCGTTCCACCCCGGCGACCAGCTCGAGGGGACGAACGTCCCGCCGTTTCTGGAAACGCTGTACGAACACGACGTCGACGTCGAGACCCACACCACCGTCGTCGGCTTCGAGGACGGCCAGGCCCAGTGCCTGAACGTCTACTCCCAGGACGTGACCCCGCGGGAGGCCGACTCGCTGGTCGTCGCCGAACGCCGGGAGGCCCGCTCGGGGCTCGCGGAGGCGCTGTGCGACGCGGGGGTCGACGAGGACTCGGTCCACCGGATCGGCGACTGCGTCGCCCCGCGGCTCATCGACAAGGCGATCTACGACGGCGAGATGCTGGCGCGGGAGCTGTCGACCCGCCGAGCGGTCAGCCCGGAGGGCCGACGGTGACCGACGCGCTGTTCGTCGTCCCCGGTCCAGACGACCGCGCCGTCGTCGAGGAGGCGCGCCGGCTGAGCGAGGAGCTCGCGAACGAGACGCCGGGCGCCGCGGACGTGACCGACCGCCACGCGGGCGATGCCGACGAGGGGACGGAACCCGACGGCCAGCCGCGCGTCGTCGCCGTCGCCTTCGACGGCCTGACCGAGCCCGATGCCCTGCCCGCCGGCGACGCCGACGAGATCGTCCGGGTGGCGCGGGCGGACGGGGACGGGTTCGTCGCGGGCGCGGCCGGCGTCCGGCCGCGCGCCGACGCGCTCGCGGACGTCGCAGGCGACGCCCGGGCGGTCCTCCTGCCGGACACGGCCGACGGCGTGGACCTCGCGGCGGCGACCGCACGGCGCCTCCGGGCGGGCTGCGTGTCGCGGTGCCTGCTCCGGGTCCGCGACGGCGAACTGCTCGCCGGACGGCCGGCCTACGGCGGCCGGGCCTACGCCGAGATCAGTTTCGACCGCGACCCGCCCGTGGTCACGCTCGACGCCGAGGCGCTCGGGACGCCCGCCGAGAGTCCCG
>ENA-ORDC01000310-ORDC01000310.1-marine-metagenome-genome-assembly--contig:-NODE-310-length-52161-cov-18.838261_pt1 | contig 52161 bp, 43 predicted proteins | sample MGYA00237783_ERZ508515 | MGnify/ENA primary metagenome ERZ508515 (study PRJEB26186, sample SAMN06268792) | marine metagenome | isolation source: Eden Landing Ponds, San Francisco, CA, USA | place...
ACGCGACGGTCACCAGCTTCGCCCGCGGCGTCCAGAACGATATCGACCTCGCGCTGGAGTGTGACGTCGACGGGATCGATCTGGTCGTCCCGGCCAGCGACCAGCACATCGAGGACAAGATCGGCACCTCCCACGAGGACAACGTCCGTTCTACTGTGGAACTGGTCGAGTACGCCACAGACCACGGCCTGTGGGTCGAGGTCATCGGTGAGGACGGCTCGCGGGCCGACCTGGACTACCTCGAAGAGCTGATGGGCGCGGCGCTGGACGCCGGTGCAGATCGGGTCTGCTACGCCGACACCGTCGGTCACGCCACGCCCGACCGCACCTTCGAGGCCGTCTCGCGACTCGCAGCGCTGGGGCCGACGAGCACCCACACTCACGACGATCTCGGACTCGCTGTGACGAACGTGATGGCCTCGTTGTCGGCGGGCGCGGAGATGGTCCACGGGACGATCAACGGGATCGGCGAGCGCGCCGGTAACGTCGCCCTCGAAGAGGTCGCCATCGCGCTCGATCACGGCTACGGGATCGAGACGCTGGCTCTCGAACAGGTGTACGACCTCGCGCAACTGATCGCCTCTGCCACGGGTATTCCGTTGGCTCCCAACAAGGCCGTCGTCGGCGAGAACGCCTTCACCCACGAGTCGGGCATCCACACCGACGGCACGCTCAAAGACGAGTCGATGTACGAGCCCTATCCCCCGGAGAAGGTGGGTAGGGAGCGTCGGCTCGCCCTGGGCAAACACGCCGGACGCGCGGGCGTAAAGGCCGCTCTCGACGAGCACGATATCGAGGTTTCCGAGGACGATCTGGCCGAGATCGTCGCTCGCGTGAAGGAACTGGGCGAGCGCGGCAAGCGCGTCACCGACGCCGACCTGCTGACCATCGCCGAGGAGGTCCAGGGCCGCGAGCGCGAGCGCCGCGTCGAACTCCTCGAACTGACTGCCGTTTCGGGATCGTCGGTCCCGACCGCCAGCATTCGACTGGAAGTCGACGGCGAGGAACGCGAGGAAGCCGCGACCGGGACCGGGCCGGTCGACGCCGCCATGCAGGCCGCCGAGGCCGCCCTCAGCCACACCGCGGATGCCCAGCTGGAGTCCTATCACGTCGACGCGATCACCGGCGGCCACGACGCAATCGTCACCGTCGAGGTCGAGATGTCCCGCGGCGACGACTACGTGACCGTCAGCGCCAGCGAGGCCGACATCACCCGCGCGTCGGTCGAAGCCATGGTCGACGCGATGGATCGCCTCGTCGCGAGCGATCCCGAGGCCGCGATCGCTGACGACTAAGTACCACTTTTTCTCGCTCGGGTGCTCGCTGCGAGCGCCACTCACGAGTCGCTCCGCTCCTCGTTCGCAATCGCGGTTCTTGCGAACCGCGCAGCGCTCGCGCGAGCACCACTTGCGAGAAAAACTTGGGGAAAAAGGCCGGAATCGCCTTACAAGGGCGATTCCGGTGAAACGGCGACTGCGTCGCCGTATGCTTGCGGGTTGGCCTGCCTTTCCCCGGGTCGCTTGGTCACGCGCAGTTTTGCGCGTGACAATCGCTCCCGGCCACCGCGGAGCGGTCAGGAAGCGTGCCGCGCGCAGAACTGCGCGCGGCCGGGGAGGTGTGGGGCCACGATACTGCGGTTGCGGCTGCGGCTCCTGGTGGAATGAAAGGGCGAACCACGATCGCGTCGAACGGAGTGAGTAGAGTCGTCTGAGCGACCCCTATCCGAACGAAGTGAGGATATGTCGCTCAGCGACCGCGAGCGAGGTGCGGGCTTTCCTGAGTTGTTGGTTGAGACAATAGCGTCTCAGTTTCCTAGCGAGCGAGGTGAGGGCGTTCCTGTATTCACCATCCTATCACTCGTTCTCAGCCCCGACCATCACTTCCGGAGCGTCCAGACCTGCGTCGAATCGCCGTCCCGGAGCGGCCGATCTTCGAAGTCACCCTGAACCGACCACTCCGAAAACGGCGAGAGGCGTGCCAGGAGTTCGACCTCGCGTGTGGGGAGCATCGTCAGGTCGTGCCCGATCGAGAAGACGACCTCGCCGTCGGCGGCGCGGAGTTCGCTCTCGAAACGGAACTGCTGGGCGACCTCGTCGACGACCCGCGATCGCTCCCGGTACTCGTGGGCCTCGTCGCGGTAGTCGACTTCGGTCGTGCTCCACTCGCCGTACTCCTCGCAGATGACGTCGAAACCCGGGACGAACACGTCGAAGACGAACGCACCGCCGGGGGCGAGGGCGTCGTAGACGGACTCCAGGGCCGCGAGCTGGTCCGCGACCGTCAGGAGGTGCTGGAACGTGTTGAACGGGCAGATGAGCAACTCGTAGCGCCGGTCGACCGCGAAGCCGGCCATGTCGGCCTGCCAGACCGTCGGGTCTAGATCCCGATCTACGGCCTTCTCCCGGAGCCGCGCCAGGGCGTCGGCCGAGGCGTCGAAGCCGTCGGCGTCGACGCCCGCCTCGAGCAGGTCGAGGTAGATCCGCCCGGTCCCGCAGGCCAGCTCCAGCACAGGTCCGTCGACGTCGTTCGCGCGGTCGACGTAGAACTCGGTGTCCCCGCGCTCGGCCAGGACCGGGAGGGCGTCGTAGAACTGTGCGTGCTCGCCTTCGTAGCCCTGATCGACCATCTCACGATCACCCTCTCGACACTCGATGAAACGTCTTCTGGTGGTCTGAGAACCATTCTCACCACTGGATCGGCCACTACGAAATTCTTCGTACGAGGTTCGAGTGACCTTCTAACCCCCCTATTTCCGGTCGAACTCTACTCCTCGTCGTCTCCTCGTCGCGCGGCGGCGAGGCCAGCACCGGCCAGCCCGGTGAGTGCCGTGACGGTCGTGAATCCGGGGCCGTCGCCACTCCCCGAGGGGGTCGTCTCCTGGTCGTCGTCCGTGGTCGTCGAGTCCGATTCGGTCGTCGTGGTCGTCTGCTCGGGCTCGTCTGTCGTGGTTGTCGGATCTGACTCCTCTGCTGACTCGACCACGACCTGCGTCGTCGTCGAAGCGTCCGCGGTCGATTCGCTGCCGTCGGCGACGGTCAGCGCGACCTCGTAGGTGCCCGGGGCGTCGAAGGTACGAGTCACTTCCTCTCCGGTCGCACTGTCCGTCTCGTCGCCAGTGAACTCCCACTGGTAGGACTGGATGTCGCCGTCCGGATCCGAGGAGGCAGACGCGTCGAAGGTGATCTGCTCGCCCACTGTCGGCTCGGATGGCGTGACGGAGAACTCGGCAGTGGGGGGGCTCGCGCTGCCGCCGAAGCCGTCTTCCCAGCCCTGATGGGTGGGTTCGAGCGTCGTGTGGTCGTGATTCTCGCCGTCCTCCCAGACGTCGCCCGATCCGCCGGCGGGGCCGCGACGGGTCTTCCACTCGAAGCGTCCCGGATCGTCGATCGTGACCTCCCAGACGCCGTCGTTCTCGGTTCCTTCGACGCCGCCGCCCCAGTTCGTTAGCGAGGACGTGCTCCCCGTGAAATACACCGACTCGTCCTCGGCAGTCGGGGCCTCGACACGGAGGGTGATCTGGGGGACCTCCCGCTCGATTCCGTCGGTGGGCTCGCCCTGTCCCGTCTCGGCGTAGAACACCCAGCCGTCGGCAGGGACGGTGATCTCGACCGAGCCGTCACCGGCGGTAGTGACGTTTTCGGCGTTGCCGGCGTAGTCGCGGAGTTCCTGCTCGGTCCACGAGGTCTCGACGGTCACCGTGCGGTCCGAATCGCCGTTGTTCAGCCCTGTGAGGAGGTTCCCCTCGCGCTCGAACACGGCGAGGTCCTCGTCGGTGTGTCGCCAGATGGTCTGGCCGCCGGCGAGGTTCTTCTTGACCCACACCGCGTTCATGATGTTGTCGTTTGCCAACAGATTGTCGGCGAAGAGATTGTACAGCATGGGATATCCTTCGCTGCTGAGCATGAACGCGTGGGCGAGTTCGTACTGACTGGGGGCCGCTACGTCGTGATTCTCGACGAACGGCATCGACTTGCCCGGATCCGTCGCGATCAGTCCGGCCCCTTCGAGACGGCTCATGTCGCCGCCGTCAAAGACGCCTTGCATCGTGTAGTACAGCGCGAAGTCGAAGACGTACATTCCCGGGCCCGTGTTCGCGTAGCCGCGCAGGTACTCGCGGTTACCCGAATACACCTCGCCGACCCGGAACATCCCGTTGTCTTCGGCCCACTGGTTGGCGTAGTTCGCGAAGAACGATTCGGGCATGTGCTTGGCGCCGTCGAATCGGTGGCCGTCGGCGCCGAGGCTGGCAATCTTGTCGACGTAGTTCTTCAGTTGCTCGCGGACGTACGCCTGGTCCTGGTCGAGGTCTCGAAGGCCGAGCAGTGCCGAGTTCTCGATGATAGACGGATCGCACTCGATCCGATCCGGATCCTTCGGTGTCCCGCCCGTCTCTCCGTTCTCGAAACAGCGGCTGTCACCCGAATCGAAGCTGTAGGCCCACTGCTCGATCCCGCCCTGATTGTGGAAGTGATCGCGCTCGAACTGCGGGAAGGCGTCGGCGCTGGCGTTGGCCATGTGGTTCAGGACCGTATCGACGATGACCTCGACGTCGTTGTCGTGAGCGGTGTCGATCAGCGTCTGCAGTTCTTGCTCGGTCCCGAACGAACTATCGAAGTTCCGGTAGTCGACCGGCTGGTACCCGAGCGGCGGCTCGTTGCGGCCGCCCTGGTCGGACCAGTCTAGCATCGACTCGGCCGGTTGCTGGATCCAGATGGCGTCGAACCCCAGCGACCCGACGCGATCGAGGTCGTCCGTGATCGTCTGCCAGTCCTCGTGGAAATACTGGAGGGCGACCGACTCGCCCGCGTCCGCTGTCGCGGACTGTGCGAAGCCGACGCCCGCCGTCGCCGCGGCGACTGCTCCACCGATCCCTTTCAGCACACCCCGGCGTGAGATACCCGCCTGTGGTTCGGAATCTGCCATGTCTAGCAACTGTGAAAGTCCGTTGTATGAATCTGTGGTTTTGGGATTCAGGGCAGTTCGCCTGTTCGGACGGTTGCCGGCCCGCTACAGGCGGTCGGCCAGTTCCCGGAGTCGCCGGCTGCCGTTCTCGCGGAACGGGACGCCGTGGCCCATGGCGGCCACCTCGAAGTCGGGTGCGTCGTCGGCCAGCCGTCGGATACTCGCCCGGACCTGATCGGTGTCTTCGCTCAGCGCCCAGGGTGAGGCTTCGAGTCGGCCGCCGGATTCGCGGACGAGGTCGCCGAGAAACGCGACTGAGAGGGATTCGCTGACGTAGCAAACGTGCCCTGCCGTGTGCCCGGGGGTGTGGTAGACGGTGAAGCTGCCGACGGTGTCCCCGTCGTCGAGTGGCTCGACGGGATCGGCAGGTGCAGAGAGCAGCGGGGCGGTGACGCGCTGGGAGAAACCCTTGTGGGTGCGCCACTCGGGTTTCCGGTCGCCAGCGATCAGTGGGGCGTCTGGAGCGCCGGCGTAGATCGTTCCGTCGAAACGGGGGAGTCGTCCGAGACCACCGACGTGATCGAAGTCGTAGTGGGTGACCAGCACGCGGTCGAGATCACGTGGGGAGTACCCGAGCTGGTCGAGTCCGCCGACCAGTTTCCGGTGGTCGTATGGGATCCCAGCGTCGACCAGCGTCACGGCCTCACCGTCCTCGACGAGGTAGGCGTTCACCCCGCGGAGGTCGAACCACCAGACCCCGTCGGTCAGTTCTGTCACCATAGCTGGAGATAGGCGGGCCACTCCTGAAAAACTAGCTCCTGTTCTCATCGACTGGTGGACGGTTGGGCCAGTATCTGAGCGGTTGTCGGGTGCTGACGTTTTTCGAGACCACGTTCGGATACCAGATTCACGCTATCGTTCGTGGTAGCGGGCCCCACAGACTTATTACACGATTTAGCATGTGTCGAGCTATCAGTACCGCGTGGCTGGCCTGATCGGCTACGTGGTCGGGAGCGATCAGATGTCAGAGACACAGACGCGGCGGCGACGCGGAGGAACGGATGGCTAACTCGGTCACGCTCACGGCGAGAGTCGACGATCGGGACGGAAACCCGATCGAGGGAGTGACAGTCGTCTTCATCCAGAACGGCAGCTACGCCGCGACGGGGGAGACCGACAGTAACGGTGAGACAGCGTCCGTCAGCGTTCAGCCCGGTTACTACCGGCTCCGGGCCATCGCGTCCGGGTATCTGACCACCTCCAGTACGATCAGGACGCTGAGCGCGAACTCGACGTACACGATGAGCGTGACGATGAAAGAACACAGCTACAAGTCCCGCGGCGAGCAGAGCGGGGCGGAGATGTCGGGTGTGGTCGGCGTCGCCACCGCGAGCAGCGGGCTGTCCATCGGTGTGCGAGGCGAGGCACCCCATCCCGACGGTTACGGACTGTACACCAGCGACGACGCGTACGTGGGTGGAACCCTCGGCGTCGGGAGCGTCGAGGTCCAGGACAAACTCCCGACGTACTACTACGTCTCGGACTTGAGCTCCGATTCGACGCTGCGCGCGCTCAAGATGTTGTTCGACGAGACCGCCTGGATGGACGGGACCTACCGCGACGGACCGTCTCACGGAGAGAACACCAACGCCTTCTTCGGGTCCGTCCTGACCCAGCGAGGGGAGGTCGTGTTCGTCCCGCTCGGGTCGGCCAACGTCGGCGTCTACGATCCGACGACGGACACCTACACCTCGGGGGCGAGCCACGGTGAGACTGGCCCGTACCCGTTTATCGGCGGGACCATCTCCCAGACGGGTGACGTCGTCTTCGCGCCGTACGACGCCGACAACATCGGTCAGTACGATCCGAACACGGACACCTACACCGCCGTCACGACCCACGGTGAAGGGGACGACGCCTTCGCCGGGGCGACCGTCGAACCGTGGAACCGTCACGTCGTGTTCGCGCCCTCGAACGCCGACCACGTCGGAATCTACGACGCGCGCCTGGGGACGTACACACAGGGGCCAGCCCACGGCGAGGGTGACGACGCCTTCCGGGGCGCGGTGTTGACCCACTACGGACAGATCGTCTTCGTCCCCCACGGGTCCGACCACGTGGGGATCTACGATCCGAGTCTCGATTCGTACATCCAGGGACCAGCCCACGGCCAGGGCGACGACGCGTTCGCCGGCGGCGCGCTGACGCCCGAGGGGACCGTCGTGTTCGCCCCCCACAACGCCGACAACGTCGGGATCTTCGATCCGGGGATCAACGATTACAGCTTCACTGCCGGGCCGACCCACGGGGAAGGCGACGAGGCATTCCACGGCGCGTCCCTCTCACCGACGGGGAATGTCGTGTTCGCGCCACTCCAGGCCGATTACGTCGGCGTCTACGATCCGGACTACGATTCGTACTCCAGTGACCGGTTTCACGGCCAGGGCGCGAACGCGTTCGGCGGTGTGACGCTCGTTCCATCGGGCGAACTCGTCTTCGCGCCGTACAACGCCGGAACAATAGGTGTCTACGATTCGAACGCCCAGACCCAGAAACCGCGCGTGACGGCCGTCAACCCGCTGGTAAACAACACCTGACAGTGCGTGTCTGATTCGGGCGCGAAACTCCCCGGTAGATTCCCTCGGCAGTTCAACAGAACCTGCTCAGGACTCGATGGCGCTCATTCTCGGGTCGCCAGCCCTGCCAGGTGGCCGGCTTCCGCGACGACGATCTCTTCGGCACCCAGTCTGGCGGCGTTTTCACTCCCTGGGAGACAGAACACGGGGACGCCGTCGGCGACCCCCGCGGTCGCGCGGGTCCCGACGACCTTCGTCCCGATTTCCTCGAAGGAGAGTCGTCGGAAGAGTTCGCCGAATCCCGGCAGTTCCTTCTCGAAGAGCGGCCGTACTGCTTCGATCGTCACGTCGTCTGGCGTGACGCCCGTGCCGCCCGCCGTGACGACGGCGTCGACGTCGCCGCGGCCGACCACGGCGTCGACGGCGGCTTGGACGTTGTCGTAGTCGTCGCGGACGACCTCTCGTGTGGCGATCTCGTGGCCCTCGGTTTCGAGTGCAGCCACGATCGCGTCGCCCGCGGGATCGTCCTTCGTCGTCCGGGTCGAGGAGACCGTCAGCACCGCCGCGCCCAGCGTCTCGACGTCGTGGTGATGATGATCGTGATCGGTGTGATCGTGTTCGTCGCCCTGCTCGTGAACTTCGCGGTCCTCGTCGCGGCCGTCCGCTTCACCTTCGCCACCGTGTTCGTCTTCGACCTGTTCGGTGTCGTCGCCGTCGTCGCTCACCCCGCGGGTGGTGTCGCGCTCCTGGAAGTCGATCATAGCGGTCGTTCGGCTGCGATCGGCAAAAAGGGCCTGTCACTCGGTTTCGTCGCCGATCCAGCTGCGGGCGGCCATCGCCTGCGGGAACCCCAGCGTCGGGATCGACAGCAGGGCGACGTGTTCGAGAGCCTCTGGATCGACGCCCTCTTCGAGGCCGCGTCGGACGTGTGAGTGGACCGCACCCTCCGATTCGGCCCCGATCGCCAGCGCCAGCTTCACCAGTCGTCTGGTCTCGCCGTCGATCGGACCCGCGTCGGCACAGGCCGCCCCGAGTTCGTTGTATTGTTCCCACACGCTGGGATGTTCGCGGGCGAGTTCGCTCGGTACTTCCGGCAGGTCGTCGACGTCTGGGTCGTCTACCATACACGACGGTTCGACGGCAGTGCCCTTGTAGGTTGTCACCAGGGGACTATCGCCACCGTTTTGCGCGCGCCGTCCTCAGATTCTGCCATGCAGGCCGTCCAACTGACCGACCACGGGGGCCGGGAGGTCCTCACCTACGGCGAGGTTCCCGACCCCGAACCTGACGCCGACGAGGTGCTCGTCGACGTCCGGGCAGGCGCGCTGAACCACCTCGACGTCTGGACCCGCCGCGGTCTCCCGGGCCTCGACCTCGACTTTCCACATATTCCCGGCAGCGACGCGGCGGGCGTAGTCACCGCGGTCGGAAGCGAGGTCACGCGATTCGAACCCGGTGATCACGTCACCGTCTGGGCCGGGGTCTCCTGTGGCTCCTGTGAGTTCTGTCGCCGCGGCGAGCCGACGCTGTGTGTCGACTATCACGTCCTCGGCGAGCACGTTCCGGGCGTCCACGCCGAGCAGATCGCCGTCCCCGAGGACAACCTCCTCCCCGTGCCCGAAGGCGTCGATTGGTCGACGGCGGCGGCCGCGCCGCTGGTGTTCGGGACCGCCTGGCGGATGTTGATCGAGCGCGGCGACCTCTCGGCGGGCGAGTCGGTCCTCGTGCTCGGGGCCAGCGGCGGGGTCGGCCACGCGGCGGTCCAGATCGCCGCCCACGCCGGCTGTGAGGTGTTCGCGACCGCCGGCACGGCCGAGAAGCGAGCGTACGCCGCCGAGATCGGGGCCGACCACACGATCGACTACACCGAGGACGACTTCGCCCGGGCGGTCCGGGCGGAGACGGGCGAGCGCGGGGTCGACGTCGTGGTCGATCACGTCGGCGCGGACACGTGGGACGACTCCTTGCGCGCGCTCGCTCGCGGCGGGCGCGTGCTCACCTGCGGGGCAACCACGGGCGGGCGGCCACAGACCAACCTCGATCGGATCTTCTGGAACCAGTTGCAGGTGATCGGCTCGACGATGGCCGCGCCGGGGACCGCCGAGCGCGCCTGCCAGTTGGTCTGGGACGGGACCTTCGAGGTCAGGATTCGCGAGACGCTGCCCATGAGCGAGATCGCGCGCGGCCACGAACTGCTCGAAGGTCGCGAGGGGTTCGGGAAGGTCGTCGTCGTTCCGGACGGTGCGTACGATGGGTGAGGGTGGCGAGGACACTGGTGAACCAGACGACGACACGTACGTCCACCGACCCTCCGGAGAGCCGCCACGCAAGGCCGCGGCGACCGACGACGACTTCGGCTGGCGGGGCTGGCTTCTGGTCGTCGTGCTCGTCTTCTCGTTTCTGGTCGTCCCGTGGGCGTTGATCCTCCTGCCGAGTGCCCAGTCCGGCGTGAGTGCGCTGGGGCTGTCCTGGCGGGACACGTATCTGGCGCTGCCGATGATTCCAGCGCTGGTGCTCGGCGCGCTCGGCGTCTGGACGGCGTTGCACGCGCGCCGGGAGTAATGCTTCTTCGCGTGTGTCGTCGCTAGATCCCCAATCGTCAGAACTGAAAATCGGAGGTAACGCTTTTTGAATCCGACCGGCGAAGCTACGAGCCAGCGATGCCATCTTCGTTCTATCTCCCGCTTGTACTCCTCGTCTCTCTCTCGGGTGTCGGGCTGGCGCTGTTCGCCTGGGTCAACCGCGAGACGCCCGGTGCGGCCCCGATCGCGCTGTTGCTGTTCGCGGCGAGTCTCTGGACGCTGACCGACGCGCTGAGCGTCTTCTCTCTGGAGGCGGTCTTCTGGGCGCGGATGAAGCTCTCGGTCTCGGCGGTGCTCCCGCTGGCGTGGCTGCTGGTCGTCGTCGAGTACACTGGGCGCGAGCGCTGGCTCGCCGGGCCTCGGCTGCTGGCGTTGCTGGTCGAACCGCTGGTCTTTGCGGCGCTCGTCTGGAGCAACGACAGCCATCACCTCGTCTGGGAGACGACCCGGGTCGTCCGGGGCGGCGATCAGCTGGTCTTCGCCGGCGTCGAGGGCCTGGCGTTCTGGGGCCATCTCGTCTACGCGTACGCGCTGGTCGCGATGGGGGCTGCGATCCTCCTTCGGCTGTTGTTGCGAACCGACGGGATCTTCAGATCCCAGAGCACGGCGCTGCTGGCGTCGATCGTCTTCCCGATGACGGTCAACGCGCTGTACGTCTTCGACTACCTCCAGCCCGGAGTCGATCCCACCGGGATCGCGTTCGTGCTCACCGGGACCGTCCTCGCGGGGTCGATGCTCCGCCAGCACCTGCTCGACGTCAGCCCCGCGACACGCGAACTCGGACGCGAGGAGGTGATCGAGCAACTCGACGATCCGGTGTTCATCGTCGACGGCTCGGGAACTGTCGTGGACCTCAATCCCGCCGGCGAGTCGTTGCTGGAGACGTCGGCGACCGAGGCGATCGGCCGCGAGCTCCCGGCGCTACTCCCCGCGCTCGAATCGGCACTCGACGCAGGCGGTGAGATATCCTTCGAGTCGGCTGGTGTCCGTCGCCACTACGACGTCAGTGTCTCGGAACTGGACCGCGCCTACGGGCGGGTAACCGGCCGGATCGTCAGTCTCCGAGACGTGACCGAGCGCACCCAGCGCGAGCAACGCCTGGACGTGATGAATCGCCTCTTCAGGCACAATCTCCGCAACGAGATGAACGTCGTCCGGGGCAACGCCGAATTGCTCCGATCCCGTGTCGACGACGAGCAGCGCGAGCGGGCCGACCGAATCATCACGACCGTCGACGAAATCGTCGGGCGGAGCGACAAGGTCAGAACCCTCTCTCAGTCGCTCGAAGGCGACCCATCCCAGACGCTGGATCTGGGGTCGATTCTCCGGTCGATCGTCGCGTCGATTCGCTCGGAGTATCCCGACGCGAGGGTGACGCTGGACGCGCCCGAGGCGTGTCAGGTCACCGGCGATCCTTCGATCGAGGTCGCCGTCGTCGAACTCATGGAGAACGCTATCGAACACGCGAGCGGTGAGGTAGCGGTCTCGGTGACGTTGACGGCGCTGGACGACACTCGCGTCGAGGTGCGCGTCGAAGACGACGGGCCAGGGATTCCCGAGCAGGAGCTGCAGGTCCTCCAGTCTCGAACCGAGACGCCGATGGAACACGGCAGCGGCTTCGGGCTGTGGCTGGTGACCTGGGTGGTCGAGCGCGTCGGCGGGTCGATCGAGTTCGATGTCGGCGAGACTGGGACGACGGCTACCGTCCGGCTGCCACGCGCGGGCCCGGACGACTAACCCCCGGTCAGCACCTCGTCGGCCCGAATCCGCAGGATCACGCGCTCGGTTTCGATGGGATTCGGATACTCGGATTTGCCCATGTATCGCTCCGCCAGCGCGTCGATGTGTTCGCGCGCACCCTCGGTCGTTATCTCGGTCACTTCGCCCGTCACCGAGAGGAACCGATAGGGATTGTCGGGATCGACCATGCTCACCGACACCGTCGGATCGGTCGCGACGTTGCGTTCCTTTCGACGGCCGCGCTCGGTGTTGACCAGCACTCGGTCGTCGTCGGCGTCGTAGTCGATCCAGACCGGCGTCGTGTGGGGCTTTCCTTCGGAGGTCATCGTCGTTACGTGTGCGAACGTCGCCTTCTCGAAGAGGTCGTGGTATGCTGTGGGTATCGATGGCACACGTAGTCGTAGCGACGCCGGCGGGATATACGTACGCGGTGGATTCAAACGCCGTCAGCCAGTACGAGCCGACGATGGTCTCGCAGGCCGAGATCGACCGCCTCCGTCTGGAAGCGGACACGATCATGACTCGCTACCAGACGGTCGAACGAGCCCTGGAGCGCGCCCGCTCGGAGTCAGGTGAGCACTGGGAGACGGGCGAGCTGCCCATCTCGCTGGAGACGCCCCACGGCGAGTCGATCGACGTCACGCTCGATCTGGAATCCAGTCCCGCGGACAACGCCCAGGTCAGGTACGACCGAGCGAGCGAACTCGAAGCCGAACTCGAACGCAAGCAACGGATCGTCGGCCAACTCGCACCTCTCCCAACGGATCCAGTCGCGTACCTGATCTGCTATCACCTCAATGCTGTCGAGGGCAACTACCCGCGATCGATGGCCGGCCACCTCGACGCTCAGCGGGGGCAGGTCGAGGACCTGTGCGAGGAAATGGAGACGGCGGGCGTGCTCGAACGCGTCGAATCGGGGACGGTCAAGCAGCGCCGCGTGAAGGCAAAGCAGGCCGAAGAGGTTCGCCAGCACCACACCTACTACCGGCTCTCGCGGCAAGGCGACCACCTCCTGCGGTTTCTCGACGATCCGGAGGGGAAACGAAACGTCCTGCGACATCTCCCCGACGGGAAGACGCTCGTCGAGCGACTGGCTCGTGGCGGACCGGACTATCCGCGGATGACTGCCGAGGAACTGGAGATGGGCTTCGAGTACGTCCGCCACCTCTACCGGGCGCTCCGGCAGGTGGGGCTGGTCACCGAGTACGAGGGCAGCACGATCAAAGCCAGCGAGCGAAAATTGAAACCGAAAGACGAGACCCACCGCAAGCACACCTACTACGTCGCGACTGATCACGGGGAGACGGCACTGCGAGAACTGGATGAGTGACAGTGGATCACTCGGCGCTCAGGCGCTGGCGTCGTAGCCCGAATCGACGACCGCCTGCACGAGCGCGTCGACGTCCGCGTCACCTTCGACGGTCGCACTGTTGGTTTCGCGGTCGGCCTCGGCGTGTGTGACGCCCGATACGGATTCGAGCGCCTCGACGACGGTCTGTTCGCAGCCGCCACAGCTCATGCCTTCGACGGTCAGTGTCGTGGACATACCCGGAACTACGGGGGGCTGCTTTTTCTCGGTTTCTCCTTCGATTCCCAAGTGGAGTCGGCTTTCGAGTTTGGAACCTAGCTGTCGAGCTCTTCGGCGACCGTCTCGGCGTCGATGAGATCGGGATCGACGACGAGATCGGCCTGCCCGCGGGCGAAGTCCGGCAGCGACTGACTGGCGTAGACGACGACTTTCAGGTCGGGGTTGATATCTTTGGCGACGGAGATCGACGTGGCCTGTTCGACTTCGGTGAGGGCGAAGACGGCGGCGTCGTGGATGCCGGCCTCTTCGAGCGCTGGGCGGTTGGCGACGTCGACGAACGCGACGTCGTGGCCCTCCGACTCGATGGCCTGGCCGATCTCTTCGCGGTCCACCCCCGCGACGATCACGTGCATACTCCGAGGTGGGCGAGCGCGGATTAATGGGTTTCGTCCCTGGCTTCCCACGGGCTACCTGTGAGTCGCGATAGAAGAGCCTTTTTCGCTCGCTCGCCTCGCGACGGTATGGTCGATCCGCTCGCGCTCGTTGGCATCCCGTTCCTGCTAGTCGGTGGGGCCGTCCTGCAGTACGGGGCTCGACTCTCTATCGGTCTCTACCGTCGGTCCCGGGAGGCACGCGAAGTCGACGCCGAGATCGTCGAGACCAGAATCGACGAACGTGAGGACGGTGACTTCGAACCGACTGTCCGCTTTCGGTACGACTTCGACGGCGAGACCTACGAGTCGACGTTCGTCACCGAGGGTCAGGACCCGCCCGCTGGCAGTCGCGATGTCGTCGAGTCGTATCTCTCGAACTACTCCGAGGGCGACCGGGTTCGGGCGACGCTGTTGACGAGCATGGCCGACCAGGCCGTCCTCGAACGCTCGACGGCCACCTGGCCGTACGTCGTCGCCGTCGTCTCGACGCTGCTTGGTGGTGTCTTCACCATCCTCGGGGCCGGGATTCTCGTGGGCGGACTGTTCGGGTAGGGCCGACAGCCGCGTCTGACGGCAGAGAAACTTTGATAGTGACCTAACGTTTCCTCTTCCGAAGGGCGTTTGCGTAGGGGGACGATAGCACGGGTTATGACGGATACCAATCGTGTGTTCACGCTGGCGAAGCGCCCGGAAGGCAAACCGAACCGCGACACGTTCGAACTGGTCGAACGGGACGTCCCCGAGCCCGGACCTGGCGAGGCGCTCGTCCGGACGCTGTATCTCTCGGTCGATCCGTACATGCGCGACCGGATGCGCGCCGGGGAGTCCTACGCCGAGCCGTGGGGCGTCGGCGACCCGCTCGAAGGCGGCGTCGTCGGCGAAGTCGTCGCCGACAACGGTACCGAGTTCGAAGCCGGCGATGTCGTCGCCGGGAACCTCCGGTGGGCCGATTTCTCGACGGCCGCCGGCCCCGACCTCCAGCGGGTCGATCCCGACCTCGCGCCCATCTCGACCGCCCTGGGCGTCCTCGGGATGCCGGGTCGGACCGCATACTTCGGGACGCGCGAGGTCGCCCAACCCGACGCCGGCGACACCTTCGTCGTGACCGGCGCGGCCGGGGCGGTCGGCTCGGTCGCCGGCCAGGTGGCGAAACTCCAAGGCGCGCGCGTCGTCGGCTTCGCCGGCTCGGCGGAGAAAGTCTCCTTCCTCGAAGACGACCTCGGTTTCGACGCCGGGATCAACTACAAGGAGACCGACGACTACCGGGCGGCCCTCGCGGAGGCAGCGCCCGGTGGCGTCGACGCGTACTTCGACAACGTCGGCGGCCCGATCACCGACGCCGTCTTCACACAGCTCAACGTCGACGCCCGGGTCGCCGTCTGCGGGCAGATCTCCCAGTACAACGCCGAGGAACTGCCGACCGGACCGCGGAAACTCGGTCAGCTCATCCAGAAACGGGCGACTGTCGAGGGCTTCCTGATTCAGGACTTCGCCCCGCGGTTCGAGCAGGCGACCCGCCAGCTCGGCCGGTGGGTCCAGAACGGCGATATCACCTATCGCGAGACCGTCACCGAGGGCCTGGAGCACGCGCCCGAGGCGTTCCTCGGGCTGTTCGAGGGCGAGAACATCGGGAAACAACTGGTCAAAGTGGCTGACCGCGAGGAATAGCTACCTGTAACAGTGCGAGAGTCCCGCCCTTCCCGTGAGGGATGAGTGTTCCGACATGCGGTCGGAACCGAGGACCGAACAGGGCGGGCGTGAAGCGCGTAAGCTCTAATGAGATTCTGCCGAGAGATCGCTGGCCCTGAGTCTCCAACAAGACGGACGAGTTTCACTTCCACTGCGGATGGCTGACATTCAAACCCGAAGCGAACGTATATAGGATTGGCTGATGAAGCGGACCAACACGTTTGCTGTGCGACCGCTCTCCAACGAAGGGGAGAAAGTGCTACGCGACTTGTTGGACGCTTCTGCCGCTCTCTGGAACGAAGTCAATTACCAGCGCCTCATGCGGTACAACGACGAAGACGGCTTCGAGGGCGACGTGTGGGACGCCGATACAGGCCGACTCGAAGGCACATACAAAGGCGTTCTTGGTGCGTCCACCGCCCAACAAGTAGTTGGGAAGAACACCGAAGCGTGGGAGTCGTTCTTCACGCTCAAAGATCAGTATCACGACGAGTCGAACACGTCGGTCACGAAACACCCGGAACCGCCGGGATTCCGTGGCAACGAAGACGACGGACGTGTTCTCAAAGGCGTCATTCGAAACGATGCGTACACTGTCGAATGGGGCGCTCGCTCCCGACTTGAGATCGTCGTCGGCGAACAACTCCGAGACAGGCACACCAGCCCGAAAAGCCGTCTCCGGCTGGAAATCGTTGGCGACCCGAACTGGCCCGACTACGAGAAACAGGGCCGGCTGGACCTGTGGTACGACGAGACTGACAGCACCTTCCGAGCTTCGCAACCCGTGACTATTACTGATGCACGGGACACTCCACTGGCCGACGAGACGGCCGCTCTGGACATTGGTGCGAACAATTTCGTCGCCTGTACCACCACGACCGGCGAGCAATATCTGTACGAGGGCCGCGAGTTGTTCCAGCGGTTCCGCGAGACGACGCGAGAAATCGCCCGGTTACAGTCGAAACTCCGTGAAGGCCGGTACAGTAGCAAGCGTATCCGGCGGCTGTACCGGAAGCGGACCCGTCGCCGCGACCACGCCCAAGAAGCCCTGTGTCGTGACCTGCTGGAACGACTCTACGAGGACGGCGTGCATACGGTGTATATCGGCGGACTGACTGACGTACTGGAGACGCACTGGTCGGTCAGGGTAAACGAGAAGACGCACAACTTCTGGGCGTTCAAGCAATTCACCGAACGACTGGCGTGTACCGCCGAGGAATACGGTATCTCCGTGGAGGTCCGATCAGAGGCGTGGACGAGCCAAGAGTGCCCGCAGTGCGGTTCGACAGACCGAACGACACGGCACCGAGACACGCTGACCTGTCCGTGTGGGTTCGAGGGGCACGCCGACCTTACAGCGTCAGAGACGTTCCTGAAGCGGCATACAGAACAGGTAGTCAGGCCGATGGCACGGCCCGTGCGGTTCCAGTGGGACGACCACCAATGGTCGGAGTCACCACGCTCTCACCGTCCCAACAAACAGCGCACAGACCCGAGTACCGTCCACCACAACGGGAATGTTGCCTCCGGGGAATCCTAGGCCGGCTGAGACTCCCACGGAGGAAACCGCGCCGTCGTCGGGCTTTGCCCGACTGCCTGAGGGACGTAGTCCCTCTCTGTTCACGGCGCGGAGGATGTCATTCGTACTCGATGGTCGCGGGCGGCTTGTGGGTCACGTCGTAGACGACCCGGGCCACGTTCTCGTGCGCACCCGTGATCCGGCTCTGGATGCGCTGGAGAGTCTCCCAGTCGATCTCCTGGGCGCGGGCAGTCATGCCGTCCCGGGACTCCACCGAGCGCACGGAGACGACCCAGCCGTGGACGCGGTTGTCGCCCTTGACGCCTGTGGCCTTGCCGATGACCGCCGCGAGGGCCTGCCACGGTTCGTACTCCTCCAGTTCCTCCTCGACGACGTGGTTGGCCTCGCGGGCGACTTCGAGCTTCTCCTCGGTGACGGGACCGATGATCCGCACTGCCAGCCCGGGCCCGGGGAAGGGCATCCGCTCGGAGATCACCGCTTCGAGGTCGAGTTCGCGCGCGACTTCCCGTACTTCGTCCTTGTAGAGGTCGCGCATCGGTTCGACGATGCCGTCGAAGTCGATGCGCTCGGGCAGGCCGCCGACGTTGTGGTGGGACTTGATCGTCCCCTCGCTCTCGATGCGGTCGGGGTAGATGGTCCCCTGGACGAGGTAATCGGCGTCGACTTCACGGGCGACCTCCTCGAACTCCCGGATGAACTGCTCGCCGATGATGTGTCGTTTCTCCTCGGGGTCGTCCTCGCCTTCGAGGGCGTTGAGGAACCGATCCTTGGCGTCGACGATCCGCAGACTCTCCATGTAGTCGAAAGTCTCGCGGATCTCCTCGGTCTCGCCTTTGCGCATCAGGCCGGTGTCGACGTAGACCGCAGTCAGTTGCGTGCCGATGGCCTCGTAGGCCAGCGCGGCCGCGGTCGAGGAGTCCACACCGCCCGAAAGGCCGATGACGGCGTTCGCGTCACCGACCTCCTCACTGATCTCTTCGATCTTCTCCTCGATGAAGGAATCGACGTCGACCATCAGGCTTCGACCTCCGTTTCGGGTGCGCTCCGGTCACGTTCTCCCAGCACCGCTTCGAGCAGGCCGACGAAGGGCGGTGAGGCTCGCGTGGGTCGCGAGCGGAACTCGGGGTGGAACTGTGTCCCGATGAAGTAGGGGTGGTCTTCGAGTTCGAGGATCTCCATCCGCCGACCTGCGCGGCCGGAAAAGACCATGCTGGTGTCGGCAAAGTCCTCGAAGTACTCGGGGTTGACCTCGTAGCGGTGACGATGGCGTTCCGTACAGACCGTCGACTGGTAGAGGTCTTCCGCTAGCGTCCCGGGCGTGATGTCGGTCTGATGTGCGCCCAGGCGCATCGTCCCGCCCATGTCGTCGGTGTGTTCCTGCTCGGGCAGGATGTCGATGACGGGGTCGGGCGTGTCTTCGTCCATCTCCGCTGAATGAGCCTCGGGGTAGTCGAGGACGTTCCGGGCGACCTCGACGACGGCCATCTGGAAGCCCAGACAGAGTCCCAGGAAGGGAACGTCGTGTTCGCGGGCGTAGCGGATGGCTTCGATCTTTCCCTGTGTGCCCCGGGAGCCGAAGCCACCGGGGACGACGACGCCGTCGGCTTCCGTGAGATTCTCGCTGTCGGTGACGTCCTCTTTGTCCGAGTCGACCCAGCGGATGTTGACGTCGACGCCCTTCTCCAGGCCAGCGTGTTTCAGCGCCTCGTTGACGGACATGTAGGCGTCTTCGAGATCGTACTTGCCCACGAGGGCGATGTCGACCTCACCGGTCGTCTCCTGGGTCACGAGTTCGCGCCAGCGGTTGTCCCGTTCTTCGGCGGGGAGGGCGCGCTCGGCCAGGCCGAGTTGCTCCATCACGTACTCGTCGAGTCCTTCCTCCTCGACCATCAGCGGGACGTGATAGATGTCATCGACGTCGGGGTTCGAAAAGACGGCGTCGGTCGGGACGTCACAGAACAGCGCGATCTTCTCCTTGACGTCGGGGTCGAGTTTGTCTTCACAGCGCCCGACCAGAATATCGGGCTGGAGACCGATCGAGCGGAGTTCCTTGACACTGTGCTGAGTGGGCTTGGTCTTCTGCTCGCCGTTTTTCGAGTAGGGGACGAGCGTGACGTGGGTAAAGAGAATATCGTTCTCGTCTTGCTCGTGGGCGAACTGTCGCAGTGCTTCGAGATAGGGCATCCCCTCGATGTCGCCGACCGTGCCGCCGACCTCGACGAGACAGACGTCGGTGCCTTCCGCTGCCTCGCGGATGCGGCGCTTGATATCGTCGGTGATGTGCGGGATGATCTGCACCGTCTTGCCGAGGTAGTCGCCCGCGCGTTCCTTCTCGATGACGTGTTTGTAGGTCTTGCCGGTCGTGACGTTGTGGTCGAAGGTCATGTCCTCGTCGAGGAATCGCTCGTAGTTCCCCAGGTCGAGGTCGACCTCGCCGCCGTCTTTCAGGACGTAGACTTCGCCGTGCTGGAAGGGATTCATCGTTCCGGCGTCGACGTTCAGATACGGGTCGATCTTCACCGCGGTGACGTCGAACCCGGCGTTCTTGAGGAGACGGCCGGTGCTGGCGGCCGTGATTCCCTTGCCGAGACCGGACATCACCCCGCCGGTGACGAAAACGAACTTGTTCCCGAGTGTGGGGTCGTACCCCGTTTCGGATTCCGTGGGCATACTGACGGTGCGCGAGGAGGCGTCAAAACGGTTTCGGGACCGCTCGCGTTCGTGACCGCGTGTCAAATCCTGGGCCGATCTAGGCTTCGCTCAGCGCCTCGAAGTCAATCTGGAACGTGGGTCGACCGGCGGCGACCTCCCGCTGGACGGGCACCTTCTTGCCTTTCAACTCTTGGACCTCGTCGGGACCGAGACCGAAGGCGTCGAGCAACCGTTTCAGGTCGCAGTTCGGCCCCCAGATCGGCGGTCGTTTCAACTCGCGCCGGAAGACGTTGTTCGCGGGCGTCTTCAATTCGATCGTCACGGTCTGACCGTCGTCCTGTACCGAGGAGACGGGAAGGCGTGAGAGGTCCCCACCCGCTCTGACGGCCCCCAGGGCGTCGGCGATGTCGTCGATGTCGTCGGGCATGGCCGTCCGTACGACCGGGCCCCATACAAAACGGTCGGGTCACGTCTCCGTACTCGAACCGACCAACAGCAGGAACTTTTGCCCGGGACGACGTAGACGCATCTATGATGATTGAACTCGGGTACGCGATCGCTGTCGTCGTCGCGCTCGGTTTCGGCTACGGGACGGTTCGCCTGCTCTGGGGCGCGGATATCCCGAACGTGATCGGCTGAGTCGCGTCCGACAGGGCGTGTGCTCGCGGCGCTCATTCTGCCAGTCGCTCTGTGAACCACGACGCGACCGTTTCCGCGGCACGCTCACTCTGCGGACTGCTACCGGCCCGGGGGCTCGTACTCGGCGTCACGCCCACTCGTGGTTGTCCCAGCCTTCGTAGTGCTTTAGCCGTAGCTGTATCTCGAACGGTTGCCACTCGCATTCGTGATAGAGAACGCCCGCGAGATCACCGAACGCGCTGTTGTCCAGTTCGATCCCTTCTTTCCCCCGGTTCGTGACGTAGGATGCGCTTCGGAGGTCGTCGAAGACGGTCCGTGCGCGTGGGTACTCATCACTGTCGATCGCGGCCACCGCGACGAGACCCTCCTCGTCGATCGGGGTCCCCCACCTGTGCTTTGCGATCATCGCTGCGAGCAATGCACACTTCACCGACGGCTTCCGCATACACGCCGTTCCTGCGGATTCATATTTCAATATCGTGGTAATTGTGATTAACGCGAGTGTGTATGTTTATATACGGTCGAGTTGTATATTGATACCACGGACGAGACTACAGGTCACGATGAGCAGACAGACTCAATCTCACGATACCGACGACCGCGACACGAAGGAGGCCCGCCTCCAGCATCCGAGTGGCTTTCTCTATCTCACCCAGCACGAGAGCGTGCCGATCCTGATCGACGCGTTACTCGATCTCCCGCCGGGTCGGGAGTTCAACAAGACCGAACTGGCCGACCACGCTGGTGTCACGCGCCAGACTGTCGGGGCGTACATCGATGTCCTGATTGAGACGGGAGTCCTCGAGGAGGTTCCGAAGACATCGCCCCAGCGCTACCGTCTCGCCGAGAGCGAGGTCGTCGAGGAACTGTTCGCACTCAACAGTGCGCTGAACGCTATCAGAGAGTAAGCTACCGGCTCCGGAGTCGACCGATCAGCCACGACGCGACCGTCTCCGCGGCCCGGGCACGCTGGCCCACGAAGAAGTGGTCGGCCGCCATCGCCTCGACGGTGGCCCCGTGCTCGCGGGCCGTCTCGACGATGTTCTCCCACTCGGCGGAGTCGTCGCGTTCGCCGTAGATGACCTGCAGCGGGCAGTCGAGATCGGCGACTGCCGGCGTGGCGTCGCGCTCGCCGACGGCCGCGTGCGGGGCCAGCACCGACACCGCGAAGGGGTCGGTTTCGAGTGCAGCGAGCAGCGCGACCCCGCCGCCGAAACTGTAGCCGAACAGGCCCAGTCGGTCGTAACGCTCGCGCCCCCACTCGCAGGCCGCCACGGCGTCGCGGACCTCGCCGTGGCCGTCGTCCCAGGGGCCGTAATCGAAACGCAGGCAGGCGGTCCCACGGTCGGCGAGAGCGTCGGCGACGGCCGTCAGGCGCGAGTCCGTCCGGGAGCCCCCCATCTGGGGGTGGGGCGGGCAGGCGACCACCAGTGTGTCTGCGTCCGCGGGACCGTCCAGCGTGGCTCGAACGTCTCGTGGGCCGGGGATCCGGAGGCGCTCGCTCATATCGGGCGTGGGACTGGCGCGTGCCTAACGGTTGTGGTCGGCCGTCGGTCCGGCCTCAGTGAACCGAGTAAACGACTCTGAAACACTGCTCTCCTTTTTATGTAGGTGGCGGGAGGACGGTCGGACATGGTCGCAATACAGACCGATGGATTGACCAAGCGCTTCGGCTCGGGTGAGGCCGGAGTGCTGGCGTTGAACGACCTCGATCTCACGGTCGAGGAGGGAGAGGTGTTCGGCTTTCTCGGGCCGAACGGCGCGGGCAAGTCGACGACGATCAACATCCTGCTGAACTTCATCGATCCCACGGCAGGGAGCGCGGAAGTGCTCGGCCACGACGTTCAGACCGAGTCCAAACAGGTCCGCCAGCGGACGGGCGTCCTCCCGGAGGGCGCGGAGGTGTTCGAGCGCCTCACGCCCCGCGAGCACATCGCGTGGGTCGAAGACGCCAAGGGGATCGACGCCGACACCGATGCCATCCTCGACACGGTGGGGATCGCCGACGCGGCAGATCGGAAGGCAGGGGGCTTCTCGAAGGGAATGCAACAGCGACTCGGCCTCGGGATGGCCCTCGCCGGCGATCCCGACTTGCTGATCCTCGACGAGCCCTCCTCGGGACTCGATCCGACGGGGATGAAGGAGATGCGCCAGCTCATCCGCGAGCAGGCGGCGTCGGGGACGACGGTCTTCTTCTCGTCGCACATCCTCAGCGAGGTCGAAGCCGTCTGCGATCGCGTGGCGATCCTCAGCGGCGGCGAACTCGCGATCCAGGACACCATCGAGAACCTCCGCGATCAGAACGAGGGCGTCTGTACGATCGACGTCGAGGTCGACTCGGTGCCCGACTCGCTCGGGCTCGACGGCGTCGCGGGCGTGCAGGACGTCGGGGTCGCCGACGACGAGCTCATCGTCACCTGCGAGTCCCCGTCGGTGAAAGTCGACGTGGTCCGGGCGATCGACGAGCGGACGACCGTCACGGACATCGTCTCGGAGGACACCTCTCTGGAGACGCTGTTCGAACGGTACACCGGCGAGAGCGTCGAGGCAGCCGGCGAGCAGACCGACGATAGCACCGAGGCTGCCGAGGCGGAGGTGGTCGCATGAGCACGCTCGCCGTCGCCAGACGGGACTTCCTGAACGTCCGGCGCGCGAAACTCGTCTGGGCGCCGGTCGCACTCTATTCGCTGTTCATGGTGTTGTTCTTCTACGGGCAGAGCAGCAATACCGATCCGGACTTCCACATGGTGCTGTTTTCGTTACTCGGTATCGGAAGCGTGCTGGTCATTCCCCTCATTGCACTCGTTGCCGCCTATCTGTCGGTCGCGGGCGAGCGTGAATCGGGGACGATCAAGTTCACGCTCGGTGTGCCAGTCGATCGGGCTGCGGTCGTGACTGGCAAGCTCCTCGCACGATCGATCGTCGTCGTCGCCGGTGTGTTAGTCTCGTTCGTCGTCGGCACGATCGCCGCGAAGGTGTTCGTCCCCGGGATGGCGATCGCCTACGGAGATTATTTACGGTTCATCGCCATCACCGTGCTGTATGCGACGGCGTACGTCGCTATCGCCGTCGGAATCTCGGCCGCTACGTCCGCTCGATCACGCGCCATCGCCGGCTCGATCGCGTTCTTTTTCGTGTTCAACATCGGCTGGTTCTCACTGCCGATCAGCCCCATGGAAGTGTTTGAGTTCGTCCTCGAACAGCTCGGCCGCGACCCCGAGAACTATCAGCACTTCATAGAGTTGATTTGGAGTCTCAGCCCGACCGGCGCGTACCTGAACACGATGGACTTCTATCTGCCCGCGCGGATAGCGAGCCAGCAGGCCCCGGTGTCGACCGCCAGTGATCCCTTCTACATCCAGCCGTGGTTCATGCTGGTGATCCTCGCGGCCTGGGTTGTCGTTCCGCTGGCGTTGGGTATTCGACGCTTCCAGAAGGCCCAGCTCGGGTAGGCCGGTCCGCTCGCGGTTGCCCTCGTTGAATGTGTAAGTGATTTAAGGATGGCCGTACCCAAAGCACGAGCATGGGAATCCTCTCACGCGCGTCCTACATCATCCGCTCGAAGCTCAACGCGGTCCTCAATCGGGCGGAGGACCCCTCCCAGACCCTGGACTACTCCTACGAGCAGCTCCGGGATCAACTGCAGGACGTCAAGCAGGGTATCGCCGACCTGACGACCCAGAAAAAGCGCCTGGAGATCCAGAAGCGCCGGCTCGAACAGAACGTCGAGAAGCACAACGACCAGGCCCGTGAGGCCGTCCGGCAGGACCGCGAGGACCTCGCTCGCAAGGCTCTCGAGAAGAAAAAGCAGAAGATGAACCAGATCGAGCAACTGGAGACCCAGATCTCGAGTCTTCAGCAACAGCAGGATCGACTGGTCCAGCAGAAAGACACCCTCCAGAGCCGGATCGAGGAGTTCCGCACGAAAAAGGAGACGATGAAGGCCCGCTACGAGGCCGCCGAGGCCTCGACGAAAGTCAGCGAAGCGATGACTGGCGCCGGCGAGGAGTTCGAGGACGTCGGCCGCGCGATCGAGCGCGCCGAGGAGCGGACCGAGGACATGGAAGCCCGCGCGCAGGCGATGGACGAACTGCAGGAATCGGGCGCGTTCGAGGACGTCCTCTCGGACAAGGACGACATCGACCGCGAACTCGAAGCGCTCAGCAACGACAGCGAGGTCGACGCCGAACTGGAGACGCTCAAATCCGAGATGGGCAAGGGGTCGAGCGAGTCTGAGAAGGCCGCCACAGAGAGCGAGACCGCAGCCGACGCTGCGGATGTCGACCCGGCGGACGTCGAAGACGTGGACGTCGACGCCGAGATCGAGCAGTCGGAGGTCGACGCCGAACTCGAAGAACTCAAAGAGGAAGAGACGAACTGATCGCTCGACAGGACGGGTGAGAACGCGGGCCGCTACCGATATCGGTCGCGATGGTTCGGTTTCCGAGAGGGTGGTACGAGCACGTACAACTATGACGTCGGCCCCCGAAGCATCGTCTCGATGTACGATCGGATTCTCGTGCCGACCGACGGGAGCAAGGGGACGCGACGGTCGCTCGAACACGCGGCCGCGATCGCTCGGGACAACGACGCCACCGTCCACGCGCTGTACGTCGTCGACCAGCGCCTCTACCGGGCGGCCTCCAGAGACACTAAAGACGAAGTGATCGCCTCGCTGGAAGAGGAGGGCGACCTCGCTCTGGACGAGGCCGTAACGCGACTGGAGGAAAACGGCGTCGAGGTCGTCACGGCCCGCTGGGAGGGGATTCCCTACAAGTCGATTCTGGCCTACGCCGACGAGGAGGGCATGGACCTCGTGGTGATGGGCACACACGGCCGGACCGGCCGCGACCGGATGGCCACGCTGGGGTCGGTCACCGAGCGCGTCGTCAAGAACGCCGACGTCCCGGTACTCGTCGTCGACATCGGCGAGGAGTAGCGGCCGAAGACTGTCGGGTATGCTCGTACGCCCGGCGAGGCGTTTTCCCCGTGGGACACGAATGGCTGGTATGCAGTCGAGTGAGCCGGGTGTAGTCGCACGGGAGTTGCTGGGTGCCGTTCGAGACGGCGAGCCGACGCGCGCTCACGAGGACGCGCTGGCCGAGCTCGACTCCGACGCACTCGCGAGCGCCCTCCGTTCGGACGACCAGCGCCTGGCGTTCTGGCTGAACGTCTACAACGCCTACGCGCAGCTACTACTGGAGCGCTGGCCGGACGAGTACGAACGGAGCCGGCGGCGCTTCTTCGGCCACGAGGCGATCCCCGTCGCCGGAGAATGGCACTCGCTCGACGAGATCGAACACGGGATTCTTCGGGGCTCTCAATCGAGTCTCGGGCTGGGGTATCTGCCGCGACTCATGCCCTCGCGGTTCGAGCGCCGCCACCGACTCGACGAGCGTGACTGGCGGATCCACTTCGCGCTGAACTGCGGGGCGCGGAGCTGTCCGCCGATCCGGGTCTACGAGGCCGAGCGGATCGACGACCAACTGGATCTGGCGACCGCGTCGTATCTGGAGCAAGAAGTCGAATACGACTCGGAGCGTGGTGTGGTCAGGGTGCCGCGACTGATGCTGTGGTATCGCGGTGACTTCGGTGGCGGGCCGGGAATTCGGGAGATACTGCGAGCGTTCGGGTGTGTGCCGGAGGGTGAGTCGTTTCGGGTACGGTATCAGGGGTACGACTGGTCAAGGGAGCCGGGGACGTTCGTTGACTAGAGCCGCGGCGTTATCAGATACGTCACCCGTTGGTCATCGAACTCCAGTACGAGACTGAACCATTCTCCCTGGAGTGGCTCGAAGTTGTCCCCGGAATTGTCGACCATCTCGAAGGTGTACGTCTGCTGGCCGCCGTTTCTCGTCAACGAGTCCAGTTTATTATTGTCACTGACGTTCGTCACCGCATAGTCACCGCTGCGAATCAGTTCGTAGCTCTCGCCCACTGACTCTTCGGTGTCGTACACGAGTGCCTTTGCTGGTGGGCCGCGGGCGTGTCCACCACCTTGTTGGTTCCGTGATGCGTACATGACTAACCGCGCCCGATCGATGTCGATGTCTTTGTCGGTGTGCGTGTTCGAGAACGTGACCTGAATCACTTGGACATCGTCGTTCCCCCGTGAAGTCCCGCGATCATTCTCGACAATGACGGCGTCTTCGAGTTGGACGGTGTTTGGCCCGTACGGGTTGACGTCGGAACTGGAATCGTCACTGTCGCTCCCGGATTGATCGCTGTCGACGATCGTGAGATCGAAGCGAACACGGCGCTCCGTGGCGACGCCACCGCTTCCGTCGCCGATTTCGACCAGGGCCTCGACTGTCTGTGCACCGTCGACGTTCTCAGGTGCGTCGTACTGGAACGTCACTTTCCCCTCGCTGTCCGTCTGGATAGTTCCCGTCGGTTCGAGGCTCCCGGGTCCGCTCTCGATCGTCCCGGTCACGTCTACGTCACTCACTGGGTTGTTGAAACTGTCGCGGACTTCAGCCGAGAGTTGCAGCGAGGTTCCCTCGGCGACGGCGGTGTTGTTGCCGTCGATATCCGTGATGTACGCCGCATCGGGCTGCTCGACGCTACTCGAACCGACACGAATCTTCGACATCGTCAGCTCGTAGGTCCCGTCTTCCAGGATCATGGTTGCGGTGTTTCCAGTCTTGGTAATCTTCTCGACTCTGGTGGTGTTGACGTCGAAGATTTCGTTCCTGAGTGTCGGTGTGTCCAGTTCGGTCTGGAATTCGATCGTGATCGGATCTCCGTCGTCTTCGATCGTGATCGTCCGTCGCTGGTGGCTGATCGGCGCGAGTTCGACCGACGTCGAGAGGCCACCCCGCGAGACGTTGCCGGTCAGTAGTGTCAACCTGATCCGATTCCCGTCGATGAAACTCGTCGGATCGTCGAAGTAGCGGTTTCCGCCCTCGAAATTCCGATAGACCATCGAGTGTTCGAGGTGGAGCGTTCCCGCGCTCTGAAGCTCGTTGTAGTCCGGTCGATACGCCAGTCCGGTCGTGGCGTAGGTGCGCCTGTCTCCAGTCCAGAAGTCGCCGACGTTGCCACTCGACTGAGCGTTCTCGATGGTCAGCGGCTGCTGGCCCGTGGTCCGTATCGTCCCCGTGGCTGGGCCGGGATTCAACAGAAAGAATCGCGGCGGGTAGGAGATCCCGGTCTCGACCGGGATCGCGGCTTCCTGGCCGGTCGCGCTCGTGCGGAAGAGGCCGTCCTGCAGCGACTGGAAGTCCTGAACGACGCGCTGGTTGTGTTCGAACTCGACCTGCTCGTTGGCGGCGGGGACGGCGTTGACCTGGATCAACACCAGCAGGAGGATCAGGAGTGCGAAGACCAGAATCGCACCGAGGACTTCCGAGACCCCGCGGTCGTCGTGTCGGAACTGTCGGTCGGAGATGTGGGTTTTTGCTTTCATTGTTAGACGAGCGCGAAGGCTGCGACGGCGATCAGGAGCAGGACCATGCTGTACTTCAGGCCGCTGAAGGCGTCGTCGTCGGCGAGTTTCCCCGCGATGACGCCGCTGCCCAGCGCCTGCAAGATCGCGGCGTGCAAGAACAGCGCCTGGTAGGCCGCCACGGGCGTGTTCGCGAGGCTGACCGGCAGGCGCGGGCCGTCCTCGACCGGCGTGGCGGGATCGGCCGCGGCCTGTGCCTCCGCGATGGGCGTCAGGTAGGCCGAATCGAGCAGGACGACCACCAGCAGGAAGACCAGAAAGCCGATGACGACGACTGCGATGTAGGGCGTCAGTTCCTGGCGGCGCTCGCGGTCGAGTTTGAACCGTTCTTTGGTGTCACGTGCGGCGATCGTCAGGACTGCGGCGACATCGCTGCTCGAGCGAATCCCCTCGCCGATGAGTGTCATCGTCCGGGCCAGTTGCGGGACGGCGACCCGGTCGGCGAGGTTGCGCATGGCCGCCCGGGTGTCGAAGTTCCAGCGCAGGTCGTTCTGCAGGAGTTTCATCTGTCTCGCGAGTGGCCCCGTCGACCACCGCGAGAGCAACCCGAGGGCGTCGTCGAACTGGACGCCCATCTTGTTGGCGCTGGCCAACACTGACAGCGTATCGGGGAACTTATCGGAGAACTGTCGCTCTCGACGCCGTTTCCGTTCGTGGAACATCGACAGCGGGATCATAACCACCAGCAACGGGGCGACGACGAGCCACGTCGTCGTCGGGACCGGCCGTTCGAGCATCGCCTCCTGTGTCGGTGTGGCGACGCCGAGTCCGACGGCGGCTCCGAGCGCGAGCAGCGCCAGCGGGACGGTGATCACGAGCGAGTAGACGGGCCGTTCCCGAAACGCTGCGAGCGGATCCGACACCGCTTCGATTAGCGCCTTCCGGCGCCGATGCTTGAGATATTGCCCCTGCTGTGCTTCGAGGGATCCGTCGATCGTGGTCGCGCTGGCCGGGCGCGGTTGGAGGCCGGGGAGCAGGTCCCAGAGGACCGTTGCGACGAGCGTGAAGCCGCTCTCGATATCACTGTCGTTCTCGCCGAAGTGAACTGCGGGCTGTTTGTACGGCTCCGAGACCGTGTCCAGCAGGACCAGAAAGCCAAGCATCGACAGCGGCAGAACGGCGTAGACGAGCAAGACGAGCTGGGCGAGCGTGTTGCCGCCGAGCAGGCTCATCACGACGAGGATGACGATAATGAACAGCGGAGCGGCGACGAACAGGACGATGAAGAACTCGCTCAAGACAGCGAGCGTCTCGAGGAAGGAGTGCTGCTCGTCTCTGGCCTCTTCGAGGTAGTCTTCGGCCTCTGTCTCGAAGAAGGTCGTGAGGTCCCCACCGGAGTCGAGGACGCCGATCAGGTCGTCGAGGAACTGTTCGAAGTTATCACTCGGCGTGAGGTTTCGCACGTTTCGCAGGGCGGTGTTGACGTCGTTGCCGAAGAACTCGACCTCGCGGACGATCATCTCGGCCTCGTTGGCGATCTCGCCGTAGGTCCCCTCGTTGTCGGCGAGGATGTCGAACACCTCCATGAGGTCCATCCCGCCGCGCGAGAGTGCGTACATGAATACGATCGCGTGTGGGAGCGTGACGTCGATGTTTCGACGGCGACTGGAGACGACGAACCTGGGATAGTGATACCGCAAGTACCAGGTCCCGAGACCGAAGATCACTGCCGAGGCGATCGTGAGCACGCCGCCAGCGACCAGCACCTCGTTCTCGGCGATCAGGTAGACGATCTCGCCGTCGTAGTCCAGTGGGTTGGAGAGCCCTTCGATCAGTCCCGCAGAGACCAGCAGCCACGAGAAGACGATCCCGATGACGACACCGGCAATCGTCGCGCCCACTGCGAGCAGTGCGCTCCGCTTGAGATAGACATCGTAGCTCTGGCCGTAGCGGGCCTGATTAAGCCACTCCTGGAGATCGACGTACCGCTGTGGTCGGGCCTTGTAGTAGGCCCGCATCCAGTCGTACTGCTCGCGGAGCTCACGCTCGCCGACCCCGCGGCGCTCCTGGACGTACGGGAACTGCCGCAGCTCGTACTCGCTGGGTTCGGTGTCGCCTGCGGAGTGCCGGTCTGTGTCCCGTTCGGCCGGTTCACCGCTCATAACTCCTCGACTATATCGGTGACGTTCAGGTCACTTGGCTCGATCTCCGAGGGCGCGGGCCCCTCGTCGGTGAGGTCCTCGTGTGTCAGCGCCCCCGCTTCGATCGCCTTGAGCAGCCGATCGGGGTCGCGGACGTACCGTTTGAGCGCTTTCGAGACCGCCTCGTAGCCGGTGATATCGTTGTCGAGGAGATACCGGAGGACGCTCTTTCGGCGGTCGAACTCGGTCTGCAATTCCTTGTCGGTCCACCCACGGTCGTCGGCGATCTCCACGAGGAGTTCGGAGTCTGCGACCATCTCGTGGCTGTCGTCTTTGGCGTTGCGGCGGAACACTTCGTGGGTCTCGATGGCGTTGGGATCGGCCGGGTCGGCCCGTAACTCGGTGATCGTGCGATTCCGCCGAACGCGCTGATCGTCCAGAAACGTCTGTTGCTGGACGGAGACGACGTCTAGCTCCTGGACCATCTGGGTCGGAACGTTCAGCGGCGGGTTCAGGAGGCGCGACAGCACCGTCTCGATGGAATCGGCGTGCAGCGTCGTGTAGGAGGTGTGGCCGGTCGACATCGCCTGGAAGAACGTGAGCGCGACCCGTTCTTCCGTACGGATCTCCCCGACGAGCAGATACTCCGGCCGCTGGCGAAGGGCGGCCTGCAACAGTTGATACATCGTGACTTCGCCGCGACCCTCGCTGGTGACTGCGCCGCGGGTGACACTCTGGATCCAGTTCTCGTGGGGCAGGTCGATCTCGCGGGTGTCTTCGATGGTGACGACCTTGCTCGACGGCGGGATGAAAAACGAGACGGCGTTCAGACTGGAGGTCTTCCCGGAGCCGGTACCTCCGGCGAAGATCAGCGACTTGTTGTTCTCGATGGCAAGCCAGAAGTAGGCCATCTGCTCGACGGAGAAAGTATCCCACTCGATCAGTTCGATCGGCGTGAGCGGAATCTCCGCGAACTTCCGGATCGTGAAGTTCGAGCCACGCGTCGAGATGTCGCCGCCGAGGGTGAGCTGGATCCGCGAACCGTTCGGTAGTGTGGCGTCGACCAGGGGGTTCGAGACGGTCATCTGCTTGCCCGAGCGCTGGGCCAGCCGGAAGGTGAACGCGTTGAGGTGTTCGCTGTCGAAACTGACGTTCGTCTTGAGGTCGCGATACCGCCGGTGGTAGACGAACACGGGGATGTCCGCGCCGTCACAGGAGACGTCCTCGATGGCGTCGTCGCTCATGATGGGATCGATCGGCCCGTAGTCGATGAAATCGCGGATGAGATAGTACAGCAGTTTGTGGATCGTCCCCGACTCGACGGCCGCGGCCTGTTCCTCGATCAGGGTCCGGGCCTCTCGGCGGAAGGCAGCTTCGCGGTCGTGATCGTCGAAGTCCCGGTACATGAGATTGTTTCGGAGCATCTCGATCAGGTCGCCCCGGACGTATCGCTCGAAGTCGTCCAGCACTGGCTCGACGACGTGGTAGCGATACTCGTTCTCGGCCTCGTCGTGGAGGATCGTCACGTACGCGAACGGTTCTGCGACCCACTTCCAGGAGACTTCCTCGTAACGGTCCAGATAGCTAAAATCGAAAAACTGTGAGGCGATGAACGCAGCCTCCGGCGGATCGACGACGCTTCCCGAGAGCTCCTCGAAGTACTCGTAGACGTCTCCGAGCACCTGGGTGACCGTCGGATGATCGTAGAGGACGATCTCACTGCCGGTCGATTCGTCGAGGTCGAGTTCGCCCTCGAGTACCGCTGTCGCCTGCGTCTTTGAGACGTCCTCTGGAGAGACACCCTCGCCGCTCCCACTCTTTGGCTCCGGGGCTTGGCCCTGCTCACTCATATGAATGGATCACTAAACGACCGCGACTATAGTAAACTGTTTGGCTAAAAACAGTACAGATCTGTCAATTCGTACTGCTCGTCTCGAATTCCGACATCCGCGTCGCTGTAGCACGGCTGAATCGGCAGATCACTCTCCAGCCTGTCGGCGGCACGATCTCGTTTGTACCTGTTCGTTCACGCAGCGGCCACGAGTCGCTGGCGGGCGACGCCGACGAGCAGTGCGAGGACACCGACCGTCAGGAGCGCGCCGGCGACGAACGGCGACCAGCGTGCGAGCACGACGTACAGCGCCGTCATCACTGGTGGGCCGACCGTGCGTCCGAGGCTGCCCGCACCCTGGGTGACGCCGAAGGCGCTGCCCTGTTCGGCGTCGCTTGCGGCCATCGAGACCAGCGCCGCGAGCGCGACGTTCAAGAGTGCGTTACCGATCGAGAGGACCGCGAGGACGATCACCAGGACGAGTACTGCCGGCGTGAGGCCCGCCACCGACGGCAGCGAGAGCGTCGTCCCGACGGACGGGGAGAACGGGAGGACGGCGAGCGATCCGACCAGCAGTGTCGCCCCGCCGACGGCCAGCTGCGTCGGCTCGAAGCGTCGGGAGAGTCGGCCGACGAGGACGCCCTGATTGAGGACGCTGAGCACGCCGATGTAGGTCAGAAAGAGCCCAGCGCCAGCGGCGTCGTAGCCGTAGACGTCCGCGAGGTAGGGAACGAACGCGATCTGGACACCCGAGAAGGCCAGCGACGCGACGAAGAACGCGAGCACCAGCGGTCTGAGCGTCGGACTCGCCAGCGCCCCGCGGAACTGATCGAGCAGTGACTGCCGGGCCCGACCGCGCGCCCCCGCTCGCTGGGCAGCCGTCCGGGTTTCGGGGAGGAACCGCCAGGCTGCTACCAGTGCGAGTCCGCTGGCGGCCGCCGCGCCGAAACTCGGGAGCGTGAACTGGGTCGTCGGAATTACCGCCGGCAGCACCTCGCGAGCACCCGAGACGACTGGGTCGCTCGCGAGGACGGCACCGAGCGCCGGCCCGACGACGAACCCCAGTCCGAACGCCGCGCCGACAAGTCCGAGCGCGCCGGTGCGTTTCTCGGCGGTCGTCACGTCCGCGACGTAGGCCTGCGCGGTCGCGATGTTACCGCCCATCGCCCCGCCGAGCATCCGGGCGGCGAACAGCGTGAGTAGCGCGGCGGTCGGCCCCAGCAGCGTCCCGACCTGCGTCCCGAGCCCGAAGACGATCCACGCGAGGACGCTCCCCGCGAGCGACAGCATCAACACCGGGCGTCGGCCGTAGGCGTCACTCCAGCGACCCAGCAACGGCGCGAAGCCGAACTGCAGCAGCGAGTACGACGCCGCCAGCAGACCGTAGACGACGTCGCTCGCGCCGAAACTCCGGACGTAGAACGGCAGGATCGGGACGACGATACCGAACCCGACGAGGTCGATGAAGACGATGACGAAGACGGTCGCCAGCGCCCGGCGACCACCGACGACTGGATCGGCCGAGGCCGTCCCGACGCGCGGATCTTCCATCCCGTGGGTCGTGGCGGCGGATCGGTGTATAGGTTCGGGGAAGGCGAACATCATCGGCTCAATCCTCTCACTGCTGGGACCGCTCGATTCGTCCATGAGCAGTGACAGTGCTGCGGAGGCGGATCGTCGGCTGGACGTGCGGACGATCGACGCCGAACCGTTCGGTGACATCGTCGCGACGCTGTCGGACCTCGGGCCCGAGGAGACACTTCTGTTGATCAATAGCTTCGAGCCGGTTCCCCTGTACGACGTGCTCGAACAGCGCGGGTTCGTCTACGAGACGACCCAGGTCGCCGACGACGAGTGGCACGTTCGGATCGACCACGCCTAGACTACCTCACCCTACTCGCTCACAGCTCTCCTCGAAAACTAGTTGACAGCCATCGACCGCCGCCGACGGGCAGCGGCGGCTGGGTCGATAGCCGAAAAATGGGTCCAGCACCCATGAAACTGGACCCTGGCGATCGTCGGGGCACAGACGATCGAATGGCGTCGTCGAACTCCGTCGAACACAGCCGATGCAGTGTCGTCAGCCGTCGTCAATCTGCTTTTGCGTGATCGTTCATACTTTCTCGCGATTCTGCTACGATACGGTCTATATATCCTGCGTCTATACCTCTTCCTTGTTTTTCCATTGCGTTTTGTACGATATTCTGGGACCATATAAGGCTACTGTGTAGATGGACTTACTCAATGCTATTGTCCTAATATTGTATTAGTGCGCCAGCCGACCGGTTTTCTCCATCTCGACGTCGGTGGATAGAAACAATTAAGTCTATGATTCAACAATATCGAGGCGATAATTACCGCTCTCGGCGGTAGCAAATCATTCGGGGCCGTCGCCGGAGATGACGGCCGCCGTGGTGGGGAGTAACTCGTGCCAGCAGAGTCAGGGGGGGAAGACCTCTCACGAGTCGTGCGTTCGATCGGAGTGACAGAGCCGTGGGGGAGCGATCACGGACTGGGGACACTCCACTCGGGAGCGGCGAGCATGACGGTCTCGGGAGCCCTCGATCCGCTTGGATCGGCGCAACTGGCGGGTGGGGTCGGTCGCTTCGGTGGCCTGCTCTCGCTGGGGATCTCCTGGCGGCGGCCGCGTCTGGGGCTGACGTTTCTCTCCCCGTCTCGGGATGGACCCGATCACGACAGTTCTGGGGGCGTCGAGACCGTCGAGGCGGTATCCTCTAGCGACACCGACCACGTTTCGAGAAGCGTTCCCGCGACGGCTGTCCCGCGGATGGACGTCGGGTCCGGGCGGTCCGTACCCGCGCAGCCCGCCTCACGGACCGGTGTCGGTGCTCGTCGGTCCGAATCCGTTCAGCCCGTGTCGCCCCTCCTGGCGAGTGAGGACACGGCTCGGTCCGGGAGGGCGGGAGTGCTCGACCAGGGTGGTGCTCGTGCGTCCGACGGGACCAGTGTCGAGAGCCCGCCGTCGCCGACACACCAGCGCGCTCCCTCCGGCCGGCAGGGCGTCGTCGGATCGCTCGACGCCGTGACTCGTCCCCGAAACGCGAACGCCGCGTCGTCGGATCGATGGCCAGCGACGGCCGGTACCTCGCCGATACAGCCCGCGTCGGTCGATCACGCCTCACGGTCGCGAGTGTCCGACAGCGGGTCAGTTGCGTTCGAGCGTCGGTCGCAGCACAGGCCGGCTGCACCGGACCAGCCCATACTCTCGGTCCCGGAGACGTCGGCGGTCTCCGAGCCAGCAGCGACCTCGAAGTACTCTCCACGCACACGGACGTTCGGTCGCCAATCCGTCTCCAGTCGTCACTTCGAATCCGATCGTCCTCCTCTGTCTGGGTCCGGACACGAGGGACGTGAGACAGCCCCTTCGATCGACGCACGGCGAGGCGGGTCCGTGTTCGGGGCCGAAGACCGACAGCTGCCGGGGGCTCAGCGTCGCCTGGCGACCGATGACGACCGGTCGTCCCGAGAGCAACTGCGCTATTCGTCGCTGGGGCAGCACCGCCATCTCTCGACAGGGCAGTACCGACAGCCCTGGCAACCGGTCGGTCCTCGAACGTCCCACATTTATCGCCCGTTCAGCGCTCGCTCTCGCCCGTCGGCGTCACCCGTCACACCGTCCGTGGAAGGTGACGATCCGCGGCTCGTCTCGGTCGAGCGTCGTGTGTCACCGATTAGCCTGCCGACGTCGTCCCTACCGGCCGCCCAGTCGGAACCGGGGGCCGTCCAGCCAACGTCGCTGCCAGTGGGGCGGCAATGGAACAGCCGACGGTCGCCGGAGTCGGTGGTTCGATCCCCGATCCGCTCGCGTCTTGGGCGGGGGACAACGGCAGCCAAAGGAGCTGGTGACGGCTTCGACTCCGGTACTGAATCCCTCCATCGATTCAGAGCGGACGCCGATCAGTCCCCGAGACCGACCACGGTCGACCGAGGGGGTTCGGCTGCCCAGGAGCGATACCGAGAGCTGCCCGGGGCAGCGCGGCCACCACCGCACACGACCGATCTGTCGCATCCATTCGCTCGCCCGACGACGACCGGGGCGACGCCGAGACGAGCAGGGTCCCTCCCGTCGGAGACGCACGGACGTGTCGGTCCGGGGACGAACGCACGTGCGAGCGCGCCCCCGACGAGAGGTGGGACGCGGGCCGATCTGTCGGCAGTCGGGGGCTCCATGGCGAGCGACCGTGCTGGACGACGCCAGCCTGACGACAGCGGCCTGTCCGTCCCCCGCTGGGACGGTGCTGCTCGGCTAGGGGTCGTCTCTCGTCGCCAGCAGCGCTCCCAGCAGCCCGTGTCGAGAGTGCCGGTGAGTGGTCGCCCATCGGCGCATTCGATCGACGTGTCCGACTCGGGAAGTCGCGCTGACGTGACGCACGCGCTCGAAGCTGTCGGCCAGCGTCCGATCGGAGCGATTCCCGCTTTCGGAGCGGTCCGCGACGCACCGCCGCGGTTCGAAGAGCGCCCAGTCTCACGGCAGCGATCGGGCGTCGAGACGACCAGGGCGGCCGTCGACCGTCCGATGCCAGCCGTTTCAGGGACGAGTTCCGGGCCGGGATCGCCGCGGGTGCGCTCGACACGGTCTGAAGTCTCCGCTGGAGCGTCACGGGGACTCTTGCGGGAGCAGTCCGGCTCGGTGTGGTCGTCACGGCCAGTCCACACCGCCCCGGCACGGGCAGACGTCTACAGGGGTACGTCGACGTCTCGACGAGAGTCACGCCCGTTCGATACGGTCGGACCGCCGACGTCGGACCGGTCCGAACAGAGGTCGTCAGAATCCGACGCTGGGCATCCCTTCACAGACCACAGCGTCGAGACGATCGCTCAGGACCCTCGAGCGAGGCGCCTCGTCCGGCAGACGGCGTATTCCGGAATGAAAGCGCCACTGTCGCCGAATACTGTCCACGCCGGTCCCGAGATATCGAAGTCGGGTCGCGCTGGAGTGGGATCCTTCAGTCCCGCTCGCCCCGTGGTCGCTCGACGTCTCGGTTCGAACGCGATCTCGCGTCGGTCGGTCCTCGGAGCGTCGACGCCGGACCGTTACTCGAGGGGGGCTGCCGGTCGCCGACGGCCGACACTGCAGCCACTCGCCCGTCCGGCGTCTGACGATGTCTCCGCACGTACGCAGTCACTTTCAGCGCCCGCGTCGTTCGAATTCGATCACACGGGTATAGTCCCTGTCGCACACGCTACCTCGCCCACCGGGATCGGTCTATCCGCCGCAGACGGGCCGACCGCTGGCGACCAGATCTCGACGCCGCTGGCGAGGTCGCCACTGACGTCGTCTTCTCGTTCGGCCTCTCGCTCTCGCGTGGTGTCGTCTCGCTCGCCTGATCAGGGGGCGGCCGATGTGTCACCGAGTGTTCCCCAGACGGCGTCGGACCGGCCGTCGCCTCAGTCGCCTCGATTCTCGGGGGTCACGACGGAGCGCGCTGTCCAGACACGTGCCTCCGCCACTCGGACGGTGGTCGACTGGTCGTCCGATCCGGCCGATCGCGTCGGGAAGTCTCCTGCACCCGGGTCGCCCAACCTGTCCGTGAGTCACCGTCCTGTCTCGCCTGGCGCGTCGCCGCTGGTTCCCGAGCGGTCCGATCGGGTCTCGCACCGGAGCTTCTGTCGCTCTTCGGGGGCCCCCGCGGTCGATTCGCTGACAGGCGATCCCGCAGCCGGGAGTGGGTCTCTGCTGGCTGGTTCAGTCTCTCCCTCGGCACCCTTCGACGCTCGAGCCGCTGGTGAGGCACCGTCCACTACCGGTCGCTCTCGGGTCGTCCGGGGTCGTCCACTCACGGGGCCGTCGGGAGTGTCGAACGCCACCTCCCCCGAGACGGTTGGCCCGTCCCAGTCGTGGGGGGGAGCTGACGGGTCTGCCAGACCCGATCCCGCTGTGGGGAGCGTGGCGATCACTGCTCGTTCACAGGCCAGTGGCCGGGTGCGGACCACAGGCGGTCGCACGCGTTCGATTTCACGGACAGCACTCGACCAGCGGACTGCAGGCGCGGACTCGACTCCCGTCGTTCCGTCGCATCGGGTTTCGGGTCCGGAATCGTCGGGGCGGCTGGCTACACCGCCCGATCCGAGGTCGCCAGCGCGCGGTGGCGTTCGGTCCCCTGTACGGGCACACGATCGGCGCCGGACCCTCGTCGATGTCACGGACACAGTCGCTCAGTCTCGATCGTCCGCCGTCCCGAATCGATCGATGGAGCGTCGGCTTCCTCGGCGCGTGGAGTCGGGCACGCAGCGCACGTCCGCGTCGGCTCGCTCGACCACTCGGCGTCGGTGGCGGCTCCCGTCGCCGTCTACGCGAGGCGAGTCTGTGATGGGTCGTCGATCTGTGCCGCAACTGGGTCACGGAATGGCCGCCTCGCGGTCCGGGGCGACGATCGAACCTTCGCTCGCTCCGAGGAACTCGACGTCGCTGACCCATCGACGGCGCACCGACACGACGGGGTCGGCGACGGAATGCTCCGGGCCCGCTGGGTCGTTCAGACCGTCGTGGACAGACGTCGACGGGGCCGCGTCCCTGGAGCGGTCACACAGGCGTCGGTCGCTCTTCGGGCCCGCAGGAGCCGTAGTTCCTCGAACCCAGCGTAGCACGCGCCCGCTCAGCGTTTCCCACTCCTCGGGTACTGGCGACTCTCGTCAGGCCACCGGAACGGCCGCGTCGTGGTGGGCTCAATCGGAGACGAAGCCCTCGATGGGCGCCGAACGAAGACCGATCAGTACGACGGCGGCGCAAGTGGTGTCGGAAGATGGTCGACCCTCGACGCCGCGACTCGACCGCGTCCGGTCGCCAGCGGTCGACTCCGAGAACCCCAGCTGGGGGCCAGCCGGCGATTCGGGAACCGCAGCCGTTCACGCAGGGGACTCGAGGTCGGCGTGGGATTCCAGAGCCGACGCGCGACGGGTTGGCAGCGCGACCACTGACGCAGGGCCGGGGGTTGGCCGACGGTCGCAGACTGCGGTGTTCACCAGACGGCCGGGCGAAGGAGCGGTCGAACGGACCACTCGGCGCTCGCCGTTTGAATCCGTCGGGACGCCCACTCGCCATCCCACCTCGGCCCAGACGTCCGCTCGGGACGTTGCTACTCGACCGATTTCGGGCGGTTCGGCTCGTCGTCAGTCCGTCGAGTCCTCGGATGAGACGATGGCGGTCGACGAACCCCGCCCCGTCGCTGCTGGAAGTCGTGCAGCGGACCGCAGACGGTCGACGCCGTCTCTCCCGTCTGACTTCGGGACGGTCGCGTCTTCCCTGTCGGTGGCGCGTCTCTCGAAGACAGTATCGTCGGGCCCGACCACCAGAAAGGGGTCGACCACTGACCCTACCGATAGCGTCGAATCTCGAACTGCCTCGGATCTGTTGTCGAACGATTCCAGACCGACGTTGTCAGTCGCGTCTGCCCGCACGCTCGGTCGCTCGGATGGGATACCGAACGGTCGCCCCGGGACACAGGGGAGCGATTCCGATCAGGCCATCTCGCCTCTGTCGAGCGCCAGTGTTGGGGTCGGCGAGATGCCCGGTCGCCCCCTCGCAGCCACCGAATCGACCACACAGCCAGTCCAGTCGACGTTCACCGCTCGTCGTGCCCGTGACGTTCGGGCGATGGCCGCTGCCGACCGCCGAACCGACGCAGTTTCCAATACTATAAATAGAAAAACCAATAATAGTAGTTTGAGAGTAGAAAAACGAGAGACGATGGATGCGAACGTGGCGACGCCGTCGCTGACCTATCATCGGGACGTGACGACGGGGGTGGAGCCGGCTGATTCGGCTGCCGGGTCGGTGGGTCAGGCTGGGAGCCAGCGATCGTCGTCGCGCCACCGGTCGGGCGGAACCGGCGCTGCGGGTTCGCGCACTGGCCGTTCGTCTGCCAGTTCTCGTGCCGGGCGGAATGGCGGTCGGCACGCAGGCGGCGCCGATCAGGATCCTGGGTCTGCTGGACCGGCGTCTTCGGACGGTCGGCGAGATAGTTCGCGCCCGTCACCGACGCCGTTCGACGAGTCGCGTGCGCTGGAGTCGACGAAGCCGATCGATCCGGCCGAGTCGTCGTCTGTCGATCGGCGGACCGACGACCGGCATGGTCGCCAAGAGCATCGGCGAGACCACGATGTCGGTGGGGCAGTCTCGCTGCCGAACGAGCCGGGGGCGCTGTCGATGGACGCGGACGTCGATCGGGTAGTAGACGTACTGTATCGGCGACTCGAACGCAAGTTTCGGATCGAACGACAACGGAAGGGGTTGTAAATGGGTACGAGTGGCAAACTGGAGAAAGCACAGATCACGATCCTCAACGGCAAGCAAAGCGGCGAGAGCATCGACTGCAAGTTCAATCCCTCGGAGTACACGATGGAGAAGAGCGTCAACTACGGCGAACTCAAAGCGACGGGGTCGGGGGCGTCGATCATGCAGTTCGTCGACGGGAACGCCGAGACGCTCACGATGGAGCTGTTCTTCGATACCTCGGACGCGACCGGGCCCAACGGCTCGGGCGAGGTCGACGTCCGCAAGCGCTACGTGAACACGATCGACACCCTGCTGAAGGTCGACGGGGAGTTGCACGCGCCGCCAGTCTGTCGGTTCGTCTGGGGCGACGGGATCGACTTTACCGCGCTGGTCGAGCGTGCGAGCAAGCGCTTCACGAAGTTCCTCCCCAGCGGCGTGCCGATCCGGGCGCGCGTGAACGTGACGTTCAAGGAGTACAAGACGGCCGACTACCACAAGTCGGAGGTCTCGCCCGAATCGACCGACAAGACGAAGGTCTGGACGGTCACCGAGGGGGACACGCTGTGGTTGATCGCCGACGAGGAGTACGGCGACCCCAGTTACTGGCGGACGATCGCGAACACGAACGACATCGCCGATCCTCGTGGGGTGGAGGCCGGCGAGAAACTCGAACTCCCACCGCTATAGATGTCGAGCTACCAGCCCCGCTACTCCCCGCGATTCAAGGTCGTCGTCGGCGGCACGAAGTTCCAGGAGCCCGGCGGCCGGATCGCCGATCTGGTCGTCGAGACGACCCTGGATGGAGCCGATCGCTTTTCGTTCACGTTGAACTATCCCTTCGACGAGGAACTGGGAACGTTCAGCGGACTCTCGTGGGGCGACTTCGAGATCGGGACCGATATCGAGATCTCGATGGGATACGGCGGCGACGGGACGCTTACGGACTTGCTGGTCGGGAAGATCGACGCCATCGAGGCGGGCTTTACGACTGATCAGGGGCCGACCGTCACGGTGAGCGGATTCGGGTTGTTGCGGGAGTTGATGCAGGGGACCAGTTCCGATTCCTGGGAGGAGAAGAAGCTGAGCAAAGTCGTCGAGGACGTCCTTGGATCCTATTCGTTCTCGACGGTGGACGTCGGGCGGGCGCGACTCAAGCGCGCGAAGTTGATCCAGGACAACCAGAGCGACTACCGGTTTCTGGAGGAGCTCGCTCGCACGTACGGCTTCGAGTTCTACGCCGAGCGAGATACCGTCCACTTTCTCCCGCGGGACGACCGTGGCGGGGACAGCGAGCCGGTCGCCGAACTGTGGTACGGCGAGGCCTTGCACGACTTTCACGCCGAGATCCGCCAGGCCAAACCGACCCACAAAGTCGAGGTCCGCTCGTGGAACGTCCAGAAAAAGAAAGAGATCGTCGCCACGGCGGGCTCGTCGAACGCCGATTACAAGGAGGTATTTAGAGTGCCAGTCATGTCACGAAACGAGGCGAAACGAATCGCACAGCAGAAGCTGAACCAGTTTTCCGACGGTGTCGTCACCGGCCACGGTGAAGCCGACGGGACGCCCGAGATCAGGGCAGGAAAGACCATCACACTCGAAGAGATGGGCGAGAAGTTCTCGAAAAAATACTACGTCACACAGGCGACCCACCGAATGGGTGCGGCGGGCTATCGGACCACCTTCGAGGCGACGGAGGTGTCCCCGTGAGTCACCCTGGCTTTTTCGATCAGGATGGCGGGGATCGACTCTCGGGGGTCCGGGTCGGGGTCGTCACGAACAACGAGGACCCCAAGGACCTCGGTCGGGTGAAATTACGGTTCCCCTGGCGTGACGCCGACGACGAGAGCCACTGGGCGCGACTCGCGACGCCGATGGCCGGCAGCGAGTACGGCGCGTACTTCCTCCCGGAGGTCGACGACGAGGTGCTGGTGGCGTTCGAGGACGGAGACATCCACAAGCCGTTCGTGCTCGGGGCGCTGTGGAACGGGTCCCAGAAACCGCCCCAGAAGAACACGGAGGGCAACAACGACATCCGACAGATCGAGTCCCGCAGCGGTCACACGATCACGTTCGACGACTCCGAGGATACGCCCAACGTCGAGATCGAGACCAGCGCCGGTCACACAATCCGGCTCGACGACGAGAGCGGTGACGAGCATATCAGCGTCGAGGGCAAGTCGGGCAAGAACACGATCACGCTCGACTCCTCGAAGGGGGAGATTTCGGTCGTCGCCGACAAGACACTCGATCTCTCGGCGAAGAACGTGAAGATCGACGGGAGCAGTGAGGTGTCGATTTCGACCAAATCCCTCGACGTATCGGCCACCTCTAACGCGAAGATCTCCGGTGGGAGGAATCTCAAGCTCAAGGGGCAGGCAGCGAAGTTACAGGGAAGTGGACCAGTAATTATAAAAGGAATGCCTATAAAGCTCAATTAACTAGGTGGGAAAAAGAGATGCCTCCAGCAGCACGTCTTGGCGACAATACGTCACACGGAACGCCGTTAGCAGGGAGTCCAGGGAGTCCGAACGTCCTCATCGGTGGGCAGCCGGCCTGGCGAGCGATGATCGACATGCATACGTGTCCACTGTCGTCGGGGCCAGTGCCACACGTCGGTGGTACAGTTCTGAAAGGAAGCACGTCGGTATTGATCAACAACATGCCCGCGGCCAGGATGGGCGACAAGGTGATCGAGAGCGGGCCACCGAACACGATCGTCAAGGGGTGTCCCACGGTTCAGATCGGGTGAACGATGGCACGTGATTTCCTGGGCGAGGGGTGGGCGTTTCCGGTGGATACCGACAGCCGTGGCGACATCGAGGTGTCGGCGGCCGAGGACGATATCCGCGAGTCGATCCGGATCATCCTCGGGACGGCGAAAGGCGAGCGCCTGATGCGCCCCGAATTCGGCTGTGACATCCACGACCACGTCTTCTCGGCGGTGACACCCGCGACGCTGAATCTCATCGAGAGCAGCGTTCGGGAGGCGCTGGTCCGCTGGGAGCCTCGGATCGACGTCGAATCGATCGACGCGGATACTGCCGAGAATCCCAACGAGGTACTGATCGAGATCGAGTATCGCGTTCGGACGACGAACAGCCTCTCGAACATGGTCTATCCGTTCTACATCACCGAAGGTGACGGATGAACGACGGGCCAGTCGTCGACGGTCGTGATCAGCAAGCGTTGCTCGCGGACCTTCGAGAGCTGGCCGAGCAGTACACCGATCAGTGGGATCCCGACTCGCCCGACAACGGGACGGTACTGTTACAGATCGCTTCACGGTTCGGAAGCGACGTCGTCCAGCGGTTAGAGAGCGTTCCGGAGAAGCATCGACTCGCGTTTCTGGACGAGCTGGGGTTCGACCGGGAGCCGCCACAGGCTGCGCGCCTGCCGCTTTCGGTGACGGTGTCGAGCGACCTGGGTCGGAACGTGGCGATCCCTGGTGGCACGCAGGCTGTCGCCGACACTGATGGGGGAGAGCAGATCTTTGAGATCCCCCAGGACGGGGGGTTCGAGGCGACGCCGGCGTCGCTGTCGTCGGTCTACAGCGTCGATCCGGACGCTGATCGAGTCGTCGATCACACCGACTCGATCCTGGGTGAGGGGTCGACGGAGTTGTTTACCGGCGCGGACTGTCAGGAACACGTTCTCTATCTCGGCCACGGAGATCTGTTGACCTTGGACGCGGGATCGACGCTGTCGGTGTCGATCGAGACGGACGCCGACCAACAGCTGTTCGAGGAGGGGCTCAGCTGGGAGTATTACGGCGAGGACGCCGACGGTGTCGAGGCGTGGCACGAACTCGATCCCGGAGCCGACCGCGAAGCCGACGATGACGAACTGTCCTCGTTGCAGGCCCGTTTGGAATCGCTCTCTGCAGCTCAGGAGGACGACAGCGACGCGGTGACGGTAGCCTTCACGCTGCCGGGATCGACGAGCCAGACCGAGATCGAGGGCGTCGAAAGTCGCTGGCTCCGGTGCCGTGCTCCCTCGGGCGAGACGGCAGCGTTCACTGCGGCGGTTTCGTCGCTCTCGTTGCGCGTCACCAGAGACGCCAGTAGCGGCGGGATTCGGCCGAGTGACGCCTTTTCGGACGACGTGCCGCTGGCGGTCGACGGCGAGGACGACATCACGCCACTAGGAGAGCATCCCCAGCCGCCGTCGACGTTCTATCTGGCCTCCGAAGAGGCATTCACGAAGTCGGGTGCGGTCGTCGACGTGTCGTTCGAACCACCCGAGTCGGGGGCGCTCCCTTCCGATGTCGAGGACGGTTCGGGGCCGAACGCGGGCGTGCTCGGAGGGCCGCCGACGATTTCCTGGGAGTACTGGAACGGGAGTGGCTGGACGCGGCTGGACGTCGCTCGCGACGAGACCGAGTCACTGTGTGCGGACGGACACGTCCAGTTCACCGTTCCGGAAGATCTCGAACCGACGTCGGTGTCGGGCCACGAGGGCGTCTGGATCCGGGCGCGGCTGGTCAGCGGCAACTACGGGCAGCCGGCGTTCGAGATGACGGCCGACGGCGAGCGCGGCGAACTCACCGACGAACCGACGCCGCCGCGATTCGGGGGCGTGACATTGCACTACGACCGGGGTGGCGAGGCGTTCGAACACGTCCTGACAGTCAACAACGCGACAGTCGACGACGATCTGGAGAGGCCGTTCCGGCCATTTGTGCCCGTCCCGGACGACGGGCAGACGATGTATCTCGGGTTCGACGACACCCTCGAAAACGGCCCGCTGACAGTGTTTTTCCCGATCGCAGACGCGACGTATCCGCGGACGTTCGATCCGGGGGTCCGCTGGGAGTACTGCGTCGATCCGGCAGCCGACCAGTGGGCGAAACTCGATGTCCGCGACGAGACGGCGGGGTTGACAGAACGAGGGATCGTCAGCGTCACCCTCCCGCAGCCGACGACGGCCGTCGAGCGGTTCGGCGAGACTGCTCACTGGGTTCGATTGCGTATCACTGAGGATCGTTTCGAGAAACCCTCGGCGACATCGATCCAGAGCGACACGGTCCCCGCGCCGCCCGTCGTCGACGGCGTGTACCTGAACACGCAGTGGGCCGCAAACACCCGGACGATCGAGGACGAAATTCTGGGGTCGAGCGACGGTGCACACGATCAGGTCTTCGCGTGTGCGAACGTGCCGATCATCGACATCGGGGTGTGGGTCGACGAGCAGGGATCGCTGTCGGCCAGCCAACAGCGGACGCTGCTCGAAGACCGACCCGACGCCGTCGAGCGTGTGACCGAGCCCGACGGGTCCGTCTCGGCGTTCTGGGTGCGGTGGACGGCGGTCGAGGACTTCCTGGATTCGGAATCGAAGGATCGCCACTACGCAGTCGATCGAACCAGTGGGACGGTCACGTTCGGCGATGGCCAGCACGGGGCGGTCCCGCCGAACGGTACCGACAACGTGCGAGCGACCTACACCACTGGTGGCGGCAGCGAAGGCAACGTCGACGCCGGTGTGGTGACGGATCTGCGGTCGTCGATTTCGCTGGTCGAGTCGGTGACGAACCACGCGCCGGCCGACGGCGGCGCGGCTGCCGAATCGCCCTCGGCACTGGCCTCGCGGGCGCCGGAACAACTGAAGACCCGTGAGAAGGCGGTGTCGGCGTCGGACTTCGAGGCGGTCGCGATGGCCGAGACGCGTGAGCTGGCGAAGGTCAGGTGCGAACCGGAGATGAACCCGGACGGCGAGCGCGAACCCGGCTGGGTGACGCTGTTGATCGTCCCCGAGGCGCGGCGAGAGCAGCCAGTTCCCTCTCTGGAGCTACAGGAGCGGATCCAGCGGGCCGTCAGCGAACGCGCGCCGGCGACCCTGGTGGCGCGGGAAGGCTCGCGAATCGTCGTTCGGGGGCCCAGCTACGCCGCCGTCTCGATCGACACGCGGGTCCGCACGGACGGGATCAAGAGCATCTCGACGCTCAAGACGGCGGTCGAGTCGACGCTCGAAGACTATCTTCATCCGCTGACTGGCCGGAACGGCGAGGGATGGCCGTTCGGGACGCTACCCGACGAGACGACTCTCGCCGAGCGAGTTCGCGGTATCGAGGGAGTCGGTGCCGTCCTCGATATCGACGTGACCGTCGAGACCGGGGGCGATATCCAGTCTGTGGCGGCCAGCCGCGAGGCTGGCGTCCCGCGGGATACACTGGTCTGTAGCGGCGAGCACGACATCGCGGTGACGATGGGGGAGACACAGTGACGACGAACGGTGGGGGGTCGAACGGTGGGCGTTGACGTTCCCGAACTCGACGACCGGGAGTACGAGGAGTTGCTCGACGCGGCCAAGAAGGTGATCCCGGCGACGGCCGAGTCGTGGACGGACATGAACCCACACGATCCGGGGGTGACGATCGTCGAGCTGCTGGCGTGGCTGACCGAGTCCTACGTCTACCAGCTAGATCAGGTGACCGACGACCATCGCGAGAAGTATCTGCGGTTGGTCGGTGCCAGTCGCCGACGGCCCCAGTCTGCGTCGGTCGCACTGTCGCTGTCGCCGCCGGGACAGTGTGTCACGATCCCGGCGGGAACGCGCCTGGAAGCTACCGACGGAGAGGGGACAACCAGACGCTTCGAGACCGACCACGACGTGGTCTGTGCCGATGCCGAGCTGGCGGCGGTCGTGACCGTCGACGAGACGGGCGTGACCGACAACACCACGGCCAACGAGACTGAGGGGATGTTCTTCCGGGCGTTCGGAGATAGTGCGCACGCGGGCGCGACGCTGTGTCTCGGCTTCGAGGGCGATCCATTCGCCGCGGTCGATCGGTGCTCGCTGTCGGTTGCCTATCACGACGCCAACCTTCCCGAGCCGGACGGCGAGGCCGACGACCCGGAGACGTTCGTCCCCTCCGTCGAAGTCGTCTGGGAGTACTGTACCGACGAATCTCGGTGGGCCGACGACGACGCCTGGAAGCGGCTCCTGCTTCTGGGTGACGGGACCGACCGGTTCTACGAGGGGGGTGCAATCGCCCTGGGCCGGCCGCCCGGTTACGAGCCGACGACGCCGGGCGAACGCGGCGTCGGACCACACGACCCGGGACTGGTGTGGCTGCGCTGTCGGATCCGTACGCTGGGTCACGAGATCCCGCCGCAGTTCGAGGCGATCAGGACGAACGTCGTCACCGCGAGCCACCGAATCACCGACACCGACGTCACGCTGGAGCGGATCGAGGACGGGAGCGTGCCGGCGCTGGACGGCCAGCGCTTCGCGTTTCCGGATACGCCTGTGCAGGCGGCGACGATCGCCGTCGATGGCGAGACCTGGGCCGAGGTGCCGGACTTCGACGCGTCGGGACCGGACGAACGCCACTACGTGCTCGATCCCGAGGCCGGCGAGATTCGCTTCGGCGACGGTGAGCGCGGGGCAGTGCCACCGGCCGAGGCGACCGTCGTGGCGACGTCGGTCGTATACGGGGGCGGCGATGCGGGTAACGTCCCGGAGTCGGCGGCCTGGAACGTCGCCGAACCCGACCGGGAACTCGGCGACGGTCTGCGGTGTGAAGACGTCTCGCTGTCGTCGCTCGGGCCGGCGACCGGCGGGCGTGACATGGAGTCGATCGAGGCGGCGTTCCGTCGCGTCAAGCGCGACCGTCGCGTCCCGTATCGGGGCGTGACGGCCGAGGACTACGCCGCGATCGCCCGACGGACACCCGGCCTCCGAATCGCGCGGACGACCGTCGCCATCGACACTGACGACGGCCGGCCCGAAGTCGAAGTCGTAGTCGTCCCGTACGCGCCGGCCGACTGCTCGAAACCGGAGCCAAGCGACGGGTTTCTCGCAGCGGTGCAGCGCCAACTCGACGCGCGCCGGCTGTTGACCGATAGGGTGACCGCAGCCGCGCCCACGTACGTCGGATTGACGATCGACGCCGAGGCCCGGACCCGCCGGACCTACGCGGGCGTCGGCCAGGAGACGGCGGTGCGGACGGCCATCGAGGAGTACCTCGATCCGCTCCGGGGCGGCCAGGAGGGCGAGGGCTGGCCGTTCGGCCACGGTGTCTCGGAGGTTGAACTCGCCGATGTCCTCGACTCCCTGGAGATGGTCGATCGGGTACAGGACGTGACCGTGACGGCACACGGCGACGCGACGGTGGCCGGAGACGGAACGATTACCATCCCCGAGACGGCGCTGTTCTACGTCGAGTCGATCACGACTGACCTCCGGGTCCGAGAACAGGAGACAGGAGGTGCCCGTGGATGACGTTCTCGACAGCGCGGACGGTGACAGCGGCCGACTGGCGGTCGTGGGGGCGGTGTAACGTCGCCGTCGCTGGTGGCGGCGTCGTCCTGCGATCCTCGCCTGCTATCGAGGAGACGGTACGTTCGATCGACGCCGTGGATCTGGCGGTTTCTGCCGACGGCGCGCTGTACGCGCTCGGACCGGCGGGGACGCTGACCAGACACGACCGCGAGCAGGGGATCGAACAGCAGCTGTGGCAGCCGGGTCCGGGTGCGTTCGAGCCGGCGGCGGTCTGTGTCGACGGTGATCGGGCGTACGTGGCGGACCGCTCGGCGGGGCGGCTCGTCGCCATCTCGACGCGGCTGCAGCGCCAGATCGGGACGGTCGAGACGGATCTTGAGACGCCGGTCGAGCTGGCGACGGCAGGCGGGTCGGTGCTCGCACTGGACGCCGGCCGCGAGGACTCGGCCGGGCGGCTCGTCCGGGTCGGGCCGGCCGGCCAGACCGAGTCGATCCTCGACGGTGTCGAGTCGCCACGCGACCTGCTCGTGACTGGGCGTGGGGAGGGGTGGGTGCTCGATGCACCCTCCGAAAGACCGCGCCTCCGAACGATCGATGGCGAGCGCACGCTGTCGCTGTCGTCGCTCCGATTGGGTTCGTCGGGCGAGTCGCTGACGCCGACGTGTCTCGGCCGTTCCGAGGCGGGGCCGGTCGTTCTCGGCTGTCGGACCGACGACGGCGAGTTCGTCCTCTGTACGTACGAGCTAGGGGCGTCTGTAGCAACCGAACGTCACCGCCAGGGGCGCTCGTGGCGGACGCTGGTCGGCGTCGAGGAAGGACCGCTGTACGCGGCCGTCGGCGACGGGTCGTGTCTCGAACTCGCGGCGACCGAACGGTACACGGTCGAACCCGGCACGTCGCGGTATCGCGGCACGGTTCTGGGTCGGTTCGACGCCGGCACCGACGAGATCGAGTGGCATCGACTCCGACTCGATCTGGGTCGGCAGAGTTCGGGGACGCAGGTCCGGGTTCGCTACTTCGCGACGGACGGACAATCTGTCGACACCGGTGGGCTCTCGGCCCTCGAGTGCCTGTCTGCGGACGACGCCGCGACGCTGGCGTCGGCCGGCGTCACGTCGGTCTGGGGCCTCGCGAGCAGCGATCCGGCGGTACTGTCGGCGGAGCTGCCGGCGGTGTCCGAACGCGAGGTCGCAGCCTGGCGACGGGCAGCCGAGCAGGCGATCGACTGGCGGGAGATCGGGACGCCCGATCCGACGGACGTCCTGCTGGAGGGGGCGACTGGCCGGTATCTCCACGTCGCGATCGAGTTACGTGGCAGCCGGACGACCTCGCCCCGGGTCGACGCCGTCGAGGCGTTCTGTCCACGCCAGTCGTACCTGCGATACCTGCCGGACATCTACCGGGAGGACGGTGCCTCGGCGGCGTTTCTCGAACGGTTTCTCTCGATCTTCGAGAGCATGTTCGTCGACGTCGAGCGCGAGATCGAGACAATCACGCGCTACTTCGATCCCGGTGGGGTGCCGAGTGATTCTCTGGAGTGGCTGGCATCGTGGTTGGCGGTCGACGTCGACGAATCGTGGCCGGAGTCGGCCCGGCGCGAACTACTCGTCCGTGCCCCGGAGCTGTACAGACAGCGCGGCACTCGCGCTGGATTGCGGGCGATGCTCGAGTTGTACCTGCGCCACGTCGAGCCGCCGGCTCCGGTTCCGGATCGTGGGTCGTCGGCGCTCAGGCGGGCGACTGAGACGGCCACGAACGCAGCTCGGGTGGCCAACGCCGACGGCGGGACCGACCGGGCCGGTGGACTACCACACGAGCTGTTCGTGCTGGAACATGCCGACCTCGACGGGATCGAGTCGGACGCGGCGCGCGAACCGTTCGAGCGGGCGCTCGCCGGCCCGCAGTCGTTCGTGGTCTATGCGGGGCCGTTCGCACGCGAGGAGCACCACGACGCAGTCGAGCGGATCGTCGACCGGGAAGCACCGGCGCACACCCGCGGGGCGGTGGTCGGGATCGAACAGTCGTTCGAACTGGCCGGCAACACGTTCCTCGGGGTCAACAGCACGCTGACCGACCGGGAACTGGAACTCGGACAGACGGCCCTCGGCGGCAACGCCGTGCTACGAGGTGAGACAGATGCAACACGATAACGATATGACAACGAAAATGCGAGAACGCGCGCTGGAACAGTTCGAGAAGAATCGGTTCTTCCAGGGCAAGCTGATGACGCCCCGGGACATGCAGGTCGAACAGGAGTACCACGCCGAGCGGTTGCACACGCTGGCGCGGTATACGATGGGGACGGGAATCGTCCGTGGGCTGGAGGTCCGGGACGTCCAGGAGACTCAGGAGGAACTGACAGTGACTGTCGCGCCCGGATTGGCCATCGACGGCTACGGGCGGCCGATCGTCGTCGAGACCGAGACCAGCAAGTCCGTCCCGGTGCCGACCAACGACGAGATCTATCTCTTCGCACGGCACGCCGAAGTGTCGACGGAGTCGGTGCCGGTCCCCGACGCTGACGGCGTCGCCGGCGACGAGCAGACGCCAAACCGTGCGATCGAAGTGTTCGAGCTGACGTATCAGGAGACTGAACCCGAGCCCGGCGAGCCGACGCCCGAGCTCGAACTCGAACTCGACGAGGATTCTCGGGACCCGTTCCACGAGATTGCGGCGGCGTATCACGAGCAGTATCGAGAAGAGCCACGGAGCGAGAGCGACCCGGCGGTCTTCGTCGGTGCGTTCGAGCGGGGATCGGACGGGGAGTGGCAGCCCACGGAGACGGCGGTGAAGCGGCCGCTGGTGTACGATACCGAGATGCTGTTCCGTGCGTTCGCGAGCCATCTCGCCGATACCGACAACCCTCACGGAGTGACAGTCGATCCCGAACCGAGAGACGTACCAGTGGATCTGGACGACATCGAGGGCTTCGAGCGAAAACTCCAGTTCCTCCAGGCGGAGTTGCACGAACTCAAAGAGGATCGGGACACGCTCAACCGATACCTGATGCGCAAGTCGCTGAAGGACAAGGAACGCTTCTTCCGTGACGTCGCCGACCGATTCGAGGAACACAGCGACGAGGTCAGCCGGGTCGCACAGGAGATCGTGACTGCGGCAACCGAGGGAATCGCCGCGAACGCCTACGACCAGCCAGAGATCTACCGTGAGCACGTCCGCGAGCTACTGGACGCCGAGATTCGTCTGGGTGAAACCCTCGAAGGCACGGCTACCGAAGACACACTTGACGGGTACGTCAGGGCAGTCTCACAACTCCAGAATCGCCTGGAGGACGAGGCCTCGATTCTGGACGTCGCAGTCGCACAGGACAACGTCTGTGAGGCTGCCGACTCTCTAGAGGAACTCTACGATATTGTCCCCGACACGTAACTAAAATCAATTCAATAACAACACAGAAAGATTTATAACTTATTCTTGTAAATTGAAGATTGTATCGGAACCGAAATTGGTGGGGTATCTACAGCAATGCCAGAATATCAGTCACCAGGCGTATACGTAGAAGAGGTAGACAATGGAACAAAGGCTGTCGAGGGGGTGAGCACGAGTACGGCCGGATTCCTCGGCGAGACCGAGCGCGGGCCCGTCGAGCCCCGGCTGGTCACGAGCTTCTCCGAGTTCAAGCGTCTCTACGGATCGAGTCCGGAGACGTCCGATCTGGACGTCGCCGTCGACGGATTCTTCAAGAACGGTGGGGGCCGTTGTTACGTGGGTCGTGTCACTGCTGCCGAGCCCGAAGACCGGGCGGGGGCGACGCTGACCGACGAGAACGGCGATCCAGTGGTCGAGGTGACCGCGAACGGGCCCGGCGAGTGGGCTGAGTCGGTCGCGATCGTCGTCGACGACGGGCCGATGTACGAAGAGGGTCACAACGAGTACTTCCGGGTTCGGGTCCGCTACTGGGCCTGCGACATCGAGAACGTCGACGAACCGGCGAGCGAGCAGCCCGATCCAGTGCCGGCCGTCGAAGAGGAGTACGAGGACATGACGCCCGACCGGGAGTCCAGTCAGTACTACGAGAAACAGACGCCGACCTCGGTCCTGATCGA